>SDBT01005882.1_pt1 | contig 20506 bp, 20 predicted proteins | sample 2277101 | NCBI WGS metagenome assembly SDBT01 (sample SAMN10404973, study PRJNA504765) | marine sediment metagenome | isolation source: marine sediment core GS10_PC15, 103 cmbsf | place: Arctic Ocean: Southern Knipovich Ridge | collected 2010 | reverse complement strand
GTTAAATTTTTTAACGTCATGCTTCCATGAGCCGGAAAAGGCCCTAAATATATCCCCCTCATATATCGCCTTGCCATTTTTGTCTATTTCGCCGGTGTCTTGGCCTACTGATTCTGGGTGGACTTGGATAGGGAAAAGTCCTTCACTTTCGTAAATAGTGTCTTCAGGAGTGTCCACGACATATCTTTTAGCGTACCACCCATACACAAACCCATCTGGGCCTGCGTGTTTAGGGTCTATTGGGATTGCTCTGTAGGGTCTGGGGTTAGTCATTGAAATGCCTCCACCTTTCATCTTCACTCAAATCTTCTGATAACAAGATGTTTTTTGGATTATGTTTATTGATGTCTTGCCCTGCATTTATTGCTATTTCAAGAGCTTCTTTTCTGTCCACGAATCGAGTGCCGCTATATTGGTCAGCTAAAAAACCTTGTTGCGTAGCCGACTTTAGCTTTCCAAGACACACTCCATGATTCTTGCCTGTAAACAAATCAGTATTGACTTTGATTGCTGCACAACATATAAATTCGCTCATCCCCGCCCCCTTATCTGCTCGATGCGGGCGAGAGTGCTATCGCAATTATCACAGCATTTTTCTTCACTCATCATTCCCCCTCCTTTAGTATCTTGGCTATGCGAGCAAGAGATTTAGTTAGCACATCTGTCAGTGTCAGGGCGTATTCATGCCTCTTTTTTGACCATGTGTTAATATCTTCTATCTGTTTCATTGCCACCTCCAACGCTTTATCCCTTGCCTCGACCATCTGGATTAGGGCAGGGACGGCGAGAGGTAAATCACATAATTTACAAATAGGATGTTCCATAGCCGCCTCTGCCGCTGCTTTCCATTTTTGGATTTGGTTAATCATGGCAAAGCCTCCCAGTCGCTACAAATATCACTACGTCCCATTTCCACATCATCCTTATTGCATCTGCCCCATTTTTTCACATATGTCGGGTAAGCCTCCCACCGCCTGCACGTTTCGCATGTCTGTTCAGTCTCAGTCATTGGGAGTCCTCTGATTTAGTTACTGTTGGCGTGTCGCCTTCTGTGTCGAGAGCAAGCGTTACACTTCTGGTGCGGTCACTATCTGATGGAAACCACACGCTTATATTTCTTGCTAAAGGGCCGGTAAATTGGTAGCCTTCTTTTTTGGCAAAAGCAACTAAAGCATCTTTAACTTCGTCTTGACTGAAACTGATGCAAGTCCTAACTTCCGGTGTTGTATGATGTTGCGTTATTGTGCTCATTCTCCCACCTCCTTGTCGTAACGGGTGAGGACGGCTTTGAGAATTTTGCCTGCTTGAGTATCTTCGATATTCCCTTTAACTAAATCAAGGTATGCATCTCTGCAAGCGTTTTCCATCTCCCCCACAAGCCCGTCAGGCTCGAAGGCGTTCCAGCAGTTGACGAGATGCAGGGCGTTGGCCTTGGCTTTATCTTTATCGACATTCGCACTGGCCGCAACAGTAAGTACGCCGTGGTTGGCCATATCTATCCAGCCAACAATATTGTCGCCCTTCGTTGTATTCGGAACAAACCTTATTTGTCCTTCTGTACGTTCCATGTGTTTAGCTCCGTGTTTCTACAATTTCAAAAGTCAGGCTGTTGGCTGTGTTGGTTATCTTGCCGAGACTTTTTGGGGGCATTGCGAAGAAGGGAAAAAGGCGAGGAAACTCATTTATACAAAAGACCTTTCTCCAGTCGCCCCGCCAACACGCGCCATCCCATTTGGGTTTTTGGGCATGAATCTCATAACGGGAATCTACACATATCCACACAACTGATTTTTTACTTTTCTTTGCCATTCTTACGCGTCCTTTCTGCTATACAAATGGTGGGGCAGGTAGTTTCAAGGCAGTACAAGCCTTCGGCTCCTCGCGGTTTACCGCCACTGCCCCATATATTCTTATGTCATTTACCAAAATCTTTATCGCCGAGACATTCGACTTTTTCTATAACGATTTGGCTAAGGCCGTCTTTTTTAGCGGCACGTCTCGCTTGTCGGGTCGCAATTTCAGCAGTTGTGGCCGTTCCTGTGTATGCGTAGCAGTCCCTTTGCTTCGTTGTGCTTAGCAAACCATAACTGTTTCCGGCTGTGCTGATTTCAACTTTCCATAACTTCATTTTTTGTCCTTTCTATTATATTATTGCAGGCCGTGGGTACGGCCCAGAGAGCTAAAACAATGCTTCATATTTTTCTTTTTCTTTCTGTTCCTCGGCATCCTGTTTTAATTTTCCTACTTGGTTAGTTTCTTGTCGGGCTTGAACAGCTTGGCTAACCAACGCCTTGAGCTCCTTGATGGTATTAGTTAGGGCTTCATCCCATTTCCCTTCGAGCCATTTGAATTTATTAAAGCCATATGTAGATTCACTATACCAATACGTGCCGTTGATAATTTCGTAGGGTTCATTTGTATCAGGGTGAATTATATTTGCGGTTATACTGATACCAGTACTATGCTTGCTGGCTTTAAAAAGAAAATTATTGTGTTTTGTACCGCCTTCGGTCTGGCTTATGCCATATCTACTACAATTCACAAGGGTTTGTCCAAGATTGCCATCTTTCATCTCTCACATTCCTTTCAAAATTAAAGTTATAAGTAAATCTGACTGGGCAGGATTTGAAACATTGCTCTATTGTTTCGCTTTCAGTTGTCTGTTTTTTCTACCGTGTGGTATCGGCACCTGCAGCAACAGCACTAAATCTCGACTTCCGCCGCCAGCCAGATTAAGTTTTTAATGAGCTACCCGTAAGGCTATATTTCACGGGGCTTTTTATCACAACTGCAATTATTAGCATGATAGGGTTGGCCCCATTCTCTGTAGCACTTTGGGCAAATATTACTTACTATGCCGTAATGGTGGTAAAGTTCTGAATCTCCATCAGATAAGTATCGACCGATTATATATCCGCCCCCCATGTGAACTCTCTGGAGTCCGCCATCGCATTCGTATTGCCCTGCAATCCACGGCTCATAATCTTTTATGGCTTTAATCAGGGCGTCCACAAATTTCAGGTATTCGTGGTCGGTTCGTTGGTAACACCATTTTCCGTTGGCAAAGAAGCAATCCTTATCTTTAGGAGGATATCTCCAGAATGCAAACAGCTTTTTTATGCCGCCGTTCTTCTTTTCGCTCTTGATAGCATCCTCGACTTTAGCAAATTCTCGCCCGCTAATCTCATCGATATATTTTTTAATGGTTTTCATATCTTATCCTTTCAGGCTACCGGCCTATGCACCTCTATCAGCGAAACTTGTTGTGTCCAATTCGTAAACATCTTCGATCTCTTTTATTTCGATAAAAATATTGGTGAGCTTGTCATCAGGGCCAACTTTTACAGATACAGGCTGTTTTTCTGTCTTGCCGCCTTTGATGTAGGGCAAATAACTCTCGATTTTCTCCCCCACTTCTTCTTCTGTTTCGGCCTCGATCTCGAAATCAAAAGTTATCTCTGTAAATACTCTTACGTTCCACTTCATATCTTACTCCTGTAAAAAAAACGGACGGGCCCACAGCGGACCCGCCCCAGTCCAATTACCGACATCTGCTAAAATGGGGAATTGGCCTTCGGTGATGGGTGATAGTAGATTTCGTTTTTTAGCAGACATCGGATTTCCTTAATTCACTTTCAAAACTACGCTGGAATTATACTATGTTTTCGGATCGCGTGGATTGAAATCTTTAATTTTTTTGAACTATTTTACAATCCCTTGATATACAAAGACTTATGAGGCAAAATTCTTATAAGCAAAACTTATACAGCAACTTATAGTAGCAGGGCCAGAAAAAAGGGCCGCTCGCCGTGGTTATGAGCAGCCCTAACTTTTCCCTCAATATTCGGATTTTACTTTAGTTCATGTTACACCTCCAATCTTGCAAGATTTTTAAGGATAACAATTCATCAAAGCCCTTACATAACATGTCGGGGCCGGTGTGTCAAGTGAACTATTTTTTCCATGAGTTGCTGCCGAACCACCGTACGGCCTGATACATAATTCTTCTAACAATCCAATTCACGCCCAAAACTTTCATAGCGCCAAGGAATATCTGGTCAGATCGCTTGCGGGTATATCTATGATTCTTGTAGAGATAGTCGTGTATGACCGCCGCGGCCGCGTACCTGCCTGCTGGGGGCAAGATCGACCAAAATGCCTTGGGTATGCTGGCAAAGTCTGTAACGAAGCCCACAGGCACCTCTATAAGCGTCGTAGACCCCTCAATCCTATACTCGAATGGTGCATGTAGCCGCCACTTGTTCGGGCCTATTTTCTCTACTATCAATGGCTTCGTAAAACTACTCAAAGAGCACCCCCTCTACTGATGGCTTGACGTTCTCGCCGCCCTTATGACCCCGTAACTCAAACTCAGGGCAATTAGGGTCCAAGACAACACGGAGATAAGCAATTTCCTGTTTGCCCAATCGCCAGTATTCACACGGACCGCACTTGAGATGCGCACAGCCGCATACCAGCAATAAACTAATCAGGATCATCTTTGCCATTAACTTGCTCATTTTTCCAACATCAGTCGTATTGCCGCCGTGTCCTCTTTAATGTGCCCAACATCAGACTGCAAGCGGATTATCGTCTTTTCGTTTTCCCGGCTTGGCAGGCAGCCTTCGGTCTTGATTTCGCCGATATCATCTGCATTGACGGCATAGCCGCCGATAATTCCAGCCACAATGACAATTATTGCCACAGCCAGAGACGCTAACTTGATGTACTTTCCATTGTCTTTTGCCATTATTGCTCCAATAAACTAACTCTATCATCGAGGGTTTTTATTTGCTTTTGCAGTTTCGCTATAGCCGCATCTTGGCTTACTTTAGATAACAGCTTGTCTGTGGCCGCATCCTGTTTAGCACGGTCAACATCTGTCCGCAACTTCTTTACGGTCGCGGGCTTGACTGCTTTATCAGTTACTTCAAGCATCGTTCAGGAAACCAAAGACACTTACATCTGCGGTCATTGCTCCACCCTGTGCGGCGACATGATCCATCGCAAATATCTCACCGGCTGTATAGGTGACAATGCCAACCGGAACAGTGGCATGGCCCGGGGGCCTTAACCAAGCAGCATCGCCAGCAGCATTTATGCCGGTCAGGGTTTGCGTAGCGAGAAAGTCCGTCAAGGCACCTGTTTGGCCAAGGCTGACTGTAGCCGTAGTCATACTGCCCGATGACTTCGAAATCAATACGGCGAAGGGTGTAAACTCTTTTCCGGTCGGGACAGTGTAGAGGTTAGTGGTAGAGGTTACATTGAAATCCTCCGCCAATACCTGTGCAACCAAGCCTATTCCATTTTCGATAATTCTTCCCATTATAAATCTCCTAAATTGTTGAAACATCTCCATCATGTGTTAATACGCTTCCATCTTTATCAACTAATATGTCGGCGAACAATGCCTTTATGCTGTTATCTAAGGCTGTCTGGCTTATGCTGCTGTAAGTTTCGGCCTCTTGAATCATACGGGTCATCCGGTCGAGAATAGTCTCTAAAGAATCAGTGTTTAATTCGCCGCCGTGTTGCAGATCATAGGTCTGGCTGCGGGGCAAAGACGATTTGATAAGCAGGGTTTTGCCGGATGTGATATAAGAAGAATCGGAGCTTAGCGTAACCGTGCCGCCCGAATCATAATTGTTGTTGGGCGCAGATAGGGTATAGTCTGTGTTTATGGACAATGTGGCCTCGTCTGTTTCACCCTCCTGAAAGACTACATCTATCTCGTCATTAACTGTGGCCTGCCACATCTTGAACGAAAAGTCGAAGGCCAGTGTCGAGCCGTTCATCGTATATTCTATTTGGGGGGTTGTTGTTGATAAGGTCATTCCTCTGTGCTCCTTTCTATGAGCGATTTTATTCTTTCGTAAAATCTTTTGCGGTCTGATGTATTCAGGGTCCTATGCAAGCGTGTTGCGATAGTAGATATGCCACCGCCGATTTTATCAAACCGCCGAGACAACCTTTTTTCTTTGTCATCTGCTGTCCCGCCCTTTACTTTACGATTCATTATCCCCTTGTCGGCATAGAATCTTGCTATCTCCTGCTTGAGCATATCATCGGCGTCGCCGACCTTCATTTCAAGTATTATTTTGCGGTGTTTCATTTCGTAAATTGCCAGTTGCTTGCGGAAGTCGCTATCGGGAACATCGAAGTTTTTAAGCCACTTTTTGTCCCGTTCGATCTTGTCGGGCTGGGGCTTGTCGGCTACTTTGCCAAGCTCAAGAGTATGTACTTTGTTTGATATGAGCCTGTCGGTATCTATGACCAGATTCTTGCCCCACTTCAACTTCATGTCGGTTGTGGTTATCGGGTTGTCGAGTACGCTTTGCGCTATCTTATTGTAATCGTTGATGTGCCTGCGCGGGTTCTTAATCGATCCGAGGAAGTGGTATAACCGCTCCTGCCTGTCTCTGAGAGAGAATATCCTGCTGATTATCTGAGATTCGCGCCTGTCCTTTTCGCTTGTAGTCGGCCTAAGACCTGCGAGTGTAGTAATGGCGGCGGCCATACGGGTCAATCCCTTGTCTCTTGACTGACGGTAGATATTGGTGGAAATCGGTTCTACTTTTTGTAGTTCATGGGCTATCAAGCCGGCGGCGCGTTTCAGGAAGGGGTCTGTTATCTCTACGATCCTGTCGCCCTTCCAGTCGTATAATGACTTCCCCATAGACAACTGGTTCAGGTCGGATATAACCTCAAACGTAGTGGCCGTCATGCCGCCGAGCCTGCGTATGACTTCGGCTGGAACTTCTCCAGCTTGACCGACGAGAGGTTTGCCGAATACCGCCCAGTAGTCCTTATCGTAGGTCATCATGTCTATCATTATCTTGCGGCCTTTGGAATCCACCTTGCCGGTGTCAACCTTGAACAAGTCCCTAATATCGGCGGCAGTCTTGGGCTTCTTAGGCCACCTACCGGTAAATGCCAACGTACCTATTGTAGCTGCTATTGCAGTCAGTATCAGTGAATTGACAATATTGGCCCTTGACCTGCCGGCGTTCCACGTTCCATCCTGACCCCATTGTGAAATAGCCTTGAGCATTGTTCGGTAGTTACCCTCGGCGAATCCGGGGGCCATGAACTTTAACCGGAGCACAGTCGTAACTGTCCCGGACCGTCCGAATAATCTTTCATTCATCATCCCATAAAAGTTCTGGCCCTCCTTTATAACTTCCACGTGCTCAGCGTCTGTGAGTGCCCGGCCGAGTTTCTTTTGCATTTCATTTACATGGTCGAGATATTTGGAATACTTCACTTCTGGGATATAGTTCTCAAACAACCACCTGACGTATCCCTTTGGTATTGTTATTGGAGAGATAACAACTTGAGCCGCTGCTTCCAACCCTTTGCCTGCTTTGCCAGCTACCTCAATCAATGGTTTTGTTAGTTTGTCCAAGGCCCTGACAAAAGCCCGCTCTGCCTCAGATTCGATACTAAACCTATGCCCGCCGCCATGCTCGATATACTTTTTATATTCTTCGGTCTTGAATCTCGGATCGCTTTTCCTGAATCCGAAAGTGAATCCTCTGAGTGCTGTTGGTTTGTATATCCAGCCCAAATAACCACTATCCGCAACAGCCTGTTTGGCAATTACTAAGTGATGGAATGCACTGAAAACAAATTTTATCGACCGCAGGAAATTGTTTACTTTTCGCAAACTGTTAAGAGCCGGAACTTGTGCTATTTTGTTCGCTGATATCAGTCCCTTGATTTCCCTTGCAAGGGTAGGCTCAAACCACAATCCCTTGAGCACCGGCTCTGGTATCTTCTCCGCATCTTTTATCAGGGCTGGATTCTTGGAGATATACACATCTTCGCCGGTCCTGAGAAGTTCATCCCTCATCCATATCATACCGTCCAGCCTTGCTATTGCCATGAACTCAGAGCGCAGATTGTTGACAGGGTTCGGATCGCGCAGGTCTAATCCGTATGCTTTGGCGTCGGCAACCGTTGGGAGTTTCTTTTCTTTGGTGAACCGCTTGGTGGTTTTCCAGAAATCAAGGAACCTGTCAACCTTCTTGGCGTCTTTATATATACCATAGAAGTAGTCCTCTACATACGTTATCTCATCGCCGACAACATCGGTCAGGAATTTATAATTGAAGTCGGCTATCCGGGTTATCATCTTGCGCGTACCGACAAGTTCGGGGGCTTCTTTTGCCAGCTTTTCAAGGGCCTCTCTCTGTATAGAAATAGCCTCTTTCGATGCGGGCTTGCCTCTCGATAACATTAGTGTTTCGAGAATATCATTGGAGTATTGGCTCAATTTCTGGCCGAACTCCTGTAGTGTACCGTCAAGGCTCTCTATTTCCTTTTCGTTAAACTCTATCCGAGCGACATCAGGCTTATGTATGCCCCTGAGAACTGTGGCCGATACGTCTTTGCCAAGAGATATTTCGGTCAGTTTGCTCGGTTCGAGTATCTTGAGTACGGCATCGAATGACTTTTGCAAGGGCTCAACGTCTATGAATCCGCCAGCCCCTTCAAGAGGAAGTTTAGGAACTCCTTCCCCCCCCGGAATCCTGAGCCTGCCGGGGCCTTCAGTCCATGCTTTAAGAAGGTCGTTTGTAACTTTTGAGAGGTTTTCTTTTGTTGGGTTTTCTGCGTATTGTTTTGTGGCATTGTTCAAAGCCTCCGCGATTGGGCCTTTGGCGTTCGCAAGTTTTTCCAGCATAAAGAGAACTTCTTCGGCTTGCTCCTTAGCGGCAAGGTTCTCTATCTTCGCTAAGATGTTGCCTTTCGCTTCAATTATGCCGGTCCTCGTTGCAAGTACACCAAAGACCTTCTTGTTTACTTTCAGTTTCTTTTCGACATTAGCTAACACTTTCGCTCGCTCGGCGAATAAGCTCTTTTCCGTAGTCTCCAAACCAAATAAGGTTTGCTCTGATTTAGTTAGTACGGGTGCGGTATCTATCGTGGCCGCCAGTAATTCCGCTTGCCGGAGAGTATCGACCTCACCCTCAAGTATTAAATCCGCTACTTGTTTCTGCTGTGCGGCCCCTTTTACACGCTTGCCTATGGCAGCCGCCATATTCGGTGGTATCCGCTCATCTATTACCAGCCGGAACACTTCCTCAGATAAATCGGCCATGTCCAAACCCTGCTGAATGAGCGTGCTGTTGGTTGGTACACCTTCCTTTTGAAGTTGGGTAAGTGATATGTTTGTGTCCCTAAAGAGCTTTGCAGCATCAACAGCCGTGCCCTTGCCGGCCGCAAGGTTATTTAATGCTCCTATCGCTCTTGCGTCGGCGGCAGTAACCCCCTCAGTCTCCCTCAGTACCCAAGCGTTAAGTTCTTTTGCTCCGGTCTTTTTGGCAAGCGCTACCCTGTGGTGGCCGTCCACTACCCAGAATTTGCCCGACTTGTCCTGCCATACGAGAATCTGACCGCCCTTGATAGGATCGAATCTCTCAACGCCTTTTAATGCCTCAGTTACACCGCCGGCCAGCCTTGCGCCTAACTTGAACTGGAACTTGGCGGCATCAACGCCTATTTTCTCAGTGGGTATAGACACTGGATGGAATACCCTGTCGTCCACTTCTACTGGCCTGCTTGATAGTTTCGCCTCGGGCAAACGCTCTTTGACTTCCGCTACTTTTTGAGGAACGGTTTTTATAGGCTCTGCGGGGGGTTGCGCCTTGGGCTTCGGCTCTGTGGGTACTTTTGCCCCAACAGGCTCTACGGCGGCCACTGGCGCTTTGGGGGGTACTATGGGTCGGATTTCCTTAGAAATCGGCTGAGGTTTCGGTTTCGCTAACTTGGCGGCCTCTGGCGCTACCTTCTCAGCCGCCACTGCCGCCTCTCCGGTTAGCAATTTGGGCTTAATTGTTATCTTCTGGCCGCGATATACAATATCCCCGACTTCGCCCTGCCTGAGCAGATCGCGGGCCTTAAGCATCTCTTGGAGCTCTTTTACAAAGCCTTTTGCCTTATCAGGGTGGTATTGGTGGGCTAATTTGCGGGCCGCAGCGTTTATCTCGTCGGTTGACGCACCTTTTTTTAGACCGAGCAGCTTCAAAGCCCGCTGGATTTCGGTCGGCGTCAGTTTAGACCATAGGGCTTTCACACCAGACTGGGCCACGCTCAGGATAGCGCCTATCGCCATATCCCTCAAAACGGCTATCGGGCCTTCGTATCCATACTCTGTCTCTGATGGGTCTATCTTCTGGGCTACCGCCTTTGATACTTGTTCAATAACCGCAGCTATACCAAACAGCTTTGCAGTTTCACCGGACACCGCCAAAAATCCTATATCCTTCGGGGTTTTTCCGAGCAGCCCTGTCCTTGTGCCTATCCCTTGCGCTGTCTGTATGCGGCCTATGAACTCGGCCACCTCGCCTGACATCTTAACAAAACCGGACGGATTGTAGCCAGCGGCCCAGTCCATAGCCTCGTCAAGTGTCATATTCTTTACTTCGTCCACCCACATATCGTCTGGGGTTATGCGCTTTATACCAGCCCACATTAGGTCGCCAGCACCGAATGTCTTACCGTTGGCGTATTTCAGGAATGTGCGGAGCGGTGTGCCGACTGCAATATCAAATGCCCTGTCGAGCTTCTCCATCCTGCCGGCATCAGGCGGTAACGGTAGTGTATCGGAAGTAAAGAATCCTTTCACCTTTTGCCATGTGCTTTTGGGCCGCGCAGCCTCAAACCGCATCTCAGGTCTGCTATCCGGTATATGTTTTTTGGGTGCAATAATACTCAACGGCACATCTTTGGGGTCGGGGATTTCCATTATCGTATTATAATTGGCCTCGATAGTATCAAGGGGTAATTCTAAATCTACAGACATATCCTGAATCTCAACACCTTTTTTGTAAGCCTCGTCAGGGTTTTCGAGTACGGCGGTTTGTTCGCCGTAGTGTGTACTTATCTCCTGCTGAGAAAAGCCGGCATCGGATAGATTATCCCTCTGTTCAGCGAAATAGCTGTCTATCTCACCGTCAGCAAAACCGGCCTGTTGTAATTCCGCTTTTGTCATTTGCCTGTACGCTTTAAGTATTCTGCTATTGTTTCGCCTTCTGTGCGCTTTTCAATCCCTGTCTCTCTTGCCCTAAGGCCCTTCTCTATCTCTTTTTCCCGCCTCTCCGCCTCTGTATCGGAAATTTGGAACGATGCAGCCAACCTACGGCCATCGGGGTATATGTCAGCCAGTTTCAACTTGTCGCCCTGCTTGGCTATGTAAGCCAGCCATGCTTCCTCAAAATCTCCGAGCGACTGATACCTCACCGGCGCATTCTTAATGAACCCAAGTGAGTCAGGATTTAATAGTATGCCGTTTGCGTATCTTTCTACCTTCGACATCATCTGCCCGAATCCCTGCTCATATTGGGCCTCTATTGCCGATACAATTTTATCATAGTCGTCATTGCTTATTGTTGGTTCTGTGGGTTCTGCCGGGTCGGAGAAATTGCCGAATCTTGCATCGTTCGCCGACCGGGTAACGTCTGCCCTTGTGGTTGCGCCGGTGATAATTCCAGTTATGTCCCTGAGAATCTGTTGCCTTACTTTCGGGTCGGTTACTATCAATTCGCCTTTGGCTTTTCGCTCCGCTTCTTTCTGTGTCATTTCCCACATAGCAGATTGTTCATCTTCGTCAAGTGATGTAGCCTCTATTTCGGGTCTTGTCATTTCGCCCTTATGGATTCCATCGTAGATAGTTCCCCTGTCGATTTCCCGCTGTGCTTCGAGTCTTTCTTTGTCGCGTCCTTGCTGTGCGTCATTTTGTGTTTTGGCGCTGGATTTCAGACTATCAAGTATATCGGAATCAATGCCTTCCGTATTTTCCGGCTGGTTCAGGTAATCCACGGTTTCCGACCAGTCCACTTCGCCATCGGCCCTTATGATAGTTTGCGATCTGCGGTTGACATCGGCTACTGTCCAGTCGTTAATAAATCTATCTCTTATCGCCAATCCCTGAGTTGCAGTTTTTATTGAACCGTCATCAAGGCCACCTTTTATTAAAGTCTCGATTTCATCCATAGCCTTATCTCTGTCGGGTTGCTGTGCTACATTACTCAGATTGATAAACAGGGCTGATTGTAGGTTCCGAGATACCATACGGATACTCTTTTCAGCTTTTACTTTATCGCGGGCTTCTTTGTTTAGGGTCATAAATGCTTTGTATTTTTTCAACCCGGATTTATTCTTGAGTTCATTCGCAGAAGGGAGCTTGGTAAGATTAGCTTCCAACTTCTTAAAACCCGCCTCAAGTGTTGTGGTATCCTTAAAAGATGTGCGGTCAAATGCTCCGATTTCACTCGCATACAAACCTCTTAAAGTATCGTATTCGCTGTTGCCTTCCCGCTCGTTCCATTTGAAAAGCACGTCTGCTGTATCGCTGAGAGCGCCGCCGGCTTCAGCTAGCGCTTGTGGCCCGAATCCCTGTCCGGTATCCGCTAACTGCCGCGCAGGTGCGCGTGGGAAAGTCTGTGCCTTTATTTGTTCGCCCGCAAAATGTCTTTCAAATCGTCCCATCAGTCTGTCGCCTTAAATGCTAACTGTGAACCGCCGCTCAAGCCCGTAGCAAACGCGCCTATGCGGCCCGCCCGCCTTGCAGCACGACCCCTGAGTAAAGCACTCCTGCCGGATAAACGACTCAAAGATGCTTCGGCGGTAAGTCTTTGAGCACCTGTTTCACCGCCCCTGCGGATAATCAGGGCATCTATTTCAAGCTCGGACGCCGTTTCTTCCTGTACCTTTTCAAACGAACCTACCGGCAATATCCCAGCTTTAGCGGCCTGAGTGATACGCCTTGCCTTTAATCGCGCACCTGCTTTCCTTTGTTTTCTTTCCTCAAAACCGGCGGCAGTCTGCACTTCTTTGGCCTCGCGTTCGGCTATTTTCGCATTGTATTCTTGCCATGCGGCCTCGGATTTGGCCTGCGCTTGAGCGGCCTTGCCAGCCTCATGTTGGGCCTTCATCTGCATACCTAATCCGGTTGCGCCTAATGCGATTGCTGCTGGAACAAAAAAGCCCATTATTAAATCTCCTTAATATAGCCACAGCCTTCTGGCAATAAATCCAACTCAACCATCTTTTCGGCTGTCATGCACCATTCAGGTCTATTACTATAAACTGCACACAAATTATCTTCTGTTAGATTTTGACACTTTTTTGAGGTACGCTCTGTGTTTCCTTTTCCCTCGTAATAAGTTAGATAACAGCATTTTCCACAACGCAAACATTTATCTGTTATCGCATAAAGAAACGAATCGCTACGGTCCGGTTCGTTTTGCTCCATTCGGCCTTCACGCTCAAAGCCTAACCACTCGATATATTTCGCACCCGCCGGAAAATCACATCTGACCGTAGCGAATACCCTCCAGAAGTTATGTTCCGCCATCAGTTCATACAACTTGTCTCTCGCTACCTTCGGGTCGATATGATACTTGCCTACGTCTAACGGGTACAATGCCCAAGCCTGAGCTACACCTTTTCTTTCTTTGATAAGACCGGCGCAGAGGGCAAGTTCGCCCTCATAGATAATACTAAACCCTATGCCTTCGGCCTCGGCGCACCATTTTTCGGCGTCAGGATCATTGCAACCTTGACGGGCCAACATTTCTACGCCGTCCGCAGCCTCATAATCTCTGATAACGTATAATTCAGTTAATGTTTCAACCATGAATACTCATCCTTTGAACAATCGTGCGTACCGTTAATGGTAGAGGTTTATCTTGCCTCACAAATACATTTCCTTCTAACCCGTACTCTCCGGGGAAGGTCATAAGTTTTTCACCCGTAAATAACGGGACCGGCCGGCCTGTAGCATCAGTCGTTTTTCTGAACGGTATATCATCCAGTTTATCGACTGTGCCGTCCGCCTTCAATGAGCCGAAAGAGCAGCCAATGGTATTGTGAAAAGAAAAGACCGCTTGGTTTATCCTCTTGATTTTCGAGCGTAAGGTACCGGAGCGGGTTTGTACTTCCGGCTTCATCGGTAACAAATCGGAATCGTAAGGCAAGCCCGCATGGACTTTATTATAGTATTCGGTTGTGGTAAAAGCCCCGGAAGCTATCACAACGTCTGCATGAACCGAACCATCACCTAAGACCGAGCAGGTTTTGCCCTCCAAATGCCCCATACCGGAAAAAGTCTTGGCGACTTTTTCTACCGTGCCTTCGATTGTAATAGTAACCGATGTGTTAGTTACGGTAGCTTCGGCGCTCATTGTAAACCAGTTGTCCGCTAAAGCTGTGATAGTTGTACCTGTCGGTATTCCCATACCTGTAATCGGTGCCAAGATATCTAATTTCGCAATATCGGCGGCGCTTACGTTTTTGATATCTTTACTGTCATAAGTGGTGTCGCCTGTAATCGAAGCCGCATAAGCAGTGAAGGCCCTGCTGTCTATATCTATGGTGTCGAGGTCGTCTCTTAAATCAAAAGTGTCGTCAGTTAATACAGTTACCGTATAGACCCTGTTTCTTACCTGACTCATGCCCCCGACATATCGTATCCTCACTTTGTCGCCCGAAGAACGCCCATGATCCACCGCTTTAACCACGCAGGGGTCGGCTTGGGTTATACCCGTTATCGTTACCGCTGCGCCGCCGTCAAAAGTAAGGCCGGAATCCACGAAGAAACAATCCTTTTGGTCCGAACCCCAGTCGCGGGGTTTGAAGTATTCGATATTCCTGCTTACCGTACCGTCTGGCAGGGTCCGCTTGACAATAACCCAGACCTCATCTTCGTTGACGCCCGGGATTACCGCTACATCTTCAAACAAACCGTCCGTAACTACGTTGAACCAGCCCCATACTTTCTGGCCGGGCTCGAATGTCATACCGATAAGTTTGCCATTAGCCAGTACACACCATAAAACGGGTTCCGGTTGTTGTTGATATGCCATGCTCACTATACCGGATTCTGTGATATGCTCAGCAAACGTAGTGTAATCCGGCGCATCATAACCGCCCGATTCGCCTTGCTCGAAAGAATATTGAGCACCACGGACTACACGCCCGGGCGCATCTTCCGATTGACCGCCGACTACGAATAAGACTACATTGGCAATCATTATGGCTTGTATGTTTTTGCTGCCGTAAGTCGTTTGTGGCCGGGGCTTGACAGGATTGCCGGGCGTTAAAGGTTGATCCGTATCAAACGGCCCTAACTTCCACTCCGCACCGGCTGTTAATAAAAGCAATACTTCTTTTGATATTAAACTTCTGATAGCGTTCATTTCGTTAGCACCGACAGTATAAGAAACACTGTCATCGTCAAGGACGGAGTCGGACCTGAAGTTCTCCCAGAAATTCGTTTTACTGCCGTCAAGTCTGTGCGGCTCAAAAATAGTACCACCCAGCATCAACCGTTCTTCGTGGAATGTACCACAGGCCGGATAGCCTCTCTCCGCGCTGTACGCTCCCTCAGACCATGTTTTAGTCTCAGTGGTAGCGCCCAATGCCCTTGTTACTGTTGCTGTTACTACAGTCGCGCTTGTAAGGGCGGTTATCTTGGCGATTCCGTACCAATAGAACCTTTCAACCGATAGCATTATTGTCGGGTCGTTGCCAACCGAATCCACTGTCCTCCTGACCCTTAGATAAGCATCGCCCAAAGTTTCCTCTCCCGTGATATTGGCGTCCTGACCATCTTGTGTCTGGAATGTTTCCAATATATGCCAGCCCTCATATCGCGGCCATGTCGCGGCGGTGTCGCGGGCGTTTGAATCTTGGGCGGTAAGTACCTCGCCGTCCGTAAAGCTGCCAGTTAATTGTTTGATTCTGTAGTGGGTCGTATCTATCACTGATACTATAACGCAAGTGTCCCCGCTCGTACCTCCAGTGATAATATCATCCACGCTCCACGCACCGGAAGCGGGGGCGGCATCTAATACTAATGTAAGGATTCCATCATAAGACCGCTCGACTACGATAGTCCCTATCCATGCGCTCCCTGATGCCGAAGATGTTCTCACCCGCCAAGAACCTTTTACATCAACCAATATATCCGTAACACCCTCGGCTGCGTAAGAATCGCTTGCGTCGCCTAATACGGTCAAAATCGCTACATCTGTTAGTGTCTTTTCTATTTTGTTGTCCGTCCTGTTGTGTCTTATCAGCCAGAACGAACCGACATGATCGGCAGTAAATAGAGTGGCCGAGGCGGTGAGTGTAACGCTGCCGATTCTTGCCGAAGGGGTTATGGATATTTCGGTAGTGTTTTCTGTTATAAACGGTGGCCAGTCGAAAACAATGCTCTCTAACAGCCAGTCATCGTGTGCGAATCTCGATAACTTTCGCGGATTGTAGCTTTTATGAAAACCGTACATCACATCCGCCGACTGAATGCGCTGGAAGGGGAATAAATCGGCTTCAAGATAAGGGCTGGTTATTTCGTAAGCACCTGAACTATACAACGAGGCCACCTCTGTCGCCGTCAAAACATCACTGAATATCGCTACGTTATCTATCTTGTCGGCAAAGACCTCGACTACAGTAGGGTCAGTCTCGAACCGAGCGCCTATAGCTACATCAGACCCAAGCTGTTCCATTTTTACATACCCTGAATCAGCTTGATCAGTATCATCAACCAGAACTCCATCGACATAAAACTTGATAAATGAAGCGGCAGTCTCCTTGGTCCACGAACCATGTTCTCCTTCATAAGTAGCAACCACGAAATGCCAACCTATCGAGAGTGCATCATCGGTTATTGCTTCAGCGTCCTTATCAATACTCTCATCATAAAGTTGCAATCTTAACGTCTGATCGTCCAGTAATTGAAATAGCCACTCCCTTGCATTATTATTATCGTGCTTTGAAATGATAACCTGATCTCCGGCACTTTCTGTAACGTATATCCACGCCGCCAGACTAAAATCGCCGTTAGTTCCTTCAATGAAAGTATACCTGTTGTCATCGAGTATGGTAACATACGATACACCATTCAAATTGAAACAGCCTGTCCCGACCTTGCCGGTTTCATGTACCGTGTTGCTAAAAACAGTATCGCCACCCGTGTAAATAGTGCCGTTCCGCGTTCCGGTAGCGTCAACTGCGTTTACATTCGTTGTATCATCGTTTAATTTCCAGTGGCCTACAAGATTGTCAAGGGCACTCAAAACCTCCGTGCCGGAACCTGTTTGTATCTGTCCCCTGTCTTTATAAAATCTGAAATACTGGTCGCCCATCTCTAATATGTAAGCCTGAATAGTAGAATACTTAAAGGATAGCAGCCTTCCCTTCACTGTGCTGTCTTTGGCTTCGGCAACGTAAACAAGTCCCGGCCTGCGCTCGGCGGGGCCGAAACGAGTGCAGATCATGTTCTTTAACGTCCGACAGCTCGCGTAGTATTTTTCAAGGTCAGTCCTGCCGTCCAACCTCGGACTCATTTCCCCGCCGTTAAAAAGTAAATTTATATAGTCTAATGCCAATGTTGTCCTTTCTATCTTAGTGCTTGTCCATTGAACTCTTAATCATAAACTATCCACATACACATTATAATATCTGATACCGTAGTAGACGGATTCGTTACCGTAATAAATGTCAATCTATCTGCTGCACTAAAGGCCAAAGGCGTTCCAAATGCCAACGAGCTGCCACCATTACCTGCCGTAGGAGGGTTAAGGTGATATTCACCTCCGGCCGATACACCATTAACCGCAATAAATACCTCACCATCATCTGAACCAACGCCTGCTGTATCAACTTGTATGGACATGGCCACCACAGTACCGGATGCTGGCTGCCGAAGACCTTGACTTCCGATATCGCCATTACCATAGCTAAACTGCAACCCTCCAGCTATGCTCGTGTCAAGACTTGCTCCCTCTTCCGCCCAAATAACACAGCCCGGAATCTTTACATCTGAATCTATTGTTAAAGTTCCTGATACTTCTACATCGTCGTAGAATCTCCCTGTCACTCCACTACTGGAACAGCTATCATACATATTGTTTAACACAGAATTATTTGCACCCGCACCAGTTTCTAATATACAACCGTCGGAAGCACTGTCTATGTGGTTATTGGAAACTGTGTTGTAGTTTGAACCATCATCAATATAAATACCGTAACCATTTGTTACTGTATGTATCATATTATCTGTAACGATATTGTTGGCACTACCTCTAATTAGAATTGCAGCCGACCAGCCCCCATATCCAGCAGTGCCTGTGCTCTTAATTACATTTCCAGAAACAACATTCCACCAGCTATTGGTTTCTAACTCTATCGTTCCGCTATCACTTCCTTGTTCCAGATGTCCCCAATTCAGACAAGCTGTAAAATAGTTATCAATTATAAAACTATGCTTCATACCATCAGAATCTACACCACAATCACCACAACGAAGCACAGAATTGTTTTCGAAAAGAAGGACGGCTGCTTTATTGCTATCTATACCATCATCATTTATGTCCTGAATGATACAATTAGTAACTGTCAAATATAGCTGGGTGTCAGTGCCGTTACAAAAAATACCATCTTGCCCCTCATGTGGCGTATCGTCAGTCCCATCAAAGTTTGCAATCTTAACAAAATCTAAGGTGATGTTTGCAGAATCATGTACCATAACTCCACGATGGTCAAACGCTCCTACCGCCGCACTTTCACCACTAATAGTAAGATGCGACAGCATACTATTGTTGACAGCATCCGCAAAATTTAATATAGCTCTTGTCGCACCGAGTGTGGCAGTTTCTTCTTTGATATAGGTAATATCAATCCCACAACCTCTCATATTGACGTTGGTTTTCATTTCAATATTAGAGGTTGTTAGAAAATTTCCTGGAGAGAGCAATATGTTTCCAGTGGATAAAGCATCTATCTGTGCCTGAATATCTACATCATCATCTGCACCGCTGCACTCAACATCTGCCCTGTCTTTCCAATTCTGATTAGCATTACTGGCGGCAATTATTACATCAAATATAACTCCTACTGGAGCAACAATACTGTCGGCTGTTAGTGTAGTAAACGTCCCCGCCGCCGGAGTTGTCGCTCCTATTGTCCCCTTGAAATCACCTGTAGCTGTTATAACCCCATCAACTAATAAATTATTATCACCCGCATCGCTATCACCGCCAACATGTACGCCTCCGTTTATTGAAAGTTTCGATACTGGCGTAGTTGTGTTGATGCCGACGTTTCCGTTCAAAAGGTTATATTCGGAAGCATAAAATCTCAGTGGGATATTAGCAGATAGGGCATCATTAAATGCCGCAATCGCCAACTCAGAACTTTGAAGACCAACCCCAAGATTTATGTCGGCTGCTCGCCTAACAATAAGTTTATAATTGGCGTCTACCGTAGTAAGTCCAATGCCGACGTTGCCACCTTTATCAATTACCATTCTATCCTGAAGGTTCTTAGAACTATCTGCCACAGCAAAATATAACTTAGAATTCTCTCCTATATTTCCTATTTCACCATATATCCTTGCTAAAGGACCACCGAATGATGCGTGCGAGTTATAGAATTCAAGCATTGGATGACTGGTCGCTTTCCAACCAGTGTCAACTATCCTCACACCATCATAGTTATCGTCCCCTATCTCTCCAGCATTAATATCAAGTATATAACCCGGCGTCGCCGTCCCAATTCCAACCTTATCTGCATACCCTGAAGCATTGACTACAAGAGTAGGAGAATCAACAACCAGACTGTTATTGAACCTGTGTGCAGTAGTGGCCCCGTAGTCCATGTAGCCGTCGGCAGCACTGTCGATAAATTCGTTTTCGTCTACTTGGGTGAATAAGAGTGGCGAATCTATCCTCCAATCTCTTCCAGAACTTACACCAAAAACAGCATCATTGTTGGTACTATCATATCTAATAGAGTTATTCGACCCGAAATACAGGGCCCCATCATAAGATTCACTTCCTACCTGAATTTCAGTATCCTTAAAGAACATTCGCCCATTGGACTTATCCCAGAATACTTCCCATCCTTCCGTATCCGCAGGAAAGTGAACATCACCGTTAAAAATAGCCCCTGCATCAAAGGTCTGGGTAGCTGTGGAGTTCTTACTCCCATCCTGCCGTAAGAAGATATTGCTCAATGTATCGCTATCGACAGAAATATCAAGGTGAGAGTCGAATACCCCCTCTTGGGTTATTTCTATCTGGGCGTTTCCACCGCCTGCCGCTTGTACGTCCGCCCGTATCTTGACTAAGAGCCGGTCGGTGGATATGAACTGGTTCGGTTCGGAGAGGTTGGCATGGAGGTCGTAGGCTGTAACGACTGCACTAAGGTCAGTAGAATCCTCAGCGGTAGCCAAAAGAAACTCATCACCATCAGCCGCCCTTTTGTATATCTTGGCAAAAATAACAGCATTCTTCTGGCCCCCACCGTTCTTTCGGGCGTGTATGTGAACGCCCATTATCCCAGCCGCCAACTCCTCAAAAGGTAAATTCGCAGCACTAATATAAGAAACTACCGCTTGGTCATCGCCTTGGCTTAATGCCGTGCCAGTTAAGGTGGACGCGGCGGAGCCTGTATCCATATCTAATAAAGTGTAATAATCAAAAGCAGTCGTGCCAAC
>SDBT01005881.1_pt1 | contig 20508 bp, 20 predicted proteins | sample 2277101 | NCBI WGS metagenome assembly SDBT01 (sample SAMN10404973, study PRJNA504765) | marine sediment metagenome | isolation source: marine sediment core GS10_PC15, 103 cmbsf | place: Arctic Ocean: Southern Knipovich Ridge | collected 2010 | reverse complement strand
CAACCCCGGCCAGGAAGATGCCGACAGCGACGGCCTGGGCGACGTCTGCGACAACTGCCCTAACGCCCCCAACCCAGACCAGGCAGACAGCGATGGCGACGGCCGGGGCGACGCTTGCCCACCCGTCGGCGGCATCGTCGTGCCGGTGAACAAGCTGGGGCTGTTGGTCCCGTGGCTGGGGCTGGCGGCGCTGATTTCCCTCGCAACACTCACGGTTGCGCTGGTCAGGAGGCGCAGGGGCTAGCGCGTGCGGATCAGATATCCCTAGACCTGACGGGTTTTCGAAACCCGTCAGGTCTTTTTTTGTTTTGAGGGCCAGCGCGTTGGCTGGACAAAAACAGCCAGGTGGGATATAATTCTCCAGAAGGAGAACAGATTTTGAGGAAAACGCTCCCAGCTTTAGTCTGCCTTGGGCTATTGATCCCACATATCTGGATTGACACGCCAGCTTCCGCCGCGTCGCCGCCCGACCCCCGCTTCGGGGCGGTGGAGGCTTATGATGCTCCCGATCAGGCCACCTTGGCCGGCGTGGGCTGGGAACGGGTGATCTTCTGGTGGCACCAACTGCAACCCAACGGCTCAGAGGATTGGAATGGGCAATACTTCCCCGACGAGATCCTGGACAGGGAGCGAGCCCAGGGCCGAGAGGTGGTGGGGCTGCTCAATAACACTCCCCCCTGGGCTACCGATGACGAGCCTCTACGCGGCGTGCCCCGAGGCCTCTACCTACCCCACGACGATCCTAATAACCTGTGGGCAGCTTTCGTCAGGCGCGTGGTGAGCCACTACGCGGGCCGCATTGATCACTGGATCATCTGGAACGAGCCTGATGTGTGGGACGACGAGCACGTCGGCCACACCTGGCTTGGTTCGGTGGAGGACTATTATCAATTGCTCAAGGTAGCATATCTGGCAGCCAAAGAGGCTAACCCCAACTGCGTCATTCACCTGACGGGGCTGACCTACTGGTGGGATTGGGTCTATGGCCGCAGGCAGTACTTCGAGCGGTTTCTGGACGTCGTTGCTCAGGACCCCACGGCCCCGCAGCACAATCACTATTTCGACGTCGTCACCCTGCACATCTACTTCAAGCCCCAGACGGTCTACGAGATCACCAGCTTCTTCCGCCAGGCGATGCAGGAGCACGGCCTGGACAAGCCCATCTGGATCAACGAGACCAACGCTGCGCCTTCGCACGACCCAGCCCGTCCGGTGCACAATCCCCGCTTTGTGATCAGTCTGGACGAGCAGGCATCGTACATCATCCAAACCTACGCTTTGGGTCTGGCGGCCGGGGTCGAGCGCATCGCTGTTTACAAGATGATTGACAAGCCTGGCGACGTCAACGCCAACCCTGAGCCCTACGGCCTGGTCCGTGCCGATGGCAGTCTCCGCCCCGCTTTTCACGCCTACCAGGTGGTGACCACCTACTTCGCCGGCTACCGCCAAGCCAGCCTGATCCGCCGGGGGGAGATTGACCAGGTTACCATAGATCGAGGAGAGAGGACAACCACCGTGCTCTGGAACCGCTCGTCGGTGACCACCACGATAGCTGTGCAGGCCATAGCCCCGCAGGCCATCCTGGTGAACAAAGAGGGGCAGAGCCGGACGCTGACTCCGGATGATGGTCAGTATATCCTGACCCTGGCTGGCGCGCTCTGCAGCGATCCCATCAGTTGTTTCATCGGAGGCAGCCCCCTCCTGTTGGTCGAGGAGGGCCCGCCCTCGGCTCGCGGCTCTCTCCAGCCTACTTCAACACCGACGGTCACGCCGACGAGCACCAGCACAGCGACGCCATCTCCCACCGCTACCCCAACGCCCACGCAGACGCCAACGCCCACCCCCACGCCTATGCCTACCGCTACTCCGACGCCCACCATGACACCGACCCCCACGCCCACGCTCACGCCAACGAGCACGCCGATGCCGACGGCTACCGCTACCACGAACACACCCTCCCCCACACTCACACTCACTCCCACTCCCACACTCACCTCTTCCCCGACGCCCACTGTTACCAGCACCCCTGCCCCAACGTTGCCCGTGGTGAGCGAGTCTGAGGATCCGCCCAATTCCAAGACCCTAAAAGTTTCAAAAAAACCTTTAGGGTCTGTCGCCATCGCTCTCCTAGGACTAATCCTCCTAAGCGGGGTTCTAATTTGGTGGCGAATTTGGCGCCAAAAGCGAGGCCAAAGCAAGAAGGACACGAAGGCATGACCATCCTTGACCCAGTAATCTACATAGATGAATCCGGCAACTTAACCGATCCTAACGACCCTTTTGTGGTAGTAGCAGCGTTGGTCGCCGAGCAACACGATGTCAAGCTGAGGAGGATTATCAGCAAGGAAAGGCGAAGGCTTCGTATGGCAAAGGGCAAGCAAAAGAAAGAGAGGAAGGTAGCCGAATTCAAGTTTCGTTCGGTTGGAGATAGGACGAGGCAAAGGATTTTAGAGCGTTTAAGGGTACAGAAAGTGGAGCTGTTCTTATTCATCCTGGAGAAAGGGAATAGGGTTATAGCAGACACGCCGAAAAACTATGCCAGACTTGTGTGGCAGCTCTTAGTAGAGTGTTTGAAGCGATACCCCAAAGCGCCAATGATCATTGATTCCCATTTTGGCTTGGCTGAAAGAAGGGAAGCCTTTGACGCCTTTATCGCCGAGAAAGCGGGCAGACCGGTAGTGACCACTCACGCTGATAGCAATCTTGATGCAGGAGTAGGGTTGGCGGATTTTGTAGCGGGGGCAGTCTTGTATCGCTGTAGGCAAGGAGACAGCCAATTTGAGGGGATATTCAGGGAGAAAGTGGTCTGGGAAAGTAGCGGGAAATGGAAAAAGAAATGGTGAGAAACCCGGAAGGCCCTTTACTTGGTTTCCCAGGTGAACCGCTGCAAGCAGCCGTCCAGCCCTACCCCGGATTTACTTCTCACCATCTGCATCCATAATAGCATAATTTGTCTAAATTGTCAAGGAGGTACGGGAATGCTCATCACCAATAGTACACTAATCACCTTTGGCGAGAAGAACCAGGTTATCTCCGATGGGGCTATCCTCATCAGGGGCGAGCACACAGCCGATCTAGGCTCAACGGCGGAACTCACGGCAAAGTATCCCGATGAGGAGATCCTCGACGCCCAGGGCAAACTGGCGATGCCGGGCTTGATCTGCGCCCACACCCACTTCTATGGCGCTTTCGCCCGAGGGATGGCCATCCCTGGCGAAGCTCCCCAGAATTTCCCAGAGATACTGGAGAAGCTGTGGTGGCGGTTGGACAAGGCGCTTCTTTGGCAAGACATTCGCTACAGCGCGCTGGTCTGCCTGATTGATGCTGTCCGACACGGCGCCACCACCCTCATAGATCACCACGCCTCTCCCAGCGCCATCGAAGGCTCGCTGGACATCATCGCCGAGGCGGTGGAGGATGCCGGACTGCGAGCCTGCCTCTGCTACGAGGTGACGGACAGGGACGGGGAAGAGCGCGCCCAGGCGGGGATAGAGGAGAACGTGCGATTCATCGAGAGAATGGCGAGTGAGCAAAGCAACAAGCTTGCTGCTACCTTTGGATTGCACGCCTCGCTCACTCTCTCCGATGAGACGCTGGAGAAGGCGGTGGAAGTGGCCAATGAGTTGGGCGTGGGGTTTCACATCCACGTGGCCGAGGACATGGCCGATGTGCGGGATAGCCTGAAGAAATCGGGCCTGCGGGTGGTCGAGAGGTTGAACGAGTTCGGCATACTTGGCCCCCAGACCATCGCCGCCCACTGCGTGCACGTGGATGCCTACGAGAAGGAAATGCTGCAAGAGACAGGCACGCGGGTAGTCCACAACCCCCGCTCCAACATGAACAACGCTGTGGGCGTGGCCGACGTGCCAGGCATGCTGAAACGGGGGATTGACGTTGGCCTGGGCAACGACGGCTTCTCCAATAACATGTTCACCGAGATGCACACTGCTTACCTCCTGCACAAGTTGAGCAAGAGCGATCCACGAGTCATGGGCGGCGACCAGGTGATGCAGATGGCGTTTCAGAACAACGCCCAGATAGCCAGCCTGTTTTTCTCCGACCCTCTGGGCCAGCTCTCCGTAGGCGCGCTGGCCGACATCATTCTGGTTGATTACGTGCCCACTACTCCCTTGACCGCAGGCAACTTCCCCTGGCACATCATCTTCGGCGTGGACGGCACGGGCGTGGACACCACCATCGTCGGCGGTCGGCTGCTGATGCGGAACAAGCAGCTTCTGACCCTGGACGAGGAGGAGATCTGCGCCAAATCGCGGGAGTTGGCGGGTAAGCTTTGGAAGAGATTATGAGAAGGAGACCCAAATGAACCGTGACGAACTGATCACCTACCTCGACGATTATCTGCGCGTCAAAGAGATCAAAGATAGCTCCCAGAACGGCCTCCAGATGGAGGGGCCAGAGGAGGTGACGGCGGAAAACCTCGCTAAAGTCGCCTTCGCCGTGGACAGTTGCCAGGCCGCGTTCAAACAGGCAGTAGCCACTGGCGCACAACTACTCATCGTCCACCACGGACTCTTCTGGAGCAAGCCCTTTCGCCTGGTTGGTCCCCTCTTCCAGCAGATAAGGACGCTCATTGAGGGCGGCTGCGGCCTGTACGCCGTCCACCTGCCATTGGACTGTCACCCCCAGGTGGGCAACAACGCAGAGCTGGCTCGTCTGTTGGGGTTGAAGGACACCCGCGCCTTTGGCGAGTACGAAGGCTACAAAATCGGCATCGGCGGCGCGCTGGAGCCGCCCATACCGCTGGACGTGCTGGTCGAGCGGCTGACGCGAGCCACCGGCGAACCTCCGGTGCGCGTGCTGGCCCATGGCCCGGCAGAGGTGTCACAAGTGGGGTGCATCTCCGGATTCGGCAGTGATATGATGGCTCAGGTCGTGGACGCCGGCTTTGACACCTTTGTCACTGGCGAGACTGGCCACAGCTTTTTCCACCAGGCCGCCGAACGGGGCCTCAACGTCGTCTACGGCGGCCACTACGCCACCGAGACGCTGGGCGTGAAGGCGCTGGCCCGCCATCTGGAAGAGAAGTTCGGTCTGGAGACAACCTTCCTGGATATCCCCACGGGGATGTAGCGGTTGCTAAAGATCATGGAGCCGACAGGTTCAAACCTGCGGCTGGAGGGAACTTTGTGCCGGCCGTCCACCGCTCGGCTGAGCTCGCGCCGAAGCCTGCGTGGACGGTTTTTTTGCGATTGCGTAGGCAGTCGACTGGCGCTTGAGCGCGCCCTAGCCCGCCATTTGGAGGAAGAGTTCGGTCTGGAGACAACCTTCTTTTGCATCCCCACGGGGATGTAGCGGTTGCTGAAGATCATGGAGCCGACAGGTTCAAACCTGCGGCTGGAGGGCACTTCGTGCCGGCCGTCCACCGCTCGGCTGAGCTCGCGCCGAAGCCTGCGTGGACGGGGTTTTTGCGACTGCGTAGGCAGTCGACCGGCGCTTGAGCGCCCCCTAGTGCCGATTTCAATCGGTGACTCTAGAAAGGGAGAAATCATGTCTGACACCATGAACGTCCAACCTTTTGAAGTTCTTCTCAACTGGATTCTGAAAGAGTACGAAAGCAGCCAGTCCATATTCGGCATTCATCGCTCGCTCTTCTACGTTCCCAAAAAGGACAGCCCTTATGCCATTGAGGATCTCTTCGGGCACTACCTGGCCACGCCCATCGGGCCGGGGGCTGGGCCGCATACCCAGTTGGCTCAGAACATCTTATGCGCCTGGCTTTCCGGGGGGCGATTCATCGAGCTGAAGACCGTGCAGATCAGCGATGAGCTGGAGATCCCCAGGCCCTGCATTGACATGGAGGACGAGGGCTACAACGTCGAATGGTCCCAGGAGCTCAAGCTGGATCAGTCGGCCAGCGAGTACGTTAAGGCCTGGGCCTTGATTCACATCCTCCGCCGGCTGCTGATCTTCGAGGACGTTCCCTTTGGCACGATCTTCAACATGAGCGTTGGCTATGATCTCAAGGGAATTCAAAGTGCGCCTATGACCCGTTTCATGGACCGGCTGGAGGACGCATCCGAGGAAATCGCCGAGATCCAGTCGATTCTGAAAGAGAAGTTTCCGCAGTTCGCCGACGCCGCTTCGCTTACAGAGATTCCGACCTGTGTCACCAACAGCGTTACCCTTTCCACCATGCACGGCTGCCCTCCGGACGAAATCGAGCAGATCGGCAGGTATCTGCTGGAGGAAAGGGGGCTGCACACCTCGGTCAAGCTGAATCCTACCCTGCTGGGCAAGGAGGAGGCGATGCGCATCCTCCATGACCAGCTCGGTTTCACGGAGATCCACATCCCCGACCGCGTGTTCGAGCACGACCTGCAATACGACCGCGCAGTGGAATTGATCGAGACTCTGAAAAAGGTTGCCGCAGGGCAAGGTCTAACCTTTGGGCTCAAGTTGAGCAACACCTTGGCCCTGGCCAACCACAAGGGCGTCCTTCCCGGCGACGAGATGTACATGTCGGGACGCGCCCTCTACTCCATCACCATCAACCTTTTCCACAAACTGTCCCGGGACTTCGACGGCGACCCTTCGGCAAGCCCTTCGACAGCCCTTCGACGGGGCTCAGGACAAGGCTCAGGACGTAGCTCAGGGCAGGCCTTGAACGTTTCCTTCTCCGCCGGGGCCGATGCCTTCAATCTGACAGATATTCTGGCCGCCGGTGCCTGGCCGGTCACCACGGTCACAGACCTGCTGAAACCGGGTGGCTACTCCAGGCTACTACAATACCTGGAGAACTTGGACAGGGATATGCACGATCTGGGAGTGACGAGCCTCGAGGAACTGGCCCGAGACAAGCTGGCTAATCTGGAACGAGCGGCCGCCCAAGCCCTGGAAGACCCTCGCTACAAGAAGGGCTACCATCCCCACGGCCTGCCCAAGGTCGAATCGAAACTGGGCCTTTTCGACTGCATCGCCGCTCCCTGCGTGGAGAAGTGTGCAGTTCAGCAGGATGTGCCTGAGTATGCCTGGTTGATTGGTCAGAAGAGATACGACGACGCACTGGAGGTCATCCTCTCCCGCAATCCCCTGCCCGGCGTGACCGGCTACGTCTGCACCCACCTGTGCCAGACCCGCTGCACCCGCAACAACTACGACCAACCAGTCGCCATCCGCGCCCTCAAACGGTTTGTCGCCGAAAAAGGAAACCTACCTCAAATACCGAATATCCAATATCCAATATCAAATGCAAAGGTGGCCGTGATCGGCAGCGGCCCCTCCGGCCTGGCCGCCGCCTACTTCCTGGCCCTGAACGGTGTCGAGACGATCATCTACGAAGCCCAGGATCGGCCTGGAGGGGTGCTGGCCATCGCCCCCACCTTCAGGCTGCCTGAGGCCGTCGTTCAGGAGGATATCGACCGAATCACCAATCTGGGAGTGAAGATCGAACTCTCCCATCCCATCACATCTCCCCCGGAAGAGCTTCTGGTAGATGGGTTTGACGCCGTCTACATCGCCACGGGCGCTGGCAAGGACGCCCGTCTGGGCATCGAGGGCGAGGAGGTCGAAGGCATCTACCATAGCCTCGACCTCCTCGACCGGGTGCGGCGGGGGGAGAGGGTTGACCTGGGCAGCAGGGTGCTTGTTATCGGCGGGGGGAACTCGGCTATGGATGCGGCCAGGACCGCCAGGCGGCTCACCAGCGGCACGGTGACCATCGTCTACCGACGCACCCGCAGCGAGATGCCGGCCGACGAGGAGGAGATCGAAGACGCTCTCGTTGAGGGCATAATTCTGGAAGAACTGGCTTCTCCCACCAGGATCATCTTGCAGGAGGGCCGGGTCGCCGCCCTGGAGTGCGTGCGGAACGAGCTGGGAGAGCCAGGGCCAGACGGGAGGAGAAGGCCGATCCCCGTCGTCGGCAGCGAATTCCAGATCGAGGCCGATTCCATTGTCATCGCCATTGGTCAGGTATTGGAAGTTGGAGATTGGGTCGTCGAAGCGTTAGCCGTTGACCCACTCACCCTGGCGACTAGTGTGCCGGGCGTTTTCGCTGGCGGCGATGCGGTGCGGGGACCCGCCACCATCGTCGAGGCGTGCGCCGATGGGCGGCGGGCCGCCGAGGCCATTTGCCAGCAGTTGGGCCTGCCGTTTGAGCAGCCGTCGGCCCAGCTTCCTGTGCTTTCTGAGGAAGAGATCACGCAAGTCAAGCGCGTCCGGGCTAGAAAGGCAGCGCAGCACGAGGGGGCAATGCTCCCGCCCGATCAGCGCGGCGGTTTCGACCCTTCGACAAGCCCCTGGTCCTTTGGCCCAGGGACAAAGGGCTCAGGACTCCGCCTGGTCGAAGCGACCCTAACGGAAGAAGCGGCCCTGGCCGAGGCGGCCCGCTGTCTGCAATGCTCGACCCTGTGCGACAAGTGTGTGGAGGTGTGCCCCAACCGGGCCAACTACGCCTTCCTAGTCGAACCCATCAGCCTGACGCTGCCCACGGTCTCCTGCCAGCAGGGGAGCTTGGCCGTGACCGGGAGGGAGGTCTTCCAGATCGAGCAGGCCCGGCAGATCATCCACGTGGACGATTTCTGCAACGAGTGCGGCAACTGCGAGACCTTCTGTGTCCACCACGGCAGACCCTACCTGGACAAGCCCCGGCTTTTCCTCAGGGAAAGCGACTTTGAGCTGGAAGAGGACAATGCCTTCTACGTCGAGAGAGTCGCCAAAGGATGGGCCATCAGAAGGCGGGAGGTCGGGAAGGAGGCGCGTTTATCTGTGGAAGACGGCAGCGACGAGGTGAACTTTGAAAGCGATCTACTGAGAATGAGAATCTCTTCCACTGATTTTCAGATCAAGGCCATGGAGATGAAGAAGGATTTTCGGGGAGAGTTTTCCCTGGCCGGCGCGGCGGAAATGTACGTTATCCTCAAAGGTCTTTCCACTGCCCTGTCCTTTTTGCCCTTTGAGGAGACGTAGGACAAAAGTGTATCCCCAATCACAAAATCACGGCCCAGAGCGCATACCTTGGCGGCCAAAATTGAGCATTTCAGGTATTCGCCAGTTGCGCTCTAACGAATGTTGTGTTATAATAGGATACGATAAGGAAACGATGCAAACAGCCCGATTGATGGTTCGGGGAACGACATTTACGATCAGCTTATCACTTCGTCAGCAGTAAACAGGAGCGTGATATGGCAGAGGAATATTTAGAAGAAGAAATGACCATCCTTACGGCGAAGGAGGCTGCCGAGTATCTGCGGGTGAGCCTATACACTCTGAGAAAGATGGAGAAGGGGGGAAGTCTGATGCCCTTTCGCACTCCTGGCGGTCATCGCAGGTACAGCCTCAAGATGTTGGATGAATACCTCGAAAAAAGCCGCAAGCCTTCTCGTCGCCAGAGGGTGAAAAACCTCGCTTCAGAGAGCGAGTCTGAAGTTCAGTAGCCAGGGCAGGCCGAGCCACCTGTGCAACCAGTGCAGGTGGCTTTTTGCTTTTGCCAAGCAAGCCGAATTCTGGTATACTATGGCTGGTGGTAGAGAACCCCATCCACACCCGGCTGGTGGCGCTGTCGCAGCAGGCGCACCAGTTGGCGGCGGCAGGGGACGAGGTTGGCTTGGCGGTGGTGGAGGCGCAGTTGGACGAGGCGGCCGCGGAGTTGTGGGGCATCACGGAGAGGGAGTTGAAGGAGATACGGCGGTCGTTGGCGGAGTTGGATTAGAGAGAATGGTTGGGTCGGTAGACGGGTCACATTTGAGAGGAGCATGATCCATGGTCGCCCGTTCGAGCATTGAATGGACAGAATCCACCTGGAATCCAGTGACAGGTTGCACCAAAGTCAGTCCGGGGTGCGGGCATTGCTACGCCGAACGCATGGCGCTGCGACTACGCGCCATGGGGCAACCCAACTACGTCAATGGCTTCAAGTTGACCGTACACGAGCACATGCTGGGATTGCCGCTGGGATGGAAGAAGCCGCAAATGATCTTTGTCAATTCAATGAGCGACCTCTTCCACGAAGACGTACCGCTGGAATTTATCCAAAAGGTCTTTGACGCCATGCGCCGCGCCTCGTGGCACGTATTTCAGGTGCTCACCAAACGCTCCAAACGACTACTCGAGCTCAATCAAGAAATTGACTGGCCTACCAATGTGTGGATGGGCGTCAGCGTGGAAAACCAGGATTATACATTCCGCATTGACTATCTCAGACAAACGAACGCCTACCTCAAGTTCCTCTCGCTGGAGCCTCTGCTTGGCTCATTGCCCAACCTGGATCTGCGTGGCATAGACTGGATCATTGTCGGAGGCGAGTCTGGGCCAGGAGCCAGACCTATGAAAGAAGAGTGGGTGATTGACATCAGAGACCAATGTCTTGCAGCCAATACCCCTTTCTTCTTCAAGCAGTGGGGAGGAGTTAGAAAGAAACGCGCTGGCCGAGTTCTCAAGGAGCGCACCTGGGACGAGATGCCCATTCAGATAGGAATGATGAGCGGTCAGAGGGCGCTTTCTGCCGTGATCTGACAGAGGCCAGTGGGTGAGAAGTTGAGCGAGATCAACGGATGGATCGAACCATTGCTACGCGATACGAACGATAACTCGAAGACAGGAGGTTCAGGAGAATCATAGCCAACATTGAGGTGAAGAGAACAGACCACGACGATAGTTACGAGTTTCAGGTGACTGTGAAGGAAGGGAAGGGGGAGAGTCGCCACCGGGTGACGCTCCGCAAAGACGACTATCAAGAGTTGGCCGCGGGCAAAGCGAGCCCTGAGGACCTGGTGACAGAATCCTTTCGATTCCTCCTGGAACGCGAACCCAAGGAGTCAATCCTACGCTCCTTCGATCTCATGGTAATCGGCCGCTACTTTCCGGAATACAGGCGTGAGATCGTGAAGCGTCTATGATCGGGGCATTCGATGCTGAAACAACGATTAGCGAGGTGAAACTATGAAAAAAGTAAACTTGCTGGTATCCATCTGCCTGGTGTTAGTTGCTACTGTGGCTTCTTGCCGCCCTGCTAGACCCACGCCCGACCCGGCTGAGATAGAGCGACTGGTAGCTGAGGCTGTACGAGCAACGATAGAGGCTATGCCCACTGCCACTCCGTACCCAACCTACACTCCTGCGCCGCCAGCTCCCATCTACACACCGTCAGCTAGCGTCAATACACCGCGTCCCACAAATGTTAATACTGTCGTCCCCATCACGCCAGGATCGCAGCCTGGCGCCGCATTTCGTACTCACATCGTCGTGGCGGGCGATACGGTGAGCGGCATAGCCAAAGAGTATGGCACTACGATTGAAGCAATAATGGAGGCCAACGATCTCAACGACGCAGGACTGATCATCATTGGTCAAGTGTTATCCGTCCCTATTGGGGAGGCGGGAGCTGTCTCTACGCCAATAGCCCCTACTCCATCACTTACTCCCACAACGACACTCACCCCTACCCTGCTTACTCCTACCGCTACCCCAACCGAGACTCCGGCGTCATAGCGCCATTCACACGACAACGCCCCAAGCAGCCACCTGCTTGGGGCGTTTGACGTTTAGGCAACAGCTATTTGACTTTTCGCTCCCGCCGTAAAGTCTTCGATTATCCTGAAAGCTTCAACCCGTTTTGTTCTCACGAACACTCGCTGCTGCCGCAGGTGGGCTCTTTCTTGCCGGTCAGAGCGGCTCGTATCATGGCGGCAGCACACCCCACGCCGCTATCCACCGCGATCGCGTCCGTCGGGCAGTTGAGCTGGCAGGCCCCACACTCCATGCACGCTTCGGGGCGGACGAGTCGGGCCACACGGCTGTTCATAGCAAACACCGCGTGGGGACAGACGATGACGCATAACTCACAGCCGATGCACAATTCTGGATTGTACTGGAGGGTGTTAATCACAGACACATTGAACATGATGATCCTCCCAACACTCAAATCAGAGACAGGACTATCGTCAATAGGATGCCTATCCCAGCCATCCAGGCCATGATGGGTATGTAGGCGAACATCTCACGCCGTACCCCACTCCTGGAAGTGAACGTGGTCGAGCCGGTGAAGTTCAACGTCAGGTAGGCGGTCAGGGGTGGTAGGGGCAACAGCAACGTCAGCGCCACACCGATCCGCAGCCACCACGCTGCGTCTGGGCTGCTCAGAAGTGCTGCCAGGGCGAAGGGAAGCGCCACCGCCCCGCCCAGGATGAATCCCTTGCTGCTGAAGTCGCGGGTCGGGAGCCAGGGCAGTAGGATGGGGAACAAGACCGTGCCGGCCAGGACAGCCGCCACGACGGCCAAAGACGCCCAGAGGCCGCTGATAAAGAACACCACCACCGCAGCGATCAACGTCGGCAACAGGACATGCACCAGCTCCACCGGAATCAAGACCAGGCGGTCGCGCAGCCCAAAACGCACCCGGCGCATCTCCGGCGTGGCCCGATGGGTCTTGAGATATTCCGGCAAATCGGCCGCCCACACCGGACCATACTCGACTCTGAACCCTGACCGCTTCTTGACCTCGTGGGCGGCAACTCCGGGCGCGCCCAGTTGGGGCAAGATCAGCCTGCGGTGGCTGACGACGTCACGGAGCGCGGTCGCGTCAGCCCGATGTACTAACTCGTCGGTGCCGAAGGTGCCCTTGCCGGCTGCGCACCAAACGTTGATGCCCTGGGTGTCCAGTGCCATGACATAGCCGTCAACCCCAGCCAGCGCCGACCGCAGGGCGTCGAAACTGAGGGTGTAGTTGGCAGTGACAAAAACGGGCGAATCCGACGTGGGATTGCCCAGGGCGTACAGCCCCGGTTCGACCCGGTGGCCGCTGCGGTCAACGCTCCAGCGCGCCAGGAAGTGGTCCCAGCGGTTCGCCCAGGTAATGGTGCTGGTCGTAGGTTGGATATGGGATTGTATGGGTGTCGCTTTGGTATCTGACATGACAGATCCTATTGTCTGTACTCACAGAATAGGCAGCTCTGTTACTTAGCTGTCCGGTTGACGAAGCGCTCCCAACTCCAGGGTTCGTCCAGAATGGTCACCTCGACGGTCTCAACTCCATCCACACTCCTGGCCTTGCGCCTGACCTGCTCAACGAGATAATCAATCAATGGGCAAGCGGGTGTGGTCAGAACCATCCGTACTTCTACCGCTCGGCCGTTGGTGATGATCTCTTTGACCAGCCCCAAATCAACTACGTTGATCCCAACCTCTGGATCAATCACTTCCTTTAGAGCCTGGCGAATTTGTGTTTCCAACGTCCTCCCTGGTGGCAACGGCGCCATACTAGTCTTTTCTGCGGGCGAAGGTACAACCGTTGGCAGGGCCATTTCCAGCTTCCGCACTCTTTCCTCGAGCTTGCTCTGCCTGTCCAAAGCCTCGCTTATGGCCTTCAGCACCGGGTCGGGCAACCTGCCGTGTTCCAGGTCCGTCTCCGGGCCTTTTGGCTTTTTCGGCCCCGCGATTCTCGCTGGCACTCCTACCACTGTTGCTCCAGGAGGAACGGGCTTGATCACCACCGCGCCGCCGCCGACTTTGGCGTTGTCTCCCACAGTGATGGGGCCAAGTACCGTCGCTCCCGTACCAATCACCACGTTGTTGCCGATGGTGGGATGGCGTTTCTTCTTCTCCAGGGTGGTGCCGCCTAGAACCACCCCTGTGTACATCAGGACGTCATCCCCAATCTCGCTTGTCTCACCGATGACCACCCCCATGCCGTGGTCAATGAAGAACCTGCGACCTATCTCTGCCCCTGGGTGTATCTCGATCCCGGTTAGAAGCCGATTGATGTGGGAGAGAAAGCGGCCCAGAAAAAGAAGGTTGTGCTGCCACAGGAAGTGAGCCATCCGATGCAGCCAAAGGGCGTGTAGGCCGGGATAGCAGCAGATCACTTCCAAAACGGTCTTGGCCGCCGGGTCTTTATTGAATACGGTCTGAATATCCTCTTTTATCCGCTCGAACACCCCATTCCTCCACCTCCTTAATCGCCAAGATCGCTGATGTTCGCTGAAGCCACCGTCCGTTTAGCGCCGTCAGCGCGGCCAGCGTTCTCGCAGTAGTTCTCGATTGCCCTACGCAAAGCGTCAGGGCCTAAGTTGGAGTCCAGCTTCCTTTCGGGGATGTCTCGCAAGGCCTCGACGACGGCCTGCGGCGTGATGTTCAGTGCCTCCTGAATCGTTTTGCCCTCGGCCATCAAGCTGGTGATGCTGCTCGATGCAATTGCTATGGGACAGCCCAGCGTTTTGTGTTTGACCTCGGCGATGCGGCCATCGGACACCCGGATCCAGAAGTGGGTCAGGTCCTCAGGGCACTTTAGGCCGCCCCCTGCCTTACCGAAGCCATCGGCGTCCTCGATTGCACCGATGTTTCGTGGATTTCTGAAATGCTCCAACACCTTCTCGCTGTACATGGCGTCCTCTAGAAAAGTCTGCGCTGCACGATGTCTTCCAAGACTTCAAGGAAGCGATCCACCTCGTCCCTGGTGTTGTAGATGTAAAAGCTGACCCGCACTGTCCGTTCCACGCCCAGTCGGTCGGCCAGGGGATAGGCGCAGTGCCCCCCCGAGCGCACGGCTATCCCCTCGTCGTTCAAGAATCCGGCCACGATGTGGGGATCAACCAGTTCGCCGCGCTTGATCACGTTGAAGGCTATGACGCCCGTTCGCTCATCCAGGTTCAAGGGGCCGTATATCCGGACACCTGGGATGGCTTGCAAACCACCCAGCGCATACTCCGTGAGCTTCCTCTCGTGCGCCCTCACTTCCTCCATTCCGATCCGCTGAAGGTAATCAATCGCTCCCTCCAGGCGTCGGCCACTCTTCAACTCTACCGCCCCGCCCAGGGCTATCCCGCCACAGACGTTGGAAGTCCCCGCCTCGAACTTCCAGGGCAGCTTGTTCCACCTCGCCCCCTCCAACTTGACGTCGGCGATCATCCCCCCGCCGTACAAGAAGGGCGTCATCTCCTCCAGCAACTCCCTCTTCCCGTACAGAACCCCGATGCCCATTGGGGCCAGCATCTTATGCCCGGAGAGTGCAAAGAAGTCGCAGCCGATTTCTTCGACATTCACTGGCATGTGCGGCGCCGACTGTGCACCATCTACCAGGAACAGAGCTCCGGCCTGGTGGGCCAGGCGGCAGATCTCCCGCACGGGATTGATGGTGCCCAGCACGTTAGACACGTGGGTGCAGCAGACCAGCCTGGTCCGCTCTGTGATCGCTTCCCTCAACAGCTCCAGGTCCAGCGTTCCATCGTCGTGGACATCAACAACCTTGAGCGCCACGCCAGCCCGTTCGCGCACCCTCTGCCAGGGTACCAGGTTGGAGTGATGCTCCATGATGGTCAGGACGATCTCGTCACCGGTCTCAAGTCTCAGCCCTTCGCTCTCGCCGTGAAGCAGGGAATAGGCCACCAGGTTGATGGCTTCGGTGGCGCTGCGAACGAAGATGATTTCCCTCTCGTCCTCAGCGCCGATGAATTGGGCCACGTTCTCGTGGGCCTGCTCGTACAGCTCTGTCGCCTCCCGCCCCAGGGTGTGGGACGAGCGATGGATGTTGGCGTTGTAGGTCTGGTAGAACTCTTGGATGGTGCGCAGCACCTGTTGCGGCTTCTGAGTGGTAGCGGCGTTGTCGAAATAGATGAGTGGCTTGCCGTTGATTTTCCTCTGCAGGATGGGGAAGTCTTCTCGGATTTTTGCCACGTCCATGGTTTTCTCCACAAAGCTACAAGCCGATGTATTTGGCGTAAAGCGTCCTGGCCAGGGCCTCGTCGGTCGTGCCTTTGACGATGGTGCGCCCGTCGGGGAAGATGGTCAGTTCATACGGATGTTCGCTATCCGCTGGGCCTATCACATCCACCAGGAAGCGCAGCATGTAGTCGTTGAAAGTCACCTGCCCCACTGAGCTGAGCCGCTCGGCCAGGGTAGGGAAAGAGACCCTGGCCTCCCCCCGCACATTGACCTGCACTGCCTCCCGCCCGCAGAGGCTGGTCAGGTAGGAGCCCTCTTGGGCCTCCAGGAATTCGAACTGGCCCCGATCGCAGGCCGGGCAGCTACCACCCCTCTTCTCCAGTTCTAACTGCTCCAGGGTGCCAGCCCAGGCGTCCACGTAGATCAGCCGCCCGTGGAGCTCCTCTTCCTTGCCCATGAGGAGCTTGAGGCCCTCGGTCACTTCTAGCGAGGCCACGATGTTCACCGCCGGGCCCAGCACCCCCACCGTGTCGCAGGTGGGTGTGCTGCCGGGCGCGGGCATCTCGGCCAGGAAACAGCGGAAGCAAGGGGTGCGGTGGGGAACGATGGCCATGGTCATTCCATAGGTGGCGATCACCGCCCCGTAGACCCAGGGGATGCCGTGCTTGACACAGGCGTCGTTGACCAGGAAGCGAGCCTCGAAATTATCGGTACCATCCAAGACCAGATCAACGTCGCCGATGATCTCCTCCACATTGCCAGGGTTGACATCGGCCACCAGAGGCTCGATTCTCACCTGAGAGTTGACCCGGCGCAGCTTCTCGGCGGCGGCTACCGCTTTAGGCAGCCCACGGGCGATGTCCTCCTCGTCGAAAAGGACCTGTCGCTGCAGGTTGTTCAGTTCGATGTAGTCCCGATCTACGATCCTGACCCGCCCCACGCCAGCCCGCACCAGACTGCTGGCCACCACCGTGCCCAGCGCTCCGCAGCCGATGACAGCCACGCTGGCAGCCAGCAGCTTCTCCTGGCCCGCTTCCCCTACCTCGGGCAGGAGCATCTGCCGCGAGTATCGCTCCAGTGCACTCACCGTCTACTCCATCTCAAAAAGTGGCGTGCTCAGGTATCTCTCACCCGTATCCGGCAGGATGACCACGATAAGCTTCCCCTTGCTTTCCGGCCTGGCGGCCACCTGCAGGGCGGCATGGGCCGCCGCGCCTGAGGAGATGCCGGCCAGGATCCCCTCCTCCTTCGCCAACCGACGGGCCATCTCGGCCGCGTCCGCGTCGGCGACCTGGATGACCTCGTCCACCAGCTCCAGCCGCAGCACCTCGGGGACGAAGCCAGCGCCGATGCCCTGGATCTTGTGGGGGCCGGGCTGGCCGCCGGAGAGGATAGGCGAGGCGGTCGGCTCGACGGCGATGGCTTTGAAGCCGGGCTTGAGAGGCTTGATTACCTCGGCGATGCCGGTGATGGTACCGCCGGTGCCTACGCCCGCGACGGCGATGTCCACTTGTCCATCCGTGTCCTGCCAGATTTCTCTGGCCGTCGTCCAGCGATGAATCTCCGGATTGGCGGGGTTCTTGAACTGCTGAGGGATGAAATACCGGGGTTCCTGAGCTGCCATCTCCTCAGCCTTCCTGAGCGTCCCCGGCATCCCCTCCGCTCCGGGAGTCAGAATCAGCTCAGCCCCAAGCGCTTTCAGCAGATTCCTGCGCTCCATGCTCATCGTATCCGGCATGATCAGAACCAGCTCGTAACCACGGGCCGCACAGACGAAGGCCAGGGCGATGCCGGTGTTGCCGCTGGTGGGCTCCAGGATGATGGTGTCCTCTTTGATGAATCCACCACGCTCTGCAGCATCAATCATGCTCACCCCAATCCTGTCCTTGACGCTGGACAGAGGGTTGAAGGACTCCAGCTTGGCCAACACCGTAGCCTCCAGTCCTTCTGTAACCCCATTCAGTTTCACCAAAGGCGTGTTGCCAATGGTCTTGGTGATGTCTTCGTAGATCCTTGCCATTGTGGTTCTCCTTTCGAGTTTTTTGTTTGCTAAGGATAAAAGACTAGGTCCTCGCTTCTGCAAACCCACGGGCTTGGTCGCACAGGTCCTTTAGAGTAACAGAGTCCAGTGCTTCTTCTATTGTTCCCGATAGCTTCTTCCAGAACAGATGGGTTGTACAGCCGTCCATCCGATGGCAGGCGTTCTCTGGGTCGGGGCCAACGCAGTGCGCCAGAGCGATTGGCCCCTCAACTGTCCTGATGATGTCTCCAGCTCTGATCTTATCCGCATCCTGAGCCAGAACATAACCACCCCCTGGCCCCTTGATGCTCTTGATCAATCCCGCCCTTCTCAGTTTTACGAATAGTTGTCCAATATAATGGAAGGAAATCTCCTCCCTCTCGGCGATGTCCTTTCTGAGAACCGGGCCCTGATCTGTGTGCAAGCCCAGGTCAATCATCGCCCTTAGGGCATATCTCCCTTTGGTGGAAACCTGCATTGCAATTCCCCCTTGTCGAACAACTGAGGGTGGATTATAACATAGTTGAGTAATTTTGTCAACTATCCCAGCATTGCTCAGTTCCGCCGACAGGTGGTGCCTAACTTGAAACGTTCTCTCCTGCTACTACAATCAGGATGATGCCCAGGAAGACCAAGCCCCACGCGAAGACACCGATCCGTTCGTAACCCTCCGGCAGCAGAGCTCCCCCAGTCGTGGGAAGCAACGGTTGAGCATCGGGCGTTTCAGTAATGACTATGATTGGTGGGCGGGTCGGCGTAGCGGTGGGGAGCGTTGGCATGGGTGTTTCAGGCGGAGGCTCTGGCGTGTTCGTTGTCGGCTCTGGCGTCGGCGAGGGTGGCCCCGGTGTGTCCGTTGGCGGCGCTGGTGTATCAGTTGGCGGAATTGGCGTTGGCGTGGACGGCATCGGCGTGTCCGTGGCTGGTCCCGGCGTCACGGTCGGGCATGGGGTCGCCGTAGGTCACTGTTGCGCACTGACAGGTATCAATGGGAGTGACGCCATCACCAGCAAGGCCACAGTGAGCAAGATGACAATACTCAGGAAACGCATCGCTGGCCTCTCTTCTACTTCAAGATCAATGGCAAGTAGATGTGAAAAGTGGGTGGAACCCTACATCCCCCAAACCAGTCGACAATAGCGTCCATCACCCATTTGCGGTCTGCCAGGTTCGCCAATCCCTCGAAAGGCCAGGCGAGGAAGGCCGTCCTGTAGTTGCCGCTGATACATTTATAGCTTGTGGAATTGGTCTGACCGGCACCTTCCCAACGGAAAGGTGAGTAGATCCCTCAACCGCTCCGTTTGACGACGTCATCGGTGTAAAGATCGCCCGGCCAGCCATTGGGCGGTATCAGGTTGTAGGGGCCCAATCCCATGCCAGGGCTGTAGAGGACGCCCACGGGGTCCGTCTGGTTCACGTCGTTGGTGTAACTGGCAATGGTCAGACGGATTTGGCCAAACGTGGTCAGCCCCCTGTCGTAGAGATAGTCTTCGCTGGAGAGGAAGAAGTTCCCCTCTGCATCGAGATAGGCCGCCACCGCTGCTTCGTTGGCTGAGGTGAAGGTATCGCTCCGGGGGTAGCCAGTGAACCAGATGACCATCTGGTAGCCCATGAGGTCGCCAGCGGACGGGTCGCCCTGGGTAGCCACGTCCCGGACCTCGTAAGTTACGTCCAGTTCGTCCAGGGCCGAGGTGTAGTAGATGCGCACGTCCGGCCCGTCCTGGTCGTCATCCACCAGAAGCACGCAGGCCAGGTTGACCTCAGGCGCCTGGCCCTGAGCCGCCGAGGTCATGAAGCCCCAAATTGTGGCGGCAACTAAGGCGGCGGCAAAGATTTTACTCACCATCGTGAACCTCCTGCCTACTTGTTCACGTTTCATCACATCCCCCTTTCGGTAATCAACTACAGGATCTGGGCCAGGTACTTCCCGATAAGTGACTCATCGCTACGGCAGTACGGTCACCAGGCGTCCCAGAATATGTATCTTCAGTTGGTCGGAGGGTCGGTCTAACTTCTAACCTCCAACCTCCAATCTACAAGTACTGCAGCAACCATTCGGGGGTGATGCGGATGAAATAGCTGTTCAGCACGGAGAACGTGCCGGTGATGAGCAAGACCCCTACCCCGACCATCAGCAACCCGCTGGTGATCTCCACCGCCCGCATGTGCTGGTTGAGCCGCTTCAACCAGCCGGTAGCCCGAGCCAGCAGCGCCGCCGCCAGCAGGAATGGAATAGCCAGGCCCATGGCGTAGGTGAATATGAATACCAGTGCCCGCGAGGGTTCGGCGAAAGCCAGCGTCATCACCGTGCCCAGCAGTGGGCCGATGCAAGGCGTCCATCCTGCAGAGAAAGTCACGCCCAGCAGGGCCGAGCGAGCGTAGCCTTGCTTCACTCCCAATCCCACTTCTACCCGACGAGTCATGTTGAGGATGGGAATGGTGATGACCCCCATGGTGTGCAGGCCGAACAAGACCAGGATCACCCCGCCGATCCTGGTGACCCAGCCCTTATACTGCTGCAACGCGCTGCCCAGGATGGTGGTAGGCAGGCCGAAGAGGATAACGAAGACCAGGGTAAATCCTGCGACGAAGAACAGGGCGTGGCTAAGGACGTGCCAGCGATTGGATGATGTGTCGCCAGAGATGCTGCTTCCCGACAGGTAGCTGATGTAAATGGGCACCAGCGGGAGAACGCAAGGAGAGAGAAAGGACAACAAGCCAGCCAGAAAGACCAGGGGAATGCTTATGGAATCCGGGTCTCTAGGATTTCGCAGGGCGAACACTTGTTATACGCCACATCTGGGCATTTGATAGAGCTAACCCCCAGATGTGGGAGTGTCATTGGCTGAGATTCGTGACTACCCTGCGAAATCCCA
>SDBT01005880.1_pt1 | contig 20516 bp, 13 predicted proteins | sample 2277101 | NCBI WGS metagenome assembly SDBT01 (sample SAMN10404973, study PRJNA504765) | marine sediment metagenome | isolation source: marine sediment core GS10_PC15, 103 cmbsf | place: Arctic Ocean: Southern Knipovich Ridge | collected 2010 | reverse complement strand
AGCAGGAAGAGTACCTGTCTTCATGGGAATCGGGGACCTGATGGGCGTCCTGGCGCCGGCCGAGCGGCAGCGCCAGTCTGGCGCAGCACTGCCGGGAGCTGTATGGGCTGCGCTTAGAGTTTGCTCCGCAAACTCGTGTAAGGGAGACTATCCGTCCCCGTTTTGATCATGAAGTTCTGCTGCAAAACACCAGTCTGGCGGATCACTTCAAGAAGCGTCCCGACACGATCACTGCTGCAGCGGCATAGATGGCATGACCGAGCCACGGACCGAGCTGGGGCGGAACCACACCGTTCTCGCCGAGGATTGTACCCGCGGTGATCACCAGGTAGTAGGACAGCCCGAGGGCCACGGGGATGGCGAAGCTCATCATCAGCCCGGAGCGCCTCCAGCGCAGGGCCAGTGGCAGCACGAGCAGGGCGAGGATGAGGTTAGTCAGGGGAAAGCTTATCTTGGAGTGGAATTCGGCTATCTCCCGCCTCGGGTTGTAGCCGGTCGAGCGAAGGTCCTTGATGTCCTGCCAGAGCTGGACGGCGGAGCGGTGCCTTGACAGCGTGCGCCTCTGCAGCAGCTCGTCGAGTGTCTCGTGGATGGGCGGCTGGTCGAGTTTCAGCCGGTCGTGGGGGATGGGCTCCCGGCGCTCTCCCGACAGGATGCGGCTCTCATGAGCCCGGAAGAATACCCAGCCGTCGCTGTCGATGACCAGCCGGTTCGCGCTTATCAGCGGGTCCCACGAGCTGCGCTCCGTCCCCTTGATGCAAGTGACGTGTTCGAAGACCTTCTTCCCGCGGTTCCACTGTCCCTTCTTTGCATACAGCCTCCACGAAGGCGTCCCGGGGGAGCTGTTCTCCACGATCTCGATGTTCTGCAGCTCTCCGGTCCGCTTGTTGGCCTCTGCGATGTCGAACATCAGCCTTGACCGCGGCGCGTAGAAACGTACCTCGCGCTCGATGTCGGGTTCTATCACCCTGTTCACCTCGCGCTGCTTCAGCTCGTGTGCTTTCCTCGCGGTGCGTGGGACGCTCCACTCGTTGGCCACGAGGACGAGTGCTGATATCAGCAGCGTCACGCCGAGAAGGGGTATGCTGATGCGGCGTGGGCTCACTCCGTTCGAGCGGATGGCGGTGATCTCGTTGGTGCGCGATAGGTGGCCCATACGGTAGAGCAGTGCGAGTGCTACTGCGAGGGGGCTCATCTGGACCGCCACCGATGGAATGCTGACGAGATAGTACTCGGCAATGGTCGAAAGCGGGACCTTCGCACTGATGTAGCGGTTCAGATGCCCAAAGAGGTCCACGACGGTATAGAAGGATATGAACGCGAGAAGGCAGAAGACATATCCGGAGACGAACTCCCTTGTCGTATAGCGGTCGAGTATCCTCACTGCAGTTATCTCCGTACGGTCCGGATGAGAAGGGCCGATCCGGTGAGCCCGAGCACGACGTTGGGCATCCACATCGCCGCGGCTGGCGGCACTATGCCACGCTCGCCCATCGCTTCGCCTGCCGTCAGCAGGAGGTAATACGCCACCATTACGAAGATGCTCAATCCGAAGCCGGCCGACTTGCCGCCCCGCTTCAAGCGGAGTGCAAGGGGGCCGCTGACCATGACGAAAGCAAAGCTTGCAAAGGCCAGGGACCAGCGCTCCTGGAGTTCCATTTCCAGCATGGTCGAGGGAAGACCCTTCTTCCGGTAGTCCTGGATCTCGTCTTTTAGCTCTTCGTCGGTCATCTCCTGGGTTCGTTTTACCTCGGTGCTGGGAAGAGCGGGGAGCAGGAACTTTATCCGGTAGCTCTTGAACTCTGTCTCGTCGGTATCCGTGGGATCGGCGCCGGGTGTCGTGATGAAACCCCGGAAGAGCTCCATCTCGGCCAGCCGGATTTCATCGTCTATCGTGAGCAGTGCTGTCTCCGCCTTGATGGTGGTCTTGTAGCCGCTGGCGGATTCCCGGGATATCAGTACGTCGAAGAGGCGGTCGTCCTTGCGCTTGCCGATGAAGATCGAGCACTGCTCGAAGTCCTCTATGAGGGTCCCCTCCCGGAAGATCACTTCCGGCTTGCGCACCCCCACGTGGCGGAGAAGCTGCTCGTAGGAGTGCCTTGCGGACGGTACGATCTGCCCGTTGAGCTTCAGGGAGAGCACGCTCAGTACCAGGGCGGCACACAGCGCCGGCATGAGGACTTGAACGGGACTGATGCCGCAAGAGCGGATGGCCGTGACCTCGTTTTCGGAGGAAAGGCGGCTCATTGCCAGGAGCGTGGCAGTAAGCATGGCCATGGGCAGGGAGTACGAAAGGGAAAAGAGCGGCACGTAAGGGACAAGGCGCAGGAGACCGCCTCCGACCTGCACGATCATCTCGGCAAGGTCCCGCATGACCCCTATGAACAGTATGAAGGTGAAGATGGCAAGGCCGAGGAAGAACGGCCCTACCAGTTCGCCGAAGACGTAGCGTCTGAGTATTCGCATTGATGTCTTCCCGGTGCGACACGGTACCGCGGACATTATAACCCAGAGATGCCCGGCTCACCACTGCTAAGAACCTTAGGGGGTGAGCTTTGAGTTTGCTTCGCAAACTCGTGTCTGGCTAGGCAAGCGGCTCACCACTGCTAAGAACCTTATAGGGTGAGCCGGTCAGCATCGCTACGGACCTTAAGGCTGACCTGTGAGTTCGCGTTGCGAACTCGTGTCTGGCTTCGCAAACCGGTCAGTATGGCTATGGACATCAGGAGGCTGCCCAGACGCTCCCGAAGGAGCGTCCTGGAGTTTGCGTAGCAAACTCCGGAGTTCGCACAGCGAACTCCATGCTTCGCAAACTCGGGTCTTGGTTCACTGGGTCAGGACTTCTTGCTGCGCGCGTGGATTATTGATATAGTAGAGGAGACCCTTTCAAGCATGTGCGGCGTCTAATCTATTGAGCAGCTTGAGGTTTTGACGCGCGGGCACCTGCCGGGGCGGGGTCCTTACCGGGATGTGGTGGACAAGGCGGTCAACTCCATCCTTGCCACCCAGCAGCCCAACGGGCTCTATCCGCCGCGGCTGAAGTTCAGCGGCGGGCCGATGTACGCGCACGGCCTCTCCACCCTGGCGATGATAGAGGCCTACGGGTTCATCCCGTCGCAGGAGATGCGGGCAAGCGTGCAGAGAGCAGTGGACCTGATAGTGCAGAGCCAGTCTTACGCGGGCGGGTGGCGCTACCAGCCGACGCCCACGAGTGATGACCTGAGCGTGACCGTCATGCAGGTAGTGGCCCTGCGGGCGGCCCAGAACGCGCGGCTCAACGTCCCTGAAAAGACTCTGAAAAACGCGCTCGCGTACGTCCGCAAGTGTGCTGTTCCCACAGGGGGGTTCAGCTACCGGCCTGGGAGCGATGTCGGGGAAGCGCGCTCCGCGGCGGGTGCACTGAGCATGCAGCTTCTTGGCGCCTACGATGACCCGGCAGTGGGCAGGGCACTCGCGTGGCTTGCGAAGAGGCCCTACAATCCGAGCATCTCTCACTTCTGGTACATGAACTATTACGCGATGCAGGCGTACTTCCAGGCCGGCGGGCGCCACTGGGCCGGCTGGCACCCGAAGGTGCGCAAATTCCTGCTGGACAGCCAGAAGCCCGATGGCAGCTGGGAGGGGTCCCCCAGCGAGAAGGCCTACAACGGACCTGCGAGGTGCTACTCGACGGCGCTGGGCTCGCTGTGCCTGGAGGTATATATGCACTACCTCCCGGTCTACCAGCGCTAGGGGGGGGGCAAGTCTTGAGACACCAGGCATGGATGGTGCTGTTCGCCGGGGCCGTGTTCGCAGCGGCCGCGGGCACTGCCGCCCGGGGCGGGACGATCCGCGCTGCGCTGGAGGCGGAGGAGTCGGTCGTGCGCGTCTGGGCGATCGGGCGTGTAGCCGGGCAGTTGACGACCAGCAAGGGCAAGACGCACGATACGGGGATGTACGGGCACGCGCACGAGGGCAAGGTCGAGGGCGAGAAAATAGTCATCGACGGGCTCCCGGTGCCCGGCCGCTACGACCTGAAGCTGGAGACGGGTTCCGGAGGCGTCATCGCCGGCTGGGATGCAGGGGTGCCGGAGAGTGACTATGTGGGGGAGCCGCCCCTGGCGGAAGAGTCGAGGAAGGCGATATTAAAGAAACTGGGCGACGATGACTTCAGCGCCTTCTCCGACCGGATGTGGGTCATGGACATCCAGGGGAATATCCAGAACGCATCGGTGCTGCGGGCGAGGCGGGGCATGAAGCCGTTTGGGGGGGGGGGGTACAAGGCGGGGGAGTGGGTCTGGCGCGTCGAGCGGTGGCAGTGGGAGGACCCTGACGAGCACACATGGGTCCCGTACCGCAAGCGCCCGTTCTATGCGCTCATCCGTGAGCGGCTCTACCGCCGGGATTACGAGGCCAAGCGGGTGGTCTTCTCCCGGGTCCTGGGAGGTATTGCCTTGACAGCGGAGAGTCCGGAGGCGCATCTTGGTAGTGTGAAAGTACCGCGCCCGGTGAAGGGAGTCTACGCGGTGGACCCGGAGGGCAAGCGCATCGAACCGGTCTTTGTGAAAGGAAAGCAGTAGTCCTTGAGGCGCAGGTCTCCGTCGGCACGGGGCTTCCCGGAACGGCGGGAAAGGAGACGGGTGATGAGCGGATATGGTGGAACGGGCCATGTCGTCCGGGTGAGGTACCTGCCCAGATGCCTGCCCACTGTTCTTCTTGCTGCCCTTCTGCTTTACGTGGCGGCCGCGGCGGACAGCCGCGACCTTGGCACTATCGGGCCGCCGCCGAGGCAGGCCCCGCAGAGGCAGACAGCAGCCGAGGGGTTGCCTCCGCTGCCCCTTCCGGCAGTGCCGCTGCGGCGTTCCGAGCCGAAACACGAGCCGGCAGCCCCGCTTTTCGTGTCGCGGCTGGCCTACGGCGACACGCAGGATTACATGCCGAATCCCGGCGATCTCGACAACCTGCTTCGCCAGGTACGCGCACAGCTTGACCTGTGGTACGGCCACAGCATCCTCACCACGGGGGAACTGGTCGATATCTACAAGGCGGGCAAGAAGTGCGAGATACCGCTTCTCTACGTGACCGGGTACGAGAGCTTCAAGCTGAGCGCCGAGGAGCGGGGGGCGCTGAGGCAGTACATCCTTGACGGGGGGACGCTGCTGGGAGACGCGGCGCTCGGGAGCCCGGAGTTCGCGAAGTCCTTCAGCGCGGAGGTCGCCGCGATGTTCCCGAAGCGCAAGCTCGAGGTGCTCCAGCTGGACCACCCCGTGATGAGGGGGTACTACCGCTACGCGAACGTCCACTACTTCACAATCACCGACGGTGTGCGCAGCAAGCTCGAGAGCCCGCCGCAGATGCTGGGGGTGTCGATCGCAGCCCGGACCGCCATAATCCTGTCACCATACGACATGACGTGCGGCTGGGACGGGTTCTACGCGCCGGCGCAGCCGCGCCGCGGCAGCACCAAGCCGTCCGTTACCAAGGCGATGATGCCGCAGGATGCCCTGCGCATGGGGATAAACATGGTCGCCTACGTCTCCGCGGAGCGCAGCTTCGCCAGGTCGCAGGCTGATACCCGCGCCGTCGAAGGGGCGCAGCCGCAGGCAAGGGCAGCCCTCAGCCTCGGGCTCCTGCGTCACCAGGGCGATTGGAACCCCGATCCCAACAGCATCTACCAGCTGATCCGGCTTGCAGGCCTGAGGACCAGCGTGCCGGTGGCCTACGAGCTGAGGGCGGTCGACCCCCGCATCGAGCAACTTGCGGAGACACCGGTCGTGATAATGACGGGGATGGGGGACCCGAAGCTGAGTGCAGAGGACATCCAGGCGCTTCGCAGCCACCTGCGGGCCGGGGGGTTCCTGTTCATAAACAACACGTCTGGGTTCGCGAAGTTCGACAGGGAGATCCGCGCGACCATTGCACAGCTGCTTCCGGACCACAGCCTCGAGCGCGTGGCGGAGGACCACGCGATCTTCCACGCCCTCTACGACATAGAGGAGATGCGTTCGTCGGGGACGCACAAGCTGAGGAAGCCCGAGCTGGAAGCGGTCTTCGTGGGCGAGCGGGCGGTAGTGGTGTATTCGTCCACCGACACGCTCGGGATGCTCAAGGGAGTGCATGATGCCTACGCGAACGCGTACGACTCGGATTCCGCGCGGAAGCTCGCGCTCAACATACTCTGTTATGCGATGAAACAGTAGGGAGCTGTTGCAGATATCGGTCAGGGCAAAAGGCGATGAGGCAGTGACCAGCGGCCAAGTGTGTCTATCGCGGCATCGGTGATGAGGCAGCGGCCGCGGGGCTGGCGGTCTTTCACCGGAGGAGGGAGAGGCAGGGATGGCGATCGATTCAGGGAAGCTGGGCCGGGCTGCCGCAGGGGCGGTGACGGAGATAGATGTCGAGGCGCTCGAGCGGCTGGGCGAGGCGCACAGGATGCTGCGCGACGAGATAGCCAAGGTCATCACGGGACAGGAGAGGGTGATAGACGACCTGCTTACGGCCATCTTCGCCCGCGGGCACGCCCTGATGGTGGGAGTCCCGGGCCTCGCGAAGACACTGATGGTGCAGACTATCGCCCGGGCCATAGACCTGGACTTTAACCGCATCCAGTTCACGCCCGACCTCATGCCGGCCGATATCACAGGCACGGAGATCATCGAGCAGGACCGCACGAGCGGTGAGAGGGTCTTCCGGTTCATCCGGGGGCCGGTGTTCGCCAACATCCTGCTGGCGGACGAGATCAACCGCACGCCCCCGAAGACCCAGGCCGCGCTGCTGCAGGCGATGCAGGAGCGCCAGGTGACCTGCGCGGGCGAGACATATGACTTGCCTAAGCCTTTCTTCGTCCTGGCGACCCAGAACCCCATCGAGCAGGAAGGGACGTACCCGCTTCCGGAGGCGCAGCTCGACCGGTTCATGTTCATGCTGAAGGTCGACTACCCGTCGCCCTCGGAGGAGCTCGCGATAATCGGCACGAGCCCCGTCGATACGGAACCCGCGATGAACAAGGTGCTTACGGGCGAGGACATCCTCGCCCTGCAGGCGATCATACGGCAGGTGCCGGTCTCGGAGCACGTGCTCCTCTACTGCCTCAAGCTGGGCCGCTCGACAAGGCCGGGAGAGGGGATAGCCCCGGAGTTCATCAAGGAGCTCGTGACCTGGGGCATCGGCCCGAGAGCGGTGCAGTACCTGGCCCTCGCGGCGAAGGCCAGGGCCGCACTGGATGGGGAGTACAACGTGACCGGGGAGCACGTCAGGCAGGTGGCGCCCCTTGTGCTCAGGCACCGGGTCATCCCGAACTACCAGGCCGAGGCCCGCGGCGTCGATGCCGACGCCATCATACGGCAGCTCCTCGAGGAGGTGCCTGAACCCACACCGGAGGAGTACGACTCGCTCGCCGGGGAGTGAAGAGGCCGTGCCTGAGCAGCCTGTGACGACAAGATACCTTGACCCGGCGGCACTGGTCAAGCTGAAGAACCTGGGCCTTGCCGCGCGCCTGGTCGTAGAGGGGCTGTACTCCGGTCAGCACCGCTCGCCGCGCCGCGGCTTCGCAGTGGAGTTCGCGGAGCACCGCCAGTACACGCCCGGGGTCGATCCGCGGCACCTCGACTGGAAAGTCTTCGCGAAGCGCGACAAGCTCTACGTCAAGCAGTACGAGCAGCAGACCAACCTGCGGGGCTACATCCTGCTGGATGCCTCCGCATCGATGGGCTACCGCCACGCGGGCGAGATGACGAAGCTGGAGTACGCCTGCTACCTGGCCGCGACGCTTTCCTACCTGATGATGGTCCAGCACGACTCCTTCGGCCTCATCGTCTATGGTGACGGGGTGCGCCTTGCCATCCCGCCGCGGCAGGGCCGGGCCCACCTGAGTGTCGTCCTCGACCAGCTGGGCAAGGTGGCCCCGGGAGGCGGGACCGACCCCGTTGGGACCTTTAACGAGCTGGCCCAGACGATGAAGAGGCGGGCGCTCGTCATCGTGCTGTCAGACCTGCTGGGGGGGGAGGGGGCGGATGCGGGTCCACTGGTGGACGCGCTCGGGCATTTCCGACACAAGAAGCACGAGGTGGTCGTGCTGCAGGTGCTGGACCGCTCGGAGCTGACGTTCCCGTTCCGGGACGCCGGGAGGATAGAGGACATGGAGACGGGCAGCGAGATCGCCTCGGACGCAGAGGCGATCCGGAACCACTACCTGCTGCAGCTGGGCTCCTATCTCGACGATGTGAGGCGCGGGTGCCTGTCCAGGCAGATAGGCTATGCGATGGCGGACACCAGCGAGCCGTTCGACCTGTTCCTCGGGACTTATCTTACAAGGCGCATGCACCGCACGACTGCTTCGCGCGGCTGAGAAGTATTGGCAGTGCAGGTGACCTGGAAGCTCAGCTGATCTGGAAGATCGGGTAATCTGGAACATTGACGTGATCTGAGAGATCAGCTGATCTTCCATGCATTTGCGCAGGGGTGGATGAGATATGAGTCTGCTGGCACCGTGGTTCTTGCTCGGGCTGGTCTCGATAGCGATCCCGCTCGTCCTGCACCTGCGCCGCTCCCGCCGCTCACGGAAGCTGGTCTTCTCGACCACGCAGTTCTTCAATGAGCAGTTCATCCGTTCCGCACGGCGCGCGCGCATCCAGGACCTGCTGCTCCTGGCCCTGCGAGTCGCGCTCCTCGCTTTCCTGGTGCTTGCGCTGTCGCAGCCGCTTATCCGCACGCGCGGCCTGGGGGGGCTCCTCGGGCTCGGCGGCGCGTCACGGGTCGCGATCGTGCTGGACGATTCCGCGTCGATGGCGGCGGGGTCCGACCGGGGAGTCCTTTTCGAGAGGGCCAAAGACGGCGCTCTCCTGGTGCTCGAGGGGCTTTCGGAAGCGGGAGGCGACAGGGCGACGCTGATACTCGCCGGCGAGCGGGAGGGCGGCGCGAGGGTGGTGTTCGAGCAGCCCACGCAGGACCTCGACGCGGTGAGGCGGGCCGTGAGCGAAGCTACGGTGACCGACCTGGCAACGGACCTCGCCGGAGCGGTCCGGGCAGCGGCAGAGGTGCTGGGGATCGCCGGGGCGGGTGGAGCCGCGGCCTCCGGGGGCGGGGAGATATACGTCTTCAGCGATTTCCAGGCAAGCTCGCTCCCTGCCGGGGAGCCGCTGGACGCGGGCCCGCGCGCGGGGCTGCTGCTGGTGGCTACCGGCCAGGAGGGAGAGAGGGCCGGGGGCATCTCGGTGGACGCGGTGCAGTACGGGGCCGCACGGCCGATGGTAGGCATCCCCTTCGATTTCCGGGCGGTTGTGAGGAACCATGGGCCGGAGCCCCGTTCGATCTCTCTCAGCCTAGCTGTGGACGGGACACCGGTCAGCGAGAAGCAGGTCGAACTGGAGGCCGGCAGGGGACGGGTAGTACGCTTCACACACAGGTTCGTCGCACCCGGGTGGCACCGGGGGGAGGTGCGGGTCTCGCAAGGGGCCGGCGGAAGCCTGCCGGCGGCGGTGCGCCGGTCGTTCGCTCTGCGTGCCGAGGAGAGGGTCCACGTGCTCGCGATTAACGGGGCGCCGTCGCTGCTCGCGTCGCGGGACGAGTTGTTCTTCTTCCGCCTGGCGCTTTCGGCGCAGCCGGCCCAGGAGGGCGGCGAAGCGGCGGGACGTGCAGTGATCGTCATCGACGAGGCGGGGGCGGGAGATCTCGCCGTTGCGAAGCTGGACACCTACGGCCTGGTGGTGCTTGCAAACGTTGCGGAGGTCCCGGCCGCCGGGATTGCAACGCTCGAGCACTACGTGGACCAGGGCGGCAGCCTGTTTGTCACCCTCGGTGACCGGGTGGACGTGGAGGCATATAACGGCTGGGTGGGCCGGCACCGCCTTCACGGGGGGCTGATGCCCGCGCACCTGTCGGAGCTGGTCAGTTCCCCGGCAGGGGAACTGATCTCCCCGGTAGGGGAACTGGCAATCACCGGAGAGGAACTGGAAGACGCGGGGTTCGTCGCCTGGGCCGATGAAAGGCACCCGGCGCTGGCGGGCTTCGGCCCGGGAGAACTGGGCAGCCTGGCATCGGTGAGGTTCAGGAGCCGCTACAACTGCCGGCCGGGCGACGCGCAGGTGCTGATGACGGCATCCTCCGGGCAGGGAGTGCTGCTGGAGCGGCGGTTCGGGCAGGGACGCGTGGTGCTCTTCACGTCGACGATAGACAGGGACTGGACGAACTTCCCGCTGCAGCCGACCTACGTGCCGTGGCTCTACAGGATGGTCTCCTACCTCGTCCAGGGACAGGCGGGACGCGGGAACTTCGTCCGGACCGGGCAGGTAGTGGACCTTCCTCACTCGACGACACGGCTCCAGCCCCTGGAGGTGGAGAGACCGGACGGCAGCCTGGGATACGGGGCGCCGGCTGCGAGCGGGAGCGGAACGGCTGCGGCGTTCTCCGAGACGGAACTGGCCGGGGTCTACGAGGTTCGGGTCTCTGCCGCCGGGGGGTCGGGCGACCCGCTGTTCCTTTTTGCCGCCAATACGCCCCCCGAAGAGGCAGAGCGGTGGTACCTCGGGCGGGAGGAACTGGAATCGGCGGCGGGAGAGACCCCGGTGGTCTATATCAGCGACCCGGAGTCGGTCAGGGAGGCGGGTTCTCTTGCACGCCAGGGGCACGGCCTGTGGAACGTGCTTCTGGCGGCGGCGCTGGCGGTGGCCCTCTTCGAGCCCTGGCTTGCCAACCGGTTGTCGAAGCGCAGGGCTTCCAGGGCAGCGGACGCGATGAGCAAGCGCGACGTGCTGCCTGCAGTCGCATGAGGTCGGTATGAGAGCTGATACTGCGAGGATGACGCTCCAGAACGCGGACCCCGGGTGGTTCTGGGTGCTGCTGCTGATCGCTGCTGTGGCCTTTCTCGCGTTCACCTACCTGGATATCTACCGGCGAAGCGGACGCAAGCTCGCCTGGATCCTCTTCACCGCGAGGGCGCTCGCGGTGCTGCTGCTGCTCGCTGCACTGGTGAAGCCGGCGCTGCGGCAGGTCACGGAGAAGCGCGAACTGCCGCAGCTCGCGCTGATCGTGGACGACTCCCAGAGCATGTCGCTTGCGCAGCCTGCGGGCGTGGGCGAGTTGACGCCGCGGTACCGGCAGGCTTCGGGGTGGCTGAGAGATTCGGAGGCGGCGCGGAAGCTGAGGCAGGACTTCACCGTGAGGCTGTTTGACATCGGGGGAAGGGAGCTTGACAGGGGTGCTCTGCCGGAGGAGCCGAATGCCGAACAGACGGACCTCGTGCGGGCGATGCGCTCGGCCGAGCAGCGGCTTCGCGGCAGCCACTCGGCCGGCGTGCTCCTGATCAGCGACGGGCGTGATACGAGCGGCAGGCGCGACTTCGCCGTCCTGCAGGAATACTCGCTCCCTGTCTTCGCGCTTGGCTTCCCGCGCACGGAGCGGGGAAGCGGCGGCAAGTTCGACCTGGAGGTAGTCTCGGTGGACGCGCCCGAGCGGGCGCTCCTGCACAACACGGTCCCGGTGAAGGTAGTCGTCAGCAAGGACGGCGGGGACGCGATGGAGATAAGCGTCCAGGTGGAACGGGCGGGGGTCCCGCTGGCGAGCGAGCGCGTCCGGCTGGGGAGGGGCGATGCGCGGAAAGAGGTGACTGTCAGCTTTGTTCCCGGGGAGCCGGGAGACTTCGTCATGGCGGTACGGGTGCCGCTCCAGCCCGGGGAGCGGACCCGGGTGAACAATTCCGGACTGTTCAAGCTGAGGGTGGAGGCGGAGCCGATCCGCGTGGTGTACGTGGAGGGCGTGCTGCGCGCGGAGTACAAGTACCTCAGGCAGCGGCTGGCAGCGGACCCCGACGTGGACCTCGTGACGTTCGTCCGGTCGGCGAACCCTGACCAGGCATCGGTCTCCGGCATACTTTCGGGGTTGGAGCTCCTGAGCGCGGAGCGCCTGGAAAAGGTGGATGTCGTGCTGCTGGGCGACTTCGAGGCGAGGATGGTGGACGATGATGCCTACGAGGCGTTGCGCGGCTGGGTGGACGAGGGCGGCGGGTTGATGGTGCTGGGAGGATATAACAACCTCTCCGGGGTCGGGCTGTGGCGGACGGCCCTGGCGGAGCTGCTCCCGGTCGGGCCGGCGACCGGGGGGATCGAGCAGGTGGAGATGGCGTTCCGGTTCAGGCTTACCGATGAGGGCCGCAGGCACCCGGTTTTCAACATCAGCGGCGACACCGCGCGGGACGTCCGGCTGTGGGAGTCCCTGCCCGAGCTTGCCGGGGTGGTGGCTGTCGCGGCGCCGAAGCCCGGTGCGACGGTCCTGGCGAGGCATCCGAGGCCAAACCCGATGGACCCTGACGAGCTCGGCTACGTTGTGATGGCCTCGCAGCCTTTCGGCAAGGGGATTGTTGCCTTGCTGACCGCCGACACCACGTGGCGCTGGTCCCGTTTCGCGAGGATCACCGGCAGGCCGGATGTGCTTTATGCACGCTTCTGGTCGCAGGCCGTGCGGTGGCTGGCGCAACGCGACTCCTCTTCGGGGCGTACCGTCCTCAGTGTCTCGACCGACTCCGCGCTTTACGAGCGGGGCGGCCGGGTCACCGTGACTGTCCGGCGCAACCCGGCGGTGGCCGTGCCGGGGATGGGCGGGGAGCAGACCTCGGTGGCGCTCTCGGTGACGGACCCGGACGGGCAGAGGGTGCCCCTGGAGGTGACGGCTGACAAGACCGAGCCGGACCGCTGGACCGCCGCGTACTTCCCGGGACGCGGCGGACGCTTCGAGGTCTCGGCAAGCCTCGCGCGCGAGGGAGCTGCGCCGGGGACGCCTGTGGCCACGCAGGAGACGGAGTTCATCGTCAAGGGCTCGCGGGTGGAGATGGAAGACCCGGCATCCGACCCCGCCGTGCTCAGGCAGATCGCGCGTCTGACCGGTGGCCTCTATGCCGACCTGGAGGACGAGGAGGCTGTGAGAGAGCTGGTGGAAGCGTTGCCGTCGGAACCGCGAACGAGGAGGACCGAGCGCATGAGGCAGCTCTGGAACTCGCCGGGACTGCTCTTCATCTTCCTGGCGCTGGTCAGTGCGGAGTGGGTGGTCAGGCGGCGAAACCAGCTGGTCTGACGGGAGGCTGAAGCATGACAGAAGCTTATATGCAGCTGGTCTACCAGGTGAACCTCGCACGGCGGCTGTGGCGTGCCCGCAGGGTCGTGGAGGGGCTGATGCTGGCCCTCGCGGCAGGCGCCTGCGCAATGGTCGTCGCGGCACTGCTGGACCGGCTGGGCAGCCCGGGCGCCGCGGGGCGGTGGCTGCTCGGAGCGGGGATGTGGGGCGCCGTCGCGGCGTCGTTCTGGTTCTGGGCCGCGAGGCCGGCGAGGGCGGTCCACACCGATGACTTCTTTGCAGCCCTGCTGGAGAAGCGGCTCCCGGCGCTGGGGAACCGCCTCATCAATGCGCTGCAGCTCGGCCGGAAGGAAGAGCCGCAAGCCCCGAAGATCGTCGAGACTATCGTGGCGGACGGCGCGGAGGCTGCTCTCGCGATAGACCCCGCCGATGGGGTCAGCGACCCGGCAATGCGCCGCAACGCACTGGTGCTTGCCGGGGCCGTGGCGGCCGCGTTCCTGTACCTCGGAGTGAGCGGTCCAGCCGCACGCACCAGTTTCATGAGGGTGCTGCTGCCCGGCGCTCGGATCGCGCCGTTCTCCTGGACCACGCTGTCGGTGGACATCGAGCCAGGGAGGCGGGTGCTGGAGGGCACGCGGCTGGAGACGACGGCCTCGACCAGGGGCAGGATGCCCGGGAAGGCGCAGCTCTACTGGAGTGATGCCGGCGGCAGGGGGCAGTCCCTGCGGATGGCACAGGCGGGGACGGGGCGGTTCGCACACGTGTTCCCGTCGGTGGAGGCGCCGTTCTCTTTCCATGTCACCGCCGGCGATGCGCGGAGTGAGACCTTCAGGATCGCAGTGGACCGCCGTCCGCGCGTGGACTCGATGAGCGTGACGTACGATTACCCGGCGTACACCGGGATGGCGCAGCGCAGAATAGAGGAGTTCGACGGCCATCTTTCCGGGCTCACGGGTACGCGAGCGGTCATCTCGTTCAAGGTCGACAAGGAGCTCGAGCGGCTGTCGCTGGGGCTTGGGACGGGGGGAGGCGTGGACGGAAGCCGCGCCGGCGCGGATGCCACCACATGGTCAGCCGAGCTGACACTGGAGCGCCCCGGGACCTACCAGGTCAGGATGGAGGACTACCAGGGGTATTCGGTGGAGGTCCCTGCCGTCTACACGATCACGGTGACGCAGGATTCTCCCCCGGTGGTGGTCCTGGTGAGGCCCGGCCGGGACCTTCAGCGGCGCCCGGGCGACACGGTAGGGTTTGCGGTCGTGGCCCAGGACGACTTCGGACTCGGGCCGGTGAGGATGCTGGGAAGGAAGAACAGCGCCCGCACGGCCGCACCCATCCACGCCTGGCCGAACGAGGGGAAGCCCGAGCGCCGTGCGGAGCTGGACATATCGCGCACAGTGGAAGAACTCGGCCTGGCGTCGGGAGACCGCCTGGAGTACTGGGCGGAGGCGCTGGACCGCAAGCCCGGGTCGCCGGGAAAGGCAGAGACGAGGAAGTTCTACCTGACGGTGCTTTCGGCTGACCAGGCTGCTGCCCTGCTGCAGAGGAACCTTGCCGACTACTCGCGGGTTATCAGGGAGCTTATCAGGGTGCAGAGGCTTAACCGCGCGGAGACGGCCGAAGGCAAGCCGGGCGCCGTGCTGGTCAAGCGCGAGGGGCTTGTCCGCCGCCAGTTGCTGCAGCTTGCGGACGTGATGGTGCGCAACAGCTTCCCGGGCCGCAGCATCATCGATGAGCTGCGCGCCCTGGCCGCGGGCCCCGTGGCCGAAGCCGTTGTACTTCTTGAGGCATGGCGCGACGCCTCGGACCCGCGCGCGGGAAGGGCGTCCGCGGACCGGTCGCTCCCCGTCCAGGACAACATCATTCGTGCGCTGGAGCAGATGCTGGTCAGGCTGGACCGCAACGAGCAGACCAGGCGCTACATCAGAAAGGTAAGGAAAGAGGACCCGGTCGAGCACAAGGAGGTCACGGGCGTGCTGGCGAAGATAGCCGAGGAGCTCGACGGCTTCCTGCGGGAGATAAGGGAGATCGAGGAGAAGTACGAGAAGATGCCCAAGGACGCGGAGGAAGACGAGCTCAGCAGCGAGGAGCTTGCTGCGCTGGACGACATCGAGCACCGCATGGACCGCTGGAAGAAGTGGTTCAAGGATTCGGTCGATGCCATCGCGAAGCTTCCGGACGGGTTCGTCGCGGAGGACTTCCTGGCGGATACGTTCAGCACCATCTTCGAGGAGATAGAGAAACAGCCGCGGCCGGCGACGACGGAGATCGCGACGCCAGTCGAGGAGGGTGTGAAGGCCCTGGCGGAGACCGTGGCGGAGGATCTGGAGATGTGGATGCCTGACGCGGGTGACTCCATCCGCTGGGTGATGGAGGACCCGGTAGAGGGGGCGTTCGAGGTCCCCGAGGCGCCTCTGCCGTCCAGCCTGCAGGATATGATAGGCGACCTGATAGAGGACCTGGAAGAGTTCGACGAGGCTGCGGACGACGTCACCGGCGCATGGGGCGGGAACATGCAGGTGGGCTGGGCGATAATGGACGGGCCCATCAGCTCCTACTACGCGGCCGGGAAGACCGGCAACCAGCTGCCGAATGCCAGCGAGATGGGCGGGCGCTCCGGCTCCGGCCGGCGCGGCCGCTCGAGCGGCCAGATGGTCGGCGCCACCTCCCGTGCACTCGAGGGCCGTCCGACTCCAGCGCGGCTGACGGGCGAGGCGTACGAGGCGGGCATCCCGGAAGCCGAGAAGCAGCTGGACCCCCGTGGCGCGACCGGCGGGGGCAAGAAGACCGGGGGTGGCAAGCTGGGCCTGCAGGGCGGGACGCCGCCGGACTTTGTCAAGGACATGGAGCGGCTTGCAGAGAACCAGGCAATGCTGCGCGAGAAGGTGCAGCAGGTGGCTCGCAAGGCAGGCGCCCGCGGGCGCCCGCTCCCTGGCATCGACCGCGCGATCGAGCTAATGGAGGGCGCCGAGCAGGACTACCGCGACCTTCGCTATGACGACGCAGCGCGCAAGAGGAAGACCGCGCTCGAGGCCGTGCGCCGGGCGGGAAGCTCCGTGGACCAGGCCGTGACACTATCGCTGGAGCATGCAAAGCACCTGCCGCCCGAGCTGCGGCGCGAGATAAGCGCGGGCTCGCAGCAGGCGCTGCCGGAGGGATACGAGGACATTGTCGGCGCCTACTACAGGGAACTGAGCCGCCATCCCTGATATCCAGGCAGATGGGCCAGGCGGCAGGGATACAGGCCGCTGGGGGGAGCCGGGCCGGGCATGAGACTTCTTCTCGATACTGTGGTGCGGGTGAGCAGTGCAGCGGCTGCCGTCCTGCTCCTGCCGGGGCGTTCGGAGGGCGCACCCGTGGACGACTGGCAGGCGGCAGGCTGGTCGCAGCGGGCAGTCGTGAAGGTGACCGCCGCCGGCAGTGCACGGGTGGACACCGCGGCCGTACGTGTCGTCCACTCCGGGCTGGCGCGCGGGAACGGCGCTGACTACAGGGTGTATGACGAAGCCGGCATGGCCGTGCCGTACCAGCTTACCTACCATGCCGCGGGCCGCGACACGCTGATGAGCTTCCGGTGCGACAGGCCAGGGAAGACCTTCCACATCTACTTTGGCAACTCCAACGTGGGACCCGACCCCGTGCGGGTGGTCTCCGGGAGGGGCCCGGGAGCGGGCCGCCCCAGGCCCGGGGCTGGCGGATGGATACCGGGGGCTGGCCTTGTACTCACCACGATGCGCCGGCCCCGTGAGGCGGAGAACCCGAAGACCGTGGAGGAACTCGCCGCGCTCATGCGGGGTTCACCCGGCCTGGACGGCGGCGCCTACCGGGAGAAGATCAGTGACGGGTTCAACCCTTTCGGTGACTCGGACTACTACATCAGTGCATACCGGGGATGGATACGCCTCCCGCGCGACGGCACCTACGACTTCTGCACCGCCTCCAACGAAGCAAGTTTCAGCTTCCTCGATGGCAAGCCTCTCGTCCACTGGCCGGGCCGCCATACCGAGCAGCGCGGCAAGCGCGGCGAAAAGAGCGCTCGGCACAAGCTGAAGGCCGGCCTTCACTACCTGGAGTACTACCACGAGGAGGTCCTGCTCTACCAGGTGGCGTTCCTCGGCTACCGCCCCCCCGGCGCATCTGCCTACCAGGTGGTACCCGGGAAACTTTTCCCCCGCCCGCACCGGGCCAAGGTCCTTCGCTACGAGCAGAGAGGCGGGGCGGAGACAGTGATGCCGCTCGTGGAGCTGGCGGACAGCCTGTGGCCGACCGCACGGGCCGCGGGACAGTACACCCGCTACCGGTTCAGTGCGGTGCCGGGCGAGGGGCGGAAGGCCTCCGGGTGGACGGTGGGGTGGGATTTCGGAGACGGCCAGAAATCGAGGGGCGTATCGGCGGAGCACGTGTATATGACCGGCGGGACGTACCAGATAAGGATGAGGGCTATGGGCCCGGCCGGCCAGAAGGTGGAGAGGAGATGGCCTCTCGTAGTGTACCCGATCGAGCACCTTGCCGGCGGGTTCAAGCCGGGGAGCTACGGTGCGTACGTGCCGCTGGTCTCGGGCTACGACCGCGAGAGTCTCAAGCCGGGCGATCTTGCCCAGCTCGCGTGTTTCTTCGACGAGGCAGGCGAGACGAAGGCAGCCGCCGCCACGGCGCGGGAGGTCCTACAGCGCTCCTCCGCGGCCCCGGGAGACGCGCTGGAGGCGCATCTCATCTTGGCCGGAGAGGCAGGTACCGTCGCGAACACGTGGGGCAGCGGTTCCACGACCGATGAGGGGACGCACCTGGGCGCCGCGGTGCGGCTCATGAAGAAGCCGGCGGCGAAGATGCAGGCGCTTGCGAGGCTCATACGCTACGCGGGGATCATCAGCGGCGACCTCGCAGCAGCCGAACAGTCTTACAAGATGGCGGAGGGCATGGTGAAGGAGCACGGCCTGGATGCCCGGATGAAGCGCGAGTTCCGGGGAGCCACAATCGCAATCGGAGATGCATACCTCTACGCGCGCCAGAACGAGCGTGCCGGCCGGCACTACCGGCGAGCTGAAGCGCTGGCACAGCCCGTGATACCGAGGGTTGTCAGGGCCGCCAGGCTCGGGGAACACCCGGAGCGGGTCCGGTGGCTCACGAGGGAAGGCAAGCTCGAAGAGGCAGCCAGTGCGCTGTGGGCCTGGTACGAGGAATTCCCGTCCGACCTGCTGCGCGGCGAGGTGCTCTTCTGGGCAGGGAGGCTGGCCGGGGTACGGGGAGACTTCTCTGCCGCGCTGCGCCCGCTGCGGCTCGCAGCCGAGCTGGGAATGGGCTCGTCGTTCGAGGGCGAGGCGCGCTGGCTTCTCGCAGAAGCTTATGGGTGGAGCGGCGACCGGGAAGGCCGCGAGGCCACCCTGGTCGCGCTCATCCAGAGCGGCATCGGAGGCAAGTGGCGGGAGATGGCGGAGGGAGCGCTGAAGGAGAAGCGATGATGAGGATACCCGTTATAGTCCTTTCTGCCGTGGCGGCCGCAGGCCTCTTGCTGTCTTCATATGCCAGGGGGGCCGGCGCGCGCCCCCCGCGCAAGCCGACCGGTAGCGGCAGCGAGGCAGTAGAGCGCGGTGAGGGAGCCCGGGGGCATGCCCCGGGCAAGAACCTCCTCCCGAACGGGGATTTCGAAAAGCCGTCGCGCGACCGCACGCACCCCGCGAGATGGCAGCAGGTGGATAACCTTGTCTTTTTCTGGAGCAGGGACGCGGCAGCACCGGAGCGGGGCAGGGTGATGCGGATCGATACCGATGTGTACCAGCGGCAAGCGTACCAGTGGTGGGTGGACCTCTTCGTGCGTGGCAAGCCCCTGGCGCAGGCCCCGTCCAAGGAGGCGACCTCGGGCCCGAAGTACGACACCATCGGCGGCCTCGACGGCGGCTTTTACTGGTCGGACTTCATCGAGATCAAGAAGGACGCAGCGTACAAGGCCTACGTCGACGCGAAGGGCCCGAAGTCGTATGTCTTCATCAGGGGCTACGAGAAGAAGCTCCCGGTGAGTTTCGGCGATGAGGCCCCGGCAGTCCAGGAGCAGTTCCGGCGCGCCAGGGGCGAGAGGCTGACCGATGCGAACGGGCGCCCCATAAAGTACCGCCTGCGTTACATCTACACGACGAAGTTCACGGCCGGGGGGACGGGCGAGTGGAAGACCTATACACACACGAAGCCGCGTCACCCTACCAGCCGTGAGATCACTGAGAACGTCAGGTACCTTAGGGTGTGCCTCTATCCCTACTGGCCTGCAGGTGAATACTGGTACGACAACGTAGTGATCGTCGAGGTCCCGCCGGACCCCGGCCAGGCAAAGCCCCCCGCAGGCGAAGCCGACATCGAGGAAGGCAAAGTCGTGCGCTGACTAATTCGGGGACAGGTCACTTAATTCTGTATACTCACAACGTGCAGGAATTAAGTGACCTGTCCCCGAATTATGGACAATTAAGTGACCTGTCCCCGAAACCGCGAAACCGCTGACGGCGGTGCGCAAAAACATGCTTGACGTGAAGTTAGGGCGGTGGTAAGCTCTGCGTCATTCAATGTGTTCGGGGAAGCAAAGGAGAGAAAAGGGATGTCACAGCACAGGAGCTTGCGATCGCGTTCGATGCGGCGCCAGCACCGAAATGTCCTGAAGCGTTTCGAGAGGATCAAGGCGCTCTGTGGTTCCGGCCGCTGGGCTGATGGCGATTCAGTCTATGGCCTGCCCAAAGTGCGTTCCATAAAGGAGCGGGTCAAGCGCGGCAAGACGGCTGCTGCAGCGGCGGGTGCCGAGGGCGCTCCGGCTGAGGGTGTGCCTGCCGAAGGCGCAGCAAAGGCCGGGGGTAAAGAGGCTTCGGGCCAGTAGCTCAGCTGGGAGAGCGCATCCCTCGCACGGATGAGGCCGTGGGTTCGAATCCCATCTGGTCCACCATCGCCACCGATCCGACCGTTTCGCTTGTGCTGCCGGAGTGCTTTCTTCCTCTGCCTTCCGCATGGAGCTGTCAGCAGTGTGAGGATCTCTCCCTGCATCCCTTCAATGACCCGCCCGGTGATATCCTTCGCTCCATCTGCTTTCCAGTATTCTGGGTTGCCATCGAAGCTGACATCAGTGGTTCAGACCAAACCCGCCAGAAACGACACGGCATCGGGTGAGAATGCCGGATCTGTTTGATTGACAGCGAATACCTAAATGGTATAGTATTTATACCATGGAGTTTGAATATGATTCGAACAAGAGCAGGAGCAATAAGAGAAAGCATGGAATCGATTTTGCCCAAGCCAGGCTGCTGTGGGATGATCCTGATCTAATAGAGATTCCTGCGAAGACTAGCGATGAGCCGAGGTGCCTGGTAATCGGGAGGATCTCAGGCAAACACTGGTCGGCTATCATCTCCTATCGGAGGGAGAGTATCAGGATCATCTCTGTACGCAGATCTCGACAGGAGGAGGTGGACATATATGAAAGCTAAGGATATCGACAGGAAGTT
>SDBT01005879.1_pt1 | contig 20518 bp, 44 predicted proteins | sample 2277101 | NCBI WGS metagenome assembly SDBT01 (sample SAMN10404973, study PRJNA504765) | marine sediment metagenome | isolation source: marine sediment core GS10_PC15, 103 cmbsf | place: Arctic Ocean: Southern Knipovich Ridge | collected 2010 | reverse complement strand
AAGATAGGTAGTAGATTCATTAAGAAAACAAATGTTATTCGAGAGATAAGATCAAGAAAGAGAAGAGATAGAAGAGGATTCATTTTATTAAATATAACATTCTTCAAAGGTAAGCAGCAAATTACTGTGGAAGCAGAATCATTCACACCTAGAAATTTACAGAATAAGGATGAACAAACAAAATCTTTTAATGAAGCTTTTCAAAGAGCTGCAGCGCAAATTCCATTTTCTTATGAATTTTTTAGAATTAATAGAACGAGGTTTTTATATGACTCACCTGCATAAAAGATTATTAAGTAAATTGAGTAAGAAGGTTTCTCATAATAAATTGATAAATGGTTTTGATATTGAAACTTTCCAGATACAAAAAGACTGGTATCTTGAAAATAAATTTGTTCTTGGCGGTTGTTATTTAAGTGACGGTAAGAAAATATGTTTTAAGGACCGGAAAGAATATGCTAATTATTTAATTTCTAGAAAATTTAAAAATCAAGTTTGGTTTGCTACTAATTTAAATTTTGATTTCTTATCTACATTCAAGAATATTAAAGAAGATTTTAAGGTAATTAAAGTTCATGGTAAGTTAATTTATGCTAAATACAAACCATATAAGATAGAGTTTGTTGATACTTTTAATTTTGTCAAGCAATCAGTAGCTTCATTAGGAAAAATACTATCAGAGAAAGAAGGTAACGATCATCTAACTAAATTAGAATTCCCTTTTAAAAATTCTTATGGTGAAGCCGAATATAGAAAACCTAGAACGGATAAAGAATGGGGTGAACTAGCTGTATATAATCTAAAAGATGCGGAAATTTCTCAAAAATTCGGTGTTTTCTTACAGCATTTTTTTAATTCTATGGGTTGTAAAATGAAAATAACTATAGCTTCTACTGGTCTAGATTTTTGGCGAAGAAGATATCAACCTAAAGTTCTGATACAAACTGAAGATAAAAGAATAATGGATTTACAATATGCAAGTTATCGTGGTGGAAAAACTATGGTTTATCAAAGAGGTTATTTCAAAGAACCAATGACGTTATTAGATGTTCGGTCTATGTACCCTGCGATATGTGCCGAAGGATGCGACGGTAAAGGAGCTTATCCTGATCCTAACACTGTTAAATATAAAGAACAGGGAATAATCGAGGACATAAAATATTTAGAAGGTGTTGCTAGAGTTGTTATGAAATGTCCGGAAGATGAATATGATCCTCTTTTGTATGATGGTGAAAGAACTGATAAATTAATTTTCCCAAGAGGAATTGTAAAAGGTTGCTATACATTTCCAGAAATAAGAGAAGCTCTTAAACTAGGATATGAAATTTTAGAAATAAAAGAATCTATTGTTTATGATAAATTTTATCCTTTTAAAGAATGTGCTGAATATTTGTATAAGAGCCGGGTTAAACAAAAGAAGCTTGGTAATAATGCTATCCAATTAATGTTAAAAATTATGATGAATTCGGGTTTATATGGTAAATTCGGACAAAATAATAAGAATCGTGAAGAATGTTATCTTGAGAAAGATTTTTTTGTTGATAAACACGGAAACCCATTTGTCAAGACTGATAGGGGTATTAAAGAAATAGATAATTACCTAATAAGAGGAGATTTTATTTATACGAAAATGAAAAATGAATCAGATATAATTAAAAATTTTATGTTTCCTATATTCGCTAGTTATACGACTGCTTTAGCTAGAATTAAGCTGCATAGATTAGTAAGACAATATGGTGATAATATATTATATACAGATACAGATAGTCTTCTAGTTAAAGGGAAAGTAGATTTATACAGTGAGAAATTAGGTGATCTAAGTAAAGAAGCTGATATTGTAGAAGCTATAATTATCAAACCTAAATTTTATATGTATATAACTAAAGAGAAGTTAGAAAGAATGAAATGTAAAGGAGTTAGACAAATGAAGAAGCATGAGGATTTTATCAAATTGCTACAGGAAGGAAAGATAACTCAAACCAGATTTTCGGGGTATAAAGAAAGCCATGTTAGAAATATTCCTTTTGCGTCTATAATACCTATTACTAAGTATATAGGAATGGAAGATAATAAAAGAGTTTGGAAGGGCCTATTTAGGTTCGATACTAATCAGAATTCAGAAGCAATATTGAATACATAACCGATATGTTTATAAATGAACCTATACTTCACCACCAAGTAGGTGTTGATGGTGGAGTATTAGAGAAACAAAATGGAAAATAAATTTAATAGGCATGGAAAAGCTGTTTATGAAGGAGATACTCCTCCTAAAGATATTGATGAAAAAATTGAACAGATTTCTAAAGAAGTAAAAGAATTTATGGAAGGAATAAAACCTGAAATGACAACGATTAGAAAAGCTATTATGATGAATCTTAAAGAAATGGTTTTTGATGATAGTAGAAAAGATTTTTTAGATAGTCAAACTAACGTGATAAGTAATACTTTAATAAATATTGCAGCACCTTTTATTGTTATGACTAGCGGTTTTAAGCACAAAGACCCCGAATTTAGAAAAAACAGTAGAACATTAATTGAATCAATTTTTGAGGGTATAAAAGAATCTGCATTAGCAGTTTTCGACGACCATGAAAATTACCACTTAGATATGGAAAAGAAAAATAAAGTTGCTAATGGTAAACCAATAATTACAGGTAAAACACAAGATTATTTTGGTTAAATATACGGAGAAAAATAAAATGGAATGGAAATTTGATTTAGGAGAAGAAGTAGAAGATAAAGTAACCGGTTTTACAGGAACGGTAACATCGAGAAGTGAATTTCTTAATGGTTGCATCCAATATGGTGTTATGCCTAAGATGAAAAAAGGAGAGAATAAAAAACCTAGCGCAGAATTATTTGATGAAGCACAAATTAAATCTAAAAATAAAAAAGTTAAAATTAAGAAAAGTAAAACAGGCGGTCCTATGCCTGAAGCTGCATTGATACGAGGTATATAACGATGGATGAAAAACTAAAATGTTTTAGATGTAAGTACAAATGGGTTTCTCGTGTTAAAAAACCTAAGAAATGTCCTAATTGTACGAGTAGAAATTATGCTACTAAGAGTAAATAAAAATGATAAAATTAGGATCAAAAGTTAAAGATAAAGTAACCGGATTTCAAGGAATTGCTACAGCTAGAATAGAATTTCTAAATGGTTGTATTCAAATTGATGTAGTACCAAGAGCTAAAAAAGGAGCAGAAAAAGCGCCAGAAGGAACTTATATAGATGAAAGTCAATTAGAAGAAATAAAAGATAAAAAAGTTAATGTTAAAAAGAAAAATGTTGGTGGCGGTTTTAGAAACTATCCAAAATGAAAGTTAAAAAACAATTTAAAACATTTCAAGAGTTAGAAGTAGGTGACATAGTAGAATCACATAAGAGTTATTATAAATCTGATAATATTTATGTGATTGTTAAAATTAGAAGGTTTTGGTGTGGTTGTAAAATTAAAAAGGTTAAAAGGTTTAATTATCATAGCGGTCATTTTGATTGGATTTATTCTTGGGAAGTGGAAGATAAAAGAGAAGTTATTACATTAACAAAGACTTGGAAAAAATGAATCAAGAAATTATGAAACAAGCAGGATTTTCTAATGAAGTAGAATTAGTTAATAAAGGTAAATGTCCTTTTTGTAGAAAGGTTGTTGATGAATCATCATTTAAGGATCAATTAAGTAGAAAAGAATATAGAATATCAGGGTTATGTCAATCATGCCAAGATAAAACATTTAGAGAACCGGCGCAGGATAGAGAATGAATGGGTACAGGAATGACTAAATTAATAATTAAAGAGAATAATATAAATTGGTTAGAGATTATAGAACTAGCTTTTAAAAGACAAGATTGGGGAAAGAATCACATATTATTTGTTTATGGAGATGTTACAGTGTCATGCATTATGCACACTTTTGATTTTGCAAGGAATATTGCAACATTCAAAATAACCTGTAAATATGAGGAAGACGAATTGCAAAATGAATGGAATAATTATTATTACCTAGATTATTTTCTTGGTAACTTCACAGTTGAAGAATTCAAAAGACTTATACTAAAGAAAACAATAAACAAAATAAATGAGATTATAAAGGATAGAACATTGAGGAAGGCAAGAAGGGAATATACCCATTTGTATTTTACTGAATCAGATATTAATGATGAATTGAAAACTAAATATAATTTCATAGAGGATTATGAAAATATTGAAAATATTTCAAACGAAAGTTTAAAAGAAAAATGTATAGATACTATTGATGAAGATTTACTAGAACTAGCAAATAATAATTATTTAGAACAAATAGAAAGATATTGTTCAAATAATGAAGAATCGACAATTAATTTAAATTTATTATTAAAAAGTTTGAATAAAAAAGTAGAAACTGTAGAGTTGTGAGAAGGGGTAAGAAAATAAGGAGAATTATTGGTTAAATATGAAATCTAAAAAGAAAATTCAAGAATGTATAGACAGGTTAAATGGTTATCAAGAAAAATATAATTGTAAAGTTTACCGAGAACAAATTAAAGCTCTCGAATGGGTGTTAGAATGAATCAGAAAGACTATAAAGCAATAGCTGAAGTAATTAAAGGTTTTTATAATTGGAGTAGGCTTAGACAGAAATGGATAAAAGGATTAGCCAACAGATTCGCAGATTATTTAGAGAAAGAAGAAAGAAGAATTGAAATTGTTTGTCCTGATATAAATTGTTCTTGTAATAAGATTATGTTCAACAGAGAACAATTTATCAAAGATTGTGGTGTTGGAGAATGAGATGGGTATTAATTAGAAATGGAGAGGTAACTAATATTTTCAACAACCGACGAGAAGCTGTAAAACATTTTAAGAAATTGTTACAAACAACATTGGAAGATTTTAAAGATCAAGACAAAAAAGATTGTTGTTATGATTACTCAATAAAAATACCGGAAATAGAAATAAAACCTGTGGATAATAGAGAAGCATATTTAAGTTTAGTATAATAGGAGATGAAATAATAAAATGAAAACAAACGACGATATAATACGTAGGGTTTATTTGCTTAAAAAGTGCGTTAATCATAATGGTAATACTAGGAAGGAGCATGAAATATATATTGAAGCTTTAGAATGGGTGTTGGAATGAGCTTAACTACATTAATGAAAATAAGTTATGTATTAATATTTATACAATTTATTGGAGCATTTTTACAATCCACTATAATAATATTAGGTTGTTTAGCTGCTGTAATTTTATTAATGCTAATTGATAAGAGAATAGCAGATAGAAAGTTTTTCAGGGATATGAAAAAATTAGACATGAAATACAAGAAATATTTAGACAAAGAGAGAAAACGTAAAAATGTCAAAAGAAGAAGATGAATTTTGGACCGATGAATTGCACCCAGTTCTCAGAGATATAATCCCTAATTACGATAGACTTAGGCCTATGCTAGTACACGCTAAAGCAAACATTACTCAAATGAAAATAAATATGTCTTATGATCTAAAAACATTATCAGATTTAGAACAGGCATTTGAAGTTATTGAAAGAATAAAAAATAACCATCAAACAAATGTTCAATATTTTAAATCAATGGGAATTACTTTAGATACTTCTTTCTACGGGCAGGTGTATTTTACACTATGAAAAATCATGTTGATAAAATTACAGTAGTCGTTTGGTTATTACTAGCTTCAGAAATAATTTCAATATTCTTGTTTAATAGTATTAGTATAGCAGTTCTTATATGGGTTATTATGATATTGTTGATTCTTTTCTATTCTCTGGTTTTACAATTAAAACTAAGAGAATTAATCTCTAAACAAAACCCACCCAATAGCTACACCTATAATAATACCCCAAAAGAAAAATATAGATATTAATAAGGTTGTACTAATCATTTTTTATATAAGTAAAATCTCACAAGAATATCTACCATCATAGCATAAGTAAAATGTTGTCTTCTAGCCTCCGGATGATATTTTAAATAACTTTCTTTACAATCTTCCATCATTAAATCGGCATCTTCTTTACTTACAGATATTAAAATTCTCTTTTCAACCATTTAAAAATCACCTACTCAGAAACGATTTTTCGTTTCCGATATTTTAACGATATTTTAACTATATTTTAATTAGATTTTAAAAAACTATATATACTTTATTGTGTTTCATCACAATATGAAATCTCTAACTAAGATTAAAAAAATCTTTGCTATGGGCATGGATAGAAAAGGTCAAGCGATGTTTTCTTCAGCTCAGAAAGTTCTTGGTGCTCTAATTGGTGCATTACTTGTTGCGAGTGTAGCTGCAGCAGTAGCAGGACCAACCCTAGATGCTGGTAACGATCTGGCTAACGTAAGCGATAGTTCTGGTACGGCAATCGGTGGATTATTCCTATTGTTCGCGAGTGCTAGTGTTTTCGGAATCCTAGTAGCAGTCTTCATATTGGTTTCGATATTCAAGAGTTTTGGATTCGGTAAATAAGTATGAAGGTAGATACTGTATAAAAGAAATTTATTTTCTTTTAAAACAGGCAACGTGCTTTTAACGTGAGTTAGAAGCTTATCAAAGATGTTGCTCTGTACGTCTTTGATTATTTTATATTTTTATACTAAAATGTCAGAAACGAAAATTATCGTTTCTGAGCATTAAAAAATCAGAGATTTTGATAATGAAACTAAATAAAAAAGGTCAAGTGATGAGCGCAACAGCGCAGAAAATTCTATTTGCTCTTATAGGTATACTTTTGCTTGTTAGTGTTGCTGCTGCATTAGTAGGTCCAACTGTAGATTCGTTTACAGATATTGGAAATGTTAATGTAACATTCGATACTAACCAAACTTCCGGTGGACAATTAAATGGTACGCAATCAGCGATATTCGGAATAGTTCCTACAGTTGGAGCGATCTTAGTTGCTGTGTTCGTATTAATAACAGTTTTCGCAGGAATGAAATTCGGCAAATAGATGTTAAATATTTTTTATTTTCTTTAAATTCATCAAAATCATAGATTTTGAGTGTGTTCAGAAATGCAAAGCATTTCAGACATCTTTGAATGTCTTTAAAATACCACTCAATAATCGATAAATATTTAAAGTTTAGGAACTTTAGTTCTATTATGAAGAAAATTCTACTATTTATACTAATATTGTCACTATTTACCTTCTCAGCAGTAGCGGATAACTATTCAGAAATAGGAAATAATAATGATTTTAGATTTGAAGGTGTATCTTTCTTTAACACAGAATTAGGATCGGTCAATCAGGCATCAGTATCTATAGATACTAATTTTATACCTTTGGCGGTAGATTTAGACGGTGATGGTTCTATTGAAATCGTTGTTTTTGATGGTGATGATATCGCAATTTACAATTTCTCAACAAATCTTGGATTACAATTAAGGGATTCTCTCGATACGGATTTAGACGCTTCTGAAAATATGTTTATGATGACACAGGACATAGATGGAGATGGATTCCAAGAAATTATCGCTGTATCTGATGCTACAACAATAATTGAAATATTTGAATATAATACTACAGGAATTTTAAGAAGACAAGAACAATTTTCTGTTGGCTCAAGTAGTGGTGAAAGAATGGTTGCTTGTAATTCCGCTAATCTATGCGTGGTGGTAAGATCAGAACAAGATGAAACAGGTGTAGGTAATGACTTATTAAGGGCAACTTTCTTTAATGCTACTAACGTCGGTATTACAGCTCATGTAATTGAATCAGCTTCAGGCGAAAGTTTCACATCTATATTATGTATGGCTAGAGTAAGAAATATTGAAGTAGAAGATGTTGATGGCGACGGTTTAGAAGATTTCACCGTTTCAATCGGAAAATTAAGGCCGTCAGGGTTGGAAGAATTTAAAGTTGCAAGATTTACAGGAGTACATTCAAATTTAAGTTTTGATACCTCAGTAGTATTATCAAACGTACAAACTACTGTAGATTTAACCTCAGGAACTACTTGTGAAGCTATTAATGTATTTATGTCTGCACCTTTAGTTATGAATGTAAACGGTGGCGGAGATTTAGAAACAATTATGGGTGTAGGAATTAGCTCAAATGATTTTGTGATGTTTACGATAGCAACGGATGGCGATACTGAAAGATTCCCAAACATATTATTAGGAAATTCTGAAGGTACGATAATTTCAAATCCTTTTAGAATGAATGCCTTTGATGATAGCCCAAATACAGCAAATCCAAGCGCGGTAGATTTCTGTATTTTAGGACATGATGCGGCAGGAAATACTTTAGATTTGTTATGCGCATCTAAATTGAGAACAGGTTTTTTCTCAGCAGATTCAACCGATTATGAGTTCGATGTCGAGGTAGGTTTCATCCTACCAGAGGATAACTCTGTAGATTATGTGCCTATGGCGCACAGTGGAGAATTTCAGGATTTCAAAGGAGAAGGAATGGATGCTAATTTAGATGAATTGGTTTCTACCTATGGAATATTTAGACTAAATAATCCTACGGTAGGTTTTGATTTCCTAGATAAACAATTCCAAAATCCTATCACCAACGCTTCGGTTATCATGGTAGACCTAGAAGGTAATGGAAGAAATCAAATGGTTATGTGTTCTGAAACAAATTTGATAGTTCTTAATGATAGATTCGTAAATACTGGCGGAAGAATTGTTGATCCGTCAACAATAAAACCATGTCCTAATACAACTTGGAAATTATCTACAGAAAATGATACCAATTTAGTTTTTATATCATTCACCGTCGATGATTTAGATGGTGATGATGTAAGCGCCAGAGCAACAATATACGCAGGTGAGGCAATAAATAGAACAACTAATTTTACTGCAAACTTTAGCGCAGGAACTACTTTCTCATTTTCGTTTGAAATAAATGAAACAACACCATCTTCTATAATGAGATTAGAAGGAAGAGATGTTGAAAATCCTGATGTTATCGATGTTATAGAGTTTCAATTTGATGTGGCTACAGAAGGAATAACATCTAGGGAATGTGTTTTTGATTTAGGTTTAGGTGATTTAAACGATGTTCTAGCAGGAGAAACAGCGGAAGAAAGAGCTACCAGATTAGCTCAAGAAGAATCATTCCAAGATGATTTAGCAGGTTCAAGGACAGATAATGCTTTCAGAAACTTTTTAGGCACTTTACAAGATTTAACCGGAATAGGCATAACCGTATGGTGGTTGTTAATCATCGTAATAATTGTAGTTATGATTGTATTAAGCGAAACCTGTCCTAGAGAAGCTATGATCCCTATAATACTTATTTTGTTTGGTGTATGGATAATCACCGGAGCATTTTTAGGATTTATCGGAGTAGGAACAGTCATAGCTTTAGTTATAATATCATTGTTAGTTATAATTGTACTCGCATTAAGACCAATCGCCGGTGGCGGTTAAACACGAGTGTAACCACTCGAAGGTACGGCGACCTAAAGGTCACCAAGAAAAAAGATAAACTTGAAAGATAAAAATGCAAAATGAGAATAACAAATGGTAAACGATACATCATATATGCTTTTAATAGTCACTTTCTTTGTAGCTTCAGCAATAATCGTTCCACTGATTCAAGCTGATTTTAATACAGCAGTAACTCAAAATAGATTAGGTAATATTATTGAAGGAATAGGTGATAGTAAAGATTTAGGTTTTGCAGAATCAACATCTAGTTCTTCTTTTGAAGAAATAGAAATGACCGGTGGGGGTAGTAGTAACGTAAGCTCTGCAACGACATCTTCAGTAACAACGATAAGTCCATTAATAATTATTAGGTCTATTGGATTAATGTTTCTATGGACCTTCGGACAAATACCTACTATAATTGATTTGTTGATATACGCACCACTTAGAATAATATTGTTATTCCTAATCATAAGATTCTTTAGAGGTAGTAGTTAAATGAAACAAAAAATAAAGTTTTATTTTTTGGTCATTCAAAAACCGCGAGGTTGTTTTTGATGAAACATAAATTCCTAATCATAAGCATTTTAATTATTATACTTTTAAGTATGACTTCTTTAGCAATTACTACAGATGAATTTAATAGACCAGATTCAGATTTGTTAGAATTTGGATGGAATGAAACCACAAATATAAATTGTAATGGAGAGATAGTTAATAACACTTTAAGAATAATTTGGACCGGAGATAGAGGCGGAGATTGTAATGTTTGGCATCCCGGCGGACAAGAAACTATTTTCGATTTTGAAACATCTTATAGAGCAATAGGAGTAGGTTCTGTTATCGGTACAGCAGTAACTATTAATGGTGATGCCGATATAGCATTTTTCACCGAAGGAACTTCTTTTGAACACACAACAAGCACTCACAGAGTTTGGAATACTGCAGGAAATCTAACAGTAACAGGAATAGCAGCAATAACTCAGGGAGTATGGTATCAAGCAAGATTTAAGTATGACGGTATTAATTTATCCACTAAGATATGGTTTAATGGTACACCAGAACCAGATACTTTCAATTTCTCAAGAGCGTTCGCAAATATAGATACAGGAATAAATTTAGTTTTAGGAGAAAATGATAACAACGCCGGTGAAGTAAGATTCGATTATGTAAGAGATATTCCCACAGCTATAAATATAGATGCTGTTTCTCCTAAAAATGATACGGTCTTTAATCTTTCGATTATTTCGATAAGCGCTAATGTAAGTTCTACTGAAAATTATAAATTAGAGTTATTTATCAACGGAACTTTAAATCAAAGTAAAGATTTACTTGCTTTTAATACTTCTGCAACTTTTGATATAAGTTTTAATGAAGGGCATTTCTCTTATTTCTTCAACGCTTCAAATAGTACAGAAGCGATATTTGATATTAGCGGTACTTCAACTTTTATCGTTGATACAATAACTCCGGTAATTGGATATACAACCCCAAGCGCTGCAAATGATACCATTGTAAACTCTTCTAAATCTATAACCTTAGATATTTCTGTAACTAATACAAATTTACATCTATTTGTTTTCAACGTCACAAATTCAAGCGGATCAATACTATTTTCAAATTCAAGTACAACTTTAAATGGTACTTCTTCATTATCTGTAACAAACATAGTTAATTTAGAAAATCAAAGTGAACAAACATTTACCGCTTCGATGTTTGTTTGTGATATAATATTTAATTGCGCTAACCAAGTAGTTACTTTTACAATGGATAGTACAAGCCCAATAGTGACTAATACCGCACCAGATAATAATACCATGTCCGCAGGAGGTTCTACCGGTTTTGTATTTAGTACCTCAGAAGTAGGATTATGTTCATTACAATTTAACGGAACAACTCAGGAAACAATCAATGTAAGCATAGGGAATAATAGTTTCACCGACATAGATTTTAATAGTAACATATCCGTTTCATGGAATTCAGTTTGCTCTGATAACTTTGGAAATAATGCAACAAGCGGCGCATTTATATTCACGGTTGATATTGTAGAAGTTAAAGGTTTATTCACGGCAGGAAATTGTCCTAATACTTCAATACCGGACATTTTAACTTTTGCTTTCTTAACATTCTTTTTAATAACGATGTTAGTAATTAACATAGTTCACATAAAAATTCCGGCATTAACTTTTATTATAGGTTTAGGATTTATTCCATTAGGTAAAGTTATTGCGGGATGTTCCGGAATATTAGGTTTACTTACTTTTGTGATAGCAGTCTTTATCATGATGTTTGGAGCTTTTGGTGATAATAAAAATAGCCCTAGTGGCGGAGAAATGTAAAAATGGTAAGTGATACAATTTTGGCAAGAGCCAGAACAAAATTAAGAAGAGCGCAGAGAGAACGTAGAGAAAGAACTGCGCAAAGACAAAGAACAACAGGAAGACAAACAGCCGCTACAGCTAGAAGAGAAGAGGCAGAAGCTAGAAGATTAGAAGCTATCTCAAAATCGGGTGGTAGAACTGAAAGAGCTAGAGAAAGACAACGAGCTGCTAAACAAAAAACTTTCGCTAGAAGTAGGACAGGTAGATTCCTTAAATTTGCTAGTAAAGCAGCTAAAGCAGCAAGTAAACAACCGCCTAAGAGAAAGACTACGAGAAAGAAACGTAGAAGTTCTGGAAATGATTTCAATATGTTTTAACAAAAACTAAAAAGTAAAAATGGTTACAAGAAGCAGAAGATTAATAGGAACTATCATCGCTGCAGGTGTAACCATAGCTGTAGCAAAAACATTATAACAAAAATCTTTGATTTTTGTATATTCAGAAATGAGCAAAGCGTCATTTCTGATATTTCCTAGAGAAAGACGTAGAAGAAAAGCTAGAACTAAGAAAGTTAAGATGAAGAAAATGAAAAGAAAAAAGAAAAAATAAAATTATTCTTGCTCTTTTTCTTTTTGTTCCTGAACTTTGAAGTTTAGGAATTCAAATAGTTTTTGGCTTACAGTCATTAAATTATGTAAATCATTCTTAGAATAATTATCTGTAGAAGCCCAATCGTCACTATCCGCTTTCTTATACCTTTTTGTAATTTGGCAATTAAAGAACTCTACCTGATTACCATTTACTTCTCTGGTATTCTTCCAAATACTTCCCTGTACCATTCCACTCCTTACAGCGTGGACCGGTTTTACTCCTTCTTTACTTTCTGTATTTTCTTCCATTTTTAATTACCTCGTTTAGTGAAGGGGTAAGAACCTTAACAATTCTTACTCCACTTCCTTTAGTTTTTAATTATTTATTTGTGAAATGTTTATTAATATTTCTCTAGTCGGAAATACATTTTTTCTTATCCTTTTTACTAAACTCAGTTAGCTTACTATTGTTTCCATCATCTAAATTATCAGGCTCACTATTTGATCTTTTATTCCGCCTACTACGTCTAAGATGTTCAAGATGTTGTTCGCTCCATATCACCATTATTTTTTACAACTACATTTATCAGATTCTCTAACCATTATCAATAAAAGTAACACAAATCCTGTAGCTGTTAATGGCTCGTGTTTATCCGCATAAAGAAACACGACAAAACTAAATCCCATAAGCACAATCATTATATCATTAAAATAAGCAAACCATGTTTTCTTTTTATTTTTCATTTTATTATCCTCCGGTATAACAAAATCTTTCGATTTTGTATATCCAGAAACGATAGTTTTCGTTTCTGGTATTTTCATAAAACATAACCAATGAGTAGGAATTTTACTTCCATTAGGGTGTCCGAATAATGGTTCTCTTCCCAAAACTTCCAACAGTTCTTTCTTTTTTACACTAACTTCATTCCATTTAAATATTAATACGCCATAATCTTCTAAAACTCTCCATGCTTCATCAAATCCTTTTTTAATATCATCTCTCCATGTATCTTTATTTAAATTACCGTAATACTTAACCATTCTAAAAGAATCTTTTTAGCAATAATATGTGGAGGATCCATAACAACTAATTTAAACGATTTATCTTTATATGGTAATTTTCTAAAGTCAATAATACGATCTGGGTTGATACTGAAGTTTGGTCTAAAATCATCAAAACCTTTTTTTCTTCTACGATTATCTAAATAAATTGTATTTGGATGTTTTTTATTAAACCAAAATGCTCTAAGTCCGCAGCACACATCTAATATAAATTTCTTAGTCATAAGTAAACCCTCTCTCCAAATCTAACTAAACTGAAACTATCGTAAAATTGAAAATAAGGATTTCCTATGAAGAAGGTCCTTTTATCATATAATGATTTATCTCTCGTCATAGTGAATTGTCGGTATCTAGCAACTGCCTGTTCACCAATAAAATAATATTGAATGATAAATGTTTTAGGTAATTGTCTTATTTGTTTCCTTCCACCATCTCTCGTTATTGTCGCTATAGTTGTTTTATGTTCGATCTTTTCACAATAAACTATTGTATGTGTTAAATCTCGAAAAGCCACGTCTAACCGATCCAATTTCTGTGTTACAAGATAGATATGATTCTTCTTTGAGTTTCCTAATATTTTCCTTATTTGACTGATCCAAACAGATAGCAGCACGTTATTTTTAGTCATGCTCATTCTTGAATGAACTAAATTATGAACTTCATCTAAAGCAATATCCCAATCTTCTCTTTTATCAATAAGATCATTCCAGAAATCCCAGTTTAACCTTTTCTTGAAAATAGGCTTACGTTTTGATACTGCTAACATCTTTTCAATAGCTTCTTTATCCATATTTTCCGTACCGGCAATATACTCTTCTATAATATTCTCTACCTTTAACCTGTGGATCATCTTAGATTTAATCGCAAAATTAGTAAGAGTTTTCTTTCTACTATCTATAATTCTTTTAGTAACTGATAAAGTCTTACCTGATCCTATTTCTCCAACGTATGTAATAATTATTTTAAATCATCTCTATATTTTAATTGATGTCTTTTACTCATAAAATTACTTATATAATGAAAAGTTATTTGTGATTCTTTTATACCAAAATGTGCTGCTAAGGCCTTTTTTAAATCCTTATCACCAAATTCTATCGTCTTAACAATCATTTCTTTTTTCTCCTTAATTTATCTTTATTATTAATTTTATACATATTATCTATGGGTGTTATACACAACATTAAAGATAGTCCGGCTACAAAACCCATATTCACCATATTATTAACACGAGCATATTTCAACATTCCCATAGATAAAAAAATCCAAAAGAAAGTTTTGATTGCTTCTTTCCAGAATTTCATTTCTTCTTTCTCTTAAATTTTTCTTTAATCTTGGGCCAATTATCTTTTACAAATTTAATAGAACCTATGAAATAAAATATCATAGTGATTATTGGAAAGATAGACCTAAGAATACCGCCAACGATTGTTGTTAATATTGAAAGAACTCCTATCGTAGCAAAGAAATATAATACAGGATTACCAGAAGAGAAAACATTCTCTATTAACATTTGGGTTATTTGTGTAGTAGTTTCATTTCCCATTGATTACACCATAAACACTAATGCAAATAGAAGCATCTCTAAATTCAGTAATTTGCATCCTGATATTCTTTGCTTTAGGATATTTATTATTGAATTCTTGAATAGCTGTTTTAGTACCGGTATTAAGCATATCTTCATAGCCTTTTAACCTACCACCGAGAATATTCTTTAAACCCATTATCCAATCACTGATAAAGTTTCTCGAATATACTACTGAATGACAAACAGTTTTATTCTTCATTTAATTTCTCGTCAATATAATCTTTTATTTTTTGGTTATTAATTTGTTGATTGTATCTTTCATCATCTATTGAACATCTCCAACCACCGGAGTATTCTGCAGTATATTGCATCCCATTATCAATACAATACTTTTGACGTTCCAATGTTGATACACTAGAACAACCTGCTATGAATATCATAGATACTAACATCAACAATAAAATTATTTTAATATTTTTCATTTTTTATTTCTCCGTTTAGATAATTTATCTATTTTATCTTTTATTTCTTCTAAATCTCTACCAACAACTCTATTTTGTAAACCCTGAAACATTAACATAGTTAATAAAATAACAACAGTAAATCTATGCATAAAACTATAATCTGAATTAATTATTAACATGATAATTTTTATAAGTATTAGAATACAGAAAACATCGATGATTAGAATTACTATATTAACTATCTTTCCTATTTTTTTCTTAGTTTTATTTTTCATTTAATTCTTCTTTCTCCGAGTATGATTGCGATTATTATTTCAATACTTAATGCACCACCTATGAATATTATAGCATATAAAACAAAAATCATTATTTCCATCCTAAAGTGTCAAAAACGAAAACAATCGTTTTTGAGCATTTGAAATCTTTGATTTCATAATCCAAAATATCCTATCTTGATATTCAATATTTGCAGCATGACATATATGAATATTACAATTATACCGGCAACGACATATAGCCAGTATTTCTCCATTAATTCTAACAGGGGTTCTCCAACACTCACGATCATATCGACAAAATCCTCTATTCCCATATTACGATCCTGATATATTTAATTCAACATATTCATCATTAGCGCTGTCATATATTTTTACTGTTTTATTTTCTTCTAACTTTTCAAATATCTTGTATTGCGCATATATAGTATTACATTCATTAGCTGAAATACTTTTACAAGTAAAATTTTCATCTATTATTGTCGTACAAGCTGTTAGTAATAACAATGAAATTATCAACAATATTTTCATGTATTTCATTTTAACCATTACTTATATTTAACAGAGGTTGACAATATAATAAACATTGAGCTTTAACTTCTCTTGATCCGCCATTACAAGAATCTATACATTTTTGGAATTGTGTTTTCTTAGTATCACTATCAACACCAAGCTTTGCGTTAAGATAAGATGTTATTGATAATGCAACTACAATTATTAAAACGATTATGATAGCTGCTTGAAATTTAGTTTCCATCTTAACCTGAGAGTGAAGCCTTAAGCTTAAGCCGAAGACCATAAGTCATTTTACCAATTTCATTTATTAAATTAAGAATATCCTTATATCCTCTAACGTGTGAGGGGTATAAATCTTGACATATTAATGTTTGTTGTCTTAATTCTTCCAAACTACCTCTTGCTATATTAATAAATCTTATAAATTCCTTATCTCCTCTCTGTTGACCTTCTGCTATGTTACTTGGTACTGATATTGCTGCCCTACACATTTGAGGTATTAAAATATATTTTTCTTTGGGCGGTAATGTTTCACATAAACCATAGATATATTTAACTAAGGTTCTGCTTCTGCTTAATACTTCTAACTTTTTTATCATTGTAGTAGTTGATACATTAATGCTCCTAGAGCTATAGTAACTAAAATATTTATCCCTGCAAATAACAAAGATAATTTAAGGAATTTGCTTAATTCGGAAGCTGCCGCCATTGTCTTAACATATTCTTGTCTTAACAATGGTTTAAGATTCTCTGGTGTAACTGAAAACCATTTCTCATTACCTTTTTTCTGTATTTCTCTGTTAATAGGTTCGGCGCTACCTTCTTGATAGAAAAATTGATATTGTTTTTGAGTTAAATTAAAAAAAGATTCTTCATTGTTTATATGGTACATCTTTTTTCTATACTGGAATGTTTGATTTTTAGCTACTATTACAAATGTTTTAGAAGTTCCATTGTTAAACATCATAGTGATAAGGAAACTTCTATCAGGCCTAATTTTTAGCCTTAATTTGTTAAAGAAGCTTATTTTTTCTTTCTTTTCTAATTGATCTATCGGATATTTCACAGCTTTTACTTTAGGTTTAGCTGCTGCAGCTTTCTTTTTAGGAATTATTTTTTCTTTGGTTTGTTTTTCCCGTACCATTCTATAATCCTCTCTAGGACCTCATTAAAAGGTTCTCTAGAATGTATTTTCTGTGATTCTAAATAATTATAAGCCGCTTCTGATAATTTAATCTGTTTCATAAATGTAAACTATTGTCAACCCGTTTAAATATGTTTATACTCTAGTGAACATATATCTTTATATATGAAAAGTTTATAATCAACTTATGACCGATGATATTATTCCACCTGTAGAATCAGGAGAAATTCCTTTTATTGAAAAGTCAGAATTAGAAGCTGTTTTTGATAATGTTGATAGAGATGATTTTGATAGTGACAAAGGAACTAACAGTTTAGATTTAAATACTAGATTAAGCGACGATCACATTACTTCAATGCTTATCTTTGATGAATTTCAGGGTATGGGTTTCTTTGATAAAGATATTTCATTAACTAGGCGTATGAAAAGAATGTTAATTAGTAAAAACGGTCTAGGAAGACAAGAGAAAGTTAGTATGGTCGTAGGATTAAGAGAAGGTAGATCGCAAGGGGGATTTATGGGGTGGTTAAAAGGTAGGTTCTCAAGACAAGATGGCGGGTTATAAAACAGTAATTATAATTTTCGTAATTATTTTATCCCTCTTTCTTTTTAGAAATCTACTTAATAGAGCTTCAATTTATTTAATGGATAAAATCCAAAAAGATTTAAAGGTAATATATGGAAAACGTAATGACAAAAAGTAAATTAGCTCTGATGATGCTAATGTTATTCTTATCCGGTATCTTTATAGGCTCTATGATTAATTTATCTTTCTTTGAAAATAAAATCATAACTAAATGTAATAATTTCGTTATCTCTCAATGTTCTGATTATCAACCACCAGTTAATATGGAACATCTAAATAATTATCTTGATACAAATAATTATCTTAGTGTTGTTGCATCTATTCCAGTTCAAACGGTGGTAAATTAGAATGAAAGCAATAACTTTTATATTAATATTAGTTTGTTTAATATTAGCTTATGTTATATACATATTTGCATCAGAACCTTATATTGAAGATTGCATCATCGGTAATACTTCATTAAGAGATCAATTTGAATCGGACCATCCAGAAATGACAGCAAAAGAAAAAAGGTCCTTTTGGAATGTTGAACAATATGACGGTCAAGTAAGAAGCTATTACGAAGCAGGTATTTGCGATAAGGTGGTCTTAGTATAAATGAGTGATTTCCAACTTGGAGAAGGTTACGCGATCATGCAGTGTCCTACTTGCGGATTGATAATGGGTATTTACGCTAATGCTGAAAAAGAACAAAAACAATTAGAAGATGTTTGGTGTGTAGAATGTCATAACAAAAGTGTGAGGAATCCGGAATAAAATGGATAACTACTGTGTAGATTGTGGTTGTAATATGTCTTACCCCTGTAGCTGCGTAAATAAATGTGAATGGTGCAAAAGACAATGACAATAATAATATGTCCTAGATGTAAGAAAGAAAGTCGTATGGCAGCTAGAGGCTTATGTTACATTTGTCATAATCACTATCAAAAACATAAGACATATAAAAAATGTTTTTCTTGTCCTAGAAATAACTTTAACTATGAAGAACATTTAAAAAATAACCCTATTAGAAGGAGAAAGAAGAAATGACAGTTATAATATGCCCTAGATGTAAAAAAGAACGCCGTATGACATCAAGAGGTTTATGTATTGGGTGTTATCAACACAAAGATAGGCATAAGAAGAATTGTTTTATGTGTAGAGGTCATAAATTCGATTATGATAAACACATGAAAGATAATCCAAGTAACTATAAGAAAAGAAAAAAGAAAAAAGACAAAAAATAGATGGTTAGATTAAAGTACCAATTTTGTAAGAACTGTAATGATATACAACCGCATAGAGTGGGCTTGAGAAAAACTGGTAAAGGTAAAGCACCAACAAAACAAATTAACTTCTGTATTACTTGTTACAAACCTAGAAATTATCCTGTTAGATCAAAGAATAGGCGGTAATAGATGGGTAAACAATATTGTGAAAGACATAATATTTTATTAAGTAAGGCTAAAGGAATACCGAGCCATTATTGCTCTATATGCTGCTCAAGAGGTAAATTTGTAAAAGGGCCCGAAAGTTCAACATTAAATCCTATGAAAACAAGTAGAAATAAATTTCTGAAGAAAAGAAATATTATTTGGACCGAATCAGGCGGCGGTGGTAAAAAGAGAAAATGTTCTAGAAAAGCTAGGAGAAAAGGGAAATGATTAACAATAAATATCGATGTCGTGCCAGAAAAAAGAATGGTGAAATATGTACTCGCAAAAAACAATTAGGAAAGTTTTGTAATTATCACTACGATTATGAAAGTAAACTTAGAGAACATATGGAATATATCCAAGAAGAATTAAAGAGGTTAGATAGCGTGTAAACAATCATCACACATATTTCTATACTCACTTAAACTTTTAAAATACTCTCTACACCTCATGCACTTGTTTTCAAATATTCTTACCATTTTATCTAATGAAATTCAAGACCGTTCTTTTTAAATTTGTTGTTCTCTCTTCTCTTCCTAGTTTTACCAACAGAACCTCTACCCCTATTAACATTACAATCTCTACATATTATTCTTGCAGTACATCGTTTACCACACTTGTTACAGGTGAATCTATAATGACTACTCAGTACCATTCTTTTTCTCGCCCAACACAACCAAACCTTTAACATATTTTCAGCCGTACTCTAACTTCTCAGTTCACCTAATTTAGATGGTTTCGGGCAGTTTACAAGAGTTTAACTGTTTTACTTGAAAAGTCGGACTTGGTAATTACTCCAAGCTTCTGAACAAGTGTTGTTTAGCGGATGATTAGGGGGAAGGTAGGATTTGAACCTACTCCTTTGTGGCACTGATAGCAACATCAGGACACAACACTCTACCATAGAGTTCTCAACTCCTCTTATTGAGCTACTTCCCCATTCTTGCCTAACACAACCAAAACTGAAAGACTAACTTCGAGTTACAAGTCCGTAATCGCAACGGAATCCTTATCAAGAGTTTAGCTGCTTTACTTGCACCCACAGCTTCTGGATTCATTAGCCGAACACAAGTGTTATTTAGCAATTATAAAACTACAACCATAGATACAGATATGGCTGCAGTCATGGCTATCGTGTCAGATAACATAATAAAGAATTTCAATTTATTATTTAAATATTACTATCCTGTACTTTCCTGTTCTGGCGGATAGGGATCGCTCACTAGATTAAAACCTATAATC
>SDBT01005878.1_pt1 | contig 20518 bp, 19 predicted proteins | sample 2277101 | NCBI WGS metagenome assembly SDBT01 (sample SAMN10404973, study PRJNA504765) | marine sediment metagenome | isolation source: marine sediment core GS10_PC15, 103 cmbsf | place: Arctic Ocean: Southern Knipovich Ridge | collected 2010 | reverse complement strand
TTCGGGATTTATAGGAAAAAGAATGACTGATTCGACAGGAGTTGCCAGCCTTGACTCGACAGTTAAATATTTTTCCCATGAATGATAACCTTCTTTTGCCAGCTTGAGGTTGTATGATCCTGGGACAAGATCTCCAATCCTAAAAGAGCCCTTTCTCGAGAGCCATTCGCTATTTAAGAATAAATCAGATTCTTCAGGGTAGACGTCATTAATTGTTATCATTCCTACCTGACGAATTGATTGAGTAGGAAAATCATAGCGAAAACCCATAGCATAAAGAACCAGCGTTGGAGCTGAAATAAAGAAGATTATTAAAATAATTAATAACACAAAGCGTCTTTTTGCCCGGTTCATATGTCCTATTAAATGTTATCAGTTGATATCTTGACAAATTGTGTCTATTTTGTCAAACTTACTGAAGAACAAATTACATGATTATGGAAAAATTAAAGATTAATGGGCCGAATACACTAAATGGTGAGATAACTGTTTCAGGAGCTAAGAACCTTGCCCTAAAACTCTTTGGGGCAGCTGTTTTAATTAATGGTGAATGCCGTTTCAAAAACGTTCCTGGCATTGCTGATGTTAAAGTGATGAGTGAGATCCTTGAGGATCTCGGTGGAAAAGTGAGTTTTAGTAACGATGGAGAGGTTGTCATAGATTCTCGGGGGGTAAACAAAACCGAGCTTGATCCCGAGCTTTCTGCGAAGGTAAGGACATCGATTATGTATGTAACACCACTTCTTGCAAGATTTGGTGAGGTAACATTTACTTTACCTGGAGGTGATAAAATTGGGCAGAGACCTATCAATATCTTCCTCGATGGTTTTCGGGCCTTAGGCGCTACAATAAAGAGAAATGGAGAAACTTATCATATTAAGGTAGATAAATTTCAAGGTACTGAATTTGTCTTTCCATGGATTACAAATACTACCACTGAAAGCTTGATCCTTGCAGCGGTAGCAGCTCGTGGCAAGACAAAGTTTTTTAACTGTCCGTTGGAACCAGAAGTCCAAGGGCTCTGTCAGTTTCTCCGAGAGAGAGGGGCAAAGATCACTGGCGACGGTACCCCAGTTATTGAAATAGAAGGAGGGACAAAGCTCAATGGGGGAGAATTCGAAGTTCTACCTGACCGGATTGAGACTGGAACTTTTGCAGTCCTTGGAGCGTTATCTGGAGGTAATATTGTTATCAAGAACGCTAATCCTACTCATCTTGACGTTTTTTGGACATATCTTAAAATAGCAGGCGTATCATTTGACATAAAAGGCCAAGACATTTACATTAAAGGTTCCAAGAATGGTTTGAAACCTACAGAAATTCGTACTCACGAGTATCCTGGATTTCCTACGGATCTACAGCCGGTCTTTACTCTTTTAATGACCCAGGCTAAAGGAACCAGTTTGATCTACGAGACGATACACAAGGGACGACTTTTCTATACAGATAGCCTGAATAAGATGGGGACAAAGATAATTATGTGCGATCCTCATCGGGTAGTAGTAAGCGGACCGACAAAGTTGTGGGGAACAAGAATAGAGAGCCCGGATATCCGTGCAGGGATTACGATGGTACTAGCAGCAATCATAGCGGAAGGGGAAAGTGAGATATTTAATATTTATCAGATTGACCGGGGATATGAAAAGATTGATGAGCGCCTTCGGGCTTTAGGGGCAGATATTAAGCGGGAAAAAGTAATTTAATGTTTACAAAAAAAGTAGGAATCGATTTAGGTACAGCAAATACCCTTGTTTATTTACCAAAGCAGGGGATTGTTATTGATGAGCCGTCAGTAGTTGCCGTTTCGATCGATGACAATTCAATCTTGGCAGTAGGCAATGAGGCAAAGGAAATGCTGGGACGTACGCCAGACACGATCGTGGCTTCAAAGCCGCTAAAAGATGGAGTTATTGCCGACTATCGGGTGACCGAGGCAATGTTAAAATATTTTATTACTAAGGCGATCGGCAATATCAGGCTTTTTAGACCAGAGGTGATGGTTTCCGTTCCTGCAGGGATAACGAGTACTGAGCGGCGTGCTGTTGTTGACGCGACGATGCAAGCTGGGGCTAAGGCAGCCTATATTATAAAAGAACCGGTAGCCGCGGCGATTGGTGCAGGAATTCCGATTGCACAATCTTCCGGTAATATGATTATTGATGTTGGCGGTGGAACAACCGAAGTGGCTGTAATCTCTTTGGGAGGAATTGTCTCGGCGCATTCAGTGAGAGTCGCAGGCAATAAACTAGATAGAGCCATCACTGAATATATTAGAAAGAAACACGGTTTAGCGATTGGAGACCGGACCGCAGAAGGGATCAAGATTGATATCGGAAATGCTCTTCCGAGCGAGAAAGAGGAATCAACAGAAATTAGAGGGAGGGACATGGTTGTCGGCCTTCCGAAAACAATATCTATCAACTCCAACGAGGTCACCGAAGCGATTCAGGAAGAACTCCGAGAAATAATTCAGGCAGTAAAAACTGTTCTCCAGGAAACGCCGCCTGAGTTATCCGCCGACGTAATAGATAAAGGGATGGTACTATCCGGGGGCGGTGGACTTCTTAGAGGCCTGAATAAGCTTATTACAAAATCTACTGGTGTACCGTGCTACGTTGCCGAAGATCCACTCCTGTGTGTGGTAAAGGGAACCGGTGTTGCTCTAGACAACCTTGAATCATACAAGAGAAGTATTCTATCAACGAAATAAAAAAAGCCAATAGGGCCAACCATATGATTATTGGTATCGACGCTTCAAGAATTCCAACCTCTGAACCTACCGGGACGAAGGCTTATTCTTATTACCTAATAAAGAATTTAGCGAAGATTGATAGAAAGAATAAATACATTCTATATTCGCCTAAAACGTCTGATTTTTTGCGGTGTCTTCCAGAAAATTTCCAAATTAAAGTTATTCCATTGCCCAGGCTCTGGACTCAAGTTCGTCTGTCCTTGGAGATGATCAAGAACCGAGATAAGATAGACGTCCTATTTATTCCCGCTCATACTGTTCCAATATTTCATCACGAGCGGACAGTTGTTACCGTTCACGGGCTCGAGTATGAGTATTTCCCGAAGAGCTACCCCCCGAGGATTCTAAGAGAAATGAAACATATGGTAAATAAATCATGCAAGTGGGCAGATAAAATTATAACCGTCTCGAATACCACAAAACATGATCTTGAGAAATTCTACAAGATTCCTAAGGATAAGATTAATGTAGTCTATCTTGGGATAGAAAATCAGGAGGAAGAAGTAAGCGAGAAATCATCTGAAAATATTCTTAAGAAATTCAAACTTGAAAGAAGTGCTTACCTTTTATATATTGGAAGGCTTGAAAAAAGAAAGAATTTAGTAAGAGCAATAAGGGCTTTTAATGAAATAAAATGTAAAGATAAGATTTCAAGCGAGATGAAGTTTGTTATTGCTGGTAAGCCTGGATATGGCACTGAGGAGATTCATAAGGTTATTAGAGATAGCAAACTAGAAAATGAAGTACTCCTTCCAGGTTATATCTCGGAGATGGAAAAGCAAGTGCTCTATAACAACGCTAGAGCACTTATCTTCATCTCTTTATATGAGGGTTTTGGCTTACCTCTCCTTGAAGCCATGGAGGCAAAACTGCCAATTATTACTTCAAAAAATTCCGCCCTAGGTGAGATTATAAATGATGCTGGGATCACCATTGATCCAGAGCAGCAAGATGATATTTCTAAGGGATTAGAAAAAGTAATAAATGATGAGCAGGCGAGAGAAGAGATTGTTAAAAAAGGGACAGAGAGGCTAAAAGATTTTAGTTGGGAAAAATGTGCAAAGAATACAATGGAAATTCTTGAAAACGTAGCAACAAGAAAAAAATAGGATTCTTGCAATAATAATATATTTGTGTTATTTTATTACTATGAAATCAATTCTGAGATTGATTTTTTAAATGCTAGAAAATTGAATAATGTCGAAAAAACAAGAAAATAAGAATATTAATAATTGGCCAGTTGTTGGACACAAAAGAATCACCTCAGGACTAACCCACGCGATCAAGAATGATCGATTAGCTCATACATATCTCTTTATTGGAGAAGAAGGATTAGGAAAAAAGTTGATAGCCCGACACCTGGCGAAGTCAGTAATCTGCCAAAGAGAGAGAGTTCCTTGTGGCAAATGTGAATCTTGCAAGCGAATTGACTTGGGAAGCTATAATGATTATATCGAGATTATAAGCAAGGGAAGCATAACGATTAACAAGGTGAGAGACATAAAAAGGAAATTCTCTCTTATGGCATCCCTAGGTGGATATCGCGTTCTTACCATTGATGACGCAGCTGATCTAACTCTTGAGGCGTCAAACGCCCTATTAAAGTTTCTTGAAGAACCGAGTGATAAGACAATCGTTATTCTTATTACCAAGGGTTATAAGTCAATAATTCCCACAATTATTTCTCGGTCAGAAATTATTAAATTTTATCCTCTTAACACCAAGAAGATAACCAAAGTTCTGGGGCCAATGGATGAAAGCAGGAGAGATAAAATCATAGCCATCGCAGCCGGAAGGCCTGGCATCGCCATAAACCTTCGGAATACCCCAGATAAGGTAGATGAGTATTTCAGCCAAATTAATGAGCTTCAAAATGTTTTAGACCAAAGCGTTGGAAAAAGAGTTATTGAGTCAAAGAGATACAAGGATATTGATCGAGTTAAACTTCTCGGAATAATCGATAACCTAATAAGAATCAGGCGAAATCAGATGCTTGAATCTTATCAACTTTCGGAAAAAGGATTCGAGATTAAAAAGACACCTCTCTTAACGGAGAAAAATAACCTTCGTAGCTTAAAGTATCTTTTTAATATGAAGAAGGTGCTGTCTCAAAACATTAGTCCTAGATTAGTTCTAGAAAATATATTTATAAACATATGAAAAAAATCGTTCTTCTGTCTTTTTTAGTTGCAGCTTTTATCTTAATGACAGGTCTATCAGCTTGTCCGGGGAAAGATGAGGGATCGACTACTACCCCGATTGCCGGAGTACATAAAAGCGACGACAGTGGGCTTCACTGGAACCCGGTGAATTATATTGATGACCAGCACTCTCTTGATGCAGTAAATATTATGGATATCGCGATTGACGGCAATAATCACAAGACGATTTATGTTGGAACGCTTGAATACGGTGTTTTTAAAAGCGAGGATGGAGGAGAAACATGGCAGTCAGTATCTCTAAATAGTGGCGACATATATGCAGTTGTAGTTGATCAGCGAAACGGATCAATTGTTTATGCAGGCGGAATATTCAATGAATGGGGAAAGATCTACAAAAGTATTGATGGAGGAAATAATTGGGAAGAAGTATACGTAGAAACAGTTAAGGATAGGACGATAACTGAGCTCGCGATTGACGGATATGATACTAGAAGAATTTATGCTGGAAATGAGGAGGGCGGGTTACTAAAGAGTATGGATGGAGGGAAGAGCTGGGTAGTAATAAACTGGTTTGATAAGGAAATTACGGCAATAACTATAAGCCCGCTCGACACGAGAATTATATTTGTTGGTACAAATGGCGAGGGTTTGTATAGAACATTAAATAGCGGTATTGACTGGGAGTCTATGCAGGAGCGGCTTGAGGACATTGAAGACAGTAAGCTTGCCAGGAAAGTCCATTCAGTTGCCATTGATCCTCAAGTAAAGGATACAGTATACTTTGGCTCTCCATTTGGACTCCTTAAGTCTCCCGATAATGGTGATAGTTGGCAGCCAATTGAAGTATTAGCGAAACCCGGAGAACATTCCATTTTGTCAATTGCCCTAGATCCAACAAGCTCTAATACAATATATCTAGGGCTTGACCAAACAGTGTATAAATCTGTAGATCAGGGGGTAAACTGGACCGTAATTCATATTACCGAGGGATTTATTAAGGACATGATTCTTGATTATAAAGAACCAAACATTCTATACTCAGGAGTAACAATTAAAGATTAAAATCATGCTAGATAGTATTTCCAACAATCTAAAAAATGGTCTTACTAAGACTGTCGATCACTTAAGAGAAGAAATAAAATCCCTACGAACAGGGAGGGCTTCAAGTGGATTAGTAGAAAACATCCAAGTTGAATATTACGGAACCAAGACGCCACTTATGCAGCTTGGAAATATTAATGTGCCTGAACCAAGGATGATCATGATCCAAGTTTATGATCAGAATGCAGTTGATGCCGTGACAAAAGCAATCCAAGAATCCGACCTGAATCTAAATCCTCAAACGGAAGGCCAGATGATAAGAATCAATCTTCCTAAGCTTACCGAGGAAAGGAGAATTGAACTGGCAAAGATTTTAGATAAAAAGATTGAAGAGGCAAAAGTGGCGGCAAGAAACAACCGAGAAGAAAGCTGGAAAACGGTAAAAGATAAGAAACAATCTAGCGAAATTACTGAAGATGATATGTATAAAATGCAGGAGGAGTTGAATAAGGCAGTAGAAGAGGTGAATATTGAGATTGATGAGCTAGGTAAGAAGAAACGAGAAGAAATAATAACACTATAATTTAGATATTCAATGCTTCTAACAATAGTTGTTTTAATATTAATCCTTGGGCTTCTGATATTTGTCCACGAGGTGGGTCATTTCCTGACCGCTAAGCGCGCAGGGATAAAGATAGAGGAGTTTGGTTTTGGATATCCACCAAGAATCTGGGGATTTAAAAAAGGAGAGACAATCTACTCGATAAACTGGATACCGATTGGAGGTTTTGTAAAGATATTGGGTGAAAACGGAGAGGAAAAGAAGAATCCGAAAAGTTTTTCTTCAAAAAAAATATCAACACGCGCCTTTATACTTTCTGCAGGGGTTCTAATGAACCTACTTTTGGCTGCCGTATTGCTTTCTGTCGGATTTATGGTGGGAATACCATCGGCGAATTATGGGGACATGGATGATAGTGCTAATTTTAGAGATGAAAAGGTTCAGATTGTAGCCGTAGATCAAGATTCTCCGGCAACAGGTATAGGTTTAGACATTGGTGATCAAATAACAATGATTGGAGGAGAGGAAGTTAACACCCTTACGGAAGTTCAAGATGTAACCAAGGAACACGCTGGAGAAGCTACAGAAATAACATGGAAAACAGGCGGTGAAATACATACTGCCGTGGTAACCCCACGGGAGAATCCGCCCGAAGGTGAAGGACCCCTTGGAATATCACTACTTGAAGTTGGCTTAGTGTCGTATCCGTGGTATCAGGCGATCTATAAAGGATTTGAGGCGACAGGAAATCTTATTGTCGCCATCGTTGTTGCGATATACGATATTTTAAAGAATATTTTTACGGGACAGTCCATTCCGGCAGACATTGCCGGTCCAGTCGGGATTGCTGTAATGACTGGACAAGTAACAAGGCTTGGTTTTATATATGTTCTACAATTTACTGCGATATTAAGTATTAATCTTGCAATCCTAAACATTCTTCCATTTCCAGCCCTAGATGGTGGAAGACTACTATTCTTGATCATTGAGAAAGTCCGTGGTCGTCCAGTTACCCAAAAAATAGAAAATATTGTCCACACGGTCGGTTTTTCACTATTGATGATTCTTATGGTATTAATAACTTTCCGGGATATTTTTAGGCTTAAGGGTAAAATAGGGGAATTGTGGGATAGATTTGTCTCCTTATTTTAGGTTTATGAACAACATATTTGATCACAGGATATAAAGATTCATTTGATCTTTTTTTATTTTTCGTTATTATAGTAAGGCTGGGATAAATTGTAATATTATGTCTGTATTTAGTAGTATATTTAAAAGATTTTCTAAGGATATTGGAATTGACCTAGGTACTGCCAATACCCTAATTTATGTTAAGGGAAAGGGGATTGTCATTAACGAGCCGTCAGTTGTGGCAATTAATAAAAAAACTGGGCAGGTGCTGGCTATTGGTAATGAGGCTAAAAAAATGGTTGGCCGTACGCCAGCTCATATTGTTGCCAATAAGCCGTTAGTTGACGGAGTAGTCTCTGATTTTGAAGTGACCGAACAGATGCTTAAGTATTTCATTGACAAGGTTCATCAGGAAGGTTTTTCATTGTTTCCCAGACCGCGTGTGGTTATTGGCATTCCATCGGGGGTAACCGAAGTTGAAAAAAGGGCGGTGGAAGATGCTACAGTAAACGCCGGAGCTCGTCAGGTGTTTTTGATCGAAGAGCCGATGGCTGGAGCAATCGGCTCTCGGCTTCCGGTCCAAGATCCTGCGGGATCAATGATTGTTGACATTGGAGGAGGGACGACGGAAGTTGCCGTAATCTCGCTCGGTGGAGTTGTTGTATCAAGATCGCTCAGAATCGCTGGTGACGAGATGAATGAGGATATTATTCGTTACGCGAGAGATGAATTTAATCTTCTTCTGGGTGAGAGAACTGCGGAACAGATAAAAATTGCGATTGGATCTGCCTATGAGCTGGATAAGCCTCTCGAGACAACGATGAAAGGGCGGGACTTGGTAACTGGTCTGCCAAAAGAGGTGATCATCAATGATAATCAAGCAAGAGAAGCGCTTTCAAGGTCAGTAAAGACGATCGTGAATAATATTAAAATGACTATAGAAGAAACCCCGCCAGAGCTTATAGCAGATATTATGGAAAAAGGAATTGTTTTGGTGGGTGGCGGCGGAATTCTTCGGGGATTAGACAAACTGATTACTGAGCAGACTCAGATGCCGACTTATCGAGCTGAGGATCCATTAACTTGTGTCGTTCGTGGGACGGGAATTGTCCTCGAAGATATTGAAGCCTTGAAAGAAGTCCTGGTGACAACTCAATACGAGAAGGCCCCAAAAACTAAAAAAAGGTAGGAATGTAATAATAGGAAAATGCCACTGGAAAGTTTTAACAAGAGATACGTCTATTTCTTCATTTGTCTGGTCGGAGTTATCACTTTGACCTTTTTTCATTTTATGGGAGTTGTAAAGCCTGTAGAAGGATGGATCATCAAGACTACATCACCGGTCATAAATATCTTGGCAAGTCCTATAAAAAAATTATCTGGAAGTTTTAGCTTTCTTTCGTCAATTCAAAATCTTCAAAAAGAAAACACCAGACTTCTAAGTCAGGTAGAAGAATTAACATCTGAAGTTACCAGGCTAAAGGAACTAGAGCGTGAAAACAGTATTCTTCGAGAGGAGCTTGGCTTTAAAGAAAGGACAGACTATGATTTGACCCCCGCATTTATTGTTGGATATGACCCGAGTAATTTTTCACAATTTCTAATCATTGACAAGGGATCAAAGGATGGAATTGAAATAAGGGATCCAGTAGTTGTTTCCAAGGGTATTCTCGTCGGAAAAATTATCGAAGTATATGAACACACTGCCAAGATCCTTCTTATAATAGATTCCAGAAGCACTATTCCGGGCATAGTTCAGAGTACTCGGGTATCAGGCATTGTAAGAGGGGAGCACGGACTTGGATTGATTATGGATACTATTTCTCAGGATGAGGAGGTTAAAGTTGGAGAGAAAGTGATCACCTCGGGACTTGATGGAGAATATCCTAAAGGGCTTTTAGTTGGTGAAATTGAATCAGTTGAAAAGACCCCAAACGAGCTTTTTCAAAAGGCAAAGTTAAAAACACTTACAAATTATAAAAAAATTGAGATGGTTTTTATCATTAACGATAAAATTGAATGAGATATGCAATTATTATTCTTCTCGCAATAATATCTATTTTAATTCAGCTTTCTGTAACTCCACATCTAACCTTCCAAGGGGTTATTCCAAATTTCTTTATCGTGACTGTTGTTTGCTGGATAATTCTTAAAAGGTACCAACTTGGTTTTATATGGGCAGCCGCTGGAGGAATTTTTATTGATTTATATGGTGGAGACTCTTTTGGTCTGGTGGCGATATGCTCTCTCCTTACCGCCCTCTTCACGTATAAACTATCAGAGAAAGTGCTCACGAGTGATGAGTTTTATTCCCGGCTTGGGATGATGAGCCTTAGTACGATTTTTTATAATCTTTCTTTATTCCTAATACTTATCTCATCTTCTTTTTTAAATATTATTAGCTTCCAGGCGAATCTTAGCTTTTACTATTTAGCGTTTCTTCTTATAGCTATCGTTTTTAACGTGATGATGATTGTCATTATTTATCCAATATTCAAAGCCGTAGATAATGTTATGAAGAAGATTGACGCAAGATCAACCAGTGGAGCAAAAATATGAGCGATGACATTTTTGAGACCCCAAGCCACCTCGGGGATGACAATAAAGACTACAGCGTTCAGAAATCCAAGACTGACGAATGGGAGGAATTGCTAGTCGATACGGGAGTTTCTGAGCCAAAAACAATTGGTTCATTGTTTGATTATCGGCGACTTAAGTGGCTTTACATTGTTCTCATGGTTGCTATAGCTATTATTGGTATTAGGCTAGTGTCGCTTCAGATATTTGCCTCAGACTACTACCAGGAAGTAGCAGAGGAAAATAGGTTTAGATTACATGTTTTGAGGGCACCGCGTGGAGTGATCTATGATCGAAATAAAAATCTTCTTGTAAAAAACATACCTTCTTTTGATGTGATGATTACCCCGGCTGATCTTCCGAAGAATGAAGAGGAACGGAGTAAGTATTGGGAGAATCTTTTCCCTCTTCTTGATGTGAGCGAAGAGAAGTATCAAAAAATAAAAGAGAATATAGACTATTTATCTTTCAACCCTGTTCTTGTAAGAGAAAATATTGATCGTGACCGGGCACTAGTACTTGAAACAAAAAGTCAAGAAATACCCGGCCTCACTGTTGAGAAGAATCCGAATCGTGAATATCAGGATGCCGAGTTCTTTGCCCATGTTTTGGGTTACACTGGAAAAATTACTGAGGAAGAATTGACTGAAGAAGATTTTAATGATTACTTAATTAATGACAAGATTGGACGAGGAGGATTAGAACAGTATTATGAAGGAGATTTAAGGGGTGAGTATGGTAAAAAGCAAGTGGAGGTTGACTCTCTTGGAAAGATCATGAAAGTAATGGCAACCAAGGAACCAGAACCAGGATCGGACGTTATTCTCTCGATTGATAAAGACCTTCAAGAAAAAACTACCCAAGTTCTTGAACAAGGCGCCACTAATGCCGGGGTTAATGAGGCTGCAGCTGTTGTTCTTGATCCCAACACAGGGGAGATCCTAACTCTTGTTAGTATTCCAAAGTTTGATAATAATACGTTCTCTAAGGGGATTTCTGAGGATGAATATCTAGGGCTTATTGAGGACCCCTCTAAACCTCTATTTAACAGGGTCATTTCTGGGTCTTACCCCCCAGGTTCAACTGTAAAACCCGTTATCGGTCTTGCCGCGCTTGAAGAAGGGGTTGTAACGCCGTATACAACAATTGAAGATAAAGGATCGATTGACGTTCCAAATAAATACAATCCTGATATTATATATCACTTTGTTGGATGGGAGAGATCCGGTCTTGGTGTAATGGATATCTATTCCGCGATAGCAATGTCTTCGGATATTTATTTTTATATAATCTCTGGGGGTTTCGAGGATCGAGAGGGGCTTGGATCAGCAAGGCTGGTTAAATACTACAAAAAGTTTGGGGTAGGAAGCGAGCTAGGAGTAGATCTTCCTGCAGAAAATCCAGGATTAGTCCCCACCCCGGAATGGAAAATGGAGACGAAGGGGGAAGAATGGTACCTAGGTGATGATTATAATATCGGGATTGGCCAAGGTGATGTATTGGCAACTCCGTTGCAGGTAGCAAACTTTACTGCTGCAGTCGCAAATGGAGGAAAACTGATGAAACCGTTCATTGTGAAGAAAATTATTAATAATAATGAAGATTTTGTAAAATCTCTTGAGCCTAAAGTTATTCGTGAAAACTTAGGAAGCAGGGAAAATATTAATACGATCCAGCAGGCAATGCGTCAGACGGTTGAGGATGGAACAGCCAAAGGTCTAGCATCTCTTCCATTTGCTGTTGCCGGAAAGACTGGTACGTCACAATACGGGGACCTTTCAAAAACACATGCGTGGTTCACTTGTTATGCTCCTTATGAGGATCCGGAAATTGTCGTCACAGTCTTGGTTGAAGGAGGAGGAGAGGGTAGCAAGACTGCCGCTCCGATTGCTAGTGAAATATTACAATGGTATAACGATAATAAGAAATAAATGGCTATTATAGTTGATGGAAAAAAGATTGCTGCGGACATTATTTTGGATGTTAAAAAGAAGGTAACTGTTTTTCGGAAGGAAGGCATAAATCCCAAGCTGGTCGTAATCCTTGTTGGAAACGACAGGGCTTCAGAGAGTTTTATTAGAAAGAAAGAAGAATCTTGCGGGGAGGCTGGAATTGATTTTGAACTTTATAAATTCGCTACTGACATATCATCAGAAAAATTACTGGATAAAATTAAATTTATCAAAGAGGATAAAGATATCCATGGATTAGTAGTACAGCTTCCATTACCAAAGAAAATTCTGCAACGTGAGATACTAGAAGAGATTGATCCGTCAATCGATGTTGATTGCTTGACCGCTTCCAATCTTGGGAAATTGACAGCTGGAAATTACAAGATCCTTCCTCCTACAGCCGAGGCAGTTCTCGAGATATTAAAGAGCATCAAGGTAGATATTAAGGGGAAGCATATCGTAATTATTGGTAGAGGCGACTTGGTAGGCAAGCCTTTGGGGATACTACTTACTCAAGAGAAAACGACGGTTACAAGCTGTAATAAATATACTCGAAATCTTTCTGATTATACTAGTCGGGCTGATATTTTGATTAGTGCAGTTGGAAAAAAAGGATTAATTACCGGTGACATGGTAAAAGAAGGAGTAATTGCTATTGATGCAGGAACAACAATTCAAGGTAAAAAAATTATTGGAGATGTAGATTTTGATACAGTAAGTCAAATGGCTAGTTATATTACACCAACCCCGGGTGGAGTAGGACCGATTAATGTCTCAGTCCTTCTTCGAAATCTTATTACCTTGATTGAGATGAGAAAGGGTAATGATAAGAAATGATTGTGGATAACGCGCTTGACATAAATCACGATTTGTAAAAAAATAGTAAACAATCCCTAAGTTATTAATAAATATAGCATGGTAAAAACTTTTGTTAAAAAGGATAGCCTTGATAGACTAAAAGAAGAAGTTGAATATTTAATAAATACCCGGCGAAAAGAAGTCGCCGAGCGTATTAGATTTGCGAAAGAGATGGGAGATCTTTCAGAAAACGCTGATTATGCCCAGGCAAAAGACGAGCAGGCATTTGTAGAAGGCCGTATTGTTGAACTCAAAGGTAAAATAAAAAACGCTGTAATTATTGATGACAGACATAAGAATTCTGAAGTTGCAACTATTGGGTCAACGATTGAAGTGAAGAATGGGGAGGACACAAGAAGGTATACGATCGTTGGAACTAATGATGCTGACCCAACCAAGGGATATGTGTCAAATGAGTCACCGATTGGCAGGGCGTTTTTAGGCAAAAGGTCCGGAGATAGCGTCGAAGTTGAGACACCCGGTGGAAAAATTAATTATAACCTTGTTTCAGTAGGATAAAAAAGTGGCCCTTCGGGGCCACTTTTTTATTTGAAAATAAAACAAATCCTGGTATAATAAGGATAATTAATTATTTATTATGTCAGAGGAATCATCCCAAATTTTAAGGGACCGACTAGAAAAGCTTAAGAGAATTAAGGATGAGGGTATAAACCCATATCCATCAAAAACTAACCGTACCAGTTCAATCGTCGATGTATTGAATAGTTTTAATAAGCTCAAGAAAAAGAAAGTGACGGTTGCAGGTAGAATAAAGCTTCTTAGACCCCATGGAAAAACTACTTTCATGAATGTTGAAGATGCCACATCTAGCATCCAACTGTATTTTAAAGAAGACGATCTGTCTAAGACAAGTTATAAAAAAATTAAGAACTTTGATGTTGGAGACTTTATTGAAGCTACCGGCAAACTATTTCTTACAAAGACAAAGGAAAAGACAATTGCGGTAAATGATTTCAATATCCTAGCGAAATCTCTTAGGCCCCTTCCTGAAAAATGGCATGGCCTGAAAGACAGAGAAGTAAGGTATAGAAAAAGATATCTTGATCTTGTTGTAAATCCAAAGTCCAAGGATATCTTCATTAAACGATTTCAAATTATTGAAGAGATGAGGCAATTTCTAATCTCTAGGGGATTTATTGAAGTCGATACCCCGGTCCTCCAACCAATCTATGGTGGAGGCCTGGCAAAACCTTTTACTACTCATCATAACGAACTTGATTTAGAAATGTATCTTAGAATTTCTGCAGAGCTATATTTAAAACGTTTAATTGTTGGAGGATTTGAGAATGTTTTTGAATTTGGAAGAATATTTAGAAACGAGGGCGTGGATCTTTTTCACAATCCTGAATTTACCTTGATGGAAACCATGTCGGCTTACTATGATTATGAGGATAATATGAAACTTACCGAAGATATGATATCCAACATTGTTAAAAAGGTTTGCGGGAAGCTCAAGATAAAATATCAGGGCCAAGCAATCAGCATGAAGCCACCATACAAGCGCATAACAGTTGCCGAGGCAATTAAGAAGTATGCAGAGTTTGATATAAAAGAAATGAAAACTATTGATGAGGCAAAAAAGAAGGCCAAAGAGATCAAAGTTGATATTGAAGGAATTGAGACGATCGGTGGAATTGCCACACGCGTTTTTGAAAAGAAAGTTGAAAATAATTTAATTGAGCCAACATTTGTTCATCGATATCCAGTTGAGTCGTCACCACTTGCCAAGCGATGCACTGGCGATGATCGTTTTGTCGAGCGCTTCGAGTTCTTTATTATCGGTCAGGAGTTTTCTAATAACTATTCAGAGCTAAATGATCCACAGGAACTTAAGAAAAGATTTATTGAGGAAAAGAAGAAACTTATATCTGGTGATGAGGAAGCACATCAAACAGATAATGATTTTCTTGAAGCAGTAGAGTATGGAATGCCTCCAACGTCGGGACTTGGAATCGGAATTGATCGTTTGGTAATGTTATTAACAGATCAGTCTTGCATTAGGGACGTAATATTTTTTCCTACAATGAAACCTTTGGGAAGCAATGGTGATAGTAAAAAAACAGACAGCTTAAAATCTGAGAGCGTGGGTGTTCCAGAAGCCAAGGAAGGTGATCCAGGAATACAAAGAGATGATGCAATAAAGCTCATGGAAAAAAATATTAAAACCGAGAACTATAGATATCATCTTTTAGCGACCGAAGCAGTAATGAGAGCACTTGCGAGAAAGTTTGGAAAGAACGAAGATCTTTGGGGTATCACTGGACTTCTCCATGACCTTGACTGGGAGCAAACAGAAAAAGAACCTAGAAAACATGGAAAGATAACAGTTGATATCTTAAAATCTAAAGGAGTGAGCCCCGCAGTATTGTCTGCAATCCCTGCTCATAATTATGAATATACAGGCAAAGAAAGGAAAACAGATCTAGATTTTGCTCTGACAGCCGGTGAGCTTATCACGGGATTGATTGTTGCCTGCGCCCTTGTTAGGCCCGATAAAAAGCTTTCTGGTGTTAAAACGTCCTCGGTAAAGAAGAAGTTTAGGGATAAGAGTTTTGCTGCAAAAGTATCAAGAGATGACATTAGAGATATTGAGAGGCTAGGTATTCCTCTCGACGATTTTATCGAACTCTCGCTAGTGGCAATGAAAAATATAAGTGATGACATTAACTTATGACTAAGGTTCTTGCCTTTGGAACTTTTGACAATCTTCATCCTGGCCATATTAACTTTCTCACCCAGGCATCTCAAAAGGGTGAATTTTTATCCGTGATAATTTCTAGGGACGACACAGTAAAGAAAGTAAAGAAGAAGCCGCCAGTTTATCCAGAAAAGACAAGGCAGCGAAAGGTAGCAAGACTTGGCTTGGCTGATCAAATTATTATAGGGGATAAAAAAGATCCATATCAGAAGATAAAAAATATAAGACCGGATGTTATTTGCTTGGGTTACGACCAGAGAGTTTTTACTAAAGGACTTACAAGCTGGTTAAAAAGAAACAAGATGAAAGTGAAGATTGTAAGGCTTAAACCATTTCACAAAAACCTTTTTAAATCATCCAAGGTTGACAAGACGCCCCTTCTTATTGCGACCAAAAATCCTGGGAAATTAATGGAATATAAAATATTTTTGAAAAAACTGCCTTATAACTTGGTAACCCTTGAGGATCTAGGAATTGATAGTGATTACAATGAAAACTACAATACGATACTAAAAAATGCAGTAGGGAAGGCTAAGCATTTTGCCCGACTCACTAGCCTAGAAACGATCGCAGATGATACAGGGTTTAAAGTCTGGGCTCTTCATGGAAGGCCTGGAGTCCATGCCAAGAGATTTGCTGGTCCTGGAAAAACGAACAATCAGATAGTCAGGTTTCTTTTAAATAAAATGAAAAATATTTCACCTGAAAAAAGGGGAGCGAGGTTTGTTTGTTGTATCGCTTTATTTGATCCCTTAGAAAAAAGACTCACGACATCTAGGGGAGAAGTAGATGGAATTATTACGGAAAAGATGGTCGAAGGAGAATTTGGCTTTAGCTATGACACAGTGTTTTATTATGATAAATTAAAGAAAACATTCTTCGAGATGACTAAGCAGCAAAAAAACAGCGTCAGTCATCGAGGGATTGCGATGAAGAAATTAATGGCAAAGCTATGAAGATAAAAATTATTGAAGTAACGTGTGCTGATAAAGAAGAAGCTCAGCAAATGGCTGATCTCCTTCTGGAAAAGAATTTGATTGCTTGCGCTAATATTATCCCAGGCGTTGGATCACTTTATCAGTGGGATGATAAGATTGAGAATGAAAGAGAGGCAATCCTCATCCTTAAAACAAAAGAAGACAAGACGTATGAGATTGTAGAAATAATTAAAAAGGAACACAGCTATGACGTGCCAGCTGTTATCCTTTTTGACGCAGAATCATTAAATGATGAGTATTCAGACTGGATAAATAATGAGATAGAATGAAGAAGTTATTAGAGTCTATTAACAGAAATGCTGGTAGGATTATTAGAGACAACTTTGGCAAGGTGAAGACCGGAACAAGCAAAGCTGAGAAATGGGATCTATGCACCAAAATTGATCTTCGGGTAGAAAAAATAATCATCAGTACTTTATCGAAGAAGTTTCCATCTGACGGCATTCTTGCGGAAGAAAATGGAGAAGTAAAGCGAGGTAAGAACGGCCGGCGATGGATTATTGATCCATTGGACGGAACGCTTAATTTTGTAAAAGGCGTACCTTTCTTTTGTACAATGATTGCTCTTGAGGATGAAGGTGATATTATAATCGGTTCGATCTATGATCCGATCCATCGGGAATGGTTTTATTCTGAGAAAGGCAAAGGATCAGTTTTAAATGGAAAGCCAATAGCAGTCTCAAGAAAAGGAAATTTAAAAGAACTTTTTGGAATTATTGGATGGGTGCCGAGTAAAAAAATTAATACAGATTTTAATAAGTTTAGAACGAAGCTAGAACGTTATACAGTAATGACGAAAAGGCTTGGATCTGCAGGACTCCATCTAGCGTATACTGCTGCAGGCAGAGTAGACTACTATTTATCAGGAAATACTAATCCGTGGGACGTGGCGGCAGGCTATGCTATAATAAAAGGGGCAGGAGGAGAAATAACAGATCCTAGGGGCTTCCCTCTTGATTGGCATAAGTCAAAACTCGATGTTCTGGCTGCTAATAAAAAGTTATATCGAAAGCTATATAAATTAATAAATAAGAACAAGTAGGTCAGAAAGAAAACTATGAAAAAATTTCTAATCGGAACCGTTCTTGTAGCTGCAATTGCTATCATCGTTCCACTCTTTGCCATGGCGGCAGAGTTTAAAAGTGACAGCACTGTTACAGTTGGCGCGGATGAAGTGATAAATGACAACCTCTTTGTCGGAGCTCAGACCGTTACAATCGATGGAAAGATCGACGGAGATCTGTTTGTCGGAGCATACTCCGTAAATATTAATGGTGAGGTAACCGGCAATGTCTTTGCAGGAGGGTCTGTTGTGAATATCAAAGGTAAGGTTGGTAGAGATGCTTTTATCGGCGGACAAAGCGTGACAGTTGATGGAGAAATTGGGAACGATTTATACGTCGGAGCAGCCAGCGTTATATTAGATCAAGATGCTGTAGTCGGGAGAGATGCAAATGTGAGTGCGGGAACCTTTGATCTAGATGGCGAAGTAGGAAGAAATCTGGATCTTAGTGCTGGTTCAGTAAATATTGCTGGAAAGGTTAATGGTGATGTATCTGGAGAGGTAAACGAACTTGATATGTCAGGAGATGCAGAAGTTGTAGGAAATCTTGACTACACCGCACCACAGAAAGCAACAATGGAAGACAATGCTAAAGTCGGTGGAACAGATAACTGGACTAAGGAGGATTCGAAGCAAGATAAGGATGATAAAGTTAGTGATACACAAAAGAGCGCAGGATTTCACTATACATGGAAAGCAATTAAAGGTTTGGGAGTTCTTCTTCTGGGCTTTATTCTGATCCTGATTCTAAAAGACAAATCGAAGAAGATAACCAACTACATGACAAAGAAACCGCTAGCCAGTTTTGGATGGGGATTGTTGTTCGCAATTATTGCTCCAATTTTAATCGTGGCTGCTTTAGTTACCATAATTGGAATACCACTGAGTCTCGTTATGATGGCTGGATTTTTTATCTTGTTAATGTTTAGCGAAATCTTTCTTGGATTGTGCCTCGGACTATACATCCTAAAAAGTCTTAAGAAAGACAAGGAGCCATCACTCTACGGAGCTTATTTCTTGGGTATGGTTATTGTCCTCTTGGTGTATCTCATTCCATACGTAGGTCCATTCTTAGTATGGCTAGGTATGATGGTGGGATTTGGAGCGCTATGTATGACCCTTAAGCACATGACATGCAAACCCAAAGAAAACGTCCAAAAATAGCCATATTTTGCGATTTAAAGGGGCTATCTTGCTAGGTAGCCCCTTTTGTATGAATTGGGAGTTTTTCCTTGCTTTTCGCCAAATTCCAGGATATAATATGCTAAAAGTAGCAAATAATCAAATTTGTGATGATTGATATTAATCTTCTTAGAAAAAATCCAAAAATTGTCAAAGATGAAGTAAAAAAACGTCATCTTGATCTTGAAGTTGATAGAATAATTTCTGATGATAAAAAATGGCGGGAGACGCTAGAAAAATTGGAAAGTACTAGATCAAAGACGAAGGACGCTTCAGATAAAATCGTAAAACTTTCAGGTAAAGAAAAAGAGAAGATTATTGATGATCAAAAGAAAGAATCTGCAGCAATAAAAAAATTAGAAAAAGAGGAAAAGGAAATAAAGGATAAGCTTCAAGAAAACTTATCATATCTGCCCAATATCACCCATAAGTCTGTACCAGAGGGCACGGACGAGAAAGGAAATGTTGTTGAAGAAACCTGGGGTGAGCCTCCCAAGTTTGATTTTAAGCCCAAGGATCATATCAAGCTTGGAAAAGATCTTGACCTTATTGACATTGAGCGCGGGGTAAAAATATCAGGATCAAGGTTTTATTTCTTAAAGAACGAGGCAGTCGAATTGGAATTTGCAATAATTAGATATCTTCTAGATTTTCTTGGAAAGAAAGGGTATACTCCAATGCTTACTCCGATGCTTGTAAAAGAAAAAGCGATGCATGGCACTGGCTTCTTGCCGGCTGAAAAAAATGAGATTTATAACGTAAACCCCGGCGAAGACGATCTTTATTTAATTGGTACTTCAGAGGTTCCGCTGGCGTCATATCATATGCAAGACACTTTAAATGAGGACGAGCTTCCAAAAAAATATACAGCTTTTTCAACATGCTTTCGCCGGGAAGCAGGGGCTTATGGAAAAGATACTAAAGGGATTCTCCGCGTTCATCAGTTCGATAAGCTAGAGATGTTCAAATACGTTACAGAAGAAAGCTCCTGGGACGAGTACGATGATTTAATAAAAACAGCAGAAGAAATTGTGAGAAACATTAAAATTCCATATCAAAAAGTTAACATGTGCACGGGTGACATCAGCCTTCCGACAGCAAAAAAATATGATCTCGAGGCTTATATGCCGGGTGAAGGAAAATATCGAGAAATTGTTTCTGGAACAAACGTTACAGATTTTCAAGCGAGAAGGCTAAATATCAAATACAAGACAAAAGATGGGAAGAAAAAATATGTTCATATGATGAACTGCACTGCCTACGCCAGTACCAGGATCCTTATTACGATACTGGAGAACTTTCAGCAGGCAGATGGAAGCGTTAAAATTCCAGATGTTCTTGTGCCATACATGAATGACAAAAAATTAATTTCAAATAAATAATGAATGAAGCAGGTCCGGAAATGCAAAAAGAGCAACAAAAGGAGCATATAAAATCTCGGCTTAGAGAGATCTTTGGTGATAAAGAGACCGAAGTAGATAATTTTGCAGTTTTAATTGAGGAGAATAAGGATGATGAAAC
>SDBT01005877.1_pt1 | contig 20520 bp, 16 predicted proteins | sample 2277101 | NCBI WGS metagenome assembly SDBT01 (sample SAMN10404973, study PRJNA504765) | marine sediment metagenome | isolation source: marine sediment core GS10_PC15, 103 cmbsf | place: Arctic Ocean: Southern Knipovich Ridge | collected 2010 | reverse complement strand
ATGCGAAATTGGATTTAAAATTAAATCTTTATTTTCAAAGATTATAAATAATTATTTCTCTGCGACTCTGCGGCTCTGCGAGAGATATTTTTAAATATTTGATTGCAGCCCTGTGCTGCGGTATGAATAGGTCGGGCTAAACAGGCTTATTCTATCTATAAATAAATTGAGAGAATCCCGAAGATTGAAAGGTACTAAACGAGTCAACACTTCTACGCGTTATCATTAAGACTTCAGCATCTCTTATCTTTTCAATAAAAATCATTCCCTCATCCTTGCCCATAACCATTATAGCCGTTGCCAGAGCATCTGCCGTCATACAGTCTCTTGCTATTACTGTCGCACTGGCCAGATCATGAGTCACTGGTTTTCCCGTATTTGGATTGATCGTATGGGAGTATATTTTCCCCTCATATTCGAAATAATTCCGGTAATCACCTGAGGTTGCGACAGCTACATCTTTAAGTGCGAGAATTATTCTGATATCCTGACCGGGAAGACTGGCAAGGCCAGGGCTGTCAATTCCAATCTTCCATAGCTCACTATGGGCATTAATGCCTTTGGCCATGACTTCTCCACCGATCTCAACCATATAATTTAAAATTCCCCCGGCCTCAAGTATTCGGGCCACCACATCGACACCGTACCCTTTTGCGATCGCACTTAAATCTATCCGGACCAAGGGATTTGATTTTTTCAGCGCCTTACCGTTGACAGATTTTATAAATTTAATCCCAACATTTTTCAAATTTGCTGAAATATCCTCTTCCGAAGGTGGAACAATTCTTTTTCCTTTCTTGCCAAACCCCCACAGGTTCACCAGATTAGCTACTGTGATATCAAATAAATTATCGGATAGTTTTGATACTTCAATCGCTCTGGAAACCACGCCTGCAAATTCAGACGAAACCGGAAAAGACAGGGTATCTTTATAATCATTAAACCTCGAGATTTCGCTCTGTGGGTCATAGGTAGACATTTGCCTGTTTACTTCAATCAGGGCCAAATCGACCTGACTTCTTAAATGACTAATCTCATTTTCCGTCAACAGGATCCGGGTGATTTTTACCTGATAGGTTGTGCCCATGGTTATGCCGGACCAGCCGTACTGGTTTTCACCATTCCCACATGACATTAAATAAAAAAGGAGCAACAAAACGCTGCTCCTTACGACAAAATAAATTCCTGATTGCATACTAGAAAACATCATAGGCGATCATCTCATTATCAATACCCATATTGTAGAGCATTTTATTTACCGCATCGATCATCATCGGTGGACCACAAAGATAATATTCAATTTCACTGGGATCCGGGTGTTTTTCAAGAAGACTATCCTGAACCACCTGGTGAATAAATCCAACCGGCCCACTCCAGTTGTCCTCAGGTAACGGTTCTGACAGGGCAACCGTATAATTAAAATTCGGATATTTATCAGCAATCTCCTTGAACTGATCATCATAAAACATTTCTCTAAGAGAGCGGGCTCCATAGAAAAAATGGACCTTCCGCCCGGTCTCCAATGTTTTAAAGAGATCAAACAGGTGACTACGCATGGGAGCCATACCAGCACCACCACCAATATATACCATTTCCCGATCCGTATCTTTGATAAAAAACTCTCCATAAGGTCCGCTGACGGTAACCTTATTCCCCGGCTTCATATTAAAAATATAGGACGATGCAATACCGGGAGGAACGTTTTTCCCGGGCGGAGGTGTGGCGATTCTGACATTGAGCATCACGATATCACCTTCAGCCGGGTAATTCGCCATAGAATAAGCACGGAACATTTCTTCTTCATTCGATGATTTCAGATCCCAGAGTTTGTATTTATCCCAGTCGCCACGATATTCATTTTCAATATCATATTCAGTATATTTCAAGTCATAAGGAGGGATATAGATTTGAATGTAGCCGCCGGCCTGAAAGTCCATATGCTGATCCGGCGGTAGCTTTATTTTAAATTCTTTGATAAAAGTGGCCACATTGTCGTTTGAAATAACTTCACAATCAAACTTCTGAATACTGAAGATTTCTTCAGGAACAAAAATTTTCATATCTTCTTTAACTTTAATCTGGCAGGCAATCCGCCAGTTATCTTTGATCTGTTTTCTGGTGAGTAGCGTCTTCTCCGTGGGCAGGACATCACCGGCACCTTCCATAACCTGGCATTTGCACATCCCGCAGGTTCCTCCACCACCGCAAGCAGAAGGCAGAAAAATTTTATTCTCAGCGAGAATTGAGAGTAAATTTCCTCCTGCATTCACCTCCGGACTTTTGCTTTCATCATCATTGATCAGGATTTTTACCTTCCCCTGGGCAACTAATTTTTTCTCAGCTAAAATTAAGATATAAACCAGCAGCAGAATAAAGGAAGAAAAAACCCCCGCACTTAATGCTATTAATGAAAAAATATTCAAGATAAAACTCCTGATTTAGTTTTATAAACTGATACCTGAGAAGCTCATAAAAGCCATTGCCATAAGACCGGTGATAAGCATGGTTAATCCTAATCCTTTGAGTCCGTCAGGCACATTTGAGTATTGTAATTTGGTTCTGATAGCAGCCATCGCAATAATTGCCAGGAAGAATCCGACCCCTGAACTGAATCCGAATACAGTGGATTCCATAAGATTATATTCTCTCTCTACCATGAACAGAGAAGATCCGAGAATTGCACAGTTCACTGCAATCAGAGGAAGAAATATCCCCAGCGCTGTGTACAGGGTTTGACTGAATTTATCCACAAACATTTCAACCAACTGCACCATCGCTGCAATAACAGCAATAAATGAGATAAACTGCAGGAAACTCAGATCAACTTCCTCAAATCCACTCCACAACCAGGACATTGCCCCCTCTTCGAGAAGATAGGTATTGATCATCCAGTTTGTAGGTGATGTTATGGTGAGGACAAAAATCACCGCCAGGCCAAGACCCAGAGCCGTTTCCACCCTCTTTGAAACAGCGAGGAATGAACACATCCCCAGGAAATAGGCGAGTACGATATTCTCAACAAATATGGATTTGACAGCTAAACTCAGATAATGTTCCAAAGCAAACCTCTCTAATATAGATTAGGATTCTTCAAATTTTTGTGATATCATCCGCTGGCCCCAGATTATCAGACCCAGCAATATAAAGGCACCCGGGGATAGAACCATCAATCCCATGTTTTCATAACCGGCGTTGTAGAGAAAATCAGGAATTACTTGAAAGCCAAAAAAGGTGCCGCTGCCAAGAATTTCACGTCCGGTTGCCACTATGATTAAGATGATGGCATAACCAAGTGCATTTCCCAAGCCATCGAGGAATGATGGCCAGGGTTTATTCTGCAAGGCAAATGCTTCCGCACGTCCTAAGATTATACAATTTGTAATGATCAGGCCCACAAAAACACTCAGTTGTTTGCTAATATCATATAGAAATGCCTTGAGTATCTGATCAACAAGGATAACCAAGGTAGCAACCACAGCCAGTTCGACGATGATCCTGATTTTGGATGGAATCAAATTACGAAGCATCGAGATCGCTACATTTGAAATGGTTAACACAAATACAACCGCTGCCGACATTACAAGTGCTGTCGGGACCTGAACGGTAACTGCAAGCGCCGAACAAATTCCCAGAACCTGTAAGGTAATAGGATTATTATCAGATAGCGGATCACTTAATGTACGCTTATTCTTCTTGGAAAAAAGTTTCTCTTTCGGTGGCTGTATCTGCACCGCGACCTCTGCAGCAATATTAGCATCTGCCATTTATTTTACTCCGTCTTTTCTTTTCTGATAAAATTGAAATAAGGTTCATAGGTTTCAAGATCTTCTTTCAGAAATTGGTTTAAGCCGTTTCCTGTCAAAGTAGAGCCACTGATACCGTCCACATAATGATCGACCTGATCATCCGGAATCCTGCCTTTAACTTTTCCTTTGACAATAGTAATGGATACCAGTTCGCCCTCAGGTGATAAGATCTTTTTGCCTTTAAAATTATCTATAAACCAATCCTTTGCGATTTCCCCGCCCAACCCGGGAGTTTCACCATGCTGATAAAATGTAATACCTTTTATCGTATTCAGATCTTTTTCCAGGGCCAGATATCCGTAAATTGTTGACCATAATCCTTTTCCGGAGATAGGAATAATATAGGCAAGGACCTCTCCATTTTCTTCAGCATAGTAAAGGGGTAACAAATCAACATCTATTTTAGGATCCAGTTGCTCAACCGTTTTATCACTGACTTCTTTTCCTGACCTGTCGATAACTTTTGAGCGGATATGCTCATTATATAATTTTATGATATCCTGACGTTCCATTTCAGCTGACCCGAAACCGGCCGAGGCCAGGATATTTTTTTGTATGTCCAGGGCTATATTTTCCTGCTGACGTTCCTTAAGCAAATTAGCTGCTGTAGCGAGAAGAATACTGCAAGTAATTGTAACAACAGCTGCAAAAAAGAAAACATAAGAATTTTTATGCACGATGCAACCTCCTGCGCATATTGGCTTTTAAGACGTAGTAATCAATCAATGGAGCAAAAACATTCATAAATAATATGGCCAGCATCATCCCTTCCGGATAGGCCGGGTTTACCGTTCGGATCAAAATGGCTAAAATTCCGATCATGATTCCGTAAATCCATTTACCTGTATTGGTGGCAGCCGCTGAAACCGGGTCAGTTGCCATAAAAACTGCCCCGAACGCAAATCCTCCCATCACGAGATGATAATGTGGTGGCAGAGTAAATATGCTTGGTGAAGAAGGACCGGCGGCCAGATTCATCAACAAAGTCATTCCAACACCACCCAGGGTAACGGCCGTCATAATCCGCCAACTTCCCACGCCCGCAATGATTAATATCAGAGCACCGATAAATATTGCCAGAAATGAAGTTTCTCCCATACTCCCGGGGATCAATCCAAAAAACATATCACTAAACGAAAAGCCGGCATCCTTTACTGCCGTTGTAGCGATTTCACCAGGTGCACCGCTTGAAGCAACCAGCAAAGGTGTTGCTCCGGAATAACCATCAATCAATTTATCTTTGGCAGGATCGATTGCCGTCCACACTTTATCGCCGGATATTTTACCCGGATAGGCAAAAAACAGAAAGGCCCGCGCCGTCAGGGCGGGATTAAATACATTCATTCCCGTACCACCAAAGACTTCTTTGCCGATAATCACACCAAAGGTCACCGCCACAGCCACCTGCCAGAGGGGAATGGTCGGTGGAAGTACGAGTACAAAGAGAATTCCGGTAACAAAAAACCCCTCATTCATTTCGTGCTTCCGTACAATAGCAAAGAGTATTTCCCAACCGAGGCCTACGACATAGGTGACAATAATGACAGGCAGCATGACAAGAAAGCCCTTCCACAGACAATCACCTAGTGTGGCCGTAATACCCTGTGCCAGAAAAGCCTGGTAGCCAAGATTGTACATACCAACAAAAATGGCAGGAAACAGGGCAATAACCACCGTGATCATGAAGCGCTTGGAATCAATCTTGTCCCTGATATGTGGCCCTCTGCTTGTACGGGTAGCAGGGGTAAGAAAAAATGCATCCATAACTTCAAAAAGAGGATAGAACCTGTTAAGTTTTCCATTTTTTTCGAAGATAGGTGTCAACTTTTCACTGAGTTTTCTAATGAACTTCAAATCAATTCCCCGATATTAGTTTAAGATACATTCTTAAAATTCCTAATTCCTAATTCCTAATTTAAAACAATCTATCCTTCGAGCTCCAACACATCCAATCCCTTTCTGATATGTTCACCAAAATCTATCTTTGAAGGGCAGATATAGGTGCAAAGAGCAAAATCTTCATCATCAACCTCTAAAAGTCCCAGGGCGAGCATATCTTCTATCTCTCCAGCCATAATGCTTTTAACCAGTTGCGCCGGATAGATATCCATTGGAAGCATTTTTTCATAGTCCCCGGTTTGGAAAAAGGCTCTTTTTCCACCATGAATCCGTGTATCTTTAATATACTCAGAGCGTCGAAAATATTTGGAGAGGAAGGTTCTGGAAAAGCTCTCCTGGTCCAATCCGGGAGTCAGCCAGCCAAATAATTCTCTTTCTTTACTTTCCGGAATAATCGTCAGGGTGCGGTTATAAAAGCCTATAAACCCATGCTCAGGTATTTTTCTTCCCCTTAATATATTACCGGTAATGATCCGGACATAATCCTGAGTGAGATTTCCTTCATTGACCAAAGTTTGTACATCTGCCCCGACCCAGGTACGATAATATTTTCTGATCTCCGCTTCTACCGCTGAGCCACTAACGGCTACAATTCTTTCTGTTGGGAACGTCCCGTTTAAAAACAATTTCCCAATAAGAGGGATATCCACAGCATTTACATACCAGACAATATCACCAATATTAATCGGGGCGATGTGATGAATGTGAACACTCAGATTCCCGGCAGGATGCTTGCCGCTAAATTCATGGACTTCCACACCTTCCGGATTCTGCAAGAAGGACAGATGGTCTTTTACCTCGCCATTTAAAGAGAGATAGACTTTTCCCTCTGTCAGACGTCTGATAATCTTCAGGCCGGCATTAAAATATTCCTCTTCATCTTGAAGGATAAATTCCGGATCAGCTACAAGCGGTGCCGTATCCATGCCGGTGATGAATATATCTCTTGGGACAAGATCCGGATTAGCAATTTTAGAAAACGGACGTTGTCGGATCATCGGCCACATACCGCTATCCAGAAGCTTTTTCTTGATTTCATCCACTGCAAGACCGGCGAGATCCTTTTCAGCACAACTACCGAAATCTACAGCCGCATCACTACCATCAGATTCGATAACAACTTCTGCAATTTTGCGGCGCTCACCGCGGTTTATCTTAACAACCTTTCCGCTGGCAGGGGATACAAATTTTACCTCGGGTTTTTCTTTGTTATAGTAAAGCGGGGAACCTATTTTGACCGCACTTCCCTCCTCTACTTCCAAGCGTGGCTTAAGTCCTAAAAAATCAAAAGGTTGGGATGCATATAACTTTGGTTTTTTTGCATCAACTAACGTCTTTTCGGTGGAGCCGGCGAGTTTAATTGTATAGCCCTTTTTCAACGTGTGTTTAATCATGATTGGTATACATCCCTATAGGTTGGTTTCATCATCAAAAAAGATTTTAGAATATAACAAATTCAATAATTTTTTCACAACTTTTTTAGGGATTTTTTTCACACATAACTGAATAAACACCAAACAATATAGAATCAAGCGCTTAGGGAATGAATATTTGATAAATATTTTCGTGAGGCTTAAATTTAGTATAGTAAAATTTTTACAAACTGAGAAGATATTTTCTCTTCACACCCAATAAATTATAAATGAAATTAACCGTACCCAATCAACTGACTATATTACGTATTATTTTGACACCTCTGTTTGTGTACTTCTTTATCGGGGAGACATATAACTCCAAGCTAATTGGCACTGCCATATTTACGCTCGCTGCCGCCACCGATTGGTACGACGGTTACATCGCCCGTAAGTTAAATGTCATCACACGGTGGGGACAATTTATGGACCCCCTCGCTGATAAAATTCTCGTCTCCTCTGCATTATTTACATTTGCGTACCTGGGATTCGTTCATTATTGGATGATTATCCTCATTACCGGCAGAGATTTCATCATTACTTTTCTCAGAATGTATGCGCTCAAAAACAGTAAATCTATTGTCACCAGCAACCTGGCCAAGTGGAAAACTTTTCTCCAAATGATTGCCGTCTTTGTTCTGCTTATTTATCTCAATTTCCCGCAGGCCGCTATTTATTCCCTGGACACATATCCGCCGGATTATCTTAACTGGGTAACCATCCTCTATCTGATCGTAACTATTATCACCATTATTTCAGGTATCCAGTATCTTATCGAGAACAGCAGACATGTAATCGAGTTAGCTAAAAGAACAGCTAAACTCATCTATCGTTAAATATCATCAGATAGCCTTATTATGAGTAAAAATAAATCAATATATCTATTTGCAACAGGATTCGGCAGTGGGTATTCTCCATATATTCCCGGTACTGCAGGGAGTCTGGTGGCACTTTGTCTATATGTATTAATACCCATAAATTCGTATTACTGGCTTATCGTATCAATCATTACATTCATTATCGGCATTCGTGTTGCATCTTTTGTGGAGAAAGATAAAGGGAAAGATCCAAAAATTGTTGTGATTGATGAATTTGTGGGACAATGGATAGCACTTCTATTTTTACCGCGTACTTTTTCCGTTTATTTGGCTGCTTTTATTCTGTTCCGTCTGTTAGATATCCTAAAGCCCTTTCCGGCTGACAAATTGGAACAATTAAGTGGCGGTAAAGGGATCATGTTAGATGATGTGGCCGCCGGATTGTATGCAAATTTGATACTACAGATAGTCTATAGATATATTCTCTGATAAGGATCTTTTTTGGGGAAAATAAAAGCAGAAATCATCAGCATTGGCAACGAAATATTAGCCGGCTGGACTTTAAACACCAATGCTCACTGGATTGCACTATTTTTACATGATACAGGTCTTCCGGTAGGATGGATAACAACCATTGCCGACACGAAAAATGAGATTACGAATGCCTTGCAAACAGCCTCCGGAAGAGCCGGGGTAATTGTTTGTACCGGTGGGCTCGGACCAACACCTGATGATATCACAAAAATGACCATCTGCGAATTCTTTAAGACCAGCCTGGTACTGGATAAAGACACTTTAGATCATGTGCTCAGACTGTTTGAAAGCCGGAGTATGGAAATGCCTGAAATAAACCGCAATCAGGCCCTGGTTCCCGGCTCTGCTCGTCTCATGTTCAACCCGATTGGAACGGCCCCGGGTCTTATATTCGAGACAGATAAAAATATATTTTTCTTCATGCCCGGTGTTCCCCGGGAAATGAAACGAATGGTGCGCACCTTCCTGGGAGATACAATAAATAAAAAGTTCTCGTTACCCGCTCTGGAAAAATTTACCTTGCGTACTACGGGCATTGCTGAATCCAGACTATTTGAAAAGCTGGAAAGTACCTTGTTAAAATATGAAGATATTCCCATTTCCTTCCTGCCTAAAATAATTGGCGTCGATCTTAAACTGAAAATTCCTGTGGAACCCTCTGAGACATATGCGCGGGCTGTCCATCTTCTTGAGGAAATTAAATCAATCGTTGGAAAATATATATATACTGAGACAGAATCAGACTTGCCTGAAGTTTTGGGCAATCTACTATCTTCAAAAGGTCTTTCTCTGGCCATTGCTGAGAGTTTTACCGGTGGATTGATTTCTGATTGGATTACCAATATTCCAGGCAGTTCTGGATATTATTTTGGTTCAATTATCAGCTATAGCAATGCATCAAAGGTGGCAGAACTTGGGGTATTACAAAGCACCCTTGATGAAGTAGGTGCCGTAAGTGAGAGAACGGTGATCGAGATGGTGAAAGGTGTACAACAAAAATTTAAGGCCGGTTGCGCCATTGCCAGTACGGGTATTGCAGGCCCGGGAGGCGGTACAGCCGACAAGCCGGTGGGTCTCTGTTATATAGCAGCCCGATTTAAAGAAAAATTAATGGTTAAAAAGCTAATTTTTGGAAAAGACCGGCAGATCAACAAAGAGAGGGGAGCCATGGCTGGCATAGAAATCCTGAGGCGTCTCATTTTAAATATAGAATAACCTGAATAATTCACAAATACAGGTCACTCCTGGCCTGGCCTACCACTTATTTTTTAAATCCACAAATAAAGTTTACTCCATTCTTGACGAATAATTATTTATATCCAATCTATAATAAATAGTACCCAGGCTCAAAGGGCATGCTGCATTCATGATGAATAAGATTCTCGTTATTGACAATGAATTTGAAATCGTCGAAGTAATCGGTGAGATCCTCAACATTCATGGCTACCACACCAGGACTGCAATTAACGGCAGGGAAGGTATTGCTGCGGCGGCAAAATTTAACCCCGATCTTATTCTTTGTGATATTTTAATGCCTGAAATCAGCGGATACGAGGTTCTGGATTCAATCCGGAACAACCCCAAGACCCATACGATACCATTTATATTCCTGACCGCCAAAGGGGGAATGAAAGATCTTCGCAAAGGTATGTTGATGGGCGCTGATGATTACCTTACCAAACCGGTTTCTGCCGAAGAGCTGATTGCTTCCGTACAGACAAGACTTGAAAAACACCACCAAATGACCCGTCATTACAGGGATGAAATCGAGCAAACCCGTTATGACCTGGAGATTACAAAAAACTATGATAGTTTAACAGGATTGCCAAAGCGGATCGTACTTGAAAAAAAAATAAAACAACTGTCTCCCGGATCCCAATCCCTCCGGTTAACTGCCCTGTTCATCATCAAATTTAATCGATTTAGAAATTTTACTGATATTTTCGGTCAAAAAATTACCCTGCTTCTCAATAAAGAATTGATTGGCCGGATTGAGACTGTCATCGATCAGGAAAAGAGCGTTTATTATCTTGATGCTGGTGAGTTTGGCGTTTTACTGCCGGATATGATCGACAAAAATGCCTTAATTCAGACCGCAAAAAAAATCCTGATCAAAATTCGTAAACCCGTTGAGCTGGAAAACAGAGAACTAAACTGCAGCGCCTGCATTGGCATTGCATACACAGGGCATGATACTATTGGGAATAGTACACTTATACAGGATGCTGAACTGGCTCTTAATGCAGCCTTTGAAGGAGGTTTTAATACCTATCACTTCTACGAAGAAGAATTAAAAAAACATGCCTACGATCAAATAAATATAGAGAATGCTCTTCATAAAGCACTTGAGAATAATGAGTTTAAAATATATTACCAACCAAAAATTGATTCTGCGAATAAAACTATTATAGGATCCGAAGCCCTGATTCGCTGGGAAAACTCTGATTATGGCCTGCTTTCACCGACACAGTTCGTGCCGATGGCTGAGGAAAACGGTCTGATTGTTCCTATTGGAGAGTGGGTACTGGAAACTATTTGTAACCAACTTAACCAGTGGAAAAGCATAGGAATTAATCCTTCCCCGGTGGCCATAAATATTTCGGCCCGGCAACTGGAGCAGAAAAATTTTGTCAAATCAATTTCAGCAATTCTGGAAAAAACAAATATTGAAAACGAGTTACTGGAGATCGAACTTACTGAAAGTATTCTGATCAAGAATTCTCAAAGAAATTCAAGAAAATTGGCGAAGTTACGCAAAAAGGGCATGAAAATCTCGATTGATGATTTTGGTACGGGTTATTCATCGCTCTCCTACTTATCAAATTTTCCCTTTGACAAATTAAAAATTGATCAATCCTTCATTCGTGATATCACAACAGATAGAGCTGCAGCCTCGCTGGCAACTTCAATAATCTCGATGGCCCATAGCCTCGGGGTCCGCGTCATTGCTGAGGGTGTTGAGACAGAAGCCCAGTTGAATTTTCTTAAAAAATATAAGTGTGACGAGATCCAGGGGTACTATTACAGCAAACCCATTCCCGCCGAAGATTTTACAAAGTTATTGGTAGAAAAGAAATTCGGTTGATTTCCTCTTAAAAATTAAGTACCATTAATGTTTTAATCCAATCTACGACGACAATGGTAACCTGATGAGGAGCTGGTATGTTAAAAAATCATCCTAAAGGATTAACAACATTATTTTTTACAGAGATGTGGGAGCGTTTTGGCTTTTATCTTATGCTCGGTATCCTCTTTCTCTATATGACCGATACTTCCACTGGCGGTATGAGTTTTGGACGCGCCAAAGCATCAGATATTCTTGGAACCTATCTCGCCCTTGTATATCTGACACCATTTCTGGGTGGGTTGCTTGCTGATCGCGTCTTTGGCTACCGTAATTCTATTGTATTTGGTGGATCGTTAATGGCTGCAGGCTATATCGGATTAGCATTTCCCGGAGAAAATGCATTCTGGATATCTTTATTTCTGATTATCATGGGTAATGGTTTTTTCAAACCCAATATATCAACATTAGTAGGAAATCTCTATAGTGAAGAAAAATATAAAAAATTTAAAGATTCCGGATACAACATTTTTTATATGGGAATCAATATCGGTGCGTTTGTATGTAATTTTGTTGCAGCATATCTAAGAAATAATTATGGTTGGGGATATGCATTTGCCGCGGCTGGTATCGGAATGATATTTGGTATCATCTGGTTTCTGAGCGGCCAAAAGAATGTAAAGGAAGCCGATGTCTTAAAACCGACAAATCCTGAAGACATACCGCTCTCAAAAATATTTGCTACTGTTTTTGGTCCACTTTTAATATTCGGTGCGATCGGTTGGTTTATTCCTGATAATATTTTCGGCTCAGACTCGACCGATGCCTTCATATTTGCCAGTATACCTGTCACCTTATTTTATTTATCTTTGTGGTTCCGTGCTTCTAAAGAAGATAAGGCCCCAATCGCTGCTCTGCTTTCAATATTTGGTGTGGTTGTCATCTTCTGGGCAATCTTTCATCAGAACGCAACGGCCCTGACAATCTGGACTGAAAGCTATACCGACCGCAGCATGCCGGCAGTCGTTGAACCTGTTGCCAAAACACTCGGTATGGTTCAGGTGGTAGACACCAGCCCACGCGAGGTACCGAAACTTGATGCTCATGGGGTTCCGATGGTTAACGATGAGGGGTTTGCAATCACCGAAGTCGGTCCACACCCCTATTTTAATAATCTTGATGAATCACAATGGAAAGATTCAGATGAACCTGTCACCTTACGTCTTATTTCAACTGAGATTTTTCAATCCGTTAATCCCGGATTTGTGGTGATACTTACACCGCTGGTCGTTGTCTTTTTTACCTTTCTAAGGCGCCGAAAGAAGGAACCTTCTACCCCGGCTAAAATCGGCTGGGGTATGTTAATTACAGCCATGTCGACCCTTGTGATGGTCGCCGCCGTATTTGCTTCCCAGAACGGAATTGAAAAAAGTTCACCGGCCTGGCTTATAGGCACTTACGCCGTTATCACCGTTGGAGAGCTCTTCCTCAGCCCGATGGGACTTTCACTTGTTTCTAAACTGAGCCCTCAACGATTAACTGCCCTGATGATGGGTGGATGGTTTCTGTCTACTTCTATCGGTAATAAACTATCCGGTGTAATTGCAGGATTATGGGATACCATTGCCTTTAAACAGTACTTCTTTCTGATAAATTTTGCCGGTGCTATGGTTGGCGCCATTGCCATATGGTTGATGGTAAAATGGCTTCGACGTGTGGTACTGGAACATACAGGAAGTCATTAGATATTTATGACCTTAACACCTGAAATACTGCGACAGATAAAATATGATGATTTTGTTGTTATCGATCTGGAAACTACCGGTCTTGATCCCACACAGGATAAGATCATCGAGATCGGGGCTATCCGCTTTGTAAACGGGGAGGAAAAAGAAACTTTTGAAACCCTAATCAACCCGGAGAGACCGATTCCTGATTTTATTACCAAATTAACCGGGATTAACGATGGCGATGTGGCAGATTCACCAAAGATTGCTGATAAATTTGAAGATCTCCAGTTATTTATAGGTCATTCGCCTTTAATCGGTCACCAGGTGAATTTTGATATCTCCTTTTTAGAATACCATCTGCGTCATTTACATCAGGATTTTGATAATTGGGAAAATGACGCACAAAAATTTAAATATCTTACAAATCTTCGCATGGACACACTCTTTCTCTCCAGAATTTTTTTACCCTTTCTTCCCCGATTTAAGTTAGGTACTGTTGCTGGCTATTTTGGTATCGATCTTGAACGCGCTCATCGGGCCATCGACGATGCGCGGGCTACCGGTTTGATTTTCCTGGAGTTGATCGCGCGCACCCTTGCCTGTGATATACCCCTGCTAAGAACCATCATTCGCCTGTTATACCGTAAGAGTGCCAGAGTAAAAAACTATTTTCAACCCATATTGGAGACTAAACTCGCGCTAAATATTGAAGTATCAAGCGCCGGTGTGGCGGAGAATGTTACCTACGCCCAGGAGTTCTATAATATAATCGGTGAAGCCGATTATTCAGTTGAATCAATGGATGTGGAAATCGCAAACCAACCAATCGATGACCAGAAAATTGTGCGCTATCTATCCCATGAAGGTACCCTCTCACAACTGATTGATAATTATGAAGAGCGTGGTCAACAGGTAACTATGGCTAAACAAGTGGCCGAATCCTTTAATAATGGAAATTTTTTGATCACCGAGGCCGGGACGGGAACCGGTAAATCCATGGCTTATTTATTGCCTGCTGTGGAGTGGGCCGTTACAAACAGAGAAAATCGTGAACGCGTTATCATTAGTACCAATACTAAAAATTTACAGGAACAGCTGTTTTTCAAGGATATTCCCACTGTCTACGCGATCAGCGATCAAAAATTTAAAGCCGTTCTTTTAAAGGGAAAATCAAATTATTTATGCCTGGATAAATGGAAAGCCACCTTAATCGATATGGATCAACGCTTAACAGCGGCCGAACGGTCACGCATTTTACCACTTCTTTTATGGGCAGAACAAACTCAGACCGGCGACATATCCGAAAACAGTGGATTTCAGTTAAATCAAAACATAGGATTATGGGCAAAATTGATCGCGGAAAATAATTATTGCCCTGGCCGTAGTTGCAAATTTTACAATGACTGCTTTTTAATGCGGGCCAGAAATAATGCCAGAAGAGCTGATATCGTCGTGGTTAACCATTCCCTTCTTTTCTCCGACGTGGTAACCGACAACTCTATCCTTGGCGAATATCATAATCTTGTTATAGATGAAGCACACAATATTGAAAAAACAGCAGCAGATTATCTCGGCATACGTTTTAACTGGTGGTCGTTTCGCAATGCATATTATAAACTATACGAGGAAGAACCCCGTAAAGCAGGGGCGTTAGTTCAACTGGAATTCCGGATGTCCCAAACTCATCTTCCTGATCATATATCCAGCCAGTTATTTAAACGGATTTCACGGCTGAAAACAGAATGTATAGGTTTAAAAAGAGCAACACGGGCGTTTTTTAATGAACTCAGTCAGGCTCTCCGACAAAAATATACCAATTCGGGTGAGAATGGAAACGACGAGAAAAAAATCAGATATCACAAAAATTTTCGTCAATTCAAAGATCTCGGGGATCTTATTGAAGAACTCAAGGCCTTTCTGCAAAGCGTCAAGAGACGTTTATCGGATCTTCTGGAAATTTTTGTAGATATCTATGCTGATAGTTTTCAATTTCAGGACCAGATACACCGCGAACTTATTTCAATCGAATCAGAACTTGAACACCTCTGTGAGGCCTTTGATTTTTGCCTGAAAGCTGAAAGCGATCAACATGTTTACTGGCTTGAGCTGCCTTTCAGGAAAGAAAGCAATGATGTAACATTTTATGCAGTTCCTCTTAATATAGCGGAATTACTCAAAAACCATGTCTATGACAATCTAAACACAGCCGTCTTTACCTCTGCTACTCTAACGGTCAGTGAATCATTTAAATATTTCAAACAACGTGTGGGCTTGAATCTGGTCAAGAACCGGGATATACAATCCACGATACTGGGTTCTCCCTTTGATTATGATAATCAAATAATGTTGGGAATCTCCGATTATCTTGATGACCCCAGAAGCGAGAGATTCGTCGATCAATTGGCTGAGTTGATCAAAGAAACACATAAAAACCATTCTACGGGTATGCTGGCTCTCTTTACAAGCTATGCCACCTTAAATCACCTCTATCAGCAGTTAAAACAATACTTTGAAGGGGAAAAAATATTATTACTTGCTCAAGGCAAAAGTGGCAGCCGGACCAATATTATTAATCAATTCCGGGAGTATCAGAATTCCATCCTATTCGGTACCGATAGTTTTTGGGAGGGTATTGATGTTCCCGGAGAGGCTTTAGAATTATTGGTCATCACAAAATTACCCTTTGATGTACCAACGGAGCCGCTCATTGCGGCAAGGATGGAAAAGATTAAACAATCCGGAGGAAATCCATTTATGGATTACGCCGTGCCGGAGGCCATTATTAAATTTCGACAGGGATTTGGGCGTTTGATCCGGCATAAAGACGATTTTGGAGCGGTTGTTGTATGTGATAACCGCTTGAGTCGTATGCAATACGGATCTCAATTTATAAATTCCCTTCCTGTTGAAGCTTCAATTTTCAGGGATAAAAATGATCTGATACAGGGTTTGAACGACTGGTTCAAGAAAGGTAAAAAGCCAGGAGAAGAAAGATGACCGTGCAATCTTTAGTTATCAATTCTGAGCCGGTGTCACTACAGCAAATTGATAATTTTATTCAAAAAAACCTGAAGGTCTCATTAGCTAAAGACTCAATTTCCCGAATATCTGAAGCAAACAAACTCATCAAAAATATCATAGAATCCGATCAGACTGTATACGGCGTTAATACCGGTTTTGGGAAATTTTCTGAGGTACGCATTGATAAACATGAGGTAGGTGAACTACAAAAGCGTCTGGTTTACAGCCATTCTGCCGGCAGCGGTGATTTCATCCCACAAGAGATTGTCCGTTTAATATTATTACTAAAAACAAAATCTCTATCTCTTGGTTACTCCGGCTGCCGTATACAGGTCGTCAATCAGCTGGTTAAAATGATCAATCTCCAGATTATACCTGCCATTCCGGAAAAAGGCTCGGTCGGTGCCAGTGGTGATCTTGCCCCACTTGCACACATGGCATTAGTTATGATGGGCGAGGGTCAGGCCTTTGTAAATGAAGGTGAGATCAAGGGACAAAACCGGTGGAAACTCATAGATGGAAAAAAAGCCTTAAAACGATACGGTTTAAAACCACTTGTTCTTGAAGCGAAGGAAGGTCTGGCCATTTTAAATGGTACCCAGGTGAGTACAGCGCTGGGATTGTGGGCCCTGATTCGTGCACGAAATCTTTTAAAAGCGGCCGATATTATCGGTGCTATAACTCTGGAAGCATTACTTGGAACCCTGACACCATTTGAAGCCCGGATCCAGAAGATACGGCCCCATCCGGGCCAGATATCGGTCGCTGCCAATATCAGAAATATTCTTGCCGGCAGCCCCATTGTTGCCTCCCATAAGAACGATGATCCCCGTGTGCAGGATGCCTACAGTCTACGTTGTATCCCTCAGGTTCACGGTGCTGTTCGCGATGCAATCGACTATGCAGAAAGTGTAATTACCCGGGAGGTCAACAGTGTGACGGATAATCCACTGATATTCAGTAAAAAGGGTGATGTTGTTTCAGGTGGAAACTTTCATGCTGCCCCAATCAGTTATGCCTGCGACATGATGAGTATCGTTTTAACAGATCTTTCCAGTATCTCGGAAAGACGAATTGAACATATGCAGGATCCAAATGTAAGTCAGCTGCCAGGATTTCTTACCCATGCGGGTGGATTGAATTCAGGGTTTATGATTGCCCATGTTACAGCTGCGGCACTCACTTCTGAAAATAAAGTACTGGCCCACCCTGCTTCTGTTGACAGTATCCCCACATCAGCCAACAAGGAAGATCATGTTAGCATGGCCACACATGCCGCACGAAAGGCCATCCAGATTGTTGACAACCTGGAAACCGTATTAACAATTGAACTTCTCTCTGCCTGTCAGGCTCTGGATCTGAGAACTCCCCTGAATCCATCAAAAGTAACAGGGGCCATATTAGAACTCGTTCGTTCTAGTATCCCTTTCTGGAGAAATGATCGCCAGATCTATAAGGATATGAACCTGGCAAAGGAAATAATCCGATCGGGGCAACTGATTTCTTTAACGGAAAAAATTTGCGGCAAGCTAGGGTAATCAAAACTTTGTTATTTCCACCTGGCGGATCGCCTTGGGAGATTAGCAAAATTTTATTGTCATCCAGAAGGGATCTTCCAACTTGCTGATATGATTTCGACAAGCAGGAAGATTCCTACGGAATGACAGAATAGAAAATACCATTTGATTGCAGTATCGTTGCATTATGAATAGATCAAACTAAATGATTTCATTTGACCAATAGGATAATCGATGGAAAATAAAATTATTGCTGAAGCGCTGACATTTGATGATGTCTTATTATTGCCTGCCAGATCGACCATTCTTCCCCGGGAAGCAGATGTCAGTACACAATTAACATCAAATATACGATTGAATATCCCCTTACTCAGTGCCGCTATGGACACAGTAACCGAATCCGAGCTAGCCATCGCTCTGGCCCGTGAGGGAGGCATCGGTATCATTCATAAAAATATGTCTCCTGAGGAACAGGCCCGACAGATTGATCTGGTAAAACGCTCTGAAAGCGGTATGATTTTAAAGCCGGTTATACTTGGGCCTGACAATAAATTATCGGAAGCGATGGAAATGATGAGCCGTTACAGAATATCCGGAATACCAATTGTCTCCGGAGAAAAACTGGTGGGTATTCTGACCAACCGTGATCTCCGGTTCACCACAGACCTTGATCAATCGATAAAAACATTAATGACCAGCAAGAATCTGGTAACTGCACCGGTTGGAACCTCATTAGAGGAAGCAGAGAGTATTTTGCAGAAACACCGGATTGAAAAATTACCCGTTGTCGATGATAATGGACACCTGCAAGGTTTGATTACCGTAAAGGATATTCAGAAAAAAAGAATGTTTCCCGACGCTTGTAAAGACAGGCATGGGAGATTAAGGGTCGGTGCTGCCATCGGCGTGGGAGATAAAGGATTAGATAGGGCTGCCGCCCTGATTGAAGCCGGAGTTGATGTATTAGTTATTGATACAGCTCATGGTCATTCCGAGGGGGTTATTAAAACTGTTAAAAAGTTTAAAGAAAAATTTTCGGATATGGACTGTATTGCCGGTAATATTGGAACGGCAGAGGCTGCAAAGGACCTGATTGAGGCTGGTGTTGATGGATTGAAAATAGGCATTGGCCCCGGATCTATCTGTACCACGAGGGTCGTTACAGGTGTAGGGATCCCGCAGATTTATGCTATTTCTGAAGTCGCCCGTGTTGCTGCGGAAAAAAATATACCGATTATTGCGGACGGCGGAATAAAATATTCCGGCGATATCCCTAAAGCGCTGACTTCTGGCGCTGATACCGTCATGATCGGAAGTCTTTTTGCCGGTACAGCTGAAAGCCCCGGGGAAGTCATCCTGCTTGATGGTCGTAGTTATAAAACTGTCAGGGGAATGGGTTCACTTGGCGCCATGTCTAAAGGATCCAGTGACCGGTATTTCCAGGAAGGATTATCCCAGGATAAATTAGTACCGGAAGGAATCGAGGGTCGTGTTCCTTATCGTGGCCCTTTGCGTTCCAGCGTTTTTCAACTGGTAGGTGGGCTCAGATCGGCGATGGGATATACAGGATGCAAAACCATCAAAGAACTTAAACAGAAAGCAAAGTTTATACGGATAAGTCCGGCCGGTTTACAGGAAAGCCATCCGCACGATGTCATCATTACTAAGGAATCTCCTAATTATCAAATGCGTTAAATAATATGTTATCTAAAATAGACCACATCGGAATTGCCGTAAAGGATTTAGGTGAAATCCTGGATACATTGAAGGATGCATTTGGATTAGAACCTTTTTTTTTCGAGGAGATTCCCGATCAAAAAGTCAGAATCGCCGGTTTTCAGATTGCTGATTCTGCTGTTGAATATTTTGAACCGACATCCCCGGATTCCCCCATCTCCCGCTTTCTGGAAAAACGAAATAATGCCCTTCATCATATTGCATTTACTGTGGATGACCTGGATAAATCCATAAAGGACCTGAAGGACAAGGGATTCGAGCTAATTGATGAAATTCCCAGACAGGGATCAAAAAATACCCGCATTGTTTTTCTCCATCCGGCAAGTTTCAATGGAATTTTAATAGAACTTTGCGAGTCATGATCACCATATACCTCAGTCCATTATAAACAATGCCAGTTAGTGATAAATTAAATGCTCTTCCCACTAAACCCGGCGTTTATTTGTTTCAGGATAAGCAAAAAAAAGTGTTGTATGTGGGAAAAGCAAAAAATCTCCGCAATCGAGTCCGCTCATATTTTCAAAAATCAAGAGACCTTGATCCCCGCCTTCTGATTATGTCCCAAAAAATCCATGACCTTGAATTCATCATTACGGATTCAGAGGTAGAGGCTTTGATTCTTGAAGCCAATCTTATAAAAGAGCACCGGCCCAGGTATAATGTAAATCTGAAAGATGATAAAAGTTTTCCATTTATCCGGATAACGGCAGAAAATTTTCCACAGGTATTTCCCACCAGAAATATTGTACGCGACGGATCAACCTATTTTGGACCTTATACAAACGTAAAAGAGATGCGTGATGCCCTCACAACACTAAAACGGATCTTTGCTATACGCTCGTGTAAGTATGACCTGAATGAAACCGTTGTAAAAAACAAAAAAATCTCACTTTGTCTCGAGTATTATATCAACAAATGTAAAGGGCCCTGTCAGCAATTACAGACCAGGAAAGATTATTTAGAAACTATCATCCGGGTTAAG
>SDBT01005876.1_pt1 | contig 20520 bp, 23 predicted proteins | sample 2277101 | NCBI WGS metagenome assembly SDBT01 (sample SAMN10404973, study PRJNA504765) | marine sediment metagenome | isolation source: marine sediment core GS10_PC15, 103 cmbsf | place: Arctic Ocean: Southern Knipovich Ridge | collected 2010 | reverse complement strand
TCCGTCTCTTTCGGAGGCGAAGAAAAATCCCTGATAGACCCGAAATAAGTGGTCCCTGCCACAAGCGAAGACGCGCCGGCCGTGAAAAGAGTCTACCCAGGGCTGTTACGCGGTGTCATCCGGAGTGGCCCCCGAGATATCGAAAACCTTCAGGCGGTCAGCGAGCCCATCGTTGTAAACCAGATACCTGTCTTTGAACAATCCGAATACCGGATCTCCAGCAAAGGGCATCAGCTTCATGCTCTTTAGCCGCTCATTGGGGGAATATCGATACAGTACCAAATCGCCGTTCTCACGAGCGATGGCGTGAATATTCTGTCCAAGCACATGACGCCACATGATATTGCCGGGAGTAGTCATTACCGTCTCGCTATTGACGGTCATTTTGCCCGGACGCTTGACGACTTTGACTTGTCGCTGCACCCGCTGCGTATTCACGCGGGAGCACTGAGGACATGAAGAGTTTTCGGCTGGATGCATGGTCTTGCACGAGCCGCATGTAATCAGCGAATCTCGGTATTCCACAAGCTCTTCACGGGGAGGAATAAATCTTTCTCCCTGTGAGAACATCCGATCAAACATGGCCTTCAGACCGTCATTCAACAGATCTGGATGCATCCCTGATTTCGGATACTTGACGCTTGGATCAGTGAACGTGACTCGGGCTTTCGCTCTTTGCGGGACCGTTTTGTGGTTTCGATGGACCCCTCCATATGGATGAACCATTAAGAGAGAGCGAATGGTCATCACGTACCAGGAATACCAGTCGTACAACGGGACGAAGTATGGCTTAGCTGCCAAGTCCGTATCGTACAGTTCTGGTACGAGGAAATTCTCGGTCCCGACCACGCAAGGGTATTTCCCAAACTGGAAGCTGTCGGCATCAATGTAGACCAACTTGGACTTCCAAAACAGAACGTTCAAGTCGCTATTGTCGCCAATGATGACTCCTGCCTTGTGGAGTTGCGCAATGGTATCATACCCGCTGAGCATCAGGTCGGCAATCGACGCCAAATTAATAGAGGGGTGCTTGTGACGAAACTTCTTGCTGGAAAGCATTTGCACCACTTCGAATTGTGGCGAAAGGCGACACATGGCGAAGCCTACAATCTCCCCCTTGGAATCGTAGACTAACTTCTGAGGAGCACAAACCGTTCGGGGCATTTTCCCCAGCCCGAGGAAGTCTTGAAGCTTCTGGGCCCGATCAGCAGTGGGTTTATGGAACAGCTTTACAGCCATGCCATCCACCAAAACGACCGTAGCTTCCCCGCCCACGCCAAGCGTATCGGACTGGGAGAATCGAAACTTCCTGCTATCGATGACTATTGAGGTTCGCATGTTTTCTCAGCAGTAATAACAAAGCAGTCATCTTCAAAAAAACCACGATCTGATCTGGAATTCATCCATTTTTTGAGTCCGAATCGCCCCTTCTTATCCCACTGCTGCCCATGGAGGCAGCCTGAAAGCTTAGGCTCTTTCTCCTTGGATGCCAGGAGCTTATCGGCATTGTGATGATCGAAGCCGTCAGAAGCGACCATGACCTTTGAGGTACTTCCGTATACAGACACGGAAGAGAATTCCTTAGGTATATAACAAGGCTGGACCCCGACTTCAGATGGATTTCGAACACAGTTGTATGCGATATAAGTCGGAGCGTTTTGTTGATCTATGGGAACAAAGAGATCATCGTCTCCTATTTTTATAGAGTAAACGCCATCGCCGCACCAAAAAATACGACCTTCCTGCTCTGGATCATCCATCAGAATGAACCCAACAATGGTAGAAAGCCAATGATGCTTGATAAAGTCAGCTACTTCGACAGGCGTTTCGACGGGGCAGGTAAGGAATATGTTCATGTCAATAAATCTGACAATAGCAGGGAAGAGTTGCCTGACAATCGAGATTGAGTCATAGCCCGAACGCCGGAGACGCACAATTTCTCGCAAAGCGAAGTTGGCTGTAGCAAGGGCACCCAATTCAGAGTGATTTCCTTCTCCGCAGCCATCGCAGCCTACGCCGACAACCATGTCTGGGCCAGCTACAATTGCTGCCGCGTCCTGACAATTCGCCCCCTTGTAGAGGTGATAGTGCCCCGCTTTGACCCCGCAGGTCGCGGACCAGCTCTTAGAGTTTACTCTCATGCCTATTACTGTAACTGAATTGAGAAGAAATGTCAAGAAGAAAAGTCAAGAGGAAAGGGTGGCCTTCCAGCAAGGGGACTAACTGAAAAATACTCTGGAGATACGTTATGAACAAAAAATATACCATTTTGGATATGCAACGCATTGAAGGACATATTTGGTTCACCAAACCCAACAATATCCAACAAGGAAGGTGGTGTTCCAAATGCAGAACTAAGAACTGATATCACGAGAATCGGTGGCTTGAAGAATGTGATCATCTTGTTCGATACAAAAAGCACAAAGATATTCGTCCTGAAAGGCTCCCGTATCTATGAGTCGTAAATTTCCGTGCTTAATCGGGGCGACAGCCCCATAGTAGATCATTGGACTGTGCCCCAAAACGCCTATTTTATCCCAAACTGGCAACGGGCAGTCCAATCCAACAGAGTAGCCGGATGGGAATCGAGACCACAACATCTCATGTCTATCGGACACCGGCAAAAAATCCAGAGTTCTGGGCAGCGGCTTAGTCGGATCTAAAAACGCATGACAAGCAAAATGAGTATCATTTTCCCAGTGCAATTTTAGTTCACGAAAAAACTTTCTGTGTTCTTTTGGAACCGCCTTGACAAAAAGCTTCAACAGGAAGTCGAGTGGGTTACCCGCCAAGTCCATATCAAGATAGCTCTGCATCGTCTGAAAGAGTCCGTTGACGAGCCACCAAGTTCCTACGGTTGTCAAGTTTGGCTCCACACCAGCAGGCATCATCCCTCCTACGTCGGACATAGATTCTTCATGAAGCAACCAATCTATTACATCGTCATGATTACCACGAAGACAGATTGCTCCTTCAGACTGAAGTTGTATCATAAACTCAACGCACTGTTTGGAGTTCAGCCCCCGATCAACATAGTCGCCGACAAAGATGAATTGAGGAGAGTCGTCTTTTTTGCGCACTTTGTCTATGAGTTTTTCAAGAGTGTAGAAACAACCATGAATGTCAGATATGACGTAGATCATGATCTATTATACGTTTTCTTGTCTTGTTCTAAATGATCGAATAACTCTGGATGTCGCTGCATACAACCAACGAGTCCATAGCTTTTATTTTGTGTTAATTTAGCGTAAGAAGGTAAAGCTCCGCCATTCTTACGGCTTAATTCTTCTGCTATCTCAACCCATTTTTGCGGTTTAGCATGTTCTGACTCTTGTACAATATGTTCGAATTTTTCTGGGTATTTATACATCGCGGTCAACAAAGCAGAAAACCCAATCTTAATTAGTTTTTTCACAGGCGGGAGTATCCCTTCGTTTGAGTTTGCTAGTTTTTCTGCCTCAATGACCCAAGTGTCCACTTTGTTACCAGATTTCTTATCTTGATTAATATGACGAAAGAGAGAAGCGTGAGTAGTTAAAGTTTTATATAAAGCACCATAGCCGTTTTCTTTTAGCCATTTGGGAGGAGGAAGTACATCTCCATTATCCTTAGCTATTTTTTCGGCTATTGGAACCCATTCTTTCGGGTCTTTGCTTCCTCTGAAATTCCATAATTTTCTAATTTGTTCGTTAAATTCTCGGTCAAACGAGGGGCTGCTTTTTCTCGTGTAACTGCTCAGCCTGAAGCCTGCTGAACTTTTTGCAGGGGGCTTTGGCTCTCCTCTTTTTGCCATCCCAATAAATTCGTTCTTTTTATTCTTTACCGTGACAAACCAACTCGGGCTTATCGCTCTTAGTATTGTGTCTAAGTCAATATCAAATGCAGTATAATAATTGTTGGTATATATTAGGAGTGCTCGTCCAAGCTTGCTTCTACGGTGAGGTTTCGGTTCCCCATTGCGAGCCATTACAAGGAGCTGGGATTTCTTTCTCGCAACTCTGTCAGCAGTTGGATTCCAACTCCATCCGGGTAATTGCTCCAAACATCTGATTTGCTTGTCGGAAAGTTTACCTTTTTTATAACGCTGTGTGTAAACCCATTGTGCTAAACGCTTACTCTTTGGATTTTTGCTACGCAGAGATGGGTATTTGATCTTCATTTCTTAACCCAGCCCCAATGCGGAGCAGCTTTTCTGATTTTCGCATCAAAAGCTGCATCGTAGCAGCTTCTGCTTTTGCTTGTGTAATGGGTCAATGCTTGTCCTAACGGGGTTGTTTTGCAATGGGGTCGAGGCTCTCTGTTGCGAGCCATTTCGAGAAGCTTTTTCTTATTGACCTCAGAACTTTTAACAAACCAATGTGGAGCCAACGTTCTGATCTGTTTATCGAACTCTGCGTCATAAGCACAACCAACATAGCTGCACAATGCTTGTCCTAGAGTTGTTCTTTTGCTACTTGGTCGAGGTTCTCCATTGCGAGCCATTTTGAGTAGTTGTTTCTTCTTCGTTTCAGCGCTATTTACAAACCACTGGGGAGCTAGTTTTTTGATTGTCTTATCAAAATCTGCATCATAAGAAGCGTTTTCGTGCACATAGCTCTTTAAACACATTCCCAATTTGGTTCTATGGAGTGGTTTCGGTTTTCCCGCGCGAGCTAGTTTAAGAAGCTTGATTTTATTCCCACGCGAATTGCGATTCAACACAGACCAACTCCATCCCGGTATTTGTTCTAGTTTTTTAACCCGCCGTGACGAGAGTTCGCCTTTCTTATATGCTCGGCGCTGAGTTTTGATCCACTCTCCAATTTTCTGTGAGTCTTTGCTGGATCGGGATGGGAATTTAACGACACTCATTTCTTTGACCAGAACCAGCCGGATATTGCTTCAAGCTGCTTGATTTGCCCTGATGAGAGTTTGCCTTTTTTGTATTTTTGACGCTGGATGATAATCCAACATCCCAAGACTTGATCCTGTCCGTTTTGAGATGGGAGTCTCTTATACCTTTTGACGAACGCCGATATTTTTGAGTATTTTGTGCCCCAATTATCGGCATGCGGGTCCCATGTCCATTTGGATATTTGTTCTAATCTCTCGATTCGCTGTTGTGAGAGTCTCTTTTTTCTCTTGACGCGGCGCTGAACGCTAATCCACGTCTTTAGGGATTTTTCCTTTGGAAGTTCTTGGTATTTTTTAACAAATACTGAGACCTGTTTGCACATAAAATCCCATTGATCGGAGAATGGGTTGTTGCTCCATCTGGGTATTTGTTCTAACCTCTCAATCCGCTGTTGTGAGAGTCTCTTTTTCTGGTAGTTTTCTCGTTGAGTATGAACCCAATTCGCCAGGGTCGTTTCCTTTTCGCTGTTTCGGTAAGGGAGCCTTCCGTTTTTTCGGACAAACGCTAGTACTTTTTCACAGTTCGTCTGCCACCGTTTAGTAAGAGCATTCTTCCAGCTCCACCCCGATATTTGTTCTAACTTTTCCACTTGTCTTTGTGGCAACGTGCCGTTTCTGTGCGCCCTGCGTCTATTCTGAATCCATGTGCCTAGAATCTTTTCCGGTTCGTCCTGGCTGTATTGCGTTGGAAATTTTTCGTTCTTTTCTACAAATGCCAATACCCGTTCATAGGTTGTATTCCATCGTGCGGTGCGCGGGCTCCAGTTCCACTCCGATATCTGTTCTAACTGTTTGATTCTCTTTTCTAAGAGTTGCCCCTGACGGTACAGTGTGCGCTGATGTTGAATCCATTTTCCTAGACGCCTCCTCTTCGAGCCTCTGTCGTGCTGGTATGGATATCTCATCATTTGGCTACACGCTTAGACTCGAACCAATGAGGCGCTAATCTTCTAATCTCTTTGTCGAATTCTTCGTTATAGGAGCTGGATTTTTTCCTTATATAGCTACTTAGAGCTTGTCCCAATCTGGTTCGAAAAACTGGTCGGGGTGCCCCTTTTTGAGCCATTCCAAGAAGTTGCTGCCTACTCTTATTTGAGGTACTGACAAACCACGGAGGAGCCAGCTCTCTAATTTTTTTATCAAATTCCGGATCATAGGCTCTGTTTTTTTGCCTGTATAACGAACCAGATCTACCCCTCTTACGGTTTTCTTCGATACCGGCCTAGGCTCCCCTTTATGCGCCATCGCAAGAAGTTCTTTTTTCTTCTCACCTACTTTATTGAACCAGTATGGAGGAGCCAATTCTCTGATTGCCTTATCAAACTCTGGATCATAAGCACCATGGCTCTTACATACGTAGCTCATTAGTACATTTCCCAGCCTAGTTTTTTCTCTGGTACTGGGCCTGGGCTCTCCCCTCTGAGCCATTCCAAGAAGTTCTTCCTTCTTTTCAGTTGCTGCGTTAACGAACCAAGAAGGAACCAATTTTCTGATTACCTTATCAAACGCTGAATCATAGGTTTTTGAATTCTTATCAATGTAGTGGGACAACCCTTTCCCCAATCTGGTTTTCTTCTGATTGGGTCTAGGTTCTCCTTTGCGAGCCATTTCGAGAAGTCTCTTTTTCTTCCCTCTTGCCGGACTCGTTACCTCCCATTCCCATCCAGGCAGCTGCTCTAGACTTTCAATTTGTTTCCGCGATAACTTCCCTTGTTTGTACGCTAAGCGTTGACGTGAAATCCACCGTCCTGCATACCTCCTTCTTAGATCCTTGTGCCTATTGGATGGATACTTAACGTCACTCATTTCAGGCGCTCAATCTCGGGAATTTAATCTCTGGATTATCTTCTTTCAGCACTTCAATCAACTCGTTGTACCGCTCATTCCATTCTTCACCTTCGAGGATGTTTCGCAAGATCTTGAAATCTCTTGCATTGATATTTCCAAAGTAGATAGATCGCGTTGCGTTCTCCATAATTTTGTCGAAATTATGCGTTTTACGCAGGAAACTAACAGAGACCGAAGGTCTCATCTCTGGCGGAGCCAGTCTTCGCAAGACACTCGCAATAATGGCGTCAATCACGTTGTATTGCGTGGTATCAATATCGTACCTCTCGCATATTTCTCTGGCCGCTTCTCTGAGATGTTTTTTGGTTCTTTCTACAGGAACAAGGTTTTCAATTGCTTTTGCCATGTCTTCGAAAACCGCAGACAGTTGGCTCCCCAAAATCGAGCCAAGACCCCTGCCTCCTTCTGGTTGATCCGAGCCTTCTGGCTTGTCTGGCTTCTGGTACGGCTTTAGTGGAGGACAGACCATAGTATTGACCAGTTCGTCTGTCATCATCGTAACGAGCAGAGCGTTCGCTCTGTCGGAGATCAATTCTCGCTTGGACAACCCCTTTTTAGGGCTTATGAATTTCGGAACATAATTGTACGCAATAATGTTTGTCTTGCCTTTGTATCGCCTGAAAGGGCGACCAATGGTTTGGATAGTAAGCGTCAGAGCGGTCTCTCCAGATGCGTTGTGAAGTCGATCACATGGACACCAGTCGGTGCCCTCTCTTCCAAGTTGGCACATGACGATGACTTTGAATTTTGGCGGATTTTTCTTGTCAAGCTTCTTCGGCTCTGCCAATAGTTTTTGTTTGTTCTTTTTTTGAGTACTCTGGGTAATCAGGTCGAGGACTTCTCCTGGGAACATTTTTTCCAAGCCTTTTAGAAGGCGTAGATACTCTTTCCCATCTTCTCTCCATTTGATTCCTGTAGAAGGGACCGTCACTGCATGCCTGTGCTTCGGCTCTGCTTTGATCCTAGCAAGAATACAAGGTATCGGGCTTCCATTGGTAGGATATTCCTGCCACTGAAGATGAAAGTCTTCAATGCCAAGAGTTTTGAAGTGCTCCTCCCAAGGAAGGTGATATTCCGAAAACTTGCTTCGAGCATCTTTCGAGAGAACATATGAGCGATCACTTCTAAAAAATGTCGCGGTTGTTAAATGAAGATGAGTTGTAGGTCCGCCTTCATTGAGCAAGAATGTGCAGACTTCACCGAACCCAGTAGTATTTCCGTTGCCATTCGCAAAATCGAAATCCTCTTCCTCGGCAAGAAGAACGTTTTTAATATGATGACATTCATCTCCTCTAAGAGAGAGATGCTTTATGGCTTTCCTTTTCTGTGGAAGAGTCATCTTCTTCCACGCTGCTACGAGAGCCGCATGAGTCGCCACTGCATTGAGTCCACTGATAGTCCGCTCTCTGTATCCTTTGGACAGTTTAGCAGGGGATTTCAGCAACCATTCTACCAGCTTATTCACTCTAAGCCCGATGATATTACAGAAATTATCCTGAATTCGCCATTGGTATTTTTTACCTTGGAGAACAATGCTTTGGTATTCTAACTCTTGATCTTTAGAGAAGCCCTCGTGGATGTGTTCTTGTGGAACGACAATGAGTTGTTTCTGAGTATATCCACTCCTGATGACTTCATCAATGGCTAAGCATACTTGAAGAAAAGATTTGCCTGAGCCGCAGAAGGCAGTCACGAGACTAAATCTTGCACCGGAAACGGCGGGAAAGGCAACCTGCTGCCAATCCCATAATTCTTTGAACTCTTCATCAGGAGGAAAAAGTTTCAACCCTTCCGCCGCCTTAGGATTATGTTTATAAACACCGAGATGATCAAGATTCATTGCCGTTTTCCTTAAAAAGAACCAGGGACATCATGTTGGTATATCCCGTGGCATTGTAGTCGAAACATTCGACTTTTCTTCTCCACTTATCCAACTCAAATGATCCAGCCCTCTTGCAAATCAATTCAACAAGATCGCGGTAGTTGAATCGTTTTCTGCTTCTAGGGTCGTTCATCATTGCGTTGACTATCATTACAGTTTTTGGCGGACAAAGCGGCATCGTGTTTGCGACCAGATCTGCTGTGCCTGAGGTGTTAATAAACGAGATGGTATCGAGATAAATCATACCCGGATTAAAATCATGATCTCGAATAACATCTGACCACTCTCCAGCGTGCCAGTGAGCTTGGGGATGCCATTTTTTGTTTTGCTGAATGAGAGTATTGCTTCGATCTACTCCGTGGAATTGATCAAGTACGAGGAAACCGCCCCTGACGAGTTGGACTATTTCTGAGGAGGATTTTCCGTCTCCGGGCGGCTGCTTGGCACAGAGAGTCCAATACTCACGGGACTTTGGAATTGAAGCCAATCCCGTTAATCTGCGGAAAATTCGAACGTTTCTTGCCCGCGCTTTCTTCTTTACTTCGAGATCATGGTACGAAGGCTGCATCCTATAACTGCAAAAATGTCAAGATCCGCTGGCTTTTCTGCGTGTTTTCCAGGCTTTCAACGCGGCCTTGCGCCGTTTATCCTTCTTCGCACCTTCATTTGTTCCTGCCATAATCCTGCTCCTAACTAGACCAATCAACCTGGCTTGCTTATGACACATTCATGTAGAAATGTCAAGAGGAATTATTTACCCTAACGCTTTAATTTTGATTCTGCCGTCTGCGGTGGTCTTGACCGACGTAACGGTTTTGCCCATCTTCTTGAGCGTCTTAAGCGTCTTGTGCTTGGTATAGAGCTGCTTCATTTTCTGCATGAAATTAGTTCCAGTTTTTCCACCACGATCATACGCGCTGATAATCAGTTCGTACTTACCGTTAGCTTTTCTTTTGAACCCTACATCATTCGCTGCGGCACCCACATTCCTACGACGAACAATAATATTAGCCGTTTGAACGCGCCTGTCTCCCGCATACCCCTCCAGGCTTTGTTCTGTTTTGTGATCTTCAAATGTATATCCAAGTTCCTTGAGAGAAGCCTTGATACATTCTGGGTCGTTGTATTCCACTTGTATTACAATGTATTCACTCATTACACTCCTCCTCCAGATAAAACAATTAGGCAGTTCGTTGTCTGCCCACAAACCTGATCCAACACCTCAGGCATCGAGGGAGGATCTACAAAAAACGTGATATCGGCGTCTGACAACAACTGCTTAGAACGTTGTATGTAACGCACATCTGTAGCGGCAGTTTGCATGCCAGTGAATATTTCGTGCCAAGAGAAGTATTTCACTTTGTCTTGCAGAACGCCGTACATCTTACGATATGAATCTGTTGATCCAAAAATGACAACTAAATTCGATTCAGTGTGCGAATTGACTATCTGCTCCATGGACGAGAGAATATTCCAAGTATTCGGGGCATGAACGGCCAGCCCATAGCGCTTGTGAAACAACATTGGCTGCAAATCCAAGTTTGCTTCCCGCAATGCATCATACTGACCACAGTATAGCTCAACCAGTTGAGTCAAAGGGTGTGTATCCATTATGCTCTCCCTGCCTTATTGATTTCAAGAACGTATTCAGCAAATTCTCTTACACAACCTCGCCCACCATGAAAACTGGTACAAAATCCTTCACCATGCGTGGGACATTCTGGGGAATCGTCATCATCACCACGAGTTTCGATAAACTCAATAACAGCAGGATCGGCGTCCAGGGGACAAGCACATAATCCAACTACGGAGAGTAACCCCATGTCAAATACGTCATCTCCAATAAAAGCGATTTCGTGCCAACCGAACCCAGGTCCGGACTCTACGTATTTTTCTTCGATAGTTTGACGCTTGTCATACGTTCCTTTGAGTACATCGGCATACTTGCCTCCCCGACGACATTGGTGATCTATCACGCTGTCACTGGCTGCTGAAATTATACCGACCTTCACGCCGGTTTCATTAAGCATCCACATACCATGGAAATCTCGGGTAAAGAAGTTCTTTGAGACTTCTCCGCTTTCCGAAGTTTGGTAGATCCCATCGGTTAATGTGCCGTCCACATCACTCAGAAAGAGTTTTATCATAAATTCCTCGAACTTTTATTAAAATCCTCCATTTTTTCACAAAAAAAGAGGAAGTCTAGAGCCACAACTGCAATGATTATACCATGCTTTGCGAGCCAATTCCAGTGAATCCCAAAACAGGAAGACCCAGGACACGCGACCGGGTATGCATACGTTGCGATAATTGTGCATCGCAATGGACTACTACCTGGGCGGTTTATCAAAAGAAAATTCTCAATTCTGATTACTGTCGTTCGTGCAAAAATAAACTCGGCATTTCAGGAGTCAAAGGAGGGCATTCTCAAAAAGTAAAATCAGCATGGAAAAAACATGGCATCCAAAAGGTGATGATAAAAACAATCAAATGCGACAACTGCCAAATAGAGTTTCAGCGTTGCCGCTCTCAAATCAATACAACTAAAAACTTTTGTTCTACCAATTGTAGATGCTTGTACAATTTTGACCGACTTTACAATCATTTATTTAGAACTTTTAAATCCAATCAAAATGATGTAGCTTATTTGACAGGGCTCATGTTGGGCGATGGCGGCTTTCGAGCCTCGGGTTCGCGAACAACATATATTACAATATCATTCGATATCAAACAGCGTTATCTCATAGATATAGCCGAAACCGCTCTAAATAATCTCAAAATACACTTTTCAACAATCGACCGACAAAAAACAAACGTCGCAGAAATTAAATTCCATTTACCTCGCAAAATATTGGCATCATTGGGGATAGATATTCATGGGAGCAAAAATAGATGTCAGCCTTTCCCATTTAGCGAGGTTATAAAGAACATTAATTTTATAGGCGGACTTATTAATTCAGATGGATACCACGCAAAAAGACAAAACAACCATCATTATATTCAACTCACCAACACGACAGAGTCCATTATTAAAGCATTTTGTCAAAGTTTAGACCATTGGTCGATGAAACACAGAATTTCTACTTATCACTCTGGCAACGCAAACGAAAAAACACGGTATGACGTTTTTGTGTCAGGATCTAAACAGATCAACCTGTTGTGTTCCGCTTTAAAATATCCGCTAAAAAGAGTTGCTCACATTGCCTAATTTTTTTCTCTGTTCCGATTCTTCCTGCGTAATATCACTGCCCTTATATAACAGAGTTTTATGTGCCGCTTTCAAATCTCTTACCAATTTAGATAGTCCAGCAGGTTCAAGTGAAAAACTTGCATCTGTATGCCGGAAAGTCCGGTCATCTACAAAATGCCGCTCAACCCACTGGGCTCCCAATGTATAGGCTACAATATCGGCGGCGAGACCGTAACCATGATTCGAAAAACCTACAGATTTCGTCGAAATTTGCTTGAGTCGCTCGATCTCCAAGAGGTACAAACGATCAAACGGACAGGGATACTCACTGGTGCAATGATAGATCACCACACGATCCTTGATCTTCAATTCCGATAACATGGTGTATAGATCGATTTTTTCGCCTACTGCGATCATTCCTGTGGAAATATGAATATCCCCTTGATACTCAGTAGCTAAGACTTCAAGGATTTTTCGGTTCATGTTGCATGGACTGGGGATTTTGATAAAATCAGGGTTTAGCCCGATAATTTCTCGGGCAGACTCAATATCCCACACGGATGAAGAGTAACCTATCCCAATCGTATCACAGTATTTTTTTAGTTCAACGTGATCTTCAATGCTAAGTTCGAGAGCCTCTCTATGTTCTAAATATGTTTCACCATAGGAAAAGCTCTGATTTGGGTGCGGCTGATCTTGCATGCTTAGAGGAACGCTGATTTTGGGATCGCGTTTCTGTAGCTTTATATAGTCAGCACCACACAAAACTGCAAGGCGAGCCAAGTCCTTAGCCCGTTTCAGTGATCCGATGTGTACACAACCAATCTCGGCCACTACTTTAGCAGGAAGGTAGTCCACTATCCCAACCCTACTTTCTTCGGAATTTCTCCTGAAAATACGGCACGAAATATCTCCAAATCTTCGTGTGTATCAATTTGCATGCCCTCCAATTCGGATATAGAAAAGACTCCAACGTTTCCGCCTAACCGACACTTTTGCTCTGAAAGAACCTGAGAACTAGTAACGTACATATTGCCGTTCTCAAAATGCCGATAGTCGGACTCCGTGAGACTTTGACGCATGCGACGTTTAGACGGGGTATAGCTGCTCGCTGCTTTGATGTCCCCCGCTTTGGTGGGATACTGAGTCCAGAAGAAGTTGTAGAACTTTGTGGTTGTCAGAGCGCTGTCATATTCACTGTCGATATAGAAATCGAGGAACCTATTTATGGTTCCCGTAAAGCGGATCGGACTTGTTGGTTGAAGCAGCAGAATATGATTGCATGAATTGATATTATTGTGCTTGCAATCCAGCAAGTGCTGCTCGTAGACCCAAAGAAGGGTCTCTTCAGTTGAAGAAGCTGGGCCCGCAATAGAGGCGGGACGGTCCTGGGCGACGACTCCGTTTCTCCGAGCACAGAACCGGATATCTTCACTGTCAGAAGAGACCACGATGTTTTTAGAGTTGATACCCGCGGCCAAGGCGTGAACGATAGAATGCTCTACAAGAGGAACACCCCAAATGAGTTGAAGATTTTTATTGATGATTCCCTGTGATCCGGCCCTGGCGGGTATTACACACAATACATTGTCATACGTCTTTGTGGTCTTCAAAGAATCGCTCCAGATTTATCTTCGGAAACGCTTTCATCGTACTGTTCTCTGACGCATTATACACCTTACACTTTTTGTTCACCGCTTTTCCAAAGGCAGACCAAGACTTATTGATGTCTATCAGATCAGTATCGGTGACCTGTCCCTTTACTTTGACCTTACGAAAGCAGTCCCAATGAGTCTTGTCGTTGCGATAGGGTCTCTTGTATGTATTTTGATGAGGCGAGAGATGAGGAGAGAGTTGCCAAAAATACCGATGGCCGAATTTTCGGTTTCCATCAATGCCCAGGAGGATTATTTTAGAACAGCCCATGATATGAGCAATCATTATTCCGGTTCCTACGGATGTACGAGTCTCTCCAATGTGGTTCTCTTTATCAAAATGATCATAGCAGTCAGCAATGTGAATTCCCTTTCGATGACGGAAAACCACACTCCGATCTCCAAACCATCCCACGCTGCTGCTGAGCTTGTTTTCATAGAGAAGAGCGATGGTCTTAGAAGATGTTGCCAGATCTTTAAAAAAGTAGCTCCAGTGAGCTACAGACCAATCGTCTGATACGAAAAAATCCGCCCAAGGCACGGCTACGTACCCCGAATTGACCGCAATAGTAACATGGTCTTTAAGAGGTTCAAGATCTTGAAAATGGATAGATGTACCAGCTCCCACTACAAAACAGACCCGGTCTTTGTACTGCCCATTAAACTCTTCTAAATTTCGGATCATTAGGATTTTAAAGCATCTTCAAGCGACATATATGGGAACGATTTCACCTCAGAAATGGTGCTACAATTGTAGACTTCAGCTCCTGTCGATTTTGCAAGCCGAGATAAGATATCAAAATTCCGAAAATTAGACTTAAACACCCTGCCCTGCTGTCGTTGACAGGGCATATAGTTCCCAGGTTTACCCTGTCGTAAAGGTCTTTCTTTTTTCGGCCAAAGCTGCCAAAAGTGCGAATTACCATTCACATTTCTGTGATCTACTCCAAGCAAAAACACTTTTTTACATCCCGTGAGCAACGCCAAGTCTATGCCAGACAATATGGAACTGCCACCCATAAGTCCCTCTTCTTTGGGCTTGATGTCTCCAGTTGCTCGACGAGGAATATAGTAATGCATTTCAACTCCCTTGAGTTCTTTGGCGCTCCGAGCCCAAGAGTTTCGGACCACACGAGTCATTTCCCAACGCATTACTTTGTTCCAAAAATAATCCCACTGCATACAAAGAGCGTCTGTCGAAACCCAAAAACGCTTCTTTGCATCATCTGGTTCTCCCCATGGCATAAGCATAACAGAGCTATTAACACAAATAACTGGGTATTCATGAATGCCGGTTAAATCCATTGTTCCCACACTCACGCCTGCCCCACATACAAAACACTTATTTCCTACGTGTATGTCTCTAAATTGCTCTGTATCAGACATTTTCTGTATCGGTCGTCTTTTGCGTTTGACTTTCTTATCCATAAATCTCATCCAAGAACCGACTCCTACCAGCTCTCCTAAGACGACGAGAATGACAATAGCTGATCAATAAATGGTCTTTAGCTCGTGTCATGGCAACATACATTAATCGTCGCTCTTCAGCCGAACCGCGTTCGCTTTCGGCTTTCGGATGAGGCAAACAACCGTTTTCTACTCCTATAATATTCACACAAGGCCACTCTAATCCCTTGGCGCTGTGAATTGTCAACAACTTGACCACGTCATCATTGTTGTCTTCATCTCCAGTGGCTATCAATTGAGTGGACTGAAGATAATCAACGACGGAACTGTTAGAACGCCTGTTTTCATATTCGGCTATCCCAGCTATAAGCTCCTCTAAATTCTCCAGTCTGGACTTGTCAGCTTCTGTTTTCTCAGGCAGAGTCTTTATGAATTCATACAATCCGGATTCTTTAATGATGCCCTCGGCAAGCTCCGCCAACTTGCAGTCTTTGTCTCGGTACTTGTCAATCATCTCCACGAAAGTCTTCAGGTTCGCACGAGCTTTGGCTGTCAGTTTTACATCCTTGGGATTTCGAGCAACGTCTATGATAGAATCGCCAGATTTACACAGAGACTCCAAACGCCCAATGCTCTCTCCTCCCAGACCCCGCTTTGGGTGAGTAATGGCACGATTAAAGTTGATCGTATCATGAGGATTTACCAGCAAAGTCAGATACGAAAGAGCTGCCTTGATCTCCATTCTATCAAAGAATGAGAACCCGCCCACAATGCGATAGGGTATGTGGTTCGTTCGTAGAGCCATCTCGGGAGCACGACTCAAGCTGTTCATTCTGTAGAGGACTGCGAAATCCTTCCAATCATAGTCGTAGATTCGCCGGAGTGACTTAATTTGAAACGCTAAACGATCTGCTTCGTCTTCGGGATGTTTATGATCGGTGATTTTGACATCTGCTCCACTTCCCCTGTCGGAATGAAGCTCTACATGGGCCGCGTCTTTATTGTGCCGAATAAGCTGCTGAGCCGCCTTAAGGATAGCAGATGTGGAACGATAATTACGAGGCAGAGTTACCTCGCTGACATTGTCGAAGTCTTTACGGAGCCGATGAAGATTCTCGGGTTTGGCCCCTCTCCAGCCGTAGATGCTTTGTTGCAAATCTCCAACCACAAAAAGGTTGCCATGTTCTGCAATGCGTTTGATAATATCGTATTGAACATGATTCGTGTCTTGCATTTCATCCACAAGAACGAACTTAAACCTTTTGCTCAGAGATTCTGCCACAGCGGGGTTGCTCTTCAGCAGAACCCAGCTCTTATAAAGCATGCCACTGAAATCAATGGCGTTTAGCTCATTCAAAGTCTCTTGATATTCTTTGACTATGTCTATTTCGGTAGGATCAAGTTCTTTTAAATGCTGCTTGTAATCTACAATGTCTTCTCGGAAGTCATTGACCGCCTTGATCAAGTGCATAACAGCATATTTGGATGAATTCTCGTATCCATTCATACGAGCGATCTTGCCCATTAGGTCTTCTTGTTCTTTTGAAGCATAAATGCTGAAGTTGGAGGGGAGACCTATGAGACTCCCGTGTTTACGAAGTATGGCCAAACAGAGCTTATGAAAAGTGCTAATCCATATAGATCCAGCATCAACGTTATCTTTAGCTAATTCGGCTAAGATACGTTCCTTCATCTCATTGGAGGCTTTGTTGGTAAATGTAAGGCAAAGAATATTGCGCGGATCAACTCCTTTATCTCGAATAAGAGATACTGCCCTGGAAGTGAGTACGCGCGTATTATGGTTTATAAAACCATTGGCTATGAAACTATGTGATTTTGGAACTTCATAATCAAACACATGCCTCTTCGGCAAAGATGCTTTTTCTCCGAGAACGATTCCATCAAGCACAGATGATGTATACTCCACTGAAGAAAAACACAAATTTTCTGCAATTCCTTTTAAATAGGACACTGTCTCTGACTGAAAATTGCGCTCGTTACAAATGTCAACAATTTTTAGTGCAGACGTTTCTGTTAAATTGCGGCTATTACTACTAGAAATAAGATATCGGTTCATGCAAATGGAATATTGTTCCGAAAAGACGGTCGCAGTGTGCCCCTCCCACCACGCAAAATCTCTAATTTCATTCCTAAGTCTTCTTAGTACAGATCGCATATGAGGAATGGACTTGTTCGGGTTGTTAGCCTTTTGTAAGATTCTTCTGCTAGATTCTTTTTTATAAGAAATCCCGAAGCCGATATTGCGCACAAACCTTCGATAGTCTTCTCCATGAATTTGTATTCGATAATATTCATTGCCATTAACTATTTTGGTTTTTTTGTAAGAAAAAACCCCAAAATGAAGCAAAAGCAAATGAAGCTGATCTATAAGTTTTTTGGAACATAAAGTTATTTCACACGCATGTTCTCTCGCATGTCCATCTGTGTCAAAAAGTCCCCTGATCAAAGCTGCGACATGAACCTGATCACCGGATAGCATTTCTGGGGTAAGATATTTATCGCAAGAACCATGTTCTATATCTCCAAACTGCTCAATTAACTGACTCTTTACTTTGTTATATACGCAAAGGTTCCATAAATCTTCACAACGTTTATCAGGATATTCCGAAACCCTTTCTCCATATAAGAGTGAAATCAAAGATAAAAATGTAGTTTTGAGTTCTGACTGACAACAAAAAGAAATCATCTTAGGGACAGATAACGACCCATCTCCCAGCAATAGCCCCATTAGATAGAAATAACAATCTCTATCTTTAGTGACGGAATGAGGCGGGGCAACAATACTGTCTAACCAAGATGCTTTAGGATCACAGTTTTTTTTACACCAAATTGCCGCAAAGTCTCCTGCTCGAATATCTGATAACAGTTTCCAAACGAGCTGCCCATCTCTATTCATAACTACTATAGGATGGTGTTTAGTCCCAGTTATTGAAAATCCATCACGAGTGATTATGGTTACCACTGGTTTAATGCCCGAGTCTACAAATTTGCCCACCTGCCTTGTGCCTACCTCGACAGTGCTCAGTTTCTCATCACTCAATCCTAAAACTGATGACACAGAATCATCTTGTATAGGAGATAACAGCTGAGAATCTGAGAATATCCAGCTGTCCCCAACAATGCACTTCCCGCTTCCAGGGACAGCGGTGACGATACATGTGCCCAAATGATGAGCAACAGCTAATTTCTGTTGATCGTTCAGATTCATACAAACCTTCCTGATTTAGTTAAAAGAATACTGGGGATGGTCGTCGTAGCCGTACTCCGTCAACGAACCAGGCTTCTTCGGTGTGTCCCAATTAATCAATTTGGCACTCCCTATTTGATCAGCATGGAAGATCACAGAGTCACTAAAGACGACATCTCTCTTAAACACTACCTTGCAGTCAAAAATCACAGGATCATTCATCGAACGAATATTATTCGTACTCACGAAGGAGATATTATTCATGCTTACGGTGAAATCCCCAACATTCCATGTGAATTGATTAGGTACAGGTGCGTCTTTCATTTTGCGCTCTACTACAGAGCAAGTGGTATCGATGATCATTTCTTTTTCTCCCGTTCTTTATTTAGAGCTTTAATTTTGTTGTCTATATGCCGAGAAGACCATTGTCCCGGCGAAAACTGGAATACGAATTCCTGAGTGCCATCGTCTTTGACATCGACGATTTGAACAACAGGCATCTTGTTGATCTTCCAGCCATCCAGCTCTTTTTCGTTCTCTTTCAAATCTGCGTCATAAATCAAGTGCTCATACCCCTGCCTTCCAAGGGTCTTGAGGTAGATCTTACAACGCGGACACTCCGCAGACTTGATAATCCGTGGTTTCAGCATTAGAAATTTACGTCCTTCAATCTCGAACGTATCACCATTTCATCCGAAAGGAGTTCGCTTACACTCCTATTCTTCTGATCTCGTTCTATTACTTCGCCTAATTTGCGTGCCATTTGTTTCCCAGGATCACTAAGTCCTTCGGATACTTCCTCTAGATGATTGGCGATCCGATCACGGAAATCTTGTCCGAGTTCCTCTGTGTTTTCTTCAGCTTCACGGCTGCGGTTAGGATCACTGTCTATGACTATGCGAAACGGTTTGTTTTGCCATAGTTCTGCGGTTCGGTGCATTTCCTCATGAGAAGGGGGAGAGCCAGGGCTCTTGTAATGAAAATCAGTTCTTGAAAAACAAACAATGCGACTTTCTCCGAATTCTTCAAAGAAACATAGGAGAACAATCATTTCCTGTTCTTCATCATATACCGCCTCACGACACTGGGCTAGGTACGGGCTGTTCATTGAGTTGCTTTCTCATCTCTTTAAGAAGAAGATCAACCTCTTCTTCGGTTGAGTCTGTCATTTTTGCCTGAGTAAGAGCTGACAACAAGTCTTCTCCAAAAAACTCCAACAAGAGATGGTCATGGAAGGTTCGATACGAGCCACCTCCTAAGTCATGACGATCAATAATCTCTAGAGACATACCAATTCGTTCTTCTGAAGTTCTGGTATGCAGAAACCATTTACCTTCCATTTCCGGCGTAATTTCTTCTTCGGCGGACACCAAAGTACATTGAGGCTTAGCCTCAAAATTATCTCCCTGACGTTCCTTTAGGGTCTCCCATCGCTTATCCCAATTTTCTTTGGATATCACGCCATACATTCTGCACGAAAATGGTCGATCCGTATATATAGTGCATTCATCATCATAAAAGACACAACCTTTGCTCAAACTGTTGTCCAAATAGTTTTTTACAGCTCGCAAAATCAGGTCTGTCTTCTTCTCTTTATCCCAGTTGTCCCCGATAACCTTGAGAACTTGTAGAAACTCCACATAGTACATGCTGGGATTTTGAGTTTTGCAACACCAAAAAGCACTGTCGCCGTTAACCTCTTTGCATGTTTCACAACCGCTGGTCGCAGGCATGCCATTGTACAACACGTTCAACGCCACGATTGGGCCTTCGAGGTTGGACTGCGTTATGTCAATGCTGTACGGATTCATAGTTGTAGTTGTACTTGCCTTGCCTTGCCTTGCCTTGCCTTGCCTTGCAGTCAACCATTGGATGTTGCACTTGCCTCTTAGGATTTTATATCGGTTTAGTTTCTACAGGATTCATACCAACAAGGCATCCAGATCATCTAGATCCAACTCCGGCTTAGTAGGCTTTGCTATGGGAGCACCTACATTGGGATCTTTGGGTTGTTCAAACGCAATGCTCAACGATTCAGGGCCAGTAGATTTCGTTATGCCAGGGATATTTTCGCCCTGCTTCTCCAGATCGCCGACGAGACTATTGAGCTTCCGTTTGTCAATATTTTCTACGGTCTCTGTTTTGACGATACCACCCTTCAGCCCCTTTTGTCCCAGATAAGCGATCACTTGATCTTTGTCTTCGACAACAATGGTGGGCCTGGGCTTACGCCGAGAAACTTTACCGATATCAGGAAAATCAAGACTCTTCTCGTTCATGTTCTTCATAGTGTTCAAAATCACTCCTCGCAGAATGACTTCTTTTTGAACAAGCGTACCGATCTTATCATCGATGGACGCGACACGGTGTTTTTTGAGTTCTTTGTAGTACTCCAGCTTCTTGTCGATCTCTTCAATCAACAGAAGGATATTCTCTA
>SDBT01005875.1_pt1 | contig 20522 bp, 43 predicted proteins | sample 2277101 | NCBI WGS metagenome assembly SDBT01 (sample SAMN10404973, study PRJNA504765) | marine sediment metagenome | isolation source: marine sediment core GS10_PC15, 103 cmbsf | place: Arctic Ocean: Southern Knipovich Ridge | collected 2010 | reverse complement strand
GGCGCCATGCGTTCACGTTTTAGTCTGCGATACTGACTTCGCGTAGGTATTTTCGTCCGGCATCATGTATCTGCTGCTTTGACAGGCGTTTTTCATCTGCAATATTCCTCTTCCATGCTTTACGAATAGAGATCACTTCTCTCTCCCACGCGCAGACCCAGAAGCAGGCGACGAAGAGTTTCTCAAGAGGATGGGAAACATGCCATTGCCCGCCACCAGACCACCTACTCATTTTGTAAAGAAGCCAGCACCCGCTTATCTCATCATACTCAATTCTATATTCGTGTACGCCCTCAGTCCACTCCCGCGCGCTCTCAAGGATCGGTGGGTATTCACTCATCGTTATCTCCTTTGAGGGTCTCGGCCTCGACTGCGCGCCAGTAAGCCATCGCATGTACTGCGCGCTCTATGCGTTTGTAGTTATCGTGGCAATTGTTTTCTCCGTGCGACTTACACGCGGCCTTGTACTCCCTCTCCCACGCGCAGATCCAGAAGCGGGCGACTTCGAGGTTTGTAATAAAGTTTTCAAACCACCATTGTGGGCCACGATGCTCTTCGCGAATCCAGCGACCGTTATTATCCCGTACGATCCTGAAACGCTTGCCATCCTCAGTCCACTCCTGCGCGCTCTCAAGTATCGGTGGGTGTTGGTTAGGCATTGTCATCCTCCGTCTTTTTCAATGTAAAAACAAATTCAGAAAGGTCGATGTCTGACGTTTCCGATGTGCTGCCTACCTCATCGATCAGTTCCTGCATGTTGCCTTCCAGTTCCTCCACGCGCGCCTCAAGCCCCTCAGTCCGCTCACAAGAACAACGCTCGCCCCCCTCTGGAGCGCATCCCCAACTCGCCGTGTCTTGTAGCGCTGTTCTCGCCTCATCTGTCAGGAGCCCAGGTGAATCCTTGTCGAGTTTATACCTCGCAACCGTCAGCAGCGTACTGTGATCCAGTTTGTTCAGGGTGTGGTTGTCGCCCATCTCCCAGAGGCCGGTTGCTATGGCGTCAACGACCAGCCTGAGACCTGTGGACTTCTCGCGCTCGGCCTTGAGCGCATCAACATAAAGAATTGCCTTGAAGAACATCCACGGTCCGCCTTTGTCCGGGCAGTTGTGATGCCAGGTCGAATTGCTTTCCATCTTTGTCCAGTATCTACTTCCCGTGTCGAGCACTTCGTGACAGTTAGAACATATAAAAGTTTCGTTGCTCATAGCCATCCTCCTTGTTATTTGCGGCGGGCGCAAGTTCTATTTCCCTTGAGTCTTTGGATCAGTAACATAAATGCTTCGAGAGACATGTCGATCGGTCTCGGCAAAGTTTCCACTGATGACCTTTGTCTCTGCGTTAGTCTTATATCGAACCTCTGTACAGCCTCTCCATTGAACCACACAGAAGCAAAACACAATGCAGGCCATCAATATGTATGTAAGGTGGAATTTGTGGACGTCTTGCATCTCAATCTCCATCACTCAGATTTGTCTTGCTGTAAAGGCATCACTTCGTCCTCTACATGAACCCCATCACAGTTGCACGAGACAACAGCATAGTGGCAACAAACAATACCACCCTTCGACATATGGCCGCAGTAAGGACAGACTCCGTCGGAAACCAATTCTGTCCAACTCAGTGGATGATCACAGACAGCGCACAAGTTCTGTGAGAAGTATCTGTGCTGCTTGATTTCTTGTGTCGGGGACTCTGTCTTGTAGTTCGGCGCTGGACTACTGTGTTTTTTGTAGAGAAACGCTCCAGTTCCCAGGCCAACGAGATATACAAATACCAATGCCACACCATGAATATGATTATTTTTATTCATCTCACTTCCCCTCTTCAGTTTGTATCGCCATCACTGTCATCTTTTTATCGGTCGAAGCCTAAACGGCAGGCCCTCTACTGCGTTCGGTATCACGCGCGGGTTGTCAGATGGCCTTTGCCTTGGCGGCCCGTGAACAATAGGCTTCTCTGATTGGTCCTGTATCGCCATCGCCACAGCCTCGCAGATCGCGCGGGCTATTTCTTGTGGTGTTTTGAAATGCTCTCTGTCTTCAGCAAAGCACACGTTAGCATCAACGATAACGCTGTCGTGAAACTTTGCACGTGGGTCTATATGGACATCGATTACAAGTCCAGACTTCAGAGCCGCCCCAATCGCATCGTCCGTGCTTGTGGCTGGGGACCAAGGTGTGTCGTCTTCATAACTGTGACCATCCGGTGATATGCGTAAGACTCCATCATCCTCGTGAAGTGCTGTGCAGTCTGCGCAGTTGCCACCATTCCCATCGACAAAACAGTCTCCGACACACAACTTATGCGGCCCAACCCCAGCCCTAGCAAGCAACTCGTTCAACTCGGGGTCGGTTAGTTCCTTGATCGCTTTGTTATTCATTGATAATCCTCCCTCGCGGATCGTATTTGACTTCTCCTTGTCGCAGTCGCCATTCGAGCATATACCGCCGGACGATTCCTCGCTGTAGATGACGGCGATAAATGCCGTATTCCGCCTGAAGCGATTGTGGCCCTTTAGTTCCGAACGGAAGAAGCATCATGAGTGCGACAGCGTGCCGCCATCCGCGCCAGAGCCATAAGATAACAATCAAGAGTATCACGTTCAACGCTGCGCTGATTTCAAACATTTACTGCCTCCGGTTTCCAGTTCTTTTTCGCTGACAACGATGAGACAATATGCCTATGGAGCCACCGGCGCAAGAGAAAAATGCACTGCCGTGATGTTTAGACGCCGTATCAATACACGCCAATCATATCTTTTCTGAACATTAGTCACGTTTTTTTCTTTTCATCCAAGCCTTATAGGCACGCCAAGTCTTTGTTTTCTTCCCGGCTTTCGGAGGGTGAAGACGGAATTTACAAACTCTTCTGTACTTTTCATCGAATGGGTCGTACAAACTGTCATATATCCATCCGTCACCGAATGGGCTTAGATTATATATGCATTTACTGTCGGGGGCGTGCATTTCCATGAATGCATCCAGCATCTTCTGAGATATTGCTTGTGGACATGGACCATGTTTATCCTCGCGTTCTCTCAGTAAATCGACAAATTTCCCTTTTAGTTTAGCACGAATTTCATTGAATTTCAGCTTTCGTTGTTCATACTTATCTAAAGAAGCGACAGTCAACAGGCGCTCTAATGATTCCATTTGTTCGGAAATTCTGCAGAGCACGGATAGGCTCATCTTTTCTGTATCCATCGAATGAACTTTGTCGCTTTGTGTACCGTGAGACTCCAACCCAAAATCACGTACTATCTTATTGCCAAGTTTTGCATATCCTTCGAATACCTCTTCCATTTCCTCGCTCCTCGTTTCGGATTATTTCTCAATGAGCATGGGTAGACAGTAGCCACTGACTTTCCCAAGCGCAAGAGAAAAATGAACACTCATAATATTTAGACGCTGTCCAAATTTACACACAAGCGAAAAAAGTGCTTGACTCGACATTATGAACTATGCAAAATTGGAAAATTGTTCTGTAGGAGGATAAGGATCTAGCCATGCTTACGAAATCACGCACAAGTTCATGGTCGAAAATAAAGTTTGATTGCGAAATGATACGTAACTCATTCAAATCGTTAGTTGAACGCATACGTGATTCATTGCTTCATGTAGTAAACTATTCTTGGTATAAAGTTCAATGTTTATATGATATTTTAGAACATCGTTATAACGATGTCCGAAGTCGTTGCAACATCGTTGCAACGCTTACATAGAGATAGAGATAGAGATAGAGATAGAATAAACTACAAATGAAAGGATGGAAAGATGAGGATGATTATTTGCGCAACGCTCGTTGCCATGTGCGCTGGATGCGCATCGCTCGACCTTGACCCGAGAGAGGAGCAGACGATCAATGCTCATGTCGCGACTGACTCAGGGACCACTGCAACGCTGTCGATTGTCGGCCCTTGCCCGTGGTTCGTCGAGAACAGCGCAACGCTGACCGCTGTGACAACGAGTTATGACGGGCACACAACGGACACAAGCAAGGCCACGATTGTGCTGGGCGCTGATGCTGAGGAGGCCAGCAACTTCTACGGCAAGGCGATTTCCGGCCTGTTTGGTTTCTTGGTTGGATTATTTTCTAACGGAGCGATATAGCATATGCGAAGCAAAAGAAAACCAAAAAGACTAGTCATCATATCCGACGCGCACTGCGGCCACATAACTGGACTGACGCCACCTGAATATCAGGCTCAATCAACTGGCGCAAACAACAAGTTCTCGCGAGCAGAGAAGGAACTTTGGGACCATTATTCACGCATCCTTGACGAACTACAGCCGATTGACATCTTGGTTGCTAACGGAGACATGATCGACGGCAAAGGTGATCGAGGAGGGGGGACAGAGATACTTTTCGCTGACAGACTTGCGCAAGTCGATATGGCAGTCGAGTGTATCAAAGAATCGAGGTGTAAGCAGATCGTCATGACATACGGGACGCCATATCACACCGGAGACGGAGAGGACTACGAGGCTATCATCGCTCAAAAGGTCGGCGCAAAGAAGATAGGAGGCCATGAATGGCTTGACGTGAACGGATGCGTTTTTGATTTCAAGCACAAGACGGGATCGTCAGGAATCCCGCACGGTCGCAATAACTCAATCGCCAAGGAAAGGCTCTGGAACGTCCTGTGGCACGAGCACGATGAGCAGCCAAAGGCAGACGTTATCGTTCGCTCTCACGTACACTACGCGGCATACTGTGGCGAGCCTGGATCGTGGCTTGCTTTGACGACGCCTGCGCTACAGGCTAAGGGCACGAAGTACGGCGTCAGGCAGTGCTCGGGAACGGTTCATTGGGGGCTCACTCATTTTGACATCGACGAAAACGGAGGATACACATGGCAAAGTCATCTGGTAAGGCTAAAAGCGCAGCAGTCGAAGGCGATCCGGTTCTAATTCCTGAACTTGATGAGATTGCAGAGAACTATGAGCGCGAAGGATTGACGCAGGATCAGGGAGACATTGTTCGTAAGTACGTCGGGAAAGTTCCGATAACCGACATTGCGGAACACCTACAAATCGGAGACGGTAAGATCAGGACTTGGCTGAAGCGTGAGAAGATCAAAGTCCCAAGGATCAGGAAAAGGCTTGACAAATGAGCGCATTCTCAGAGGCAAACGAACTCGTCAACGGCAAGCGCCAAGAAGACTACGGAACGCCAGAGGATTGCTTTGGCGCAATCGCTGAGGTCTGGTCTGGACTACTGGGATTCGAGATAACGCCTCAGGATGTTCCACTTATGATGATCGGCTTGAAACTAGTCCGAGATGAGCACAAGCCTAAGCGCGATAACATCGTTGACGCCTTGGGCTACCTTTTATGCGCTAAGAGGCTTCAGCGAGCCTCAGAGAGAGTCTGAGTCGCCTTGGGCTAGAACCCCTTGGCTCGATCCGGCAAGCCTCTGGCTGATCGTCTTGTCATGCTCACTTCTGCCGGATTTCTGGTCGCGGTAACGCGGCTGTAGCCGCTGGCCTCGTACGGGGCTGGCGGCTTTTTTTTTGCTGATAATTGACACAATGTCTAAAGATCACGAGATCGCATTTTTTTGTTGCGCCGCCGGATGGCCGTGGCTAACGTCTAACCATGCTCACGACAAAATACACATAGGGAGACGAGAAAATGGAAAACATTGATATCAGAGACGAATTCAAAATCACGAAAGATTCTTCGCAAACGCATGTTGTGAATGTTCTAGATTCGTTGTCTTCTGTTCTCAATGCCGATGTTGTTGGATACTACACAGCGACATACAATAGGTTTTTCTGTCTGGAACATTGGCCGAGCGATCATCCCAAGAATGATAGTTTTGAAGTTTGCCATGGGGATAAATATGAAAACTACCCAACATGTTTTGCTTGTGGCGAAACACTAGACACAGCGATACACAATCCTAAACTAGGAGCGAGGAAATGATAACACATATCCTGAGATCAAACGGAGAAAGAACAATGTGCCGCGCAGGCATCACCGGACCGGAAAGCAGCGCTGTACGCCAGCCTCAACTGTCTGTTGACCTACAAACGATTCTGAACATGACGGACATCTGCCCCGATTGTCGAAGATTCTTTCTCGACTTTCTTCATCAAGATGAAAGTCTCGAAATGGTCATACACGAGGAAAGTTATGCGCAAATACTAGCCCAGCGTGACGAACTCAAGGGCAAGTTGGAGTTCACGGAAGCGTTCCTGGTCAAGGCTGTGTTGGAAAGCGACGGGCTTCGCGAGGTGAATGCGGAGTTGCTTGAGGCGCTGAGGGGGATTATTGGCTAGAATAGACTGATTGGAAACGACAGAGCGCATCTCAATGCTATTTGCGAAACGTGTGGCGGCGACATAAAAACTGGAGTCATTTGTAAACGGCTTGAATGCCCGGCAGTCATGGCCCGCGCGGCCATATCCAAGGCCACAGAATAACCAATCTGCAAGCGAAAGGGACGAGAAAATGTATCCGGAATTATCAGTAAACGAAGCGCAACTGTTATTTGACTCAAAGTTTTGGGAAACGCTCGACCACCGAACGATTGCTATCTTTCAACTATTCACAAAGCGCCTATGTATGCCGTTTGCCGTATTTCACGAGGCAGTTGAAAAGACATTGGGACGCCCTGTTTTTACGCATGAGTTCGGAATGAACGTCGACGGAATGAAGGCTGAGATTTACGGCCACAAAGAGCCACCAACCATGCAGGAAATCATCGAAATGATTCCAGAGGAAAAGAGATGCGTTGTCTTTGTCGATGCCGCCAAGGCCACCGCCTAACCACTCGAACGAAGAAAAGGAGAAACACAGATGACAGACACCACGCAAGTCAAGCGCGTCCCGAGGCATTCGCCAGGAGGTTGGATGCAAGATGGGTTTCACATCTGTGATGTCGATGGCACTGCCATTGCCCGGAAATGCACCAATCAGTTTGCAAGCAACCAAGAAGAAGCCATGTTGTTTGACAATCTAAAACTAATGGCCGACGGGCCGAGGATGCTGGAGTTGCTCAGGCAATCTTATGGAGAACTTGGGGACAGTGACCAGAAATTGCTCTCAAGCATCCATGCAATGATCGCCAAGCACACGAAAGAGGCCACCGACAGCAAGTAGAGCGCGACCCAATCCAAGAAAGCGAGGGTGAGACAGTGCCAGATGAAAGAACGGAATATATAAAGCAGGTATTGGTTCGGCCTGAGCCAATCTCTATACCGGACGCTGGTCCAGTTAGGGGGAAGATTATCCTTAGCATCCGAGACAATTATTATGGATCGCATCCCGACAAGTTTTCAGAAATGTTAGAGGAGGCAAGAAAAGACTTCCCAGGGAAAGAAGTAGAATATGCAGAGGTCCATAAGTTTGGCGGCCAAAGTTACAAGGGGACGTTCGGGATCACGTTTAGCGTAGCGTGCGACATTGACGAAGTGCCTGCTTGCTATGATAGGTATTCGTTCTGGCACGAATTCCTGTAACAGCGCATCGAGCATCGGGCGGCGGCTTTGTCTCCGTCCCTTGCTCGCTCCACTGGGGCGGTAAGACATTCGCAGGGTATTCAAAGGAGAGAGATCATGAACAAAGCGCAGGAAACGCTGAAGCGAATTGAAGACTGGCAAAATGAGGGCAACGGGCTGTCCGTGCCCACGTACTACCGCAATGACAAGAAACTGTCTTGGTTTCGGAGTGACGGGACGGTTGATTTCGCAAACTCTCGAATGGAAGTAGCGAACGCCGTGGATCTCTCAGTCTGGATTCTTTCCCAGGCGCTTGAGTCCGGCGACACGATCAACCTTCCGTTCCCGGTGAATATTGTTGTCGAGGGTGGGGATGAACCAGATGGGGATGGCGGCCCAGGGCGAGCGCCGGAAGAGCCAAACAAGCAGCCGGTTGCAAGCAATGTGCTCATATGCAAGGTCGCCGAAATCTGCTACGAGGCGGACCGAACAGCCACGACTAAGTCTTCGTCTGGCTGGGCCTCACAACACACCAACGACTCCACAAGAAGGATGTGGGAGAATATAGTTCTCCGCATCGTCTCTGGAGAACAAACCGGCTCACCCCTGACCCGTGCAATCGTCGCGAGCCAGATCGGGGGCGCATAGCAGAAACAACGCAACACCACTTTCGAGGAAGGGAAAAGAGAAGATGTCCTACGACTACGCAACAGAACGGCCCGGCCTCTTCACCGAGGAAGGTCAGGAAATGTTTATCAAGATTCGAGACAAGGTCAAGTCACTTTTGAAAACGTCCGGCGCGTTCAGGGGGGTTGAGGCCTTTGGTGGGGTTTGCGGCGATAACTGGGCACAACAGGCTTGTCTGGACAGGATGATTGAGATGGGAGAGATCGTGTGCGTCCGAAGTGAATGCTGGACGCAATATCGAGTATACGCGACAAAAGAAGTCCACGGACGATAGCGCGAGCCCGGCCCAGGGGCAATGTCGCCGGGCGGGGCTCGCTCTCTTACGAGTGAGATGACGAAATCCGAAAGGGGAATGGAAATGAATGAAGACCACCAATACGATCACATGACGCAGCCTTTCTGCATCGAATGCTCGACTGAACTATCTCCGGATGAAGTTCTGTGGATGAACTCATACGGGATCGACAGAGATGAGTCATCATGCTTCTCGTGTTTTTGCAAGAGCGACGATGATTATGAACTTTGCGATCATTGCGGAGAGCCCATAGGCAACGGCTATGTGACACTCGTAGACGACCAGAAATATCATTTTGATTGTCTACATGAGATTAGTTATTCAGGGGCAAAGCGAACCTGCATCGACTGCACAGGAACGCTCAGAGACGACGAAGGCGTATCATTCGACGGAGGGCATCACTACATCTGCAAGGGCTGCTACTGGGCGCGATGCACTGCTAGTGGCATGACGCCGAAGGGATTGGCCTGCGCGTCCTGCAAAGCCCCAACGTCTCACGCTGATGGGTTTACGCTGAAAGGCGATGATGTGCTTTGCACGTCGTGCTTTGAAGAGCGAATGAAGAATGACGTTGTTGAAAACTTCGATAGATTGTGCGTGAGCAGTCCAGAAATGCACCTGATCGAAGCGAAATCGATAAGAGCCGCATTGAAGATGATCGTAGGCAGCCAATTGGGTGTTGCGCAGTGAATAATTGCAACATGTTCGCCAAACCGAGATTTGACGAAGTTCGGCATTTGACACAGTCTAGTATAAGGAGAATGGGATACTATGAGTGACGCGCAGCAAGACAGACAAACCTGTATAACGTGCCTCTATGAGCCTGGATGGGGGCCGTCAGAGGTAGTCGATGGGAAAAGCACTTGTGTTGGCCAGTGTAGGTATCCGGTATACATCGAAGTATTGCCCAGTGCATTCCGGTTTGACAAACAACAGATTGTTAGGTTTGACTCCGTTGATGGCATCCATGATGATTGCCAAGCGTGGGCTCCTAAGTCACTAAATACCGAGCAACCATAAGGAGAAAATGATGGATAACAAACTAAGCCCACTCATCTTGTGCAGTGATCGTCTGCCAACAGAGTCAGGCGAATATGAGGTATTGAACAACAGCGGTTGCAATTCTGGGCGTGGCCGCGTGCCGTTTGTCGTTGGCGAAGGATGGAAAATAGAAGAGATAATCAGATCGTTCTACGTCGTCATTGGATGGTTTGAGAACGATAATCCAGACGAATCCAGCGCGTGAAGTATTAGGGAAACCAATACAAGAAAAGATCAATGAATGCCTAGTGTATCATCTCGAACTTCGTCAAACACAGATTTCACGAACATAGGAGTAGCAATGACAAACCTAACAAACTGCGAAGTCCCACCATGGCGCTCGTCAGCAGTCGAAAACCAGATCGGACCTGTGAAAAATAAGTCGAAGAAATATCTTGATTCGGCGATGGCCTTGGCGGTATGGTTGTTTCCTTGTCTTGATAAGGAGCAATCATGATCTGCCCAAAACCAGGAATCTACCCAAACGTTCCAGACGCTGAGTACCGTTCTTGGGATGCTGTGTCGCAGTCGTTCCTCAAGCGAATGCGTGAGCCGAATACGCCTGCGCATCTCAAGGCTTTCATCGACGGTGAGATATCGCAGAGTAACGATACAAAGTCAAAGGCTTTCGGTAGGGCCAGCCACGGGATGTTTTTTGAGCCTGATACATTCGACGAGCGTTATCTTGAAGGGACGATGATAGACCCAAAAGCGAAGGGATGGCAAACGCAATTAGAAGAGAATCCCGGATGGGACATCTACCCGAAGGGATCTCGTAAACGCATCGAGCGGATATGCGAGTGCGCGAAAAATGATCCAGAGTGGCGGTCGTTCCTTGAGGCCGATGGAGAGGTCGAGTTGTCTATCGTTTGGATTGACGAGGTAACTGGACTTTTGTGCAAGTTGCGCCTTGACAAGCATATCATGTCGCCGAGCGGGACGCATGTTATCATTGACGCGAAGTCTTCTAAGAACGCGCAAGGGCATAAATTTGAAAAGGATGCTGAGGGTTTTGGATACGGAATTCAGACGGCATCATACATCGCCGGTGCCGCCGCTGCATTTGATTGCGACGAGAGCGACATCCTTTATCGGATAGCAGCGTTTGAAACAGAGCCGCCTTGGCTGCGCGAGATTTACAAACCTGACGAGATGGACCGATTCATCGAACACGGTCGTACGGAATACCGCAGGCTCCTGAACACTTACGCGCGATGCCTTGGCACTGGAATCTGGCCGGGATACACGATTGAACGGATCGAGGCTATGGACAAGGCAGGGATTGAGTTCGGGGCTAGCCCTGGGACGCAGGAACTTTCGCCGCCTGATTGGGTGAAGGAATAATTCTACTTAGGAGATCAGAACATGGCAGATCAAACCACAGCGTTACAATTATTCGAGGCTAACAAGGTTTCATTTGAAAAGGTACTTCCGAACCACATGACGCCTGACAGGATGACTCGGTTGGCGCTAGGGTGTATCAAGCGAAACCCTAAACTAGCCCAGTCTGACCCGATGGCGTTCTTAGGCGCAATCATGCAAGCGTGCTCAGTAGGTCTAGAGATCGACACCCCTCTCGGGCATTGCTACATGGTTCCTCACAAAGGCAAGGCTTCGCTCATCATAGGCTACAAGGGTATGATCGAACTTGCCTATCGCAGCCAGAGCGTCGCACAGGTCACGAGTCATGTCGTATTCGAGAATGATGTCTTCGCAATCGAATATGGGACTGAAGAAAAGATCAAGCACGTCCCTTGCATAGACGGAGATGAACGAGGTAAGGCAATCGGCGCATACGCTGTTGTCAGCCTCAAGAGCGGCGGTAAAATCCAGAGGTTCTTACCGATCAAAGAGATACTTTCGGCGCGTCCATCTCACTGGCAGAAAACGCCATGGGGGGATAAGAACGAGCACGTCGTCCATGAGATGTATATGAAGACAGCGCTACGACGTACGCTGAAGACATCGCCACAGAGCACAGAACTTGCAAAGGCAGTCCATCACGACGAGATGCAGGCCTCTGGGCATATCGCTAAGTTCAATCGTGAACTAGGCGAAGCGGCTATGGTCGCAGAGGCGACGGTAGTTGAGCAAGGCGAGTCTTTGGCGGATATGATAAATGATAAACCAACAGAACCGTCAGAACTTCCAAACGATCCAGAGATCAAGAGACTAGTTGAATCGCTAAACATGCCAGACAAAGACCTTGAGGCTCTAATCGGAGCGTACGAAGGCGACAAAAGCGGCATTATTGACGACTTGAATGACCAACTCGCTAAGGCATCTTCGCCAAATTGAGATTTGACGAAGGTGGGCAAATGATACACCACAAATTCACAGGGAGTTATACTATGAACGAGTACGACAAACAGAAGCAGAGAGAGATAAACGCATATAATGACGGACAGGTCAGCGCACTTGACAAATCGGGACGTGAAATCATGGCAATGGCTCGTCGGGTATTCGGAGATTCTCCAGCGACAGATACGATAATAGGTTTTGCCAGTGTCCTCTTTGATTATGCAAGCGAAATACGTAGGGGCGAGTCCGATGAAGGTAAAGAGGTAGAAACACAGGCAAAAACCAGCGCTGAGGGGGCGCCAGAGGACGCGGGAGAGGGCGCTGGGCCGGACAGCCTACGGCTTGGTTGCGGAGTAGAGTTTGTACCCTATGGCGGCGCAAACCTTGCAGTAAACGTTATAAATGATGGAGGCTGGGCTGTGCTCGATGAGGAAAACGCGATTAAATTGGGGCGGTTTATGATGCAGCGGCATCCCGAGATCATTAGCAAAACCTCTACTTGAAAACATGAGGCAGCGCCTACTGTTTGAAATGCACCTTCGCCAAACTTAGATTTGACGAACATGAGTCAAAAGTTACGAACAAAATAAGGAGGGTTGATACTATGGGCGGCACACAGTACAGCACAGAAGACAGAATAAGTGAAATGGTTGACGTTCGCAAGGGCATTCTTGGCTCGGCAAAAAACGTTGACCACTGGAAAAGTGACATCTTGAAGCATCATGGCCCGATAGGTTTAGCTACCGCCAAAACGATACATGGTAGTCTCCTAGCGTCTGCCGATGAATGGCAGGATGAAATAGACAAGTGGAAGGCAGAACTTGAATCAGACCAAAAACCCGAGCAACCATAAGGAGAAAATGGCTATGGATTGGAATGAGTTTCTACAAGTAGAGGCAGACGCAAAGAACACGATAAGCCTAGCCACCATCATGGTCGAGAATCTTGCGAGGCTCTGTCGTGGCAGGCTAAGACATGTCGATGGCTATACGCTTTCGTCATTGAAGAGGGAATTGCGCGACTTCAACATGCAAACTCGTGAGTGGAAAGACAAGAAGTAGCGCCGCTTGGCATGATATAGTATGACGGGAACTACTACTACAAAACATCAAGCGCTGCCTACTGTAGCACCTCGAACTTCGTCAAACGTAGATTTGACGAACATAAAAAACACAAAGATTCCGCTTGCATCACACATCAAGCCATGATTGAATCAACACTCATCAAACAAAAGGAGATGAAATGTCTGACTACGACAACAACATGCGAGGCGTACTATTCAAGAATGACAAGGGCGATAACGACAAGCGCCCAGACTACACGGGGACGTGTGAAATTGACGGCGTTCAGATGAAGATGGCCGCTTGGGTCAGGACATCTAGTAAGGACGACAAGAAATTCTTCAGCATCTCGTTCACGAAGGAAGAGAAGCAGGAAAGCACAAGTACAGAATCGACACAGACTCCAAACCAGAGCCAGACCAACACAGGGACAGACGACGATTTACCATTCTAAACTTACGCAGCGTCGGGCGTCACGCGGGCGCAAGGCTGTTCTCCCTCCTGCCTGGATCACGGCCGGTTCGAATCCGGTACGCTGCGGCTTATTGAAAGGCGATCAAATGAATCAAGACAAGATCAGGATCACTCTGGCGCTTCCTCCTAAGGAGTTGTCGCCGAACGCTCGCGTCCATTGGGCTAAGAAATCAAGGGCTGTGAAAGCGTACAGAGCCCTTGCTATGGCCGTTGCCCGTGGGTACTTCGCAGGAAATGAGCCGCCTAGATTGACGAAGGCTCGATGCCAAGCGATCTTCTACCACAAAGACAAGCGCAGGCGCGATCCTGATAATCTAGCCGCGTCTCTCAAGCAAGCCTGGGATGGATTCAGAGACGCTAAGATATTCACAGACGACGATCAACTGACGCATCTTCCGATCATCAAGCGCATCGACAAAGACAACCCGCGCGTTGATATCGAGATTGAGGGGATTGACTGATGGCTGAACGAGGACACCTTGAAGAAACCGAGCGACATACGATTGCTGAATCAGCGATGAAGTGGATATTCGATAATCACAATATGCTTGATCTTCTGTTGCTCAGGGAGTCTTGCGCATCATGTGCAATCGAAGGAAATGGAGTCTGTGAGATATGCGGAGAGACTCTGAGTCGCTTGATAAACGGAGAACATGTAAGCGATAGGTATTTGCTCGGCCTCGCTTGGTTTATGAGAGACTCCAAAGAGAGGGACGACCAATGAAAAAGCCAACACTATCCATAGCCGTGGACTTCGACGGGACGCTATGTGAAGACGCATACCCTAATATTGGTGCGTCTGATATTGAGTTAGTTGGTTCTCTGATATGCGCGCAGATTTACGGGATCAAGTTGATACTAAACACTTGCCGAGAGGGATCTCTTTTGCAAGATGCTCTTGATTGGTGTTCTAATAGATGTCTACATTTCGACGCCGTAAACGAGAACCTTACCGAGCGAATCGAATACTTCGGAGGCGATTGCAGAAAGGTCAGCGCAGATTTAGTCCTTGACGACAGGGCGGCGGGATGGGATAGACTTGTCGCGATTGAATCAATCCGAAAGTTGAGAGTCCAAATGATGGAGGAATAAAACAATGGCGCACCGGTCGATAGACCCTGGCCTGTTCGATCAAGTATGGTTTCGGAAGTTATCGCCTGAGCATAAACTGGTATGGATTTATCTTACAACGCAACGAATATGCGACAACTCTGGCGTATGTGAAATAGATGAAGGATCAATTGAATTCAAGATCGGTCCAGATTTTCTATTCACCGACGCAATAAGCGCGATCAATGAGAATAAGAATCGTGTGGAGCCATTTACAGAAAGTAAGATGTACATACCTGGATTCGTAGATTTCCAACAGAGTAAAACTCTTCGCTGGTCAACCTTATGGCATAGGGAAATAATCCGCCTACTAGATGGCCATGGGCTACTAAAGCGCTATTGTGATAATCACAACGAGTACGACCTTGGGCCTGAGTACGGGCCGAAGTATCCCGAGAAGCCCCTGATAATCAGTGACAAGAAGCCTAACAAAAAGCCGAAGGCAAAGCGCAAGAAAACAAAGCCAACGTCAGACGATTCTTTCGATCAGTTCTGGTCTGCCTACCCTAGCAAGAAAAACAAGGGGCAGGCGCTAAAGTCGTGGGCTAAACTTGAGATGACGCCTGAGTTGCTGTCTAAGATAATTGACAGCGTGAAGCGACATACCCAGCACGAAAAGCAATGGTCTGATGATGGTGGCAAGTACATACCCAACCCGTCTACGTGGCTCAATGCTTTAGGCTGGGAGAATCAGATTGGTCCTGTATCTGTAGGGAATAAGCCAGAAGTATCTCAAGATGAATTGTCTAAGGCTTTCAACTGAGGAACATTATGAGCGAAGAATTCAGACAGATGCCGCACAATCTCGACGCCGAGCGGGCCGTGTTGGGCTCTGTGTTGCTTGAGAATAAATGCTTGCCTGAGATCACGGAGATACTACGCGAGGACGATTTCTATGACCCTGCGCACAGGGCTATCTACTCCACGTTTGAGAAACTCGACACAGCAAGCAAGCCAATCGACCCGACAATGGTTCGTGAGCAACTTGAAACAGACGGTATGCTTGACGTTGCGCGAGGCCCGACGTATATTATGCAACTTGAGAGCGCCGTCATGTCGATTCGTAACGTCGTTGATCACTGCAAGGTAGTGAAGAATAAGGCAACGCATAGGGCGTCAATACAGATAGCGCACAAGATGGAAATGAATGCTTATGACGATGGCATAGACATAAACACAACCATGAGCGATGCTCAATCAGAGATAATGGATTTGCAAAAAGAAGAAAGTCGCGAGAACATAATCCATATTTCTGAACCTGTTATGACCGTGATGGACAGAGTCGATGAACTGCGGGCGTCTAAGAGCAACATATCAGGGATAGCAACAGGTCTGGACAAGTTCGACGACAATACTGGCGGGCTTCAACCAGGGGACTTGTTTGTTTTAGCAGCGCGCACGAGCGTAGGGAAAACAGCGCTCGCCTTGACAATTACCTACCACATGAGCGTTATAAATAGGAAACTTGGCCTGTGGTTCAGCGCAGAGATGAACGATACACAACTCGCGCAACGCCTGATCTCAATAGGCAGCCAGATAGAACGTGGAAAAGATGATACATTCATCGGCCTACAGCAAATAAGAAACCCGTATCATTTACCAGAATCAGAAATGTGGAAACTAAACGCATACGCCAAGCGTGTCGGTAGCGCACCAATCCATATAGACGATACGCCGTGTATAGACATATCTGATTTGAGATCGCGCGCAAAGTATTTCAAGCAAGCGCATCATGATCTTGCTTATTGTGTGGTCGATTATGTGCAATTGATGGGCGCGTCTAACAATGACAATGAGGTCGCAAAGATCACAGAGATAACACAGAGGCTAAAGCAATTAGGCCGTGAGTGTGAAATACCGATCATTGCTCTTGCACAGGTGAATCGTGGAGGAGTCGATAAGCCAGAGCTTTATCACCTAAAGGGATCAAGTTCTATTGAGCAGGACGCAGACATTGTGTTTATGATGCACAGGCATGACGATGTAGACAGAGCCTTAGAATATCAGCCGATAGACGGCTTCCTCGCAAAGATAAGGAACGGGCAACCGATGGAGATGAACATGTCTTTCCACGGGCCTACGACGACGTTTTCCGAGATTTGATAACTGATACACAATACAAACTTCACGCAATGTCATTTTATCCTTGCGGCGTCGGATGTGTGCGGGTACTGTCTGGGCATGCTCACGACAAAACAATCCGAAGGGACCGAGACGATGAACATTATTGACTTAGAAAATAAAGCGACATGCAAGCCATGCAACACGAGTTTTGATTTTGTTGTTTTGGTTGATGATAATGGACAAGACAAATTTACTTGCCCAACTTGCCGAAGATCTTATTGGAGACAGGGATGGGGCAACATATTTCGTGACGGACCAAACGCAGGCAAGCATTATGTGTTTTCAATTCTTATCGATGCTAAAATGAACAGCTGTGTAAGTTCCTAGCCTCTTCGGCAGCGCGTCGGCTTCGGTCGGCGCGCTGATCGAAGGCGCTTGATAATCTGAACTGAGAGGTGAGAGTGTATGAACTACGACGTAAAAATAGCAGTGCTCGAAGGACTCGAAGAAGAATTCAAAGACAAGATAAAGCGAGTCAGGACAGAGCGCAGCCAGACAATCGCAACAGCGGCGTCACAGTCTTCAATCGCTGAGTCAACCTGGAGGCGCGCTGAGAAAGGCCACCGGATCAGGCAGTCTACTGTTGATAAGATCCAGGGGTATCTTGACAAGAGGGAAAAGATGCTTTGGGTTGTTGAGTTGTGGAAACGTCTTTTTAGGATCGGTTGATGTTTTTATTTGACGAAGGTGGGCATTTGACACACAAGAGTATAAGGAGGAATGAATACTATGGAGATTGAACCAGACAACACGAGAGAGAGTATAATCGCTGGGCAAGGTTTTATCAATGGCATTCTTCGTTGTCTAGAGCACTTAGAAAAGAAAGCGGAACGCTATCACTTGCAGGGATTCAACAAAGACGCAATTGTATTCAGGCGGGCGAGTCTTTCGCTTGAAGGACCATTGCTTGCCGCTCAACAGATCGTTGGAGCCTTAGAGATGGACGACGACGAAGACCAAAAACCCGAGGAAGCATAAGGGGAAATCTCATGAAAGATGATCTTAGGAAGTTCTGGGAATCATTGAAACAACACCCAGGCGTACCTTGGGCGTTGTTCTTTTCCACGGTGCCATGCGTTGCAGTGACAACCTACAGCCCTCTAAATCGCATTTCATTGGAGACGACGCTGGTCGTCTTAGGTTCGTCTCTATCCTTCTGGGCGCTCGTGTTCTATACGGCTTGGGCGGGCAGAAATCCAGAAAACGATATAAGCGAAACCGATACTGAAAAAGAGTAGGCGGTTGCTAGTGTATCAGATGCACCTTCGTCAAATAGAGATTTGACGAAGGTGTGCAGATGACACACCACACTATTAGGGAGAGTGAATACTATGAGCGAAACAATAGGCGACAACGAGAAGAGAATCATTCAATTAGGATCATTGAAAGATCAGGAAGAGAAAGTCTCTCGGGAGATTTTAGCCCTAGGTCGTGACCAAAAAGGATTCGATGATCGTGGTGAAATCTATATTGCTGTGGGCATAATGGGAAAAATTGAAGCCTTGAGATTGAGAAGGTCGGCACTGTCAAAGCGCATCTACGAACTAGAAAACCCAAGCGAAACACAGGCAAAAACGAGCGCTGAGGGGGCGCCTCAGGACGTTGGCTCGACCGTGAACCCTGCTGTCTATCCGCGTGTTGAGAAGGTGACAGATATGGTTAGGGCGCAGTTTTGCAGGGACGGAAAACTCCTGATTGACAAGCAATGGTCTGAGTCACCCATCCGGCTTTCCAAAGAGGAGGCAATGCGGCTTGGACTTTTACTAATCAAACACTACCCTGGGATCATAAGCGAAACCTATACTGATAAACCCTAGGCCCGGCCTAGGGTATTATATCCACCTTCGTCAAATCCAGATTTGACGAAGGTGGGCAATTGACACAGTGCAGTATAAGTAAAAGCAAGGTTCATAAGTTGACCGTGTATTCACGGCAACCAAACTATAAGGAGTTTAGCATGGATCAGAACGATGTTCAAGAAACAAAAAACCCGGTTCAGGAACCAGTAGAGATCGAGCCAACCCGAGAAATGCCGAAGTACAAATGTCACAAAGAGGTTTATGCGCTGAAGATCAAATTCATCGTATTCGACTCTGATTTAGCAAAAGAAGAAAATCGAGAGACAGACGGAAGTGCCGTTATCACACCGGCAGAAGAGGGATACCTACCGTTCAAAGTAGACAGCATGTATGTAGGCAAGTTTAGCCCGTACAAAGGCGGATACTACATCATTTACAACGACGGATACAGGTCATTCTCGCCATCCGATGCGTTTGAGGCTGGCTATACATTGATTTCCTGACGTATCTCGTGAGTGTCCTTGACGGACTAGGACACTTGCAAAATACGTTAATAATCAAAGACAGCAATAAGGAGATTATGATGAATAAGAAGCCAGCAAAGTTAGAATTAGTTACGATAGATGATCACGCTGGGCTTCCCAGATTTTGGTGGCTTTTGATGTGCGTAGCCATGATAGCAGGGGCCTCGATGTCTTTTGCTTTACTCGTAATAGGGCTTTGCCATACTTGCAACTAGCGGTTGGTTGAAACAAGATCAATTGCCGTTCACAAGATTACACATAATCAGGCCGAATCTAAGCCTGAGAGTATTAGCGAAACCGATAAAGAAAAAGACTAGGCCCTGCCTAGTGTATCAGATGCAACTTCGTCAAACTCAGATTTGACGAACATAGGCATTTGACACACCATACTATAAGGAGAAGTGAATACTATGAATGATCTGTACGATGACACAAGTGACATCATAACCGAAATGGCGTGTGTTCGCAAGGGGCTTCTTATGGCTTTAGAAGACCTTTTGTATGCCAGGAAGGTAACGCATGCCAAGTGCGGTAGGGACGTAAAACGGGTTCTTGGCAAGACTATAAAACGGTTTCGCATTGAGTGCGACTTGTGGGGTAAAGATATTGCCATTTTGAAAGAAGCGAAAAAGGCGATGGCAAAATATGAGCAAATACAAGGAGAAATTGATGACTAAGACACCAGCCCAAGACGAAAGAAAAGCAATCGGAGACGACGTAGGACGCACATCGTTTAGGGGGGCAAGGCGCAAAATGGCTCGTGACCTAAAAAATGAGACAGACTTGCGGGATGTCTATAGGTCAAACATAGCGATGTTTTTACACGATCACTATGGGATAACTGACTATGAAAAACGGAACGCTGCGGCCGAGGGAATCATAAAACTTGTCTTTGAATCATAAGCCACACCTATACTTGAAAACAAGAGGCGGGCGCTTGTGTAGCAGATGCAACTTCGTCAAATAGAGATTTGACGAATATCCTAAATCGCAGGATAAACCTGCACAGCCCGAGAATGATCCCACCGTCCAGGAGCATTAGCCGTGTTCCTGGGCGTGTGCTCGTAGTGCATCTTGTCGCCCCATGCTCTGTCAATCTCAGAAGAGCAAAACGTAGTCCTAGGATCATCACGCCCGACGCCGATTCCCCATTTCTCCAGATAGTCTATCCCGGCTTGGCTTGCTCTCTGCGCTGAGTACGGTGTACCTTCACGGGCGACGATATTTGCCCAAGCCTTCATCGCCTTGCGCTGGTCTCGCGCAGGCACGGCAAGAATCTTGATGTCATTGCGCCCACGGTAGCGGTTGATTGACTTGATTAGGGGCCTTACAACCACTCCTTCGGGGTTTATTGCTCCACAGGCAGTCTCAGGAGAGCCCATATAAGTCCCCCTAGCCATCTCGACATGGACAACGCGGAAATGGTTGCCCCTCAGGCGTAAGAGCCTCTGAGCGACCGCGTGAGCCCATTGCAAGAGGAATATGGCCAGATGGACGGGTCGGCGTATGCTCGGCCAGCGAAGGATCACTTCTAGAAGGTATATTTTGTTCGGATCAAGCATATTCAGCATCGTCGAGAGCCTTTCTTTGCGTCTAGTGGAACTGGATGCCACCGAAGCCTACCATCGCCAGGTATCCCATTCCATCAGCGACACCCCCGA
>SDBT01005874.1_pt1 | contig 20524 bp, 19 predicted proteins | sample 2277101 | NCBI WGS metagenome assembly SDBT01 (sample SAMN10404973, study PRJNA504765) | marine sediment metagenome | isolation source: marine sediment core GS10_PC15, 103 cmbsf | place: Arctic Ocean: Southern Knipovich Ridge | collected 2010 | reverse complement strand
GAGGCGGCTTAACCACCGCCTTTTCTTCTTATCTATCCAGGTAGCTAAAAGCGATAAACTCCAGCCCGCCCCAAGCGGGCTGATAAAAACAGCAAAGCGTTGCCCTTCAAATTAAAATGCGCCCACGAATTAAATGTGTAAGTCCTGCACTTCACGGTGGCGGTTTGCTGCGGATCGGGACCGGTGATGTTCGGGAGGTGTTGATCATAGGGATTGATATGAGCTGCCAGGGGGGTATCACCGATCTTCGAGAGTCACTTTTGTTGCAGGGTAAAGGCAGCGAGCCTCTTTCTTTTGAAGTTTGCGGTCAGAAAGATGCCGTCGTCGGCTGGGTTGGGATAAGTGCACTGGCCGATCCGAATGAGCAAACCGATGAGTATGATTTCGAGCAGGTTCTTGAGATTATCGGTGATCGGCTCGTGTTGATGACAGCGGGGCGAGTTAAAATAGCTTCGTATGGCTCGGATGATGGCAATAGCGTGGAAATTAGATACAGACCTAAACGAAAAGTACTTTCATTTCGGATATCGGATGTTTTCCATAGCGGTGTGATAACGCGTGACAGTACGGTTTATCTGCCTTATGAAGTTTTTTACGAGTTGAGTCTTGGCAGGAAGAGGGAGGGCGGGCCTTTATTTTTACATATCTGGCTTGCTGAGGGTGCGGATGTAGTTCAAGTGAAAGAGAGAATCCTTGGGAAATGGCAGGAGCATGTCGCCGGAGTGAGTGGTTCCGGAACCAGGGAAGTTGAAAATGCGGGGGTGCGGACTCGGAAGGAGAGCCTCGAGGGTTTTTACAGCCACCTTGGGGAATTGCGCAAGCAGATGTCTTTGGTGATGCTGATTTTTTCTGTTATATGCTCTGTTGCGGTCCTTTTGATTTTCTGTATTTTTTATATGATCGTTACGACCAAGCAGAAGGACATTGCGATAATCAAAAGCTGCGGGACTGGCAGGGGTGCGGTGACACTGATATTTTTGGGTTTTGGCGGTAGTGTCGGTGTTGTTGGCTCTGTTTTTGGTATATTGCTTGGTACTATTGTTGTTCGCAATATCAATATACTTCAGGACTGGGCGCGTTCTGTTCTTGGTTTTCGTGTCTGGAGCAGCAGTATTTTTGTGTTCGATAAGATACCGAATGAGGTTTGCTGGGATTCGGTAACGTGGATAGTTCCTGCGGCGATTCTTGCTTGTGTGGTCGGCGCCCTGATGCCGGCAGTTTCTGCTGCGCAGGCTGAACCTGTTAAGATATTACATTTTGAATAAGCTTTAGTGATGTGTAAGTTTCTGTTGGCAATTCGATTTCTGTTACGGCGTCGTGTGAGCTACTTTGCGGTGGTTGCGACGGGATTGTGCGTTTTTGTTGCGTTTGTGGTGATAACGGGTTTTAGCGGTGTGACTGCACGATTCAAGGATTACATTCACGATTGCTATGGAGATTGTATTCTGAGTACGAAATCTCTTGTTGGATTCGGTCATTATGAGCAGTTTATCGATGTGCTGGAATCGGCGGAGATTGTCGAGGCGGTGTCGCCGGTAATAAAGGGTTATGCCCAGATAAGGACTATCTATGATTCCAATGTGGTTCGGCAAAGGAATAGGCGTGCAGATATGTTTGTCGGTATTGATCCGGTAGCTCATAGCAAGGTCACCGGTTTTGGGCGTTGGCTTGGGTTGCATAAGGATGATCCTTCGGCGGCGTTTGAAGCTGAAGATTCCAATGTGCCCGGTTGTGTTCCTGGTGCGGGTTTTCTATTTGACTGGGATCCTAATAATAAGAAGTTCGATATTGGCGAAGCATTTCCGCAGGTTCGGTTCGAGGTAAGTGTCTTTCCGCTGACGGCCAAAGGTGCTCCTCTAAAGGCCGGATTGGGAGAAGTCAGTGCCAAGACGTTTTATTGCAGCGATTATATCCATACTAAGTATATCAGTGACTGGACGGTTTTTAGTCTGCCTTTTGTTCAAGCCCAGCGTCTGTGCGGGATGGATTCCGAGCCGAGGCGTATCAACGAGCTTTATGTAAAGTTCAGGCCGGGTGTGCCATTAGAGGCCGGTCGCGGGGAGGTAGCCAGGCTTTGGGATCAATATCGCAAAGGTAAGTCCGGGGCGAAAGGTGCTAATCTTCTTGAAAATGTGCGAGTTCAGAGTTGGAAGACGCACAACCGTACGATTGTCGCGTCAACTGAAATCCAGCAGACGTTCATGATTGTTATCTTCGGACTTGTGGGTATAATTGCGGTGTTTATAGTCTTCGTGGTTTTTTATATGATTGTCAGTCACAAGAGTAAGGACATCGGCATATTAAAAAGCGTCGGAGTTTCCAATATTGGAGTGTTAGGGGTTTTTATGGCATTTAGTCTTCTGATCGGTTTGTTTGGTTCGCTGCTCGGAGCCCTTGGCGGGTGGCAATTTCTGGTTCATATTGAACAGATTCACGGTTTGTTTAAGGGCGTTTTTGATTATGGCTTGTCTATTCCGGGAGAATTTGATATAGAAGACATTCCAAACCAGATTAATTTTGGAATTCTTAGTATAATAATTGTATCGGCGATATGCGCTTGTCTTATCGGTGCGTTGATACCGAGTTGGCAAGCTGCTCATAAGCAGCCGGTTGAAGTTTTGCAGGTGAGTAGTCTATGAGCAAGAACGAAATCATATTGAAAACCGAAGGCCTTTATAAATCTTATCGGATGGGCGCAGCGGAGGTCAAAGTTCTCAGAGGTGTGAATCTTTCGATCAGGAAGGGTGAGTTTGTGGCCATTATAGGTGCATCAGGTAGTGGTAAAAGTACTCTTCTTCATATTTTGGGAGCTCTGGATAAGCCTGATAAGGGTCGTGTCCATTTTGAGGGTGAGGATTTGAGCAGTGCCGGCGAGCGTTATTTGAACCGGTTCCGTAACAAGATGGTAGGTTTTGTATTCCAGTTCTACCATTTATTGGACGAATTAAACGTATTAGAAAACGTTTTTTTACCGGCGATGGCGTCGAAAAGCGTTTTAGGTTGGCTCGGTAGTCGGCGTTGGGCTCGTAGCAGGGCGCAGGAGTTGCTGGAAGAACTTGGATTGCCAGATCGGGCCAGACATAAGCCTTATGAGCTTTCGGGTGGTGAGCGGCAGAGAGTTGCAATAGGCCGAGCCCTGATGAACGAGCCGAAGCTGCTTTTGGCCGATGAGCCGACCGGGAACCTTGACTGGACAACAGGAAATGGTATCCTAAAGGTCTTTGAAAAACTAAATAAGGCCGGACAGACCATAGTTATGGTAACGCATGATGAGCGAATTGCCTCTCGTGCGGGTCGGATAATAACCCTTAGCGACGGCAAAATTGCATCTCAGGCATGATAAGACGAGCTTTATGAGAATTTTGCAGATATATTTCAGACGCGAATCTGAAGGTATTGCTTGAGAGTGCATTCGCTTTTGGAGATTTTTTTTATGTCCCTAAAGATTTGGCTTGATGGAAAACTTGTTGACGAGGCTGATGCGAAGATATCCGTTTTTGATCACGGTCTTCTCTATGGAGATGGTGTCTTTGAGGGTATCCGTGTCTATAACAGCATGATATTCGAGTTGGATGCTCATATAAAGCGTCTTTACGAGTCAGCTCTTGGGATTCGTCTTGAGATTCCGATGAGCAAGTCCAAACTGGTAAAAGCCGTTGAGCAGACAGTCCAAGCCAATGGTGTCATTGACGGTTATATCCGTTTGGTTGTGACTCGAGGCAACGGAACATTGGGTTTGAATCCCTTTATCTGCGATCCGGCCAGGGTCTTTATTATCGCAGATAATATTCAGCTTTATCCTGAAGAACTTTATGAAACGGGGATGAAGACTATCAGTGCGACAACGGTCCGGAACCATCCGTTGGCGATACCTCCTCAGGTTAAAAGTCTCAATTACCTTAACAATATATTGGCGAAAATCGAGGCACTGGATAACGATGTACCCGAGGCGATTATGTATAACCATGTTGGTTATGTTGCCGAGGCAACCGGTGATAATGTTTTTATCGTAAGGGACGGTATTATTTATGTCCCTCCGGTAGAAGCCGGTTCCTTAGATGGAATAACGCGCGGTATAGTTATCAGGCTGGCCAAAGAAGAGGGTATAGAAGTAGTCGAGAAGAACCTTACCCGGTTTGACCTGTACGTTTGTGACGAGTTCTTTCTGACCGGTACTGCGGCAGAGGTAATCGGTGTTGTTGAAATTGACGGCAGGGTCATCGGTGCGGGTAAACCGGGTCCTGTTACACGTTTGTTGCGTAAGAAGTTTTTTGGTTATGCCCATGGCAAGACGAAATAGCCAAACTCACACTGTATAAAAGAAAAAGGCCGGCTAAAAAACCGGCCTTTTTTTTCTTTAAGTATCGTCAGTTAGAAACCGGAAGAAATAGTGACACCTCCGTAGAGGATGTTTTTATGGGTCGTATTGACTGATTTTTCGAATGTAACCTGGTAGAAAATTCCGGGTTTAACAGTGACGTTTCCTATGGGAATTGGCATATTAGCACCGAAAGTAGCGTGTGACCAATCATGTTTTACAGTTGCACTTCCGTATCCATCATTATAAACCACATCAGCCATGAGATTTAGTGTCTGCTCTGGCGTTTCCGGTAGAAAACCCGGTACGATAAGGTCATAATTCAGACCGAAAACGTGTATCCAACCACCATACTGTCCAGGGAGCACTGAATTATGCTGATTGGGCCATATTCTACCTACGTAATAGCTTGGCACAACGCCTACGGAGCAAACATTTGGCAGAGCAAAATATGCACCAATTTCCTGAGTATCACCGATATCGGTGCTTCCTCTACTAAGAAGTTCGTCGCCATCTCCTTTATTTGGATTGTCAATGAAGTCACGGTAGATGAAGTTTAGTCCGAAATCTACGGTGTGTACCTCCCCCTCGAACAGGCTTCTGTCGTATGCAAATATGTACTGGTATTCAGTTCTGTTTACCGTACTTCTTCCTCTTTTGCTTGCACCTTCGGCGCCGTATACGGCCAGAACAGTTACGCTGAGCCCTGTATCGAAGCAATCGACCGAAACTTTTGGTATAATCGCCGCTTTTCCGGCCATTCCTTCAAAGCCGTGCCAGATGTACTTGCTGGTATATTCGACTTCATATTCGACTGCCAGCTTTTCCTCTTGCGCCTGAAGCAGGCCTGCAGTAGAGAGTGAAATTATGGCGATTAGTAGAATTGTCCTTTTCTTCATGTTCATCTCCTTAAAAAAAAATACCAGAAAAATCCATCACAATCCTGAACATCAACATGTTTTTCTAAGCCAAAGCCTGATGCCAGTGTTACAATTCTATATCCATAGAGAGTAGGAATTCAACAAAAAAATGTTTTTTTTAAAAGTTGTGTTTTCCAGTAGTATTTTCCGGCGACAAGTTGGTTTTTTCGCAAAGTCAAATATTGTGTAGTTGGTAAAAGTCCGAATATATTAGAGCGAGATTTGTCTATTATGGTTATAATGTCGGCTATGCAGCACGATGGAATCCAAAATTCGCTTTTTGGGGCATCTGAGGAGGCTAATATTGCCTCTGCGGCTCCTTTGTCGGTCCGTATGAGGCCCAGAACGATAGAAGAGTTCATGGGCCAGAGGCATTTTCTGGGTTCTGACAAGCTGCTTCGTCGAATGTTGGAGGCTGATTCGCTTAGCAGCCTTATATTCTATGGTCCGCCTGGTGTGGGCAAAACCTCACTTGCGGCGGTTGTCGCTAATTATACCCAGGCGAAATTTCGGTATTTAAGCGCTCCTGCGGCTACGGTCAAGGATATTCGCGAGGTGATTGCTTCTGCCCGGGACGCTCTTGCATCTGCGGGGGGCAGGACAGTTCTTTTTATCGATGAAATCCACCGTTTTAATCGTGCCCAGCAGGATGTATTGCTTGATGATGTCGAGTCGGGGATATTGATTCTGATTGGTGCGACGACGGAAAATCCTTATTTTTCTGTTAATTCGCCTCTTATTTCACGAAGTACGGTCTTTCGTTTCGAGCCTTTATCTGAAGAAGATGTACTTTTACTACTCAAATCGGCAATTTGTGATAGCCAGAGGGGGTTGGGCAGGTTCAAAATCGAATTTGATGATGATGCCTTGAAGTTTCTTGCTGTTATGTGTGACGGTGATGCCCGCAAGGCGCTTACGGGTCTTGAGGTTGGAGTTCTCTCGCAAGCCAAACGAGAGGGTGAGAAAGTCATAAAATTTAATTTGGAAGTGGCCAAAGAGTCGATACAACAAAAGGCAATAAATTACGATGGCAGCGGTGACACACACTATGATTTGGCCAGTGCTTTGCAGAAGAGCATGCGTGGTTCGGACCCGGATGCGACGGTGTATTGGCTTGCGCGAATGTTAGCCGGAGGTGAGGATATACGGTTTATTGCCCGTCGCATTGCTGTTTGTGCAGCTGAAGATGTCGGTAATGCCGATCCGATGGCCACGGTGCTTGCGGCTTCGGCTTTTCAAATATCGGAGTTTATAGGATTACCTGAAGCGCAGTTGGCCTTGGCGCAGGCGGCACTTTATATTGCATGTGCCCCGAAGTCAAATTCGTCTTCCAGCGCGATAATGAAGGCTTCGAGTGATGTTAGATCGGAGCCGACTATTCCGGTTCCCATGCATCTCAAGGATAGTCATTATTCGGGTGCGAAGAAGCAGGGTTTCGGTGTTGATTATAAATATCCACATAATTTCAAGGATGGATTTGTAGTGCAGGAGTATTTACCGGCAGGCGTGAAGAAACAATATTATGTACCTAAAGATTCAGGTTACGAAAAAACTATCAAAGGTTATTTACAAAAGCTCGAAAGCCTGATAAAAGATAGCAAACGCGATGGCGCTGGCAGGAAGGGTAGTTAGATGAACAAGGCCGAATTTCGGCAACAATTGCAAAAGAAGCTGCTTTCGATGAGTGATGAGCAGCGAGTTGAAAAGAGCAGGAGGGCCTGTCATAATCTTGTTTCGACTCAACAGTTTCAAGATGCGTCTGTGATAATGGCGTTTGTTTCCTTTGGTCATGAGATCGATACGTCAAATGCAATCCTTCATGCCTGGCAGCTTGGCAAGACTATAGTTGTTCCGAAGATTTCATGGCAACAGAGGCACATGATCCCGGTGAAGATAACTTCGCTTGAAACGGGTTTTACCACTGGCGATTCAGGTCTTCGCAATCCCGTGACAGGTGTTCCTATGCCAGTCGAGGAAATAGGTCTTGTAGTAACTCCGGCGCTGGGATTTGATGTTAAGGGCAATCGTCTTGGTCGTGGCGGGGCCTTTTATGACAGGTTTTTTGCCAGTGAGGGTCTCAAGGCGCTAAGGTGCGGCTTTGGTTTTGCCGAGCAATTATTAGAAGAAATACCAGTTACAGCGAATGATGTTCCAGTTGATTTTCTGGTGACCGATGCTGGAGTAAGATACTTTAATATTGATATTGGACAGCAAGTTCAAGGAGAGTAAAATGGCCCGTTATCTTCATACAGGCAGGGGCGTCCGAAGGAATCGCGCCCGAATACGAATTTATGTTGTCTCAGCAATGCTTATTATCGGCGTTGTTATTGCAGTGATGTACGGTAACCGTCCAGTCAGAAGCGGTCCTGATGACGAGCCAGTTAAACAGCCGATTGCCGAGGAACAACCTGTGACCAGGCATGAAATGAATCTATCCGGCGAGTCTCAATCCATTGAAGAGCGTGAGATAGCAAAGCCGATCGAGTCAGAACCTAAGGAAATCGAGCCCGTGATACCGGACGTTGTGTCAACTTCTACTGGAATTTCCGATCCTATTGCTGCCCAGCATATATCTGAGGCCATGTCGTTATTGCAACAGAGTCCGAGCAACATTATTGGGGCCAGAGACAGACTCAATGATATTATGCCACTTGCGATGAGCGGTGAACAAAGGAAGTATATCAAGGCGCAACTTGCCCAGATGTCCGAGCATTGGCTTTTTAACAGGAGTATTTTTCCGGGAGATAAACTATGCAGCAGTTATACCGTTGAGTCTGGTGATGTGTTTGAGAATATTGGCAAGAAATTTAAGGTGCCTTATGGGATTTTGATGAGAATAAACAACATATCGAATGCCCGTTCTCTTCAGGCAGGCCAGACTCTCAAAGTCATAAACGGTCCGTTTCATGCCCGTATTTATCGTTCGAAATTTACGATGGATCTTTTTCTACAGAATACGTATATTCGCACTTTTCGTGTGGGCTTAGGCAAGCCGGACACGAAGACACCGACTGGTCTTTGGCGGGTAAAGGTTGGTGGTAAGATGATAAAACCACCGTGGTACAATAAGCTTGAGAACCGGACTTATCAACCTACCGATCGAGATTACCCGTTAGGATCCAGGTGGATTGGTCTTGACGGTATTGATGGTAATGCCAAAGACAGGACCGGATTTGCGATTCATGGTACCAACAAAGAATCCGAGATCGGTATAGCCGGAAGCCAGGGGTGTATTCGGATGTATAACGGCGAAGTTGTGTTGATGTATGACCTGATGATGCCGGGTCATTCTAAAGTAGATGTGGTCGATTAAAATACCCTTCTAAGGGTAGTAAATGTTCGCGAATAAAACCGTAACTGGTTGTATTTAAGTTACTTGCCCGCGGATAAACGGGTAAATTCAATCGAGATCAGTATAGTACAGGAATAATGGAGTATTCTTTGTCAGCATCGAGGACGGATGGGAAGTTTAGCACGGGACTAAGAGCCCGTTTGGACCGGACCTTAAGCCACAGTAAAGGTTCTCAGGACAATCCCACATCTTTGGGCGTTCGTCGCAAGCGAAGCAGTGGCGTTGCCTTATTGGCTTTGAGTGTCTCGATAGCAGTGCATGTCTTAATACTGGCGGCTTTTGGTGTTTTAAGGTTTTCGGGCTCAGAATCGCAAACGATCCTGCAGGCAAAACCTACCGGTCAGATAATTCAGAGCCTGGAGCAAATTCATATTCCTGTTGTTATTGGCAAGCCGAAGGTTATCCGAGCCAGGACACGAGAAGCCATGAGCCGTCCGCAATTGATTGAGCGAACTGCGGCGCTGTTTGGAACCGGCACAGATGCACCGAAATGCGATTTTAGTAGTGCCGCGTCGTCTTTTTCGGCTTTGGAGTTACAGTCCGAATCAGTTGCTTTAATGGCAGGTACGGAATTTTTTGGCGTTGTTGCCACAGGGCGCAAGGTGTGTTATGTTGTCGATTGTTCCGGCAGCATGAAGGGGATATTCGGGCGTGTTCGACGAGAACTGGCCGAATCGATAAGGCGGCTGGGGCAGGACCAGTATTTCGGGATAATCTTTTTTGGCGGCGACAGGCTTCGTGAATTTAGTGGCGGTCGCCTTGTTCGTGCCTCGTCGAAGTCCAAATCCTTAGCTTGTGATTTTATTGATTCGGTACGTCCTGCGGGGCGAACGAATGCTTTTGCTGCGCTGAAAAGGGCGATGGAAGTGCGTGATGCCAGCGGTCAGGGTGCTTCGGTCGTTTATTTTCTTAGCGACGGTTTTGACCTGAGCGATGATTTGGGCGGCAGCTTTGCATATAGGGCCAGAGATATGATGAGTAGGTTGTCGGGGGATGTTAGAATATACACAATCGGATTCTGGTGCCGGAAAGATGACAGGCGGATGCTTGAAGAAATTGCAAAACAAAGCGGAGGTGAATTTGTTTCTGTTGACAGTTCCGTTGTAACCGATGATACTTTCCTTATCTTTGGACGTTATGATCAGGACGATTAGTGATGTCAGGAAAAATATATTTTAGAATATTTGCTTTGGTCGGAATCCTGGCTGTAGTGGTTGCGATAATATTCGTGGTGAAACAACCCGAGACAGGCGTTCAGGGACTCGGTGAGCAGACGTTGTTTAGTCAGTTTGTTGTTTCCGGCGGTCCGGTGGTTTGGTTTGTTCTTTTGCCGATGTCACTGGCAACAGTTTATCTTGCGGTTGAACATTTTCTTAGTCTCAGTCGCAAGCGGCTTTTGTCTGAAGATGTCCGAGCCCGTATAGTCGAACATATTCGGCGATTTGGTACCGCACGGCTCGAAGTGGATTTTGCCGAGACCGAAGATCTGGTCGGTGATGCCGTAGTACGTGCAGTGAACGGCGGTAGAGGTGATTGGTTTCGGATGCGTAATATTATTTTTGAGTCATTGGAGGAGCGTGCGGTTCGTCTGATGCGTAAGATTGAATGGATGAACCTGATCGGTAATGTTTCTCCGATGGTCGGTCTGTTCGGAACGGTTTTCGGGATGATCAAACTGTTTAACTCGATAGTATCGGCAGGTGGTCAGCCCAAGCCGGCTCATCTGGCTGAAGGTATCTCGATCGCTCTGGTTACGACGTTTTGGGGGCTGCTGATCGCGATACCTGCGCTGGCTTTGCATGGGATCTTTCGCAATCGTATTGAAGGATTGGTCAGTGACGCGACACTGCGGGCCGAGGAGATTCTGCCGCATTTGGCGCGTCATATAAAGCCATCAAAACGTGTCCCTCAGCCGCCACGAAAAAAGTCTGGTGACGTACATGAGATTCGAGAAATTAGTCCAAAGCCTGGTATGGGAGCCGATGAGTCTATGCCTATTCGGTGATTTCAGGAGGCCATGTTTGGGTTATGTCATTTAGGATTAGAAGCAGAACAGCAGAGAGACGGAGGTTTTCGGGTACTGCTCTATATAACAATTTTAACATGACGCCACTGATCGATATAGTTTTTCTGTTGATAATATTCTTTATGGTGGTATGCCGTTTCATTGAGGCTGAGAATTTGCCGGTTTCTGTTCCAGACGATTGTCAGTTTGCCCAGCGTGACAGTGATCGGCTGGGCCAGATTACTACTGTTAGTGTTACCAAGGCCGATGGGGAGACGATATTTGCGGTTGATTCCGAGATGGTCAATACCGGGGGCGATCTTGTTGCAAATTTGGCGAGTCTGATTGATTTGCGTTTAAAGGATGTTCCCTCGCAGGGCAGGACGGTTACGCTAAGAATTGATAAGGATGTTTGTTATGCCCAGGCCCAGTACGCGTTAGCTGGTATTGCGGCAAGTTCCGCAAGGGATATTGAATTAGCCGCGATAAAAGACAAGCGTCCTCAATGACGTTTTTTTCTGTAGGCCAGTGTATTTCTTTCCCAGAACACGTCATCGGAATATCCCTGGATTTTGCGGTCGGTTTTTGCCAGGTGTAATCTCTTCGCGGCGGTGATGCAGTATTCTGATTCTATTTCAATGCCGAGGAACCTTCGTTGAAGTTTCGAGGCGGTTACTATGGCGGCTCCGGTTCCCATGAATGGATCAAAGACGATATCGTTTTTGTTTGTTGAGGCGAGAATTAATTTTGCCAGTAGTTTCTCCGGCTTTTGCGTGGGGTGATCGGTGTTTTCCGGCATAGACCAGAAGGGTACAGTAACATCGTTCCAGAGGTTCGAAGGACTCGTGAGTCGGAATCGCCCGTCGGGATCCTGGTGCCAGTCTTTTGCATCCCCGTTTGCATCGGTGTATGGAGCTATTACCCTGCGTTTGAGTTTTATGTCATCAACGTTGAAAATGTATTTGTTGGAGACTGTTGCGAACCAGATGTCTTCGGATGAGTTCTTGAAGTTAGTCCTTGCTCCTCTTCCTTTTTCGCGTTCCCATGTAATTCGGTTGCGGACTTTGAGGTATTTTTCAAGGACGAGATGGACCGGTGTTGAAGATTGCCATTCGGAACAGACATATACCGATGCTGTCTGTTTTAACATCGGCAGCAGGAGGACAAGCAGCTTTTCAAACCAATCGGCGTATTCGTTGATTTTCTTTTTTCTGAAACTGGTTGAGCGAAAAGTTTTGGTTAGATTATAAGGCGGATCGAGTATCAGCAGGTCGGCGAATCGTTTCGGCAGAAATTCCGCTGTCTTGAAGATGTCCTGGTTGATGATTTTGTTTTCGAGAGCCTTGATATTGGCGGGTTTCTCAATGCGGAGGAGTTTTTTGGCGTAAAGTTTTCTTTCCGAGTTTGAAATTGTTATAGTTCGGTTTCGTCCTGCTCTTACCTTAGGATTGCGCGCCTTGTCCATGGCCTGATTGAGATCGTATTAAGCCGATTCCTTTTTTTGTTGCTCTCGTGCCGAGAATAGACCGTCTTTTCCTTCGACGATGTTTTTGGTAATCATGAACTTTGCACCGCGAGGTTCATCGGGCAGTTGGTACATCAAATCGACCATGAGTTCTTCCGTGATCGAGCGAAGTGCCCTTGCCCCGGTATCGCGTTCCATAGCTTTCTTTGCCAGTGCGATTAGAGCATCGTCGGTAAATTCAAGCTCTGCTTCATCCATCTCGAATAATTTTTTGTACTGTTTGATAAGGGCATTTTTCGGTTTTGTCAGGATGTCCACTAATGCGTTTTTGTCCAGCGCTGAAAGTGTTGTTATGATTGGTAGTCTTCCGACCATTTCGGGTATCATTCCGTATTCGATGACGTCTTCTGGTATTACCTGCTGGATCATGTCACTGTAATCGCTTTTTTTGTCTGCTTTTCCGGCCAGTTCGGAGTTAAAGCCGATCATTTTTTTACCAATTCTCTTCTTTACGATATTTTCGAGTCCCACGAAGGTTCCACCGCAGATAAAGAGTATCTGCGTGGTGTCGAGTTGAATATATGATTGTTCGGGATGCTTTCTACCGCCCTGTGGCGGGATGTTCGCGATGGTTCCCTCGAGCATTTTAAGCAGTGCCTGCTGTACGCCTTCACCGGAGACGTCGCGTGTAATCGAGACGTTCTGGAAAGTTTTTCCTACCTTGTCAATCTCATCGACATAGACGATTCCGCGTTGTGCTGCCTCGATGTCGTAGTCGGCTGACTGGAGCAGTCTTAGCAGGAAGTTTTCCACGTCTTCTCCGACATAACCGGCTTCTGTGACGGTGGTGGCGTCGCAAATGGCAAATGGAACTTTTAACTGACGGGCAAGGGTTTTTGCCAGCAGTGTTTTACCCGAGCCGGTCGGTCCGATTAGAAGCACGTTCGATTTGTCGATCTCGACGTCGGAGTTTTCGCTGTCGGTGTGCATCAGTCTCTTGTAATGGTTGTGGACCGCGACAGACAAGTATTTTTTGGCGTGGTCCTGGCCTATCACATACTGGTCCAGGTATTCTTTGATTTCTTTGGGTCTTGGCATTTCCTTGCGAGTCATCGCGGGGCGGCTTTGCCTTTTGCGGTTTTGCTGAATGATGTCGTGACATAGATCGACACACTCGGGACAGATGAAGACCTTACTTGGTCCTTCTATGAAAGTGTCAGTTTGGTTCGAGGACCGTCCGCAGAAACTGCATATCGCCCTTGAATTTTTACTGGATTGTTTGGCCATTATAAAGTTCCTTATTACCGGTCAGGTTCGTTTCTTTCAATATTACTATTGTACTTGAGTGTGCGTTTTATGGCAAGTTAATTGCCGGAATGGGCTCTTTAGCCTGGCATTGCCTGCGTAACAGTGTAAGTTTTTTTGCCCATATATCGGGTATATCCCTTATGGTGTTTTCAAGAACGTCAATGGTGTGTACGATGCGGGCTTTTGAAATGTTTGGCTGTTTCGAGCGGCATTTTAGTTCATAGAATTTAGCCCGCCACCATTTGTAGCTTCGTCCCTGGCTCAGGGCGGTATCAGTTCGTCTGATTTGGGCAAGTTTTGCCCATAGTTTGGCAGCCTGGTCGAAATCTTTCTTTGCAACGGCCAATCGGGCTCGGCATCGAGTGAGTTCTGCGTTTTGCTGCCCGGAAGCGGTAGATGCTTCTTCGAGGAGATTTTCTATTTCCAGGATTTTTGCACGATCTCTCTCAGCGGCAAAGATGGAGAACTCGGCCAATAATAAATGTGCGTGGATTGAATGTAGATGTTCGTTTGTATTTTGTGAGATTGTTTGGCAGTATTTTGCCAGGTTTAACGAATTATCGACAAGATCGTGAAAATCATTTCCTGAGTCTCGAAGCTGATCGATTTGCTCTATGACTTGCGAGAGTAAAAGCATGACTGCTTCGACATGCTCGGGATTATTTGATTCGATGGCAGGGAGCATCGTTTCGACGGCTTTTTCGAGATCGCCTAATTGCTGATGTGCCCTCGAAATCAGAGCGTTAAGGTTCGGGTCAATGGTGGTATCGGCATTAGTAAGTGCTTCGAGAGCTTTTTGCCAGGAGTTGCTTTTGTTTTCTTCAAGCAGAATAGAGCAATACAACTCCAATGCATCTATTCGCAGATCTATTTGATTTGACGCGGAACAATCGGCGATAAGTTCTGGTAGTTGTTCGAGTAGTTTCGTGTGCTGTTGCTGGTCGGGATTATTTTTTATAAAAAGTTTTATCAGGTCGAGTCTTGCGACATTGCGAAGATTTGAAGAAGTTCGGGTGGCTATTTTTTTCAACAGTTCCTCGGCCTTTTCCTGTCGTCCGCAGTTTTGCAGCACAATCGTATAGTAATACTCTAATTCCTCGTCGATATCTTTGCCGGCCAGCTTTTGGTATTTTCCGAAGGTATCAAGTGCGAGTTTGCAGATGCTTTTGTCCCGTGTGAAAAGTTCGTAAGCTAATTGAGCGGCCTTTGCAGCGATTTCATGGGCCTGCAAATATAGATTGCTGTTTTTGCGGCGGTGCTGAGAATTTGCGGCTTTTAGCAGGAGCCTTATCGCTTCAGGGACAGATGAATCGGCCAGGGCCGCCGCAGTGACGTAAAGCACGGGTGGTGTCTGGAATTTTTCTATGCTTGAAAGCTGTTGCAGCGTTTGGCGGTAATTTTCGGGATTGGTTTTCCAGGCACTCAGGGCGGCGAGTTCGGCTTCGAATATGCTCAAGTTTTGCATGTTGTCGGTCAAGTCCTTTAGTAATAGCGAGCCGATGATCTCTTTTGTCCGTGGGAAACGGTTTACTGTTTTCTCGAAGTTTTTGTTATTATATCGTCTCATCAAAAGGGTAAGTGACAGCGCCGGTTCGATGCTGTTGGCGTCGCTGGTTTTTTCTATTTCTTTTGCCAGATTAGTTAGTTCGTCGGGCTCAACAGGTCCGAGTAATTTGATTCTTTCGACAGCTATTCTTATCGCAAAGGCCGGTTTATCCTCGGTTTGTTGTCTAAGCAGGTCGAATTTTTCGAGGGCGGATTTTCTTAGCGTGTTGTCTTGTTGTGAAAGAAGGGCCAGTGCCTTGGCCCGGAGCAATAGCGAAGGTATCGGTTTTTGTTGTTGTTCGAGCGAGTTTATCTCGTTGAGCATGGTCTGGAGTAGTTCATTTTTTTGCGGTTGCCCGGATGAAAGTGCGAGAAAGAAAAGTATCTCCAATCGACTAAGCGAAACGAGGTATATGTCTGAGGTGAGTTTTCTCCATAAACCTGTCGAGCCGTATCTTTTGTCCCAGTCAGTGCCTTGGTATTGTTCGATTTGCTGTTTTATTGTCAGTTGTTCGGTAAGGATATTGATTAGTTTATAGTTTGCGTTTTTCGCGAGTTTGTTTAGCGATTCGGCGTCCTGGATTTTTGGGAATTGTCCATAGAAATCATATTTGAGTCGTAGCTCGAAGCTCTCCTGCTGGAATTCGTTTATCGTTTTTCTGGCAGAGTCGGTTTTTTTTGTGATGTCATCGGCGTTCGGCAGGGCACTTATCGCCGGGACGCAGATAAACAGTACTAAAACCACCACCCGGAGAATTGTTCGGGTAATCAGGGTGAGTGTGTTTGCTCGATCGGTCGGAGTTAGTCGGTCATCCGAAAGGTTATGTCGGTAAGCCCGGCTCCATAGAGCGTGTTGTAGATTTTTGCCAAGTAGTCCCATTTTACATTCGGTTCACAGATTATCTCAACAGGGTCGTCTGCGAATCTTTTTTGATCAAGCAGACATTGTTTTAGTTTCTCCAGGAGCAGGATCAATTCCTGGTCATTGTTTTGTTTGTTTATTGTTATTGAATATGTTTGTCCGAATCTGACCTGGCATCCGGCAGGTGCGGTAAGGATATGGATTGTCAGGGGTTCGGGCTTTACGGTGACAGGGCTTTGTGCCTGGGCCAGTGGAAGTTTGAAGGGCAGGAAGTCTTCCTGCGGTCTCCAGTTTCCAGCCACTAAAAAGAAAATCAGCAGCAGGAATATAATATCTATCATCGGCGCCATTCGCAGGGTAATGTTGCGTCGTGGACTGGATCTGCGTTGAAGTAAGACAGGTTGGTGCTGTATTTCGCCTCCTGTTTTATTCACTGAGCGGCCTCCATGACTTTAATGGCTCAGAAGTTTCAATAAATTCTAATCAGCATCCCGGGCAAATCGTGCGCCTCGGTGCAATGCCTCTATGTTGACCGCCAGCAGTTTGTGATATCGTTTGGCCAAGACATCGGCGAGGCAATCGGCTGCGGCGTCGTCGGTCAGGATTCCCTTTTTTTGCAGATATGCACCGAGTGCGACCATGTTTATGCTCTTTGGACTGCCCAATTCAATGGCTATATCATTTGCCGGTATTGCCAAAACGTCAAGGCCTTCGGGCAACTCCGGCCGGCCTTCAATGAGTGAACTGTTCATTATTAACAGTCCGCCTTTTCTGAGACGTTTTGTGAACTTGTTCAGCGATGCCTTATTCAATACGATAAGGGAATCACAATCAACTACCACCGGGCAGGCAATTGGTTCATCGGAGAGAACGACCATGCAGTTAGCCGTTCCGCCGCGGACTTCGGCACCGTAAGAGGGCATGTATGTTACCTCTTTTCCGGCCTTCATCGCGGTCTGGGCCAGGAGCTTACCTGCCAGCATGACTCCCTGTCCGCCAAATCCGGCTATGATTACTTCTTCGTATAAGGTTTTTGTAGTTATCTGCTGGTCCTTCATCTTATACCAAGCCCTCTCAACCTTTGAATCGTCCGAGTGGAAACACTTTTACCATTTCAGTTTGTATCCATGCCATGGCTTCTACCGGTGTCATTCTCCAGTACGTCGGACAGGGTGAAAGTATTTCTATAAGCGCCAATCCTTCGGCGTTGTCACATTGTAATTGGAACCCGTGCTTGAGGGCTTTTTTGGTTTTGCGAATATGTTCCGGGTTTGAAACCATGCATCTTTCGATATAAATTGTACCGGGCAAAACATTAAGAAGCTCGCAAACCTGAAGCGGATGTCCCTGCTCGGCGGCCTTTCGTCCCTGCTGAGTCGTAGCGGTTACCTGGCCGAGCATTGTAGTCGGCGCCATCTGTCCGCCGGTCATTCCAAAAACCGCGTTGTTTACAAAGATAACCGTTAATTGCTCGCCTCGATGCGCGGCGTGGATTATTTCACCGGTACCAATCGCGGCCAGGTCTCCGTCGCCCTGATAAGAAAAGATTATCTTATCGGGATTGGTCCTTTTCATGCCGGTTGCAACCGCCGGAGCCCTGCCGTGGGCGACCTCTATCATATCGACATCGAGATAATCGTAAGCCAGGACGGCACAGCCTACCGGAGCAATTCCGATTGTTCGTCCCCTGATGCCCAACTCATCGATTACCTCGGCGACCAGGCGATGTATAATTCCGTGTCCACAGCCGGGGCAGTAGTGAGTAGGGTTATCCTTTAATAACGGTGTTGGTTCAAATATTGTTTTCATTTTTTTCAGCTTTTTCTCAAAGCGCTGTCCTGTGGAATCGAAAGCTGTCTGATTTTATCTAATAATTCGTCAACTGTCGGCATGCCGCCACCCGCACGTGGATGTAAGAATGCCGGTGATTTACCATTTAGTGCGAGTTTTACATCTTCGTGCATCTGACCGAGACTCATTTCAACCGTCAGGAAGATTCTAAATTCGTTGGCTGCACTATTTATCTGTTCGACCGGAAACGGCCAGAGTGTGATTGGTCTGATATAACCGGCCTTAATTCCTTCCTTTCGAGCTTTGCTAACCGCTGATCGCACTATCCTGGCGGAGGTGCCATACGCGACAAGAACGATCTCGGCATCATCAACGTCATGTTGTTCGCAGAGGACTTCATTTTTGCATATCTGATCGTATTTTGCCTGGAGCTTGAAGTTGTGTTGCTCCAGTACTCCTTCGCCGAGCAACAGTGAACGAATGATGTTCTGCTCTCTGCCGTCTGCTCCGGTAAGTGCCCAATCTTTGGGTGGCAGCTTTCGTTTCGGTTTTTTATCGAGGATAATCGGTTCCATCATCTGACCGAGTATTCCATCGGCAAGTATCATGACGGTCATACAATACTGATCGGCTAGATCGAATGCCAGTGGCATGCAGTCTGCCATCTCCTGAACTGTCGAAGGTCCCAGTACTATAGTTCGGTAATCTCCGTGTCCGCCGCCTCGGGTAGCCTGAAAATAATCGCTCTGCGAAGGTGCAATGTTACCCAGTCCGGGACCACCTCGCATTACGTTTACCACGACAGCGGGAAGCTCAGCGCCTGCGAGGAAACTTAATCCCTCCTGCATCAGGCTTATGCCGGGGCTCGAAGAGCTTGTCATAACTCTCTTTCCGGTAGCCGAAGCACCGAATACCATGTTTATCGCGGCAAGCTCGCTTTCGGACTGGATGAAGACCCTTCCTTCTTCGGGCATTCTGCGTGACATGTAGGCGGGGATTTCGTTTTGCGGTGTGATTGGATAACCGAAATAAGCATCCACCCCGGCAATGATGGCCGCTTCAGCAAGGGCCTCATTACCGCACATTAGAATCCTTTCGCTCACAACTGTTCCTTAATAAGCTGGGCTTTTTGTCCGGATCCGGATTCGATTGCAACAATTTTGCTATCTACAAGAACCTTTATGCAGGCATCCGGACATATGATAGCGCATTTTGCACAGCCGGTACATTTTTTTCCGTTGCCCTGTGCCGGATAATATCCGTACGTGTTGGATTGCTCAGAGATTTCGATGACGCTATTAGAGCAGACAACAACACAGAGGCCACAGCCTTTACAACGCTCGCTATTAATAATAATCTTACCAGCCATATCGTAAATTACGCTCTATTTTGTCTGAACTCTAATTGAGAAGTAATTCTAACAGTAATTCCCACCAATGTAAAGTAAAAAGAACTCCAGTGACTTGAAAAACAGCCTCTGGGATAGCAAAAAACGGCTTTTTTGAAATATCTTCAAGAACAAAAAACTGCCTTTATGCTGTTGAAGTACTAACAAGTTGATTCTAAAATATCGGGTACATTTGCTCGGGGATGACTTTGGGTGCAAATAAATATGGTTTTTATCGACATCGGATGCCGACAATAAGAATGTATAGTATTTCCATGTGCTAAGTAAGAAAAGGACTTCTAAAGATGAAACAAGCTGAAATTGACGCATATGCCCCTGCCCAGATGGCAGCCCGAGTGGAGAAGGTAGGAATTGTCAAAGGCAATCTGGACATGGTCTCGACGTTTACCCTTGCGGTGATGGCCGGTGCGTTCATTGCTTTTGGGGCGGTTCTTTTTACCTTTGTGATTCACGATTCGTCACTGAGTGTGGGTCTGACAAAATTGCTCGGAGGAGTTGTTTTCTGCTTGGGACTGATACTGGTAATTGTCGCCGGTGCCGAGTTGTTTACGGGCAATAACCTGATTGTGATGGCTTACGTCGGAAGAAAACTCACCTTGGGCCAGCTTTTGCGCAACTGGGCCGTTGTTTTTACAGGGAACTTCGTTGGCTCGTTGGGTGTCGTATTGCTGATATGGCTCAGTGGACATTGGGCGTCGTCAGGATCGGCCGTTGGTGCCAAGGCGCTTATGATTGCCAACGCCAAAGTCAACCTTTCTTTCGCAGAGGCGTTTACCAGGGGAATCCTCTGTAATGTACTGGTTTGTCTTGCAGTTTGGCTTTGCTTTAGCGGTCGTTCAGTGACGGATAAGATACTGGCCATCCTGTTCCCAATCACAGCGTTTGTTGCCCTGGGGTTTGAGCATTCCGTCGCCAATATGTACTTTATTCCCGCGGGTCTTGCAATAAAACAAAATCCCCAGATCCTGGCCGCGGCACAGACAATGCTCGGTCAGGCGCCTGATTTGTCCATGCTTACGATTTCTGGTTTTCTCTGGAACAATCTGCTTCCTGTGACCATCGGAAATATTATAGGAGGAGGTTTGCTGATCGGCGCGGTATATTGGTTTGTGTATCTCAGGGGCCCGGCGGCAGAACCTGTTCGGCGGCTTATGACCGAAGGACCTCCTGCGGTTGGCTCTGAAACATTCGTAGCAGAAGCTGTCAGGCTTATGAAGGAACACGGGATCGGAAGCGTTCTTGTGGGCTCTATTGGCCAGTCGGTCGGGATTGTAAGTGAGGCCGATATCGTTCGCAAAGTAATGGCTGACGGTCAGGATCCCGAATCGGTCAAAGTCGATCAGATTATGAGTACGCCGTTGGTTACAGTTGATATTAAGACCGGGGTTTATGATGTATATCGCACTATGGCTAAGAATAAAGTCCGTCATTTGATTGTCACCGAGCAGGGAAAACAGGTTGGTTTTATCTCTGTAAAGGATTTGCTTAGACTACCTTCAATATGAGAGTAAATATGCCCATGCGTTTATTAAAAAAACACAAAAAACTTG
>SDBT01005872.1_pt1 | contig 20526 bp, 30 predicted proteins | sample 2277101 | NCBI WGS metagenome assembly SDBT01 (sample SAMN10404973, study PRJNA504765) | marine sediment metagenome | isolation source: marine sediment core GS10_PC15, 103 cmbsf | place: Arctic Ocean: Southern Knipovich Ridge | collected 2010 | reverse complement strand
TTGGCCCTTCCGACAAAACTCCACGAGGGCTGCCCCTACCGTGCCCCAAGCCACGCAGTCAATATAGATCGGCCGGTCCTGCTTGGGCTTGTTCAAGGCAACCGTGAACTTGGCGTATGGGTTTCCCTTGTGATCGCGAAGGTCAGGATCGGCCACCAGATTTCCGCAGCAACTAAACTGGTTCACATACACGGAGCTTGGTCCTCTTTGCAGATTCGCCTAGCTTACGCTTCCTATTTATCATACAATAAATGAAATAGGCCACGATTTATCTCCTCGTTACCGATATCCTGTGTGCATGTTTCCTTGTTTCGGAGGGCTCTTCCTCAACTCTTCTAAATGACGCATCCAAATATTGATCCGGACCTCCTGCATGAGAAAGTTGCGAGCCCATGTGTCGAACTGGCCCTCACAGAAGCTCATGTACCAACCACAATGCTGGCTCTTAAACCACTCGGGAATTCTGTCTTCGAGCTGGTCTGTGCCAATCCAGACGTCTCCGGTGTGACACTTCTCTGGATTGAGATTGTAGTCTTCCTTGATGATTTCTAAGAGCTGGCCTCCTGACATTTTGGAGATCTCCAAGGCCTGGTCCACTATATCATCGTGGTCCCGAAGAACCTGTAGCTCCCGAGTGGATAGCCCGTCCAAGAGGATCTGAAAGACGTTTCCGCCAGCCTTCTGGATACCCAAGCTTTGGATCAGCCATCTCTTTACGCCAAACTCTTGTGGAAGCACTTCAGTCTCCTAGTCCCAAGGGGGAGGGGGTGGGAGGGTGGTAGCCCTCCCTTCCCCTGATTATAGGGCAGCTGCGAGCCGCCGGCAAGTCTCGTCAGTGTCGAGGCTCTGTTGGATGAGATACCCAACCAAGTCTTTCGGTGTCGTTTCCAGATGCTCCAAGAGATCTATTGGGTGGAGGTTGGCGCGAGTTGCGAAGTAGGCCCTATGAAAGCGCCGAACGATCGTGTTGATGATATTCGATCTTCCTTCCTCAACGTGCCGTTGATAGTGTTCTCGTAGAGCCTCATCGGTGCGCAAGCCGAGCTTGGACGCATAGGTCCGAATGATTTGGCACAGCTGTTCGCTTTCTCGGCGAGGGAAGCCAAGCTTGAACATCGCTTCCGGATCAGCCAGACATACGGCCTCGACACACTCTTCTCTGAGGGACCTTGTCCCGTGCTTCTGAGAGAATACAGAGTTCCCTACCTTATCCAGGAACACCTCTACGTTGATGTGTGCTTCTCGGTCCTGATAACTGAGGTTTCCTTCAGCAATCCGCATCAGATTATAGCATAGGGCGATGACTGGGCCAGTCCAGATCTTGACTGCCAGGCTTGTGGCATTCATCTCTGCGTGCTCTTTCGGAGTCATCTCGGGGAAGCTCAGCAGCCCCATCTCTTGGAGATTCATGGTCTTGGTGCCCGGAACCTTCTTGCTGTTCATGAGGTCGATAACTTCTTTGATCCTCGGGTGAGGGTTGTGGAAGTTATCTTCCAACTCTTGCTTTGACCCATCCGAGTGGAAGCTCATGATAAATAACACGTCTCCATCAAAATCTAGATTCATGGACACCAGAGAGTTACCGCTAACTCGAATGACATACTTGCACTCGGGGTCGTTGGTTACCCTGACCCTCTGGATTCGAGTGGACATGAACCCTAGGCAGGGGAATCGCTCTAGCAAGACGTAGTCCCCAGTTGAAACCTTTAGGTCTCGGGCCATGTCACGGTGAATCTCGACCCAGTTGGGCTCCAGAGTTTCTCCTAGAACCGCTGTTGCCTTGGAAGACCAGGGGTAGCGCACCGCCATGAGATAGGAGCTGATCTTTCCGGACTTGAGCGACAGACTCTTGGCTATGTGGTGGTAATACCGGAAGACCAAAGTTGAAAGCTGCTCTGGCTTGATCTCTCCCCACTTCAACCGATCGATGGCTTCCAAGACTTGGTTGAGAAGAGTGGACAGATCTGGCAGCCCAAGCATCCCTGTGGGATGCCTCCATGGCTGGCGCAGCTCGCTTGATGGGATCATGAGACGATCAGTTTCAAACACACAGGAGTCTGGAACTTCGTAGGCATTCTCACCTACCAACCCTTCCTTGATCTCTCCCTTCCGACGGTCCCACGGGATCTCGATTCGGAGAGTGACTGGGAGTTGAAGGTAACAGCCCTTGGGATACACTGTCTCGTCGGCCACCGTTCCCGATAGACGTTCCGGGTCGTGGAAGGTCCCCATACCTGCAGGGGTATAGACGAATGCGTCAGGGTTCGTGGTCGGGATGTTATCCCGATAGTTGCCTCGCATTCCTTCCAAGATCTGAAGGAGTTCCTTCACCTCTTGGACTCCCTGCTGGTGTGACAATATCTCCTTAACCACAGCTGACCCTGAACCGAAGAGGGTGGTCAGAGCTTTCAGCTCAATAGTCGAGATCTTGTTCCCTCTGGTTCTCAGCCCCTTCTGGTTCTTAACCCAGACGTCCTGGCCTTCCCACAGTTGCTCTTCTGGTGTCTTGGTTACGCCCCAATGAATCCAACCACAGATGGCTGCAAACTCACCCCACGGGGTCGTGATCGGACACGTCCCTTCCTTCGGATACCCGGCCTTGACCAACTTGGCTTCAACGTCTTCTTGAGAGACCTTGACTCCGTCTGGCACCACGATCCTCTCTTCGGGACCGTTCAGCAGGGTGGTGAAGGCCTCCAAGATCTGACCGAAGTTCTTCCGTTTCTGGACGGACTTTGCCGACACGAGCACATCGAGAGGAACCTCTCCACGCACCGGGTCGAGCACGGTCCCAAGGTCCGCTAGTACAACGATACCCTTGTTCCCATGCTGGTTCGTGATTTTGAAGCCTTCCTTGAAGGAGTAGACTACTTCCAGAGTGACGAGCCGTACTGGCTGGTCTTTACCGTCGAAGGGGACGTCTCCATCCCTAATGTCCACAACCTCGGCGTGGTCACAGTTTACGTCGAAGGTGACAGGGCTCTCGTCCTCGTTGGTTCCGAGAACTCGACCCTTGAGGATGGTGTCTCCTTTCATTACTGCTTCTTCACCGAAGATCGTGAAGCTTCTCCGATAGGACACAGTTTTGCCTGCGTGCCTTCTGGATACTATGATTTGGTCTTCGAAAGTGAGAGGGAGGTCAACGAAGGCGGTCATCCAGTTCCACCCACTCCGTCTGACTCCCTGCTTCTCCAACTGATCCATGGAGGCAGAGACAACCAAGGGCCGCTCTTCTCCCTTCATGCCCAGTGTTTGGTACAGGTTTCTGATCGGGTTGTGGTGACTGGTGCCAAATGCCGTATACTTCTTCAGGTCGGCCTGGAGAATGTAGTTCTTAACCGCAGCTGCTCCATCGGAGAGACCGATAGACGACCACGGGAATAGCAACTCATTCTTTCTCCGCTGATAGTCCAGCTTCTCGTCCGGGCGAAGCTTGTTGAAGATCGGATCAAAGATCATGAGCCTGTGGTTCATGGCCCAATCTTGCATCGGGGTGCCCGAGAGGGGCAATGCGTTGAAGAGGTTCAGGTTCAAGAACCTCTGACAGAGATTGACTGTGAGCCTACCTCGGCCGCTCAAGAATCCCCAAAGCATCTTGTCGAAGAAGTTTCTCTTCCCTTGTTCCGGGAAGAGTTCTTCGATGTTGTACGAAAGGAAGATCTTGATGAGCTGCTCATAAGTCACGTGCTGGGGTTGCCCGTCTATAACCACCATGAAAGGGCACATGCTTCGTTCGTTGCGGTCACCTATGACCAAGTTCCCGAACTTGTTTTCTCGCAAGCGGGGGAGGACTAATACACCAGTCTCATCTTCGGTTCGGAGAGTTAGAAAGTGATTGAAATTATCTTCGCGAGATTCGATGGTCAGATCTAGCGATCTGCCACCTCCTCGCAGACGACTGTTGAGTCTCCGGAGATTCTCCTCAACAGTTTCCTTAAGGGCGGTCGAGAGGTTTGCCAACGTATTCCTCCTCTGTTGGATCTCATTGAAACAGAGAGAATACAACTCTTACTGGTCCTCGAGCATGTCGAGCACTGCCTGCGGTACTTCGAGAGTAACATTTTCCTTAAGACTCTTTCGAATGCGGGGGTTGGAAGTCACCTTCTGGATCTGTTCCTGCCATCGAGAGATGTCTTTGAGATGGGGACCATATGTTCTTCCCCCCGCCGGCCATCGATCCCGCTCCTCGCGAAGAATCAGGCCGGACCGGATAGTTTGCCGAACTATCTCTCGCATATTGACTTTGTCCATTTCGCGGCCATGGTACGGAATTGTAAAGGAAGCCTCATGACCCGGAGGAACCGAGTAGCCCAATGGGTGTTCCGGGTGACTAATCACATTCATTTGGAGAGCAGCCCAAAGGTGGTAAGCGTGATCGGGCCAAGTATTGATAAGATCTGGTCTCTTGCCTGGGGTTCGAATGAACCACTGGGCAAAGAGGGCGGGACTCATGGCTTGAACCGTGTCTTTCCGTCGTGGCTTTCTACGGGTCGCAACTGCGCGGGGCTCCTCCGAGGGATTGCAAAACAGTATGACTGCCTCTCGGTCCAAGCCCCAGACGGCGAAGGTCTCCCAAGCGTTGACAGCCACGACGAATCTATCCTGCTTGGTGGGAAGATAGAGGCTGACCTTCTTTGGGTCCTGATGGTGATTGCTTGAGAGCTGGTTGACGTAACTCAGGAGTGACCTGGTCTGCAACCAGTTTCGGAGATTCTTGGTGCCGAGCAGGATATCTCCTACTCTAACTTTTGGAATCACTGGGCGCACGTATCTTGCTCCTTTCCTTGAACCATAAACTTCAAACCCTCTACTATGAAACTTTCTGGAGGGAGTGAGCTGGTACGTAGAGGCAGTGACGACTCTTCCCGGCCCCGTCTAAGGAGCCGGCCCCTATATCTTCGTGGAACTGAATGCCTACATCCCCGTCAGCATCGGTTGGAAGGATGACGAGGCCCCTAGCCCCTTGGAGTTTCTCCTTCTTGAACTCCAAAGCGGCTGTTATCTCTACCTTGTTCCCAGCTTCGATGTAGGGGAACTCTAAGAGAGCCAGATAAGAAGGATCGAGTCTGACTTCCAGTTGAGCTGCTTCTTGGTCACTAGGGGAAAGGCCACCACTGTTCACTAGCGAAGCAATACAGAGCGACCCTTGGCTGTCGTGGCTCTTGATTCGTAGGATGGCCCCTTTGACTACGGCGTAGTTGCGTTCTCCTGAGATTCGGGCAGGTTTCGGGCTGACGTAGACGACGTAGTCACCGGACTTGAATTTCGGGCCGGCTCCAGATTGAATCGAGCCTCTCCAAAGCCGCTTCACTTCGTGGTTGCTGTCCCAGCGGCACCACTGGAGAGCGCTGGCTGGTACGGGATAACAGTGTGAGTAACTCGCCATCCCCGAACGCCCAGGCCGCGAGATCCTTTCATGCTCGTAGAAAACACTGCTTCGCAAGTTGAACCAGTCTACGACAGCTAGGTCCCCGTCGAGGCGGAGGAGTCGTCCGATACTGTACCGCGGAAAATCTATTCCCTCCCACTTGAACGACGCATGAACCATGACGCCGATGTGGTCTGGTACTCCGGAGAACGCTTGGGCGCTGCTTTGATCGGGAAGCACACGAATACAGTTGTGCTTGACGACTATCCCGTACCTCGAATCGGTGTACATGTTCAAGTCACGAAAATGGCCGCGGGCGAAGTCAGCACAGACCAGGAACAGCCCTGGACGAAGAGCGTGTTCTGGATCAGGGGTGACGATGGTTCCGATATAGTTATTGGGAGTCTGGGAGCTGCGAAACTCGACCCGTAGTCCTGTGCGATGCCGGGTTTTCTTCACCTTCAGTCCCTTTGATTTGAGTAACTTTTCTTCATGCTTTTGGAGACCCTTGAGGCTGTAGTCGAGGGAGTCTTCTTTATTTTGGTTGGAGTTCACCGCTCGGTCGAACCCCGACCCATGATCTCTGAAATACTCCCTGAAAAGTTTGGAGGTTTTGTCAGGAGTGAATTTGCAGGGATTTTCAGGGAGACTGGGAAGAGGTTGTTCTTCGGCCCACCCGACAGGCACTTCCCTCTTCCTGACTTCTTTATAGCCGTCCTGGTGGTGCTTAGTCTCCTTTATTATATAGTTACCGCCGAAGTCTTGGGAGCGGTCAATGGTTGTGTAGGTATCCCCATCTTGGATAGCATATTTCCTTCCTTTATATTCCAAAGTCCACGGCATAAGGCCTCCTAGAAGTACGGGGTATCTACATCACAAGCGTAGGCTAAGAAGTTTTGGAGAATGATTTTGCCATACAGAGAGGAGTAAGGCTCCGGGTGGAACTGGAGGGCGAAGATGTTGCCTACTTCCGCAGCCGCCACCGGGCACTTGTCTGTGCGCCCCGTGTGCGCCCACCCTTCAGGCACACCCTCCAACATCCAGTTGTGCTTCATCCAAACGGGAAAGCTCTGCCCCAACCCTTGGAAGAGGATTGAGGGGGTATTGGTACGGTGGAACATGGTAGGACCTTGCTCACCCTTGTCCTTTTTGGCACTCGCTCTGGTTTGCTTGGTCGGGTCCTGTTCATCCCAGCAGCGCACAATCTCCACCCCCTGTAAACGGGCAAGATACTGCATGCCGTAGCAGATGGATAGGATAGGGATCGGCAGTTGGAACAGGGCCGGAGGAACGCTTGGCGGGGACTTCTTCTTGGCGTTGACGTTGCGTGCGCTCCCAGAGATGATCAAACCCCGGACAGTCTTTCTGTAGGCTTCAACCTCTGCGACGGGATCTATATCCATGTTCCACTTGCGGAACACAACGTATTGGCCCATGTCGATGACCCGTCGGACTAAGGACTCCGAGAGGGTTGACTCCATATCTATGATGTAGATCAATCCTTTTTCTGCCATGTTTACCAATCCCACTCTGGCATAGGGCTGGATCCCCCTACGCAGAAACCTATTTGTCGGCGGCCCAACTTGACGACGGCTGATATTTCTTTGACTTCCGGAGTTTCGATCTCTGCCGGTGGGGCAGGCTTGAACAACCGCCCGCACTCGTAACGGTCATCGTCGAAGGGTTCTTCAGCCTTGCTCTCCAGAAAGCGAGCATAGACTTCCAGCTCTTTCCGGTAATCCTTTGCCTTCCGTAACACTTCTCGGATGAGGCGCCGCGCACCGCCCTTGGTTAGAGGGTGATGCTCCGACATTCTCTCCCCTTCCCAACGCACATGGATTGTCATGTCTCGGTCCAGGAGGAGAAGCATGTTTCGGTTCTCACAGATCTCGCGGAACCGTGGCGGTAGGAAGGGATGTGGAATAGTGAACAGGACGTCTTCTTCCAGAGCCTTCTTGTTAAGTAAGGTCCGGAGCTGGCTTACCCCCACTCTTCTTCCTCCTTATGAGCTTTCCTAACTCTATCAGCTGGCGACCCTTGTCAGTAACTTCGCTCTCCTGACCCCAGAACGAATACATTCCTGTCCACTCAGTTGCCTTTTTAAGCAAGTTCCACCCCTCACAGAAATCCTGTCCCAGAAGTTTGGGGTACCCGTGACGCCTCCGACCTCTTTGAAGGCACTTTAGTCTACGCCAGTGCCCTACCGGGAAGGGGTAGTTTACCTCGTTGCCGTGCTTGCCAACGGGAACTTCGATCCACGGACGAGTCTGGCTGATAATCTCCAAGGCGGGCTCGTGAGCGCCAGAAGAAAGACACTCCTCGACCAGCTTGTAGTCTACGGAGCCGATAATCTCCTTAGCCCTCCCGGCTCGACAGAGCAAAGCCACCTGCCGATAGAGGCCGGACACTAGGGAAACTAAGACAGGGTGCTGCATGAAAAAGTTGTCCGACCCGTACCAGTAGATAAACCCGTCTTGTAACACTTTGTCGGCAGGGGTTCTCCACCACTCACCTTCGGGCCGGCCGGCGGAGAGGAGCACGCAGACAGGTCCGGCTACGATGTCAGCTACTTGGACAAACTCTTCAAGGAACTTCTTACTCAGTACCTTCTGGGCGAAGGCGGTCCTCTGGATCTTCAACAACGTCATGCCAGGCTCTTTGGCGGACGGGTCCGCCAAGTCTACGTCCTTTATCTGCTGCCAAGCGAATTCCCATTCTTTAGTCCCGGTGCTAACCTTTAGGCAGAGCCCACTTTGTAGACCTCCTCGGATGTTGTGGACCACTCCCTCGCGGCAGCTCGACGCGTTAGAGATGGACCGTACCTCCCGCTCCCCTGTCTTCTGGTGGACGGAAACGTAATGGGTATTGAACCCAACATCTGGCTGGGCGAAAACCCACTTTTCGTCCCCCTTCAGAGGGTGTTCGGCTTCTGCCATGCTGCTCTCCTTAGCCCCTGATGGCGGGACGGCTTCTCTTTCGACTCCGTGACAACTCTGCGATTGTCCGATACGCAGCGGTTCCCCGCTTAGTTTTTCCCCATGCAGTCCAGAGGCCTCGGGTACCATGATACGTATTGATGTTCGACGGAATAAGTCCCCAGCTCTTCGAGAAAGCCTTAGAGAATACAGTATGTGGTCCGTGCTTGTCTACAGCTCGAGACACCTGTTCGAGGCGAGAAAAATAGCCTGGCGGAAAGACCATATTGTCTCGGTGACCCCGACGAGGAACCGGAACTTCTATCCAAGGCCTCATCTTCTTGATAATCTCCCGTGCTGACTCCGCGTCGGAGTTGTTGATAGTATCTCTAACCCAAGTCCGGTCCACGAGGCCGAGGATCTCGTCGGCATAACCTATCTTGCACAGTAGGGCACACTGTCGGTAGAGGCCGGCAAACATGGCCACCAAAGCTGGGGTGTAGAGGATGGTATTGTCGACTCCGTGCCAAACCAGCTCTCTGGTACCAACGTTGCGAGCTGTCGAAGCCCTGCAACATCCTTCGGGACGGTCGGGATTGATCAGGACTCCAACGGGGCCCATGATGGCATCAGCTACGTGGAGAAACTTACGGTTCGCTGGTCCAACCGCCTGGCCCTTGTGGATGGAGAGGGTAGTTCGGCCCGCCTGCTTGTTGCGAGGATCTTCAAGGTCTGCCTTGTACAATAGTCGCCACCGTCGGTTTCTCCAAGAGAACTCTGGATCCTCCTCTTGGCGCGCTACCCGCCTCAAGATCTTTAAGCGTAAGTCGTAGATGGTCCCTTCCCGACATATGGACGCCCCCGTAACGGAATGGGTGTGTCCTTTTGGCTGGCCGGGTCCGGTGGCTACGAAAGAACTCTTAACAGTGACTGTAGGTTGTAGGAAACACCATCTTGGATCTTTCTGAAGGGGATGGGCTGCCATGATTCTCCTCACTTGGTAGGGGCGGTGGGACTCGAACCCACACGGGTGTTAACCACCGGATTTTAAGTCCAGCGCGTCTGCCAATTCCGCCACGCCCCCTAATTCTCTTGGTTCTTGCTCAAGTCTTCGAAGTTCTTCCGAAGGTTGACCTGAAGTTGTTGTTCGGAGGCAATACTTCCGTCATTTCCCTCTACAATGTGAAAATTCATACGATCCACACTCTTGTACATCGCCTCCAAGATCTTAGCCTTGGCTTGTTCGACATTGGTCACCGGAGGACCTCTAAGAGTTCACCTTCCGAGATGGGCGATTCGCGGTATTGTTCTTCCATCTCGTCCCAAAAGTTATAGTCCACGTTGAGAGCAGCAGCCTGTCGCTTCTTAGCGTAGGTGTGGTACTCTAACAGGCGCTGGACTCCAAGACCCATGACTTTGTGGGCCAGAATAAGCACTGTGAGTACGGAGAGAGGGTGGTGGTAGTCGTCGTCAGGGTACCCTAGGATGTCCGCGCCAAAGATTCGCTTGAAGGGCCGAACGTGGTCCAACATGCGACAGACTCGGCGCAGAGTCATGAAATCATTTTGGTCGTAGTGGGTAACAATCTCAGATCGCGTCAGGAGGTCCAAATCGAAGGTAAGATAGGTCTCGGTAGGGGTCTCTCGGAGATCGTCCACTGAGGGTAGCGCCAAGCCTGTATTAAGGGGAGATTTGCGGTTGCTAGTCCAGACCTGACTACGCTGTAGCCGCTTGGTGAAGAAGTTGTGGTAGATAGGGATGTTGGTACCGAGGATCTGATACCCTCGCGCATCTTTGCGAGGATAGGAGTCAGGCCCAACCATGAACGGGATGCCTTGGTGATCGTGGACAATAGAGTCCACGAAGCTGGCGCAGTCTAGCTGCCCTGGTAGGCCCCGATGGTCTCTCTGCCCCCAATCATCCCGGTGATGGTCCCAGTGGAAGTAGGTCCAGTTGAACCCTTCCAAGCCTCGACGCTCCAGCGAGAGTTTGGACAAAGCGTAAGTGAAGTGATGATGGGCGCCAGTACCATAGATGGTGAGCACTCTTTGGTTCCAGAGACCGGAGTCGTACACGTGCCGGCGGAAATAGGCAAGCAGGTCTTGTTTGTCACAACACCAAGCTTCTCTCAGAGCCGGAACGTGAATAGAGACCGCCCTCCCAGGGAAGGCAGTCTCTATGGCACGTTTCAACAGCGTTTCTCGGCGGGTGTGAAGAACCACTACTCGCCAATCGTTCATGCGGAATTCCTATGGCAGCTGGGGGAATGTGTAAATGATAAGGGTGCCTAAGACCGAGCATCCGAACGCGAAAGCAACTTCGGGCACCTCGGTGGCCCAACAGGCAAAAGCTGGACCCAACCACATGGCGATAATGATGATACTTTTCTCCACGATTTTACTCCTTTAGGGCAGAACGTGTTTGCCCGCCCTGGCTTTGATGTCTTCGAAGGAATGGTTGACCAAAATCTCTCCATCCCTGAAGACCTCTACCAATTGATCCTCTCCCTCTTCACTGATAGACACAGTTCGGTAGTGTCCACCCACCTCTTGAATAAGCTTCAGACGCCCAGCCTTGCTGGCTTTTCCGGGGTCGGTGATCGGGTCCTTGTAAACGTCTCGCTCCTCACCATTGATCGTGACGGCTGAACACTTGAAGGCACATTTCTGAGTGTCTCGGTCCATCTTCTGAAGCAGAGCGCCCCCCATCCCGAAAGCAATGTTGTCAGCGCTCCATCCGTTCAGATCCATCACCGATAGGATCAGCCGAACCATGGTATAGTCGCACCCGTCGCCCTGGATGACCCGCACTTGATCAGGCAGGACTTTGTAGCCCTTTTGGTTGCGGGTATAACCAAACTTCTCACTCAAGCGGTTTAGAACCTCTATGACAACTATGGGGGGATCCCCGGAGTCTGGCCGAACAATCAGGGTTCCCTGGCGACCTAAGATCTTCTCCTTGAACTTGGTACCCCAAGTGTCGCAGGCCTTGTAGATGTCGTAGCTGTCCGACACGCAAGCGACTAGTCCTTCAGGATACTGAGTCAGCATGTTCTCGAAAGCATCCGCCTCATGGTCTCGCCCCCACGCTGTGATCGTGGAGTGTTCGGAAGCAGGAATGGAGAACCCACACATCTCAGCCCCGTAGTACTTCATAGCGAAGCGTATGCCCCTGGCGGTGTCCGTCCCCATGAAGTTCACGAGATGGGCTCCGCCGCCGATGCCGGCCGAGTCGACGCTTGATACCCCACGGAAACCGAAGTCGTGGAGCTTGAAGTCGATCAACTCCGGGGTACCAGTCTTTTCCAGATACCCTAGGATGAGTTTCTTCATCTCCCGAGACAGGGTGGCTACCGTCATGGGATACCAAACCTGAACCAGAAGGGTTTCCAAGATATTGGTGAGCCACGGCACTTTGGGGTCCGTGTTCTCAACAGTGAGCATGACGTTGCGGGTCGGGACTACAGTCCCTTCCGGAACGGCCTTGATGCTGATGGGAAGATACCCATCGTGCTCCTTCAAGATGTGCATCCAACCTTCGAGGTTGAAGAGATCTTGTCCAAAGTGGGCCCCCCAGAACTCTTGGGCCTCGTCGATGTCCGATTGGAAGATTCTCTGCCCCTCCAGATACTTCTTTAGGAAGTATTGAAGTCCAAAGAAAACCGTGGAGTCGAACTTTCCTCCTCGGCTTTCGAAGTAGGAATACACTTTCTCAGTCCCCGGTGGGTACTGCTTCCAGTGTGTGATCTTGTAACTGTCCGTAAGAAATAGAATGCTGTCAGTCATTGTCTTGTCCTTTCACCGTGCTTTCGCACGTCACCTTAGTGTGAGTAGGTTAAACTCTTAGTTTTGCGCAAAGCGCTTTGAACATTGGTGCATGATTTTCGTACCACTTCACAGAGCGAAGCTTGTCTACAGGGACCCACTCCGCGTGATCAAGGTCGTCGTTTAGTTTGATGCGTCCTCCAGACATCATGTGCCCTAAAAAGAAGGCGCTCATCATGCCGTCCCTAGGGCCCATACGGCTGTCTGCTACCTGAAAGGAACCCAAGTATTCGACAACCTCTGGAAACACTCCGGTTTCCTCAAAACACTCCCGCCGAGCAGCCCCTTCAAGACTACGGTCCCCTACGTTGACAAACCCGCCGGGAAAACGGAAGCCCGCGTCGCCTTTCTTCTGTCCCAGTAGGACAAAGCACTCAGCTTCGGGCGTTCCCTTCATTGTGAGGCCCCCAGATAAGGGTGTTCCCTTTATTGTGGCTATGTCCACGACCATCATGAGTCGCTTGTGCTGGTTGAAAGTAGAATAAATCACGCCAGCCCTGAAATCAGAAGACGCCCTGACCTCCCGTCCGACCTCCTCTCGGATATCAGTTCCACTGGGGTGGCGCAGAACGTCTAGCTCTACTGTTGGGAATTCTCCAGTGTAACGTCGGACGAAGGAGTCACGCCCACCGTAAAGCAAGGGTTTCCCCACGGGACAGACTGCTCTGATAGCTGCATCCAGACTCTTGCTCCATTCTTCGTTACAACCAAGCACGTCCTGGATGGGGAGTACCGTTATATCAGGGTGGTGGTGGAGAAGCATTGCGGCCCTGGTGGGATAATCAAGCGGGTCTATAGTGCTTCCTAGAATATCTGAAAGACCTACGAAAACTATCACTTTCTTGTGCTGGGCCTTGACCTCCTCGATCAGCCGGGCATGGGCTTTATGGAGGTCATCTACCTGCCACCGACCGACGATTACCCCGACGTCTGCCGTTGCTTGTTCTGCTGTTCGCATTGTGTTCACCGTCCTTTCTAAGGAACCGTCATCCAGATGGGATGTGAGTATGCGATAATTTGCGAGAGTACCGCATCTCCGTTGTAGGCCCGGTGGGAATTGAACCCACGACCTGCTACTTATAAGGCAGCTGCTCTAACCGACTGAGCTACGGGCCTGTGATTAGAGTTCTATCTTGTAGTTCTTTATGAGGGATGCGCGAGTTTCTGTGACATTATCATACGTATGTGGAGTGTTGTAAGTCTTTCCGTACATGGACCACAGCATCCTTCGAGCGAGCCGATCGCAATGTTGCTCCGCCCGAACCCCTAATCGAAGGATATTCTTGTCTGTCGGGTTAATGATGCGCTTGGAATCCCTCCGAGGGTAGTAGTCTTGGAAAAGACCGTTGTTGTAGTCTATCCAATGGCCAATCTCGTGGAGAGCTGAGAAAGCAGTTTCTAATCTCGGGTACCGATAACTTCTGAAATTGGTTATGACAACTGCTCGAGCTGCCACGGGGTCACAGTAGCTATAGGTGAGCCTCTCTCGCTCTACGAATTCTAGGCGTAAGTCCATACTCCGAGCGAGGGCTCGCAACTGCCGCCGCAGCTCCCTGTGAGTCTTGGGAAACGATATCTGTTCGGGGATTTCGAATAAGCCTATTTGCATATGTCCTCCAATTCATGGTACGCGCGACCGGGTTCGAACCGATGACCTTCTGGGTGTAAACCAGATGCTCTACCGACTGAGCTACGCGCGTCTACTTCTTATCGGCCTGAGCAAGGAGCCTCTCGGTTGCTCCTTGATTGATCTCTTCCTCACGGGCCAGGGCATCGTCCAAGTCTTTCTTAGTGAGCTTCCATTCCTCTCGGACCAGAGCCCAGTGTTTATGAACAGCGAAGATACACATGAGTTGAACCTTCCGCAACCAGAAACGTATCATGTTACCTCCAACCTACGGGTCTGTATACACTACTTTCCGGTTCTTCGGTTCTTTCTCTCTCCGTTGCCTCTCTCTCGACTTGAGTTCTCCAATCTGTCTCTCGGCTGACTCTCGAGAGAAGTGAATCTCGCTACGGCGGCCGTATGATGTGCGTTTGTATCCTATGTTACCGAGTAATCCACCGTAATCTGTGATTTCCTGTGGCGTGTCATACACTTCGTAGTAGCTATCAGTGATCCACCAGTACCACCAACTGCGGTACTGTACACGGTAAAAACCGTCTTCGTGGAGAACGATTCTATATTTCATCGCGCTTCTTCCTTAAGAAGAAGCTCTTCGGCGAACTCAGGAGAGACGCTCTTAGGCGTTTCATACGGACGTCCTTCCAAGATCTTCCATTCTTTTGGAAAGCAGCCGAACTGGAGTGCCTCCTTACCAACCACCCACCTACTACCCCGGAAGAAAGTTTCGCTCCCAATCCAGACATACTGAAGGGTGCACGACCTATCGCCTGAGAGACAGGCAGACATCGCTTCAGCCTCTCCGTAACCTTCTGGGGTAGTTGGGGTATAGAAAGTACCTTTCGGACTGACTACGATTGGCAACTCTCGGTGTTTGGAGCCAGCTTTTAACATCGTCTTCCATCCAAGTTATATTTTCCACACAGGAGATAGGTTTTGCCGTTCCTGAGGACTACTTTTGTGTCTCCGTACCAAGGTCTGACGGCTTGGATTTCTTTTCCCCAGTCGATTTTCACCTTCCCACAGGGACGTCCGCCTAATCCTGAGGTTAGATCGTATACCTTTTCCATTTATGTTATTTCCTTTCGTACGGATCTCCGCAGTGGACACAGGAATCGTAGGCGGGATCTTCGCTGTCATGGTACTCGCAATACGAGTGAGGACTAGACGGACAGTCGTGTGCCTTACCTACCACCAAGCCGGGTTCAGTGGGTTCGGGGACTCTACGATGGTGCAACCCTGTATAGATGAGGATTTGCCCGTCCTCATCTAACTCGACCGCACCTTGGGGGAACAGTCCTTCTTGCAACGCTTCGATCGCTTCATACTTCAGTGTTCTCACAAATTCTCCTTGGCAGGGCGGGGGAGAATCGAACTCCCAGTCGCAGGATTGGAATCTGCTGGTTTACCATTAACCGACCGCCCTATTGGTGGAAGAAGCAGGCGATGTACCCCCTTGACTTCTTCCAATCCCGGAAGCTCTCGCTCTTGGAGTTTAAGCATTTGGGAAACCCCACTAACCACCTGAAGGAGAACTCTAAGATGCAACACCAAGGAAATCCGGATTTAAACCCTAGGTGTAAGTCGTACATAAGTACCTTGAGCCCCGATCTGAACTTCCACCCTTGCCCTCCTATAAGGGTCCGGGAGTAGCCGACTTTGGGATCCTTCCAGAGATTAATGATTAGGTAATCAGGTTCCATCCTACTCATCCGTTAATCCACAGCCCGGAGAGTCATCTTAAGCGCCCCGAGAACCATCATGCCCCCTCCGAAGACCAAACAGCCTTCCTCTGCCCCGTGCATGCCTCCCCAAGAAAGTGAGGTAATTACCAAACCAAGAAGTGCGAGTAACATTTCTACTCCTCTACATGTTCCAGTTCGTAAGGCCGCATGTTCATGACGATCCGCAGGGCACGGACCTCAATGGGCCCGTCGTTGCTTAAGACCCGGGAGTTCGTGTACGACTGAACTCCCTGAAACCGGACATCGGCATAACACCAAGCCCCACTCGGCTTATAGACGTGCATACTGATAACCTGTCCTATTTCACCGCTGATTTTGGACCGCACTATTTGGCTAGGGGTAAACTCACATACGCTGTAGTCGGGCCCGCAACCCATGAGAAGCAGGCTGGCTAAACCAGCCAGAAGTGGCCTTTTCAAGCTGTTTCCTCCTCATGAACCGTTGAATCTGTAAAGGTTACGATGGGACAGACTTTCTCTTTCTTAGCTCTGAGATACAAACGAAGCAGTCCTGGTTCTACTTCCACTTTCTCCTTGTATGGCCTTCTATCATAGGCAATACCCGCCCCTATCAGTGCCGCTATTACCCCAAGCACTGTGAGAGTGATGAAGGTAAAATTATAAAGCGCGGTTCCTAGGAGCCCCAGAACAAGTAGAGCAACGGTGACCATCATAGTGCCCAAGAACAGTCCCCACATGACTCTCCAGAAGTAACGACATAAGTTGGTCTCGGAAGGAGGCCAGCGGTCAAGCGCGCTGTAACCAAACTCATAGACCCTATAGTGCCAAGAATTCTCTTTAATTACCATTTTCTCTTCCTTTATGCAACTTGTTTGTAACTGGTGAGCCCGGGAGGATTTGCACCCCCGACCGATTGGTTAAAAGCCAACTGCTCTACTAACTGAGCTACGGGCCCGAAATTTTATCCCAGTGATACTTATACCAACCGAGATCTTTAGCTTTATACAGGTTTCTTCGTCACCTGTTGTTCATCAGATAGAAAGTAGAAACCTGGCAGAAAGCCCGGAGGCGCTGCGCCCTCGGAACAGTGTACAATAGTTCCTCTGAAAACAATAGTTTCTCTGAAAAGTGCTGGTCTATCAAGGTACTCCATATGCATTTTAAGTACGATGTCTTTTAAAGCTCCCGCGTACTGAAGCTCGTCTGGAATCGCTATAAGAAGATCATATGTTTCCTGTCTTATCGTAGGTACGTCGGGATCATTAACATTCAAGTCCACCGTGCCACGTTTATGGAAAAGGGGACTGAAATGCGGTACTGAGAAATTCGCTTGTAACTTCTTACCGTGATAAATTTCTACGTGGGGCATAATAATTCTCTCTATGTACTTGTTCTTGTACTTGTTTTTCAAGGCTAAGAATAAATCTTTTGAAGCTCCTTAACCACGTTATAGCGGCAAGTATTTCGTTCTTCTCATCCTCTGGGCCCTGACAAGAAGCTAGTTCCTGTTCAACCCTTTTGATTTCTTCTTCAATCTCTTCGCTAGCTGTGGGAGCTTTCACTACAGTTCTCCTTAACTATCCTGCTCGAGCATGTTATGCTCACCCATGAACTCCAGAAGGCTACGCCAGGCGTGTTGCCCTTGAAGCCTAATCTTGTAGGTCAGGTACACATATTTATCGGTGTCTTCTTTCAATATGACATCTAGCTCTTCTTGAGTGCGGGCCAAACCAATCAAAGCCCCGGCCCCGTCTCTGGGAATCATCATGGGGAGCCTCTGGTGCATCTCCAAGGTCTCGGAGAAGTCGGCAGCATCCAAACGAACAACCAGCCAGAAGCTTAACGAAGGGAGGCCTGCTGAGTTGGTGGCTGAAGCGTAGCTGTTCATAGACTCAGCCCATACTCTGTAGGCTTCGTCGTCCGTCTGAACTACGATAGTTCCACTAGCAGCCGCTACTGCCATCGCTTCATATAGATTGGTAAATGTGGCCGGAAAGAAGTGCATATATTTCCTTATGGAGCCCCTGGAAGGCCTCGAACCTCCAACATCCTAGTTACGAACTAGGGCTTTGCCAGGTTAAGCTACAGGGGCTTTATTTGGAGGCCCGGGTGAGATTCGAACTCACGATCACTGGGTTGCAACCAGTTGCCTTTGCCGCTTGGCCACCGGGCCGCTTACGCTTTATCTGCCTACAGCATACACAGCTGGCTTTTCGTTCCAGATTTCGATGCTTGTACTCACATACTCCCATCCCACTGGCTCTGCAGAACCCTACACAGTAAGCCTTTCCTCGGTTCCGGATGTCTTGTTCCTTGGGCATGACGACACACCCCAACGACATGGCCATTAGGAGGACGATTAGAAGTCGCATTTAGACAGTCCCTTCCCGCTTGGCAGGCGGGAACTAATGAGCCACCATCTTCGCATCACGAGCAGGAAAACCACCCAAGCGAAACAGCTGTAGAACCAAGTTGCCCCAAACTTGATAAGTAAGGGAGGGTACGCTGCCAAAAACAGAGGGCTGATGACTATCAGGGGGATGAGTAGCCGCAGACTTGAGCTGTTGATGCTGTCGTACCAGCGATTGAAGGTAACAAGGGGGTTTCTCATTTCTTTTCCTTTCTAGGGTGACCGACGAGAATCGAACTCGCGCATCCAGGACCACAACCTGGCGCTCTAACCAACTGAGCTACGGTCACCATTTGTTAAACGTCGTCCTCTACCTTTTCCCAAACTACATCTGCGGAAATGTTTTTCCACTCTTCAATGCTAGAACCGTAATAACCGTTTGATGAATTACGGAATTCCAAGAACGCTTCTCCCTTGTATAATCCTTGACCGTCGCCTTTGAACTTTACTCCATATATTTCGTCACACTCTTTTCGAGAAGGAATGACATGCTCGATGCGAATGTATGAGATCTCTCTTATAGTTGAGCCTAACAAATGATCTTTTATCCCGGATATGTGTTCGATCCAGCCCAAAGAACAGCAATCGTTATCTAAAATGAAATGATAGTGGCCGTCATCGCATACAAACTTCAGACCTTGTTTGTCATCTGTGAGAAACACTTCGCGTACTGTTTTGCCAATCAAGACATTCAGAGCTTCGTGTTCGTCCGCGGCCCAATTTGGTTCCTCACTCATCACGCCTCCCTTTCTTTATCAGCTCTACATAGATGCGGGCAGTGTTGTAGGAATCGACTACCCCTCGGTGAGGATTTCCTTCAAACTCCATGTTTAGCCGGCGCAAACCTCTCTCCACTCCCGGACCTCTTACCTTCCCATGAAGGAGACCGAACATGGTCTTGAGGTTTAGGTGATTCTTGCCAAAGGGGTACTCAACTCCCTTCCGGAGAGAGTCCTTGAAGAACATCTCTCGGTCGTAATCTCCCCAGCTAATCCAGAGCTGGTTCTTGGAATTGAACTTATCTTGAAGTCTTTGGCAAGCCTCGCTGAAAGGTACTCCAGCTTTGTCTAACATTCCTTGAGTAATGGAAGTAAGGTGAGTACAGAACCCGCTGACCTCGGAATAGTCAGGGCGGACCATCATTGAAACGCTTTCGCCAATGTCTAAAGTTCTGGCGTTTACTACAGTGAGCCCGACCTCGATGATCTCGGACTCTTGGTCGGCAGGTTTGCTTTCCTTGGGTTCCCAGCAAGTCGCTTCTACATCTACGATCAGGATGTCGTTCTTATCCACGGTTCCTCCGTTTGGGCCGTGGTTCACACTTCGGCCTCAGATAGGCGTACCTGTCACCTCGGAAGCGTACCGCTCCGCACCGTGTACAGGTCTGGTAGGTTCCATCTTCAAAGGAATGTTCTTCCATCGCCCCGTATTCGTGGCGGTAGTACTTAGTTACTTTCTTAGCCTCCTTCATTCGGCAACCTTTCTAACTGGTCGGCGTGGCAGGATTCGAACCTGCGACCCTCGCGCCCCAAACGCGATGCGCTACCAGGCTGCGCCACACGCCGCTAATAAATTATAAGGGTATTATCTCCATTAGTCAACCGCTGCTTCTCTTTCTACCTCGGCCACCTTGTGCTTGGCTTCGAAGTAATCGGCGGCTCTAGTGAACATCTCCGCTAACTCTCTCCACTCCTTTGGGGTAGAGTCGAAGAGGTGAGACTTTACGTGTCCTGCCATCGTTCCGAAGTCGACGATCACGTGCCCATTGTCATTGATGCTTATCGCCCACGTTTTGAATCCACATCGCACTCTACCAAACATTGTTATAGTTCCTTATTCATTCGCATAGTTGTGAAGGAATACCCAAGCTTCTTATACAGGGCTTGGGCTCCTGTGTTTCTGGCGAATACATTGAGGTCGATCCTCGTGCAATCGGTTTCTCTTCCAATGCGTTCAGCTTCAAGAAGGGCTGCGGTGGCATAACCTTGACGTCGGTAAGGTTCGTAGATAACGAGATCGTACACATAGACGTACTTGGAAGGGGTGTTGCTCGGCAGGGTGAGACAAAGGGCACCTACTTTTTCTTCGCCGCTGTAAATATAGTAAAAGAGGTACCCCGGCGTACGATAACCTTGGGGAAGATCTTCCTTTCTTAGCTCTTCCCCATACTTAGTTGCTTCCCTTAGTGGGATATAACTCGCAATAGACATGTTTTTGCTATAGGAGGAGTACACCGCATCGATGAATTCAGGGTACTCAGCCTCGTCTATTTTCCGAAGCTCTATTTTCGCCACTAGAGACTCCAGTCAATCGGTTAGTTTATGTAGAATAGAGCTCACAAGAGAGTTAGCGTCTTCAAGGGAAGTCTCTAGGCGGTCAGCTACCAGCTGTGGAAGAACTCTGTTTAACGCCACGTTAATTACCTCGATCTCCGCAGGAGTCAGGAAGATCTCGTCGTCATCCAACTCTTGTGAAGCCGCCTGCTGTAGGCTGGCGTAGCTGGCCTTGATCTGGCCCGTGACTTTGAGGTTCCCGCCGACGAACAGGTCTCCTTTGACTTCCAAGTCCCCTTCGACTTCCATATCGTTGGTGGCGGAGAACTGGAGGACAGAGTTGTTGCCTTCGAGGTCTTGGTGGACCTTCATCTCGGTTATACCCCCGAGGGTATTTTTCCCAAGGG
>SDBT01005871.1_pt1 | contig 20527 bp, 47 predicted proteins | sample 2277101 | NCBI WGS metagenome assembly SDBT01 (sample SAMN10404973, study PRJNA504765) | marine sediment metagenome | isolation source: marine sediment core GS10_PC15, 103 cmbsf | place: Arctic Ocean: Southern Knipovich Ridge | collected 2010 | reverse complement strand
GTTTATTTGTACCCATGATGGATACACACACGGAGAAAAATCATGGCCCGAACCAAAATCAGAATTGATAAGCCGCTATTAGAAGAGGCAGTAGAGGCTGCTGACAAAAGCGAAGCCACTACGACTGCCGGTGCTGTTATTGAAGCAGCGACTGTCTATTACAACGAAAACAAAGCTGCAACTTTTTCTGTCATTAAGAAGTCTTCTGTTGGTTTGCGAATTAAGGAATGGAACATCCTTATTGCAACCAAAGGCAAGCGTGGCAGGGGCAGACCTAAAGGTTCAGGCGAAGAGTCTGATTCAATCCTTGTTACATGGGATTGGGAGTCTCATGAGGTCGTTCGAGGCCGTGGCGTAGGTAATGAGGTGGAATCCCGCTTTGTCCTTGGTTTTTCCAAGTGGGGTTGGGTTGTTGGCTATCAAAGCAAAGAAACCAAACAAATTCTTAAAACCCAATATCCTCATTGTTTAAGATTAGTCTTTAAATGTTTATCTAGAACTCAACCTTACCCTGAAATTGCTGTAAAAGATATAATGACAAGAACAATCGCTGCTCTTGAAGAGCGATTTAATTGCAAGATCAAAATTGACCCAACAGTATCTGAAGAGGATTATGGGGTTTTACTTGATGAGGCATTTAAGTTAAACTATTGTTTAGTGGCTCATGAGCATGTTCAAACTACTTTACGGGCAAAATACCCAGATCATAGGGAGATTGAATTAAATTATAATTTATTCTCTTATGAAGACTGGGAGTATGGTCATAATAAAGGTAAAATCGTAGCTGCACCTCCAGCAAAGCCAGAGCCAGCAGTTATTAAAGACTCCAAGGGGGAACCAGTAGTAGACTCACAAAAACCAGTAGTAGACTCCAGTGATGAAGATGAAGAGCAGGGCGAAGGCAAACCAATGATCTTAACTGGGGCTGCTTCAACAGAAGGGATGGAGTCATGAAAATTCCTGAAACATCCGGTTTTCGAGTAGGGGTAATTATAGCAATTGGGGTACTTATCCTTCTAATTATGGTAACTGTGTTAAGGTCTTCAGCAAAAATTACGTCTCAAGCCAAACTTCCTAGAAAGATGTTAAATCTTGAAATCAAGATGTTACAAGAAGGGGAAGGCGGCTGGATCAATAAAAGAGATATCGTTGTTGATTATGAAGGAAGTGTTTGGGTTTATGCAGATCGATCTGTTAAAACTGAACGTGGGGAAACAGTTTGGAAATATAAAAATCCTATTGGAGAAGATTGGGAAACTCAGATAGGCAATCCAGAATATCAAATTAAAATTGAATACAAAGATGGTTTAATTATTGAATTTGATGAATTTTATAATTTCGACCCAGAATCGGTAGAAAGTGTGTTAGGATACAATCCTACTTATTCAAATAGACCTCTTCTCCCGGTAAAGATGATTACAATAACTGAAGGGGTTTTTCTTGATGCCCTATTGGAGAAAATGAATCCTCAGTTATTTGAATTACTTGACTAGTTTCCCGTGTGCCCCAGTCATCCTATTCAGGGTGGCTGGGGGTTTTATACATGTGTTGACTAATGTATTTGATATGTGTAAACTAAAATAAAATAAATGTGTAACCTATTTAAATATCCTCGTACACTCCATCTCCCATGGTCGCCCGGCTCGGACTCAACTGATAGGATATTAGAAAACATTGATCATTTAATTGGAATGGATGTGATAGTCACTGAAAAGTTAGATGGTGAAAACACATCTCTTTATCCTGACCATTATCATGCTAGAAGCATTGATGGCAGACATCATCCATCTCGATCATATGTGAAACAGATACATTCTGCTATTAAGGGACAGATTCCAGATGGATGGCGAATATGCGGAGAGAATATGTATGGCAAACATTCTATTGGTTACACCGAATTGACATCTCCATTTTATGTATTTTCGATTTGGAATGAGAAGAATGAGTGTCTATCATGGGATGACACGGTAGAGTATTGTGAGATGTTAGAATTAGAGCATGTGCCTGTATTATACAAGGGATTATTTGATAAAATTGAACCTTGGATGTTTGATTTATTTATAAAAGATAAATCAGCATATGGCCCAGAGCGTGAGGGATATGTAGTAAGAAATTCAGAGCTTTACAAATATGATGACTTTCCTTATAATATTGCCAAGTGGGTCCGAAAGGATCATGTGCAGACTGGCGAGCATTGGCTAGAGAATTGGGAACCAAATAAGTTTATTTGTACCTAAACAGACAGCGGACAACCCCGAAAGGGCGAGGATGCCCAAGGGGAACAACTGACGGGGTGACGGTAAGCATCCCTATATGCAGGTTCCCTTTGGTTCTTACCATTTAGGATACAAACATGGACAAGACACAAGCAAATGAAGTTTTAGGCAAAGTCATTGATTTGATGAAGGCTGAAGGGGTTGTCGTTGAATCCCCTTATGATATTTCAAATTTCTTTGAAGATCATGGAAGTCACACTAATATGTTTGAAACTCATCGATTTGATGATATGTTGGAGGATGATGATGAAGATTGACCAAAGAACTTATTCATTTGCCCGAGAGCGTCTTGAAGATGCAGTTGAGGCATTTTTTGATGATCCTGTTGGCTATTGCGATTCTCTTTCGGGAGATGAGTTAAAAGTAAGAGCCAAGGAAACCATTGATGAATTAGAATTTATATGTAAAGACCTTGGTTTAAATTGGAAAGCATTAATATTAAAAGCAAGTGCATATGAAATAAGACGAATGATGAGACTGGTCACCGAATTAAATGTGCCAGAAGTCGATGCCGAACATCTTGAAGCTGAAGAATTTAAAAAATCTCCCGTATTTAAACAATATATTAAAGATATGTTTGGAGAGGATGATTAGTTTATTTGTACCCACGAAGAACAATGTGCCAAAGAGCACTTACCTATTTTGCCCAAAGAGGCAAGGAGAATGTGAGATGACTAAGAAAGATTTTCTATTGATACAGGATGCCATTCTGGAATCCTACCAAACCGCTCTTAATATAATGTTTAAAATTGAATTTGATCCTGATGACAGTCGGGAAATGGGTGCTTTTATCAACCGTTGTCGTGATTTAAGCTTTCAATTTAAAGGCATAGCTCAAACATTTGCATCTAAATTGCGATATACAGCAGATGGGTTTGATTCAGATAAATTTATTAATGATATAACTGTTGGCATTAAAGAAAAAGAACGTCTTTTAAGAAAAACATATTTATAAGTTTATTTGTACCAAAATGGGCATGAACGTTATCATTGAAACTACTTATGTCGATGGTTATGTTATCACTGGCAATCATTATGTTGCCATTGCCATTAACATGACTAATCCCAGCGATGCCCATTACTTTTATCTCACTGATTGTGTGGAAGTTACCAAAGGGGTGCATCAGTCTGCATTCATCACTGCTCAGGGCTGGGCTTATGAACCGACTGATTAATATTTGATTAATATTTAATTTATAGTTTATTTGTACCTAAATGTATATGAATCACGCCAACTACCGAAAACACAACGATACTTCTCAGAATAGCTCCACTTATCATAAGAAGGATGGGACACCCATTCGTGGTATCCTCAAGCGTGAAGCTGCTCAGGAGATCAAGGAGGAATGTCAAGAGTGTATGGATGGAGGATATATCTGTCCTAATTGTATGCCTGATTAATATTTAATTTTAGTTTATTTGTACCAAGGTGACTACACACGGAGAAAAAGTTATGAGCAACAGAGCAACAATTGAACCAACAGAATTTAAAAATGTTCGAGGTGGCGATGTAACCTTTGGCGTTAGGGTATATGATGACTATGCCAGTGCATATTTAAATCTTTGGGAAAGCATCCCTGACGATGATTTAGATGTTTTGCGTCAAGTGCTTGAATCTGATGATGAAAATATCAAAGCACTATTGAATTTTATTCAAGAAGAGGAAACCGGTGTTTATATTGGAGATGTATATTATGATTTCGAGCAAATAAAAGAATGTTTTGATTAAATTTATATTTTAGTTTATTTGTACCAACTAGGACCAACACGGAGAAAAACCATGCAAATGTTAATTGTCACTAGGAATGGTGATAACTTCAAATTAGGTAAATGTGCTACAACGTATCGACCTGTCGGGCCTACCTGCCCCCAAGATTGTGCTTTACTTGGTAAAGGTGGCGGTTGTTATGCCAAACGTGGTTTTGTGGCTATCCATCAACGAAACGCATTGAATTCTTATCATGAATTGGATAAGGCCAATGGTGTACCGTTGATCCGTCATCACATTAGTGGGGATGTATTTTTGAGAGATAAATTAGATACTATTTATGTGGATTATATTTTAGATTGGCATAAGGCTAACCCTAAAACTGAAGGATGGATGTATACCCACCGTTTTCAGGATTGGCATAAGGCGGGTTATTCTCACTTGACTGCGGGCCTAACCGTATTGGCATCAGTCGATACGAAAAAAGATAAAAAAGCAGCTAAAAAAGCGGGCTGGAAATATGCCTATGTTACAAAAGATTCTAATTATAAATTAGAAAAGGATGAAATTTTCTGTCCCTTCGATGCTCAAAAGGATGCTGGCAAGGCAATGAAGGATGTCAAGGTAAAATGCAAGACCTGTCGGCTCTGTTTCGATTCTAAGGTTGCAGATAAAAACATTGTATTTAAGTATCAAAAGGCCAAAGGGAATAAAAAGAAGGGCAAGGTCGCGTCTCTTAAAGTAGCTTAAACAAAGGGCTTATAAACCTAATCTAATAATTTTTCAAAAAGAATTATAAATTAGTTTATTTGTACCAAAAACTCACTATAATCCCCAACACAAGTTTGCCAACATTCTAACAAAGGAGAAAAACATGGCAACTAAGAAACGTGGTCGAGGTCGTCCCAAGGTTTATGGCGGAAACAAGGGCAAGCATATTATGTCTTTGCTCAAGCAGTTCAAGAATCATTCGCATGTTATGGAAATTCTGAATGCCGATCAGAATGCCAAGGCGGCTGATTATGACGTTCCCGATGGCGGAACTAAGGCTGACTGTCAGGCCGCTGCGGCTGGCGAACGTGCATTGGCTGCAAAGCGATCAGCAACGCTCTTCCCCGAGCCCGCTGGCATCTCGATGCCTACGTTGGCTGGATTGGCCAAGGCTGCTGGAGTCAAGGTCAAGCGTGGCCGTCCCCGTGCTGCATAAGAGCAAGTGAGAACACAAGGCCCCGGTCATTTGACTGGGGCCTTTTTATTTTATATTTTAGTTTATTTGTACCAAGGTGAGTATGGATAAACTAATCAAAACAACTTATGGTTTCATCTTGGCGGTAACATAAAATGACAGAATGGAAACCGGGCGATCATGGGTTTGTATTTACATTGGCTACTAGCCCTCGTGGCATTTCCATTGGGCTTTATACAGGTGGGGACTATTCAATAAAGGGAACTATGCCATATAGTATAATGATTCATACAAATCCATCAAAATTTATGTGCAAAACCAGAGCCGAAGCTGAAGCGAAATTATAGTTTATTTGTACCCAATAGAATACACACGGAGAAAAATCATGGGCAATCGAGCTATAGTTATATTTGAAGATGAAAAGAAAACCGAAACATCGGCTGCTGTTTATCTTCACTGGAATGGCAGGGCTGACAGTGTATATCCATTTTTAGATGAATTGCTTCGTCGCAAAACTAGATCAGAAGATATCAGTTATGCGGCAGCTAGATTCGTAAATCTAGTTGGAGATTATTTTGATTTTAATGGACAAACTAAAACAATCCAACCTACGCATTTATCTTTAGGGATTTTCAATGGTCCTGTTAAATTTAAATGTCGTCCCAAACAAAAATGTAAAGCATTAATTGAATTTGATCATGGAGACAATGGCATTTATTTAGTATGCATACTTCCCAAGGGGGGTTGTCGGGTTAGAAGATTTACTTCTGATGTGGATGAATCCCCTATTGAATGGACTAAAAAAGAAGTGGAAACAGAACGCAAAGCCATTGAAGATGGTTACGGGGATATCACTGGGTTTTTCTTGAAATCAAGACCTGTAATGAGAGAGTATTAAGTTTATTTGTACCCAAAAGAATACACACGGAGAAAAATCATCATGGGCTACACTCATTACTTCAAAACCAAAAGCGATCTCGACAAAACTAAGTGGGATTCAGAATTCCTTCCTGCTGCCAAGAAAATTGTTGCTTATGCTAAAAATGTTTTAGGCATTCCTATTGTTGGCGGTGGTGGTGACGAAGGTACACTTCCCAGATTTGAAGAGGAATGTATTTATTTAAATGGGCTTGAAGGGGATGGCCATGAAACAATGACCATTCAAAGACCTGCTAATGAATTCTATTTTTGCAAGACTGCTCTCAAACCTTATGATGCTGTTTGCGTGGCTTTGGCTCTTTTGGCAGATGAATTGTTTGATGAATTTTCATGGAGTAGCGATGGGGACGGTGACGATGATTATGATTATGAGGGAAGGGAACTAAAGAAAGCAGCATTGGGCAGGAAGGATCAAGGATTGAAAATGGATAAATTCGGACTACTTGACAAAATTAAAGCGTCTTTAAAATATCGGAGTTCTGTTCATGCTCCTGATGATGATATTGGAAATGTTACCATCGATGGAACGCCAGATGATTGCGAGATGATAATTGAAGTATTTCCACATGATGATGAAAACAAAAAGTTCTTTGTGGTTAGCATTAAAGAATTCGATGAGTCTGGCTTGAAGGCTCGCGAGTGCGGACGACCGGGCGAAACTCCATTTACAGGTTAAAATGTGTAACCATGTCTGATGACAATGTGTCACTTGATTGGGAGTGTACTCGACCTAAGTGGTACGAGTACGTATTGCGGGGATCATGTCTGATATTTATAATTTATTTAATTTGTATTTAAGTTAAATGTGTAAACAGAAAACCCTTGGTATTGGGTTGACAATGCCAAGGGTTATTGCCCGAAGGCTCAGCTTTCTCGCCTTGCAACCAGTGCCTAGAACACATGGAATTGGGGTGGAACACGCAAGCAATCCACAAGGCGGGCATCGCCCGTAGCCTCGTCCCAATCGCAAAGGGTTGTCCGCAATCACATTATATCATAATAAATGAAACTGTCAAGTCAAATACTAATCCAATACTAATTTATGTCAATTTAGTTTATAACGAGTTTAGCGAGTTTAGTTGATATCGCTAATTTAGACTATTCATCTGTTTAGCAGTCTCTTCATGTACAAATAAACTATAACTCTTCTGCCGCCATGGTACAAATAAACTAAATCCTTTTCGTGGCGGTATTTACGGTGGGTACAAATAATCTTATTTACAAGTGATTAGAACTCACTATAATTAGAATCAGTTTAGAAGGTCTTCTTATTTAAGTTTATTTGTACCTTACAACAGTGGAACAGAACAAATACCTTTATAGGAGACTGCAAATGCCCGATTTCATTTCACAAGTTGAAGGCAGACACGAAGCGTTTTATGCTAAGCAACCTGCTTGGCATGGGCTTGGTAACTTGGTAAGTAAGTTCTTAACATCAGAAGAGGCTATTGTAGAGGCTCATTTGGGTTGGACAGTTCATTTGATGAAACTGTTTGCTCAAGATCAAGAAGTTCAAGAGCGTTTATCAGATGCCGCGATTCTCGAATTAGTTGCCAATATGAGTGCTGGCAAAATTTCGATGGATGATTTTCTTGACCAGATCAATCCTGAGCAACACTTGGCCGATGAATTTTTCGCCACTGTCCGAAGCGATAACAAAAAGGTTCTTGGCGTTGTCAAGGGACGTTACCGCGTTGTCCAGAATAACGAAGCGTTTTCTTTTCTTGATAGCTTTGTTATGGATGGCAAGTTGAAGTATGAGACAGCGGGTGCCTTGCATATGGGCAGGAAAGTTTGGATGCTTGCTAAAATGCCCGGTGAAGATGAGATTGCCGAAGGCGATATGCAAAAGCGATTCTTGCTTTTCTCGAATGCTCATGATGGGTCTGGTGCGGTACGATGCTTGCCCACAAGTGTTAGGGTCGTTTGCTCCAATACGCTTGCAATGGCGTTGAAGGGTGCCAATGCTGATGGTGTTACCATTCGCCATAGTGGTGATATTGAAACCAAATTGGCTGATGCTCGTAAAGCAATCATCAGTTCCACAAAGGAATTCGAGCGAGTGTTGGTAGTTCAGCAAAAGTTGGCTCAAAAGCCTTTGAGCAGCAAGCAATTTAATGCTTTTGTTAATGAGCTTTTCCCGAAACCTGAAAAGGAAGAGGGTCGCGGGTATACAATGTGGGTCAATAAGACCAATGACATTGCCGAAGCTTATTTGAAGAATCCAACGAACCAAATCAAAAGCACGAAGCGAACGGCATTTGCCGCCCTTAATGCAATCACTTGGGACGTGGATCACAATGGGCTTTATAGGGTTGGCAATCAGTCTGCCAACATTGGTGAGTCTCGCATGATGAACGTGCTTTGGGGTTCTGGTGCTAAGTTGAAGCAAAAGGCTTTGAAGACCGCCGAAGCAATGTTTGTCTGAGTCAAATCAAACCCCGCCTTCGGGCGGGGTTTTTCTTTTTATATAATATTAGTTTATTTGTACCCAAGAGAGTATCATGGACCCACAAGCAAAAGTAATCATATTTCTTATTTTGTTAGTTCTTTGGAATTGGCCGAGGTGAATCATGAAAGACTTAGATGAACTTCGAGGGCAGTGGGAACGTGGTGCGATCATGTACCACGGAGGCAATAAAGATTTGAACTTTGCCCTTACCATTATTGGTCGCGGGCATGAGTTTGATTGCTTTAGATATTTTACCATTGGAGCAGATTGGCAAGTAAGTGTTGATAAAAGTTCTTGCGATCTCGAACAAGCATTTGCATGGCTTGCAAGTTTCAATGATTTAAGTTAATTTGTACCCAAAGGGACTATCATGGATAAAACTCAACATGTTAATGTGAAGAGATTGGCAAAGGATGTTGCCGAACGATCTAAATCCCCAGAGGAAAAGGCAGGGAATTTTGCTGGCTGGGGATGTGCAGCGTTTGTTATTCTAATGGCACTGCTTGTCCTTGTAATATGTGCAGGGCTTGTCACAAAGCTTGCAATCTGGTCATGGTCTTAGAATTTAGTTTATTTGTACCTAAATGTGAGGCTTTAGTTTACAGAACTTTGAAATTCGCTATAATTGTTGCAGTGTTGCAATAAATTCACTTTTCTCTTTTATGGAGCAATATCATGTCGGAAGAAGTTTCGTTAAATGAAATTGGGGATCTGCCTAATCAACTTCTGTATTGGACGTTGAATGGCTTGCCTGAACAAGTTAAACGCTATTACAAGAATGAAGGTATAAGCGTTCAATCTTTTTTGGCAATGTCTCGTTTTCTTACGAAGATCGATGGACATATAACATCTGCGGTGGAAGTTGAATTTGCCCACCCCACAACCAGCGTCCCAGTTCATGATATTTGGGCTTGGGTCGAGTTAGAAACCCCGTTGGAAGTTGCCAATTATCTTGGAGAAGTTGAAGACATTTTCGCTCGTTGGGAATTGATCGAAGAGGATGTTCAAGAAGAAGAGGAAGAAGAAGAGGAATCTTCTGGCTTGCGACCAAAACTCGACCTACCGGGTGCATAAGTTTATTTGTACCTAAATGCACGTAACAATCACTTATTCTCTTTAACAAGGAACAGACAGATGTCAGACAAGAACAAGAACGAAAAGAACGACAAGAACGAAGTCAAGATCGAAAAGGCTCCCCCGACCCAAACTCATTTGGCGATTGTAATTAAGACGCAACGCCAGACTCGCGGCAAAAAGGGTCAACCTTCGGTCAACAAGGATGTTTTCACGCATCATTCAATTGTTGAGGCGGGCATTGCTCGTGCAGTGTGCAAGCACCTGAACGAAACTCGCCCGTTGCCCAAGGGTTCTTATATGGTGTTGGAGAATGGACAGGAATTGCCGGTCTATACCAGCGTCGAGCAGGTCGAAGAGGAAAACAAAACCGTGCGAACCAAGAAAGCTGAGACGCAGAAAGACAAGCTCGCCAAGAAGCTCACCCAAGATCAGAAGGATTTGCTTGCCAACATGCCTCAGGATGAACTCCGAAAGCTGTTGGGCGTGGAAGAGCCCAAGGCTGAGCCTGCCGCTGACAAGGCAGCGTAAACAAAAGGGGAAGCCCCACTGGCATTTGCCGGTGGGGTTTTCTTTATATAAGTTTATTTGTACCAAAAGGACTAACCCAAAGGATATTTTTCATGGCAAGCAAATTGCAGATCAAATCTCATAAGACCGTTATTTACGAAACAACTGATGGAAGAGAATTTCCCAATAATGAAGATGGAGCAAAACTTCATCAAGCAAAACTTGAAGTCTTTGCGACTCTGGAAGATCAACTTGAAGTTTTTGGCCCTATTGTCAATGCAAATGCAGACATTGCAAAGCGTGTCATTTTTGGTTTGCTGACAGATCATCAATTGGTCAGGAATGTCTTTAGCAAGTACCAGAAGCGAGTAATGCTTGTTGAGAAGCGATTTGCCAAAGCCGAACAAGACGCGGCGGAAGAAGCGGCATGATTTGAGAAAAAGTGAGGTTCGGGTTCAAGTCCCGGCAAGTGGAGTTAACCGCTTGTGGTGTAAGGGCGAAAGCATACCACTTTTTAACATATCGTCGGCGTAAACATATAGTCAAAACGTGTCGATGAAATCGACTTTCGTAAGCATAAGAGTTTGACAGGCCGGTGGTCCTTTATTGGGACTCCGTTACGGTAAGTCATCTTCCGTATTTCGTTAATTCGTGCCTGTCACTCAGTTTATGGTTGGTAAATAACTAACTGCCCATGCTGCGGCCAACGATTTACATAAGTCTCAATGATTTCAAAGGTTGGATTACCTTTGGTCTTCAGTCCTGCCTGAACTCGCTCCATAAGTTTGCGAGCTTCTTCTTCGTTCAGGTCATCAAATTGAATTAGAACTGCGGTTTTCATATACCTAATAGGTACAAATTAACTAATTATAGTTTATTTGTACCAAGCACAAGTATGGACCGAGTATTGCCACCATCTGGAATTCCACATCTTAAAGATTGTAAGGCATATATTGAATCTTGCGGGTGGAAGTTTCTGCATAAGAGTATAGCGAAAACTTATGCATTTGAAAACAATTTCGATGGGCGGGTTGTTGGGTTTACTCTTTATGAAATTCGACATGCTTTCAAGAACGGATGGTAAACGATGGCAGAATCAAAACCACAAGAGGAACTTCCAATTGAACCACCTATAGGTTCATGGGCGTTCGTTGCTCGTCAGATGTCGCAGTTAGATGACCCCAATGATCCATTTGATTGGGATCGATGGAAAGATGAACAGAAAGACCAAGAAATGATGGATGAATTGGACAATAGTTAATTTGTACCAAGGAAGATTATGAAGCAAATACATTGTAAACCTGATGATGCGTTTTACTGGCCTGATAAAGATTTGATGTTAGTCCCAGTAATGGATGTCCCACCATCTATCCAAACAGTCATGGTTCGTAACCCATTTACGGGTGAGAATGTGTTGAATAAAATTATGACTTCGTCATTCATGAATATGTTAGATAAAAGCGAACGGTTTAGAGTCCCAACTAATCAACTCATCCACATTGATCCTAATGTTCCTGATGAGCCAATTATTGATGAACAAGAGGAAGGTGTGATATGACTGGTAGAAAACTCTTATACATATTGGTACAAATAAACTTTAACTTTAGTTTATTTGTACCAAATGTGTATGTCGAAAGAAACGGGTGTGAGAACCTGCGGTAATTTGACTAGCTTTTAGAAGGAATGTGAACCCCTCAATTTACAGACCTAATGAGAGCGAAAGGAATGGCACCACTGTACCTGACTTGGCTATTTGATCCGTTATCCGGCTCTTCGGACTCACTTACCAGTTTCATACATGTTCATCCATTCTGAATAGAATGAGCCCCCGGCAGGACAATGCCGGGGGCTTTGTTTATATTTAATAATTTTAGTTTATTTGTACCAAGTGTGTACATGGAAATATTACTAACAATCGTGAGTCATTCAATTGGTTATGTTTGCTTTGGTATTCTATTGTGTATGGTGATAGCACCGCTATTCAAGAATCACAAAGCGAATAAGAGTTAATTTGTACCCAATACCAGTATGAAAATTAAATTCAAAACCGATGTTGAACTTGAGGTGGTTGAATCTATTGAAGATGATATCCCTGTAACCCATCAAGAAACTTTCAAGGCTGGAGAAGAGATTGAGATCGATGTAATCGGACAAAATCTTGCAGGTACGGTGATTGAGATTCAATTTGGTGATGGATCAGTTGTGACAGGTCTTGATATTGATTGTTTTGAATTGGTTCATTCAAAGGGATGATTAGTTAATTTGTACCAAATGAAAGTGCCGGGTAAGTCGGGTGAAGGGCGGCAGTCGCCATCGAAAGATGAGCCAGTACCCCCGTGAAACGCTCCGGTTTTTTTAGTTAATTTGTACCAAATACGCATGGCAATACCGCCACTAGGACCAGAACAATGGCCGATTTAGTAATTGATAGAATTGATTTGCCCGGCTTGATCGAAACTGCTGGCAAAGGTGCTAAAATGGTTAGTATCATTGCCAATACCGATCCAAGAATGAAGGGTATGGGGCCAAGGGGTAACAATCCTTTACGTGGTCGCAACATTCGCAAGCGTTCTTGGGTAAATGGTGTTGCCCAATGGAGTTATGGCAATGCGGTGAATCGTCAACGTGACCGTGAGGATCAGCCTTTAGATGGTGTTGGCAATGTCGAACACTTTACCCCGCAAGCTCGTAAATGGGGTGTAAAGGGATTTTTCGATGAGGGTGCATGGACACCTAGCAATACAGGTCCGTGGATTTTGCACAAAGATGCTTTATATTTTGAGTTGAAAGTGCAGAAAAGCGTAGCCCATGAATATATTGATATGGATTCGGGCGAGCGTATTGACCCTGCATTGATTCGTGAATGGTTGCCGGTTCGTAGACCCAGTGCGACTCAAGGCGTGGACAAGCAGATCATTCTTCGGGATTATGCTTTAATTAACCTTGAGGCTATCGTAATGGATGGTGATACTTGGTTCCTAGCAGATACGCCCGATCATGGCCGTGAGTTTGCGGGCCGACACCGATAAGTCACTGGCCAAGTGCGGATTCCCCTGCCTACTGTACAGGCAGGGGAATCTATTTTTAATTTCATTTTAGTTTATTTGTACCAACTACCAGTGCCTCATTAGCTCAATTGGTTTAGAGCGTCGGACCAAAAAAGTCCGAAGATGCAAAGCAGGGCGTCTTATTCAGGTGGCCACTGGTAAGATGGGTATGGATTGATCATCCATGCTTTTACAGAAATGTAAGCTTGTGGGTTCGAGTCCAGCATGGGGCAACCACCTTTTAGTTAATTTGTACCAACATGACTATGAAACTATTAACTCCACGACAAATCGCATTCATTATTAATTCAATCAAAAAGGTGATCAAGAAGAATGACATTCAGTTTTTAACCAAAGCAGCATATGGGCATTTGTATTTATGCTCTGGGTTCATTGCTCACTATGACATTTGGGGGTTTCGTGATCATTATAAAAATGTATCTTGGTTAATGGATACCATTAAACACAATGCTCCCATTAATCAATGGAATAATTTCCATCCCGGTGAAAAGGATTATGATTACTACATGCAGAAGAAAGAAATTTACAATCAAATTCTTGAAATCTGTAATAGTTAATTTGTACCAACAAGACTATGAACAACAAACATACGATTGAAAGACAAAGTGGTACGATTGGTTGTTCTATTGGATGTTTAACCAGCATTAAGGCAAATACCCATGATTGGGAAGAGGTGATGACACCTGAGCAGTTTAAGGAATTGCAAGATATTTATGACCGCTTAGCAAAATTGCAAAAGTGGGTTGTCTTTAATGAACATTAGTTAATTTGTACCAATATGAGGGAACGGACCGCGAACCCGAAGGGACCACCATGCAATTATCAGATGCCAGAACACTCGCTCTCAAACATATGAATACCAGCTTTGGTGGACAGCCAAGCTTGTTAGACAAAGGCTGGTCTTTTGAATTTGATAATGCTAAAAGTCGCCTTGGTGTATGCAAATACAGGTATCGCCTGATCAGTATTAGTAGACGATACGTAGAAGAAAATGATGTTACATTTGTCGAGGATACTATCCTCCATGAAATCGCTCATGCTTATGCTGGATCAGCAGCCGGGCATAAGAGAGAATGGAAGCGATGGTGTCTTATCACTGGAGCCAATCCAAAACGAGCGTGGAAGGGCGAAGATATTGGCTTGAAAACCAAAGACGATCACAAGTACCAATGTTATTGCACTCATTGCAATAAAGTGATAAAGAAATATCATCGCTATCCAACAATGGATTTGTCCAAAGCTACCCACACTTCCCGGTCTTGTGGCAAAAGAGGCGGGTGTATTCTTCAAACACCTGATGGTAAGCAAATTACGCAAGTGTTAAAGCCTAAGCAACGTAGACGTAGACGCTATCTTTATCAGTTCCAGTTCCTTAATAGTTAATTTGTACCAAGATAAGTAACTGAAAGGGACCACCATGTTGACCATGTCCGACCAAAAAGAAATCGCCCGTAAACGCAAACTGATTGAAGATAATATGGAAAATGAAATTGACAGTTTGCTAAGCACAAGACGCCAAGCTAATAGGTCTGTTGGTACGCCAGTGCAAGGCCAGTTTGGCATAGGCAAGCGAATCTTGGGAGCCAAGGCAGGCTATCGTAAGCAAAGCGTATGGGGCCGACCAACTAAAATGAAGATGGGAGCGTTGGAATAGTTTATTTGTACCAACTCTAGCCATGACAGTAAGAGAACAACTAACCAAAATGCTCCATGACAAAATGTTGTGGGAGGAACAAATAGAAACGATCCTTTCCCTATACGTTAAAGCAGATCGTTTGGATGCCAAAGTAACAAGTAAAGAGTTTGACCAGATATGGGAACACGTAAAAGACAAAGCGGCTCAATGGCTGAGAGAGAACGCCCCAAGACACGTAGCGTTAATGATGTTTGAATGAGCCCTCAAGGCATGACGACACAGGGTTGCGACCCAACCGACTTGGTCCCTCGGTATATCGTCAAGCCACTAAAGCCCGGCAGCTTAGCTGCCGGGCTTATCTTTTAATTTACATAAGGGTACAAATAAATTAAACTATAAGTTAATTTGTACCAATATGAGTAACACGAAAGGACCAAAATGAAAGCTCTTTTAATTAAACAAACCGGCGAAGTCCAATTGATTGACTTAGTGGACAACTCTCTCGAATCCATGCAAAAGCAAGTGGGCGGTTACATTCAAATGCTACATATGGCTGAAACTACGCATGCCTATGTCAATGAAGATGGCATCGCCTTGGGATTGTCGCCCAATCCGGTTGCGACCAAGCTTTGCCGCGATTTGGATATCGGTCTAATGCCCGGTGATTACATCAAGGGCAACATGCTTATCATGGATAGCGATGATGACGGGGAATCTGTGGACGTTTCCGAATCGTTTATCGAAAAGATTGCCAAGCTAGGCTGGGTGGTAGCAAGCTTGATTAGTTAATTTGTACCAAGATGAATATGACAACTACAACAAAAGAAATATTGAGTCCGAATTTTGCCGTGTTTAATCTGCATATCAACGACGCAGAAAGCAAGGCCAAGCAAGCGTTCGTCAAGCGGTTTGCCCAAGAAACATTCGACAGTGAAATACAGCCATTTATTGATAAGGGCATAATGTCAATATTCAATACCAAACCAACTGAGCATACTCGCTGGTACGTAGAGGCGGTTGGCATATTTGTAAACCAATGAACAGTACGGGTTTGCCGCCCGTCCCCCGGCTACTCCCGTGTGGGGAGATAAGCCCAAACATTATTTGCAGTAAATCAACACAAGGTCCGGCAAGGCTTTGAACCGATAAACGCTGCATACCCGTGTTTGGGTCAGGCCGGGGATTTTAGTTAATTTGTACCAAAAGGGGATATCATGTTTGACCAATCAGAACCAACACTCATGCAAGTTTTAATGATATTTGGAATCATTAGCTTATGCGTTCTAGTTTTCTTTAGTTAATTTGTACCAAATAGGACTATCATGAACACTACACCTTTAATTGTAACAGTTATCAATATGGCGTCTATGAATGAGGGTCGTATTGAACAAGCTCAATCTTTTCCTGATACACCGGGTGGCAGGGAGATGGCCGAACATTTATTTAAGCGATGGGGTATGATGGAAAGAGAATTTGAAACTGCCGAACATCTTGTTTATCACCTTGAACAAAAATTTATTCCATATGGTGAGGATGGCGGTATCATGATGGTACATTCAATGTTGAATAGTTAATTTGTACCAATATAATCATGGGACGCCAAAACAACCAAAGACGAAGAGCATTCTTATCAACGCAATCGGCACGAACAACAGGTAAAGGGCCGATGCCTGTTGTGGCTTGCAAAAGCGATGGCATAACCATTTATGAAGAGGCAATCCCTGAGCTTGAAGCAGCATTGCAAAGGTCAATTGAACATGGGTATGAGCCCGGCAAAACTGTTAGGCTATACAGGGACCAAATTAAAAATAAACCCAAGATGCCAGCAGGGTCAATGTTGTTAGCATTTGCAGCAATAACATCTATGGGTCACTACTATACCAATTAGTTAATTTGTACCAAAGGATATCATGGACGCACAATTAATTACCGATCTCAAAAACTTTCTCGAACAAATTCGTGTTGAAAATGACGACATAGAAAGTCGTCGTAAAGCGGATGATTTTTTAATTGCAATGAACGAGCATAATCAACCGACTATAAGTTTTTATGGTCATATGATTTCTCATCATCAGCATCAAGAAATTTTGGGTCATTGCATGGCAAGACAAAGGATTCAGGCTCTTAGAGCTTTTAGGACCGCAACTGGATTGGGATTAAAAGAGGCTAAGGCAATCATTGACCCGTTTCTTGACCATCTTCACGCCACTGAATAGTTAATTTGTACCAAAGGATATCATGGACAACCACCTAAAAGAAGCTTGCGAATCAATTGATGCCTCTATGTTTAGTGCCGATACTTTTCTAACGGCAACCAATCGTGAAGAATTACGAGTCTACATGGGTAGATGGATGCGGGGGTTGAGAAAATGGGATAAGCAGGCAACCGATGCAATTGAAGAATCGAACCGAATCATTAACAGCTATGATGATGGCAAATGTCCTGATTGTCAAGAACCAATTGCTCAGAATGTTTGCCATGAAGAAAGTTGTCCTAACTGTGAACATGTATTTTATGATCCTGATGTATTCCATGACCCAGACCAGATCGAAGGATAATTATGGAAGATCATTGGATAATCATGAAGCCTAAATTTACTGGAGGCACATCATACATCTATGGCCCGTTTACAGAGGATGATGCGAAGAAAGAATTGATCAATCGGGTTAGCATGTATGGGGATGGTTCAAGTGATGACGAGTTTTATACAATCAAGATGGTGAAAGACGTTTAGTTAATTTGTACCAATATGAGCATGGAAGTTGGACAAACAATAACTTTAATTGGCATTAGTCGCCACGGCAAGAACCGAGTCAATGAATTAGGTGACCAATGGATTGTTGATAGAATAAGTGATAATGTCATTTGCTGCAATGATGGTAAAGCAGCATTGTTAATTAGTAAAATAAACAAACTGGAATCAAGATGGCTATCTTTACCAACCGATAAGAATTTCAAGATTAAGGACCAATCATGAAAACGAAAGGTAATTATAATTTTCAAGCTTTAGTTATCCCTGTTGCACCCATATCGAGTATCCCTAGAGGTAATTTAAGCCCTGAAGAATCTCGATTGGATAGCAGGAAAGAAAGACGTAGCAGCAAGCACCGTGAATCCACAAGCAATTTAACTCGCAAGCAACGGGCAACCAAACGAGAATTGCACGTACTAAGTCGGTAAGTTAATTTGTACCAATATGAGTAACACGAAAGGGACTAAACATGACCACTGACCGAGCACTTGCAGCTAATCAACGAACCAGCATCGATGTCCATCAGACCAACACGATCATCATGGACCTTGAACGAGCAGTGAAAGCTGCCGAAAAAACTCCAGTTGTTTGTGGCATCCTTGAGCATACTTTGCAAACAGCCCGAACAGTCAATAGACGATTCTGCAATTCGGTTTGTGACTTGTTGGGATCGACACCCGTACTACCCCTGAACAAAGGAAATTTCGATTAACAAATAGGTTGGTCCCCTATCCGATCATTCCCCTGAAATGGGGGATGATTGTTTTTAAGTTAATTTGTACCAAAGGTTATTATGAAAGCCGAACTGATACAGACCATTAAGTGGATGAGAAAGTATTTCGATGCACGGCCTCAAATAGAAGGTCGAAAGCCTTTGGGCTTGTATCAACATAGTGGCGGGGGACTAACGATGTATACCCCTTACTACAATGAACAAATACCTGCTTATACTCGACCTGATGGTATTGTGCAAATTTTAATACGTGGGATAGACAATGAGCCTGCTTGGATAAATTGTTATCGTCGCAATCTTATTTCACGTTGGATTGAGTTAAGTTAATTTGTACCAAGGTTATTATGAACATTACCGGACAAATTGTTTTTCGCGAAGCAGGGAATCACCATCAATTAGAGGATCGTCGCCTCATGATGTTTACGGGGATCATTGCCGTACCCAAAGTGTGCATCTATAAGGGTGAGCATCAATATGTACTTATTGGCAATGATGAGGGCCAACAACTAACAGTATACCCCCAAGCCATTGATCGTACAGAACTATTCCGAGGCATGGAATTAGGCAACATGGTTACTGAACCAATCTGGAAATTCTAATAGTTAATTTGTACCAAATTGATTATGACCAAAGCAGAACTACAAACAAAATCAACTGATGAAATAAGACGCCTGATGTCTGACTTTCAAGAGGACATTGACAACGGGGATGAAGTTGACTATAATAGGGACCAACAGATGCTATGCGTTGAAGTGTTATCAGAACGCCAGCAAGAACGAGGCATCCATTGTCATTGCAAGAGTTGTGGAATATGAGTAATTTATTTGCCATGAAGCAAGCCATTGCAACGGGTAAGCCCGTTAAGATGCCACCTGAAAAGAATGGGGTTGTAGTTATCATTTGGCCGGATCGCCCCAATAACAATGCCAAGAATGATGAAGCGGCTAACAAGATGCTCGAAGGTCATGAGTTTATAATTTGGGGTATTAGTTAATTTGTACCAAATTGATTATGAAACAAGAAAACATTGACCATACCGAATATCCAAAGCGACTCAAGAACTTGAGTGTTGACAAGATGCAGCATATCATTCAGGATTGTAAAGAAGCTCTTGCTGCAATGCCTGATGGTCCTAAAGCTGGATACTATCAAGATGAAATCTGTTACTGTAGTGATGAACTTACTCGTCGGGCTCAAGCGAAGATGCCAGCCAAGCACTTTGCTGAATTTGTTCGAGTCAATGTCGGCAATGTAAACTTGACAGACAAAGAATTTAGGGAGTTGGTTCGAGATACTCTTGAAAGTGTCAAAATTCCCTCTTGACAAATGAACGAAAGTTGTTATAGTTTATTTGTACCAAAATAAGTAACACCTTTGGAGAACAAGACAATGGCAAAAGGAAAAGGAAAACAGAGTCCCAGCAGCCAACGATGGCATGGTGGCGTTGGTCAGAAGCGAAAGAATGCTCGGGTCGAGAAATCCAGCAAGGGCAAATTCAAAACTGTTGCTGAGTTGGAAGAGCATCGCATGAAACAGCCAAACACCGGCAAACCCCGATGGAAAGACGTAGCCGAACGAGCAGCCATGGATGATGTTCGACTCGTCAGACAATTTGTATTTGAACTTGAAGGGGTGCGGTTGTCAACGCCAAGGGGTACGGTTGTCGTCAATGCCAAGTAAACATTAGCAAAGTGGGTGTGGTTCCCAAAGGCAAGGCAAGACGGTGTAGCCCATCGTCTTGCTTTTTTTAATACATACTAGGGTACAAATAAATTAAACTTATAGTTAATTTGTACCAAAGAGTATATGAGCGGTAAAATACGACGAGAATTGTTAAGAATAGCCCGATCCTTGGATGCAGAAGCAGCAAAGCGATCCAAGTGTACTCGAACAGCATGTGAACGTGAAGGGGCTGGGCTTGTCCATGTTGATTTGATTAAGAGTCAACCAAACAAATACATCAATTACTGTCGCCATTGTATGCACCTTATCAATGGACAGAACAATAAGAAGCTGATAATGACAGCAGCAGAAGCGGAAGCGATAAACTCTGTGACATTTCCTTTTTAGTTAATTTGTACCAAATACAAGTGGCAATACCGCTAATGAGGACCAACCATGTACGTCAATCCTAATTTCAAAACCAAAAAGAAGCTGAAAGAAGCTGTCCTAGCTGGTGAGCCCGTCACCAT
>SDBT01005870.1_pt1 | contig 20532 bp, 32 predicted proteins | sample 2277101 | NCBI WGS metagenome assembly SDBT01 (sample SAMN10404973, study PRJNA504765) | marine sediment metagenome | isolation source: marine sediment core GS10_PC15, 103 cmbsf | place: Arctic Ocean: Southern Knipovich Ridge | collected 2010 | reverse complement strand
GACTAACCAAAACGGCAGGAATTAATCCTCCTCTTGGAATCGTGTAAATATTTACAAACCTTCTACCTGGTTTCTGTAATTTACATTCCAAGGCAGCCGCACAAGCTTCTGCTAATGCTTGTACTTCCTCCCAAGATATTCTTACTTTTTCTATCATGATGCTACGCATCTATTTTTATATTAAAATATTCATATAGAAAGTGTTGAAAATCTTGCTCATGTATCTTAAAGCAGAGATCACTACCGCCATGTATTTTTATACATTCTACAGAATTTCTCTCTGCCCAATCGATAAATGCCTCCAACAGCATCCAATCTTCCACAGCAATTGTAACTTCAACATTACCAACATTACCCATGATGCGGTGTTCCTTCGGCGAAACCATTATTAGTTACAATAATAAATTCACGCTTTTTTTGTAGGTCTTTTATGTTCCTTGCTCCACAATATGAGAAACCCGATTTAACTCCTTTGGTCATTGCACGAATGACGTGTTTGACACTACCCTTATAGTCTACACCAAGACTAATACCTTCTTCGTACGGATCATCAACACCCTGATCATTTTGAGCGTCCTCACTAGCCATACCACGAAACGCAACTTTCAACTTCCCTTTATCATCTCTCCATCTCTTTGCGGACGTTTCTTTGCATCCAGCAAACATTCCTCCAAGCATAACAGCATCAGCACCAACAGCTAAAGCTTTAGTCACATCACCGTATTCTTTAAGTCCACCATCCGCTATGATGAATTTTGTACTAGGACACTTATTAAGATTTTCGAAGTCACGTCTCGCTGCATTAGCTGCTTTTACAGCAGAGAATTGTGGACAGCCGCATCCTGTTTTGACCCTTGTGCTGCACACACCACCCGGCCCTACTCCTACTTTGACGCAATCCGCACCCCAATCATACAGATCTCTAACACCTTCGTAGGTGCAAACATTACCAGCAATCACTTGGAAATGTCCATGATATTGAGTTTTGATTTGATCAAGCGTACGTTTCATACCTACGTGATGTCCGTGTGCCACATCTATAGTGACAAATCTAATGCCCGCTTTATAGATCTGTTCTAAACGCTCCGTATCTCTCAAACCTATTGACACAACCAATTGCTTGCGAATGAAATCGTCAGACAGTTTGGTCCGAATGTTATATAGCTGTTGATCGAAATCGTCTACAAATCTATGTAAAATACCCAAGCACTCATTGTTACGCATAGCAACAATCATTGCATATTCTGTGATTGTATCCATGTTCGAAGATATAAAAGGGTACTCAAGGTGAAGGTCTGGTAGAATTCTTGTCGAAAGATCAACCTCACTTCTGCTTTCTATGTTAGAATAAGCAGGGAGTAGTAGAACATCATCATAAGTATAAGCAGTTTCAAAATTTTTCATGATAATATACCCTGTCTATATTTTTTATTTCTTATTCTATTTTCTTTCATATGTTCATCACAATAATATGTTCCGTCTTTAGATATTTTATTTTTACATTTTACACACAACCCTATTAATCTACGGTTTTGTTGTTTTAATTTATTTAAATGTTTTACGCATTTTTTACATATATTATGTATATTATTTTTCATACATCTATTTTTAGAAAATTCTATCTTTAACAATATCTTTTCACAATCCGAACAATATTTATGATCTTTTGGTATATCAAAATATTTGTCACCTAATTTAGAGTTTCCATGTGCACAATTACAAGAATAACAAATAAATTCTATTGACTGGTCATGATTATGTTGCAAAGTTATCAAATCTTTTAAATCACCATCAGAGAAATGCAATATCATTTTTTTATTACATTTGGGACATTTCATCTCTGAACCACATTGGATTAAAATATATTCTAATTCTTGAAAACTCGGTTGATATTTATTATTAGTTTTTGCATCATTACGCATGTGAATAAATCTAAAATGCTTAGAACAATAAATGCAACCTCGTAGAGGATGAATACCATAATCAAAACATCCTCTTTTACTGCATATTTTATTAAGGCTTATCATCACAAATGCTCGCAAAGTTACAATAAGAACAACGCCATTTTTCCTTAGTTACAGGAAATTTCTTTTGGTCCAAATCTAGCCCTGCGGGATGGAGTGGCAACATATTACTGGAATCTTCTCGGATTTTATTGAGGACTTTATTAATATGTCTCATAGTGATAGTTATCTCTTCTGTCTTGCATGGAGTTTCTCCTAAGTAGACAGGCATAGCTTTGATTTCATTAATTTTGAAACCAAATTTTTTCATTGCATACATAAAATATACGCTCATCTGATCTTCAATAGCATCACTACGTTTGCCACTCTTCCAATCTAATAGCAAGATTCTATTATTGATTTTAATACCCGCATCTAGTTTCACTGCTACTTTCTCGCCAGTGTTTAATTGAAAAGACTGGAAATCTTCTAGTTCCAGAAACTCTACCTCATCATGAGAAGGGAATAGCTTTGGAAATAAATCACAGAAATTAGCAAGACATGTGAATGCCTTTTGTTTGAATTCGGCTCTCACATCTGCTGCTATGTCTTTTCCTTGATGATGCTCCATAAAGTGAATATTTTTCTTAGGATTGTCTTCCCATGCTGTCCCCAGGCTTTGATTAAAACCGACAGTGAGCATCTTTTGTGCTCTGTTTTGTAAATGCTCTACATCTACAATCTTATCGCCCGTTTCTTTGAACTGTTCTAGTTGCAGTTGTATGATATCATGAACCACAGTACCAATGAACATAGGTAACGAAGTCATGTTTTTTAGGATATAACATTCTCTCCGGAATGGATCGGAATTACTATTCCAGCCGTCCCAAGCACCATAATAGTTGTAGAAGTACTGGCGTTTGCATCCGTTGAAAGTACCTGCACGCGATGCAGACCATGAGGGGTCATTTGTTAATGTCATAATGTTTATTCCTATATATGTTTCCAACTTCGTCTATGTTTAATCTTATATATTATATTTTTGGTAATATCAAATTTATCAGCTATATAGTTGGTAGAATAATTTTCCTTACATAATCTACGAATTTCTAAAACATCTTGCTCAGTAAGTTTAGTTTGATTATGTTTACTTCCTTGACGACATCCCGGATACAAAGTCCTATATTTGTGCATGCTATTTTCACTTGTTGTTACCCATTCTAAGTTTTCGAGTCTATTATCAGTTTTAATCCCATTCTTATGATTACATTCCATGCCCGAAGGACACGATCCTACAAAAGACTCAAGTACAAGTCTATGAACTCTCTTTGAATATTGTATTCCATTTTTGGATAAACTTATTCCAACATAACCCTTTACTATTTTTTGTAACTTTAAAACTTTCTCAACAATAATTCTATTTATGTTATCTAATCTTCTTAAACTTTTAATTCTACCTAAATTACTAACTTTATATAATTCTTCAAACCCTATTGTAGATTTCCAAATTTCAATCATAATTTGTACAATTCTCCGTTCCATATGAAGCTATAGTCTATAATAGGAATTTGTGATACGAAAAATTGTTCATCAACAAAATATACCACACTGAAACCTGCCTGCCAGTTTGGCTTTCCCCGCACATACTCCGGATTCAATTGACATAGACATCCATTTTCATAAGCCACATGATTACCACCAAGCGATGTATGAAAACTACTACCCAACCTATGGCAATGTCCAATAATAACAGAACACCCAACCGTTTCCATAACTCGTTTTGCAGTATATCCGGACCACTTACTAATCAAAGCACCATGATGAAACGCTAAGTGCCTTTCTCTGTTGTATGTATTGTAATCAAAATAGTCGATATGCAGCTCTTCAAATTGAAGTAGCTCTTGAATTTTCAATGCACGTAATGTACCTAGCTCGGGACTCTTTCCCCATAGGTATCTCTGTAATCTATTTTCGTGATTGCCTTCATAGTAAACTATTCTAGTATTAGGTAGATTATGCCTCAAATCAAATAGATATTCAGTAGTTTGGTCTAACTCATCTTGCAACGTGAACTTGCGGTTAGGATTTTTGTTGAAACTAGATATATTATAAAAATCTACCACGTCGCCCAATAGATGCAATGTTTGTGGTTGTTGTTCATAAACGAATTTTGTGACCAAGTCTAATGTCTGTTGGTCGTGATAAGGAAAGTGCATATCACTTAATACAATATGCATCTCCTTAGTTTTTGACGGTTTGATTCTTGGTACAGGAACATCAAGAGTCTCCTTGAGTTCAACAAAAGCACTAGCAGTCAAATGTAATTTTCTAGCATCCCATTGTGATACTTTTAATGCTTTTTCTATGTCTGACTGACTATGTCCTTTTTTAACCAAGCCTATAGCTTGTTTCAATAATGATTTTTTAAGCATTAAGTTACCTCAAAAAAACCAGCCTCCTAGGGCTAGTCAGTGATCCTGGAGGGCTTTTAAGTCCTTAAGCCTCAACTCATAGGACCACTTATTGGCTCTGGCTCTGGCTAATCCCCCATACACTTGAAGGACGACCACGACCACCGGTCTTACGCTTGTCAACCACTCCAATACGCTTGCTGGACTCAAGACGCTTGAGGATTTTTCGGACTTCGATTGGATTGGCGTCATCACCCAATTCCGAAACGATATCCTTGTTGGTAAGCTTCTTGCCTTCAAGAACCGATAACACCTGTGCGTCTGTTACTGCCATCTCTTATTCTCCTATAATGTGAAAGCCTATGAAACCATTAACGTCACTATATTAATATAGCACATGCTCCGGGGTCATTCATCAAGAAAATTATTTTTTTTACATTTCGCACTGGTCACCTTCGCACTCTTTGCCCTTAGCAGCCACTATGCCCTTATTCTTTTGTGCACAGTCGGTTGCGTCTTTCATACTAAGCGGGATAAGCGGTGCCTCCCCCTTGGACCCATCTCTATAAATCGTAATCCCCTTAAGCACACGGGCATATTTCAACATTACGTCAGATAATTCATTTACAGTAATATCGGACGGTACGTTGATGGTCTTAGTGATAGCATTGTCCACATGACGTTGACAGATGCATTGTAGCTCTAGATGAAATTCTGGTAAGATTTCATGAGCAGACTGAAAATGCTTAACACTTTTCCCATCATTAATGAATTCTTGAAACAGAGGATGTATCACAACCGTTGTTCTTTTCTTCTTACCCTTCCATCCTTTTCCTTCAGCGTCTTGCACATTATCAACCCACGACCGCTTGTAGGCATAAGAGAACATAGGTTCTATACCGCTGGAAACAGCAGCAACTATACTGGTTGTGCCGGTTGGAGGGATTGTGTTAATTGTGCAGTTTCTTATGCCATATTCTAAAATCTTAGCTCTCAATCCTTTAGATAAAGTTTTACAGAACCCCGTTTTAATATGTGCTTCTCTATCTAGTCCTGGAAATTGACCTTTCTCTACGGCAAGGAAAATGGAGGATTCATAGCTCTTCTTTTTAATAAATCCAAAAAGTTTGTCAATAAACTCAAGAGATTTAGGCTGATCATATTTAAGTCCCATTCGTAATAACATATCATGAAGCCCCATAACTCCCAAACCGATACGTCTAACGTTTTGACACTGTTGTTCTACTTCTTTAATAGGATAATGATTAATCGAAATGACATTATCTAAAAATCGCACGGCGAGTGTAATTGTGTCTCCCAAGAGTTCCCAATCCATTTCACCATCAATGATATGTGTTGACAAAACCAATGAACCCAGACAGCAGGAACCATAAGGCTCCAAAAATTGCTCGCCGCAGGGATTAGTGCAATCTAAGTTAGACAAATATGATATGGTGTTCATCTCGTTAGCTAAACCATAATTAAGAACACCTGGGTCACCACATTTCCAAGCGTTTTCTACAATTGTTTTCCATATCTTATGAGCCTTCATCTTACCTTTTTGTTGACCTTGCCATTCAAACACAACGTCTCCATTACTTTCGACTAAGTCTAGAAAATTATTGTCTATCATAACAGATATATTAGCATTATTGATTTCGTCATGATCTAATTTTTTATCAATAAATTCTTTAAGGTCTGGATGATTATACATAAGGCCAAACATCAATGCAGTTCTGCGCCCGCCGCCTTCTCTAATTACATCTCCAACTGCGTTGGTAATCTCCATGAGAGAAACAGCACCGGTAGCTATACCTCCAGTGCCTTTAATTTCTGTTCCTCGCGGACGGACATGAGAAAAATTGATACCTATACCGCCACCTAATCCAGAAATTATCACAGTGTTTTTTAATAGATCGCCCCACCCTTCCCTACTGTCTTCTGCTGGTATAACAAAACAGTTTAATAGTTGCCCTTTAGGTCTTCCACAACCCCTCCATATTCTTCCTCCGGGACTAAATCTATTAGTTAATAGAATCTTAGTAAATCTTTCGGCATATTTTTCTCTCTTGCCATTTTGCTCTGCGGACGCAATATGCCCCCCTACTCTACTGCATGCATTTGAGAAAACTTCTTTAGGATGAATTGTATATCTTTGTGAAAAGATCTCTACTGCAAAGCCAACGGGTGAATATTCAGGTAAACTCATCCAGATCAATCCTCCTCGGTTCTAAGGTGTTTAGACATATTTTTTAAAAACTTATAAACAACACTAGCTGGATGATTCATCTTCTTGGCTCTCTATCAAAAGTATTGCACCTTGTCGAGTCAAAACATAATCCTCAGCTTGATCAATAGCCTGTTCTCCTGCGTCGCAAACAGCTTGAGCGTCGAATTCATCTCCCGCCTTTTCTCTTGCGCTTAGATAATTAACAAACCACGACTTAAGCTCTTCGGCGTCAAACAAACCAGATGCTAATATTCCAACAGCTACTCCGACTATGTATTGATAGTCAGAATCTTCTTCCTCTTCTGCTTGGTTTGCAACAAACCTAAGAACACCACCAACGAACAGGTGTACTCCACAAATTTTATGATTATCGTTGGGCATCATCTAGCAACATCCCTCCCATTATTTGATCGATATGATTAACTACATCTTTATGGACGTCCTCAAATAGCTCAATAGATCGTTCTGCCTGAAGTCTTACTTCTTCAGACTTGGGCATGGTCTCTTCTTTAGAAACACGTTCTATTAAATCGTCTTTCATTTCTTCAATATCAAAGCCCATCACTTTTAACGTAAACCACATGCCTTTAGCTTGACCAATCTGGAAAATGCAATCTTCTTCATCTCCCTTATCCTTCGATACTATTGCGTTGACTATGAAAGTTAAGGTCATAAAACCTAGTTCTAGATGTTTATTCATATTATGAATCCATTATCTTGATTGTTGATAAAATTTAAAATTCCCTCTTTGGTATTAAGACATATTCCTGCGTTGATTGCATCAACAACTATACCTTTATATACTCCAATGCGACCATCGTTTAAAGCTAAATCTTTTAAAGTGGTTAGTGTTTCTTCAGTTACCAAACTCTTGACTTTATCTCTAAATCTATCTAAATTTTCTGGACTACTACCGTACGATAATATATCAGCTTCACGTAGTGCAAACCAATAGTTTATGTTGTTATACCCTACAACTCCAATAAAATTTCTTATTGATTTTTGAGATTTTATTTGAGATATATCTCTCATATGTTCTTTAATGATACTACAAATGCGTCGAACAGCTATGTGGTGTAACTTCCATTTACTCAAAACTTCATAAGCAATATCGGACGATATATTTTGATGTCCTGGAAAAGCAATATGACCATCCGTTTCTAATTGAGTATCTACTTTCCCTAAGTCATGAAACAATACAGCTAGCCTAGGGATTAAGTGATTGGTTTTTAAACACCCTAAAACCCTACCTGTATGATAAAAAACGCTGTCTTCAGGAGTAGGACAAAACTTAGATAAATACAATTCTAAAAATTCTTCATGCAACCATGTGGAATCAATTCGGCTTAACATATTTGACAACACATAATTGCAATCACACTCTTTAAATTGACTAAGTATGTACTGTCCTATATCCTTATTCATTATAGAATTTCTGATCTACTACTAGTGACTCTCTTTCACCTACTACCCATGCTGCTTCTTTTAATGCAAGATAAAGCAATCTCTTAGAAGCTAGATTATCAGTTTTACTTTCTATGAATTCATTGTCCTGCTCCACTATATCAAAAACAGTAACTATGAGCAACATATATCGTTTGGGGGTTATAGATAAGATGTGATCACGTACGTCGTCAAAATTCATTAGTCCGGGTTCACTATCAAGAAAAGCCATAGCACCGTTTAAAGCTATGGACAATTCCTTGAGTTCTAAATTGCTTAAGTCTGCATCTGTCAATGCTGCTGCTACACCTAAACGACTAGCTATTTGAAGAGTTTGTTCTGTTAAATCAAAATACCGTGCTGCCACAACAATACCTATAATTAATGCAAAAATTCCAAAAAACTTGTAAGACGCCTTCATGATTCTCTCCTTGTGTTTGGTTCCGAAACTTCCAACATTTCTTTCTTTTGTTTATCTGTAGTTATATTTGTAACAAATTGACTAGACAGTTCTTTCCAATGTACTCTTGCTTTTTTGGCTAAACTTTTTGCCTTTGGTGACCAATATTCTAGTTTATTTAATTCTGTTCGTGCATAAGAAATTGGAGTTACGTGACGATTAATAACTCGTCCATTTACTATTAGTTCAAAAATTTCTTTAGGGATATATAACCCTAATTTTTTAAACTTAATTAATAAATTGACCAACTGTGCATGACATTTACTGTCATAATACAACAATTGGTATTCCTTCATCGAGGAAATTTTAAGATGTAGTTCAGTCAATTCGTTGTTTTTCATAATTAAATATATCTAGCAGACCAGATTAAATTATCTGTACTTGAATCTCCCTCTTGTCCACATTCTGTCCTACCTACTCTAATTACTTTTACACCATCTTGATTTTTTACCTTACCCCAAGGATCAATTACTACGTCTCCTGGTTGGAAAAAAAACTGAACATATTCTTGTTTATTACATCCAATTAAATATACAGTTCCTGGTTTAGCTGTAAAAGCATTGCCCGACCTATGTACTCTTACTTTAATATCCCGCATTTCTAATATTTCTTTGACTAAGATAGAACAGCTACGTTCAACCAATTCTGTTTCAGGTTTAAATTCATCTCCCAAAATAACTAATTCAGAATCTTCTGACGGTTTGTTCACAACCATTAGCTGAGCAATCCACTCTGTTTGTTTTTCACGGGCTAACTGAGCATACGCAAATGGGTTAGTAGACAGGTGGAGCTTATCTGCTAAAAACGATAAAGCATTAATGTCTCTGTAATGACAATCTGATCCATCCCCCAAACCTCCCATGAGATATTTGGAGCTAATGACACGTTTGGTAGCAAAGTGTATGGCTTCCATTACATTATCGATATTACAATCGCCAACCTTATGTGCTATCTCCATTGCTGCATTAGTAAGGAGAATTTTAAAGGTAATAAAAGTATTATAAAATTGTTTGGTTAACTCTGCTTCTGTGAATGTCCTTCTGAGTATGGGAGCATTTGATATTTGTTTATAAGCTCTTTCAACAACATCGGCGGCTTTTGAGTCCTTATGTCCAATAAGTTTGAATTCTTGATTTAACCAATCATGAATAATAGAGCCTTGTGCGGGAAAAGCTGCACCGTATGTTAATCCCCATTTATCTTTTAAATGTCCTATTTTGGACATCATCAATGGATATAATACTCTTTCGATAGTATCAGGTAAGACAGTACTAATAATCTCTACAACTCTGTAGTTTTCGTCATCAATCTCTGCTAAGCAATCACATATAGATGAAAGACATGATTTTATGGGTTTAAGACCAAAATCAGATCTTAAAGAATGTGATGTAGATTGATTATCTAACCAATTAAATACAGGCGTTGGCACAACGACTATAATTAATTCAGCATTTTCTACAAGATCCTTTAAATCATCACACTTATGATGTTTATCTTTAATTTGATTATACTGATCTAATAATCCTGGTTCTCTTGGATTAAACTGAATATTTTTTGTAACATCAGGATTAATATCATAGACATAAACTTCATGACCTTTTAAAGCAGTACCAATACTTACAGGTCCCCCTAGACATCCTGCACCAACAAATCCAATTTTCATATTTGCCCTCCAATTTTTTCTGCCAATAAGACATAAGAATCTAATGATATGTCTTTCTCATATGAAATTTCAAATTGATGTTTCCCTAGCATATCTTTTATATTCTTGACGCCGTGTGGTGTGGTTTTTATTCCATCTCCATTAACATCTCTTGGACTGCCAATATTTTTATCAAAATTATCGCTAGGACAGTTAAAAAACACACTCCCTCCTATATACAAATGTCTATTGAGGAAGTCAAAAAAATCATCTAACTCACTACCTAGTATATGATGAATTACATACCAGAATGTAATAACGTCAAACTTTCTGTTTAAATCTTGTTGATAATCTTTTATAACAACCCTATCTACATCTTTATATACGTCTCTATCTAAAACTTTTTGACAAATATCAGCAACACAGTAGGTCGATGCCAATGGACCAATCTTTTTATATTGTCTGCCCCAACCTGGGCCTATTTCTAAAACATCTTTCGATTCAAACACTTCAAGACGTGGCATAAATGGATGCGACATACTCATGCCTTCTGTTCTGCATGCATCTGCTTCAGACCAGAACCCTACTCGTTTTTCAATATCTTTCATACTTTAGGTCCCCTTCCTGTATACCTTATCGATTAGTTTTCTGTATCTATCATGTAATTCTGTAGGAACCTTTGAGAACAACCACTCAAATTTAAAATCATTCATAAGGTAGCCACCGTTTTCATTTTTAATTCTAATATCATTTTCCCATCCTCCCTGATCTGTTATATTTCCACCAAATCTCATTCTTATGTAGTGTTTATCAATAGGTGGATATAATTGTGCAGGTCCATCAATATCTACGCCTTTGATAATTTTAATCAACTCATGTAAAAACTGAACTTCTTCTGATTTATTAAGTCTAGCATATCTGATATTTGCAAATTGTTTGAGTGCATCTGTTCTTAGAATATAATATCCAGCACCATTGCATATATTATTGTTCCATATTAATCTTTGCCGTTCAAACAAGTTATACTGCCATCTTCTGCCAACGATGATGCCAACCCTAAAAGGATTTTCTTCAAAAAACTTACATACAGTTGACAAATATTCAGGCAAATATAAATCATCATCATCCCAGTTACATATTACAGGAGCTATTGTGTGTTTAATCAGCTCATTTCTTTTGCTGCCTATGCGATCATTACTACTCCTGTGATACAATACTTTAGTCCTATCTACTGCTCTATTCAATATCTTTTCTACTTCATCGAACAAATAAGTGAGATTCAGGTCTCCGTCGTGATTATCTATCAGCCTGAGTTCCCAGTTACCAAATGTTTGCAAGTAGGCTAAAACGACAATGTTGACAGTGAAATCATACCCAATGTTTAAATATTTTTTCTTGTAAGTAGGTACATGTATGGAAATTAATGGAGAACTGTTTGGGTAATTAAAATACAACAATTCTTGTTGATTTTTATTATACATATATCTCATAGTAACCTATATTGAATACTTGTTCCACGATTCGTTGCCAGTCTTTCTTAATGCTGCTAGACCATTTTTTCCAACACCTATATTATCAGGAAATTTAACTAATTCAAACCCACGTTCCTTAATTATGTAAGCCATACAATGTTCAATGTGAAATTTTTCTCCTGGGTTATACTGGTCTCTAGGCAGCTGTTCCTTCATCCATTCTTCATAATTTACTTTTGTAGTATCATATAACGCATCAAGATTATCTTCAGTGATAGGTTCAACATCATGAAACGCAACGTATGCATTATCAGTAAGATATTTATTGATAATGTCAAAATCATGTAAGCATCCTTTAAAACTATGCCATCCATCAACAAGAGCAAAGCTAATAGGAGTCTTGTCATAATGATCATCTAATTCTAAAGTATCTATTGCAAGTTTTTTGGAAATATCTCTAAAACGTGCCAAATTAACATCGAACATCACATTAAAACTTCTATCAACAGAAACAATTGAAGGACCCCCTTTTAACAGACGACGAGCTAAACACAATAAAACTGCCGAACCACCACAAAAAGATCCGGTTTCAATCCAATTATAGTTTGGGTCAGAGTTTAAGGCTAACCAAGTTAATGCTTCTTGTTCACTACGGATCATTCCTATGGCATTTGGCATACAATGTGGACGTAGCCCAAAAGAAGGAAAGTGATTATCAACTATTTGTTTAGTTTGAAACTCATACATTATATTATCCTTCAAAAATAATTCCATTGTGTGCATAATCTAATTGATTAAGACATCGTATTTCTAATACTTGTCCTGCTTGAGGCATAATAATTTGTCCTAATTTTTTTTTTGTTTTTCTGTCAAAAATTGCTATCCTACCTATATTTTTCTGATCTCCTCTTCTTTCTCGTTCTGATAAAGCAGATTGTCCACTTAAAATATATTTGTCTGTTATAATTATACCTCTGTTGTATGGACCTATATTTAAAAGAGATTGTCCGTTTTCATTAACTATAACTCCTCCTTCAGAATGATGAACACATACTTTGCAGTCTAGCACAAAAATATTATGAATGTTATGCACAAAATTCATACTTCGAAGGCAATTATATTTTTCTCCATCAATTTCGTAAATACAAGCACGTCCTCCTAAAGAGCTTATATATAACTTGTCGTCACTAATAGACAAAGCATTTATATGATCTATGTCTGATCCAAATCTACCTGGGAACGGAATAATATCAATCCATTGATAAGTTTTACAATCAATTCTTTTAACACAATTATGTCCTGTATCTACTAAAAACAAATATCCTTTATGATATTGTAATTGATGTGGTTGTAAAAAAATTCTATCAGTTTCACTTTGGCCAGAAGAATTTTTAAAAGGTAGTTCTCCAATAAATTGACCATTTATATTAAGTTTTAGTATTGAAGATTTTAATTGTTTTTTATTTTCAGGATTAATTGAAGTATCTGTAATGTAAATATTTTCTTCATCCCATGTTATACCCCATTGTGTATGGACTTTTTTCCCATTAACTTGTCTAAATTCCAAAGGAGGTTGAAAAAACATACTTGATGTCAAATTAGATAAATCTAAATATCTAATCTCACTGAAGCACGCAACCAATAACTTTAAATTTATTTTGGGGCATTCAAATTTAGCTAGAGACATTTAATGACTTTCCAAATATGCAGGCATTTCCTTTAGGATTCACATCATACCAGTTATCCTTAATTCCTGATACATGGTCCGTTATAGTCAAATCCATAAAGGACTGTGCCATTTTTGCAGCCCACCATTCGTCATCCTCGCGGATCATATGAGTATTATCATATTCATATTGTGAAATACGATATTTTCCGTCTTCGCCCAACGGAACGACAATAAATAAAGATTTACAATGTTTAGATAATTGTTCAAAAACAAAATCTATGTGTTCGTACGGTACGTGTTCCAAAACGTCTTTACTGATACCAAAATCAAACGGAGTTTTAAATGGTATAGTTCCATCAGAATTAAGAAGCCGCAAAAAACCCTTAATTTCATCATCACAATGATCAATGGCATATTCTGAAACGTCGGTGCCATAAGCTGTTCTATGTAAAAGCCTCATTGCTTTAATAAGATACCCCCTAGAACATCCGTAATCGAGAATCCAATGTTCTCTCTTAATATTCAGATAGTCAATCATGCTCATGGCCATAGACATCGACAATTCAGGCATCCATCTATATCTATCGTATAAAGACTTACCAGTTTTAATTCCGTTCTGAAAATAATCTTTGTCAAAATCATCTGAATTAAACTTCAACCTTCATCACGTCCCTTAAAATCAAAATCGGGCATAGAATACCCTACAATGAAATCATAAAATCCATACTTAACCATCCCAAACTTCACCCATTCTTCTTCTAGATTGTGGGCACCACCACATACACAATGCCCTCTGATAAAATCACACGGCTCGTTACAAGCATTATACCGCTTAGTCCAATGATTAGGGACAGGAATCCAGTCTCTTTCTTCATATAAAGTTTTCATGGAGCAAATCCACCTTCTCGTACTTGTCGAACTGTTCTGCCCCTATAGTTATATAGTCATCAAGCATGTCAATATTGTTAGAAAAAACGCAACCTTTACAATGTTCTGTCGCATCAAATCTCTGTGGAATTTTATGGTCCATATAATCTAGAATTTTATCGGGAGAACAGAGTCCAAATTGGTTAGCATCAAAATGCTCAACCCCTTCATTCAGCACAATCGAATCACATGGAAAAACCGTTCCAGGCTTACCAGTCTCTGGCCACACCTCTTCAGACAAATAAGGTCTAAAGAAACTCTGATGGCATTTACACTGACCAGGGGCTCTATGAACTTTCTTTTGATGAAAGAACCTGTTGTCATCTACAGATTCAATCGCCTTGCTAAGTGCCTTATGCTGCACTAATAAATTCTTTTGAGTAAGTAAGCAATTAGGTAAAAGTCTTACGTATTGTACGTGATATCTATCGGCTAATTCCTTAACACGCTGAAGGATATTTTGCTGTTCAAGTAAAGGTAGGTCTTTGGTGGCTTCGTGTTCGGAAGTATAAACCATTGACATACCTACAATAGTATCGTCACCAATAGATTCGAGAGGTACGGTGATTTTATCTTCCCATTCTTTGAAGATATTTACGCTGATTCTGACCCAACTAAATCTTCTAATTATACTGGGGTCTAAACGATGCCATTGTGTACCGTTGGTGATCAGTCCAATCTGCATTCCTTCATTCAATAGAAACTCAAAATATTCATTAGCATACTTATACATAAGGGGTTCGCCTCCTCCTGTAGTGATACAGGCTTTCAAACCCCTCGTCTTAAGCTTTTGCACATAATCCTGAATAGTATCCATACTCAGTGAATTAAATACTTGTCTATATGTGACACTACAATACGGACATTTTAAGTTACACTTTCCTTCTGGAGAAATGTGTGTGCTAACTACGCTTTTCCCTGTCTTATCACGATAAGATTCCATTGAGTCGCGGTGCTTCCACCATTTAATACCAGTAGAAGTATATCGATGCTCAGATTCTGACTTATTATCTGGGTCGAGCAAAGCTTCTAACTCTTCTTCGCTATCATTTCCTTCATAGAAAACCCAAACATCATGATAAGCTTCACCAGCTCTTAATTTTTGTGCTATCATATCAACCAAATGATGGTCTAATTTTATGGTAACCTTAGTGCCATCTTTTTTAATTTGATCTACCTGATCAATAAAGTTGACAATTTTACTACGCTTGCCTTTACGCTTTAGGCAAACTCTACCATTACGTTCAATTTTTTCTAATGTGAATTCTTCATTTTCATATATTAGCATATTTTTATCCAATCGCTACAGGCTCTAGTAATCCAAATAAATTATATTGCCGAATATCTTCTATTGGGCTACGACCTGATAACTTAAATATTTCCATTATCTCATAAGGAATCATTTGGTGGTTGTCTAAAATTATATCGGCATCAGTATATGCAATAGCATCATTAATTGGAACGGATATTATCTCTATTTCTTTTCTGAAAAGAATGCTCATTCTATCAACATGTGCGTCTGTTTCGTAAAAAATTTGATTTTGTTCTAAAATGTCACATATATATTTTAGCACAATTTTACTCTGTCGAAAAGCAGGTGCTGTTACTACTAGAAATTTTTTATTATTCAATAAACTCAAACCCATACAGAATTTAGCTAATGCATAAGATTTTCCTGCACCACGTTCTTCTTCATTAATATAAAATAATCGACTCATATCATTTCTCCTTAATATAGTCATCTATCACATCTAATGGATTACCTGTTTGAGTTTTCAAAAAATCAATAATGTCTAACATATTAACTTCAGTACAGTCTTTTGCGTTGTTGAATGCTCTTATTGTTATGTCTCCGTTAGAATGTTGAACAATCTCTACACGATAATCTATGTCAGCATTAGGCGGTGATGCACCATCGGCTATCATACCATACTGTTGAAATGTGTGAAGAATCTTTTCTTTCATATTGTTATTCTCCTAATTATATTGTATCCAAATTTAAGGTTAGCCATTTACCAATACAACATCCTTCAAGATGATATCGTGTGAACGACAGTTGTTCATAAAAATGAGTTAAACTAAGCATGTCCTTATAACGCTTCTCATCGTAATTAATAGCAAATTCTTGCTTACAGTTAGGACAATAAAACATATCTATCTGCTTCTCCCGGAAGCCATCAGGCTTACTGTCAACAAGTGTTTGGATTCGGTCCAGCTTCTACGCCCTTAATTATTTTATCAGCTTGGGATTTTGCGAATGAATCACAATGATCATATGCACATCCCTTTACCCAAGTTCTACCGCCATCCATCATCCTAGCATAACACTCTATAGCTACCGTGCAATCTTTTACTTCTTGTAAGTTACATACGGCTGATTGAGTTATTTCTCCACAACTTTTACATATTAGTATTGACATAGTTTATAGGTCCTTCAAAAAGGGAGGAAAAACTAAATCTTCTTGATCTTCATCTAATTCATAATCTATAGCTTCAAATATATGTTCAATTTTTTTATATGTTTGTTCATTGAATAATAATGCTAATAAATCAGAATGTTCGTTAATGAGATTACCATCTAAATATAAAGCACTTCTAGACGGATGATGAACAACTGTTAATTTAGCCACGATATTTCTCCTGTAAAGCTTCTGGTAGTTGATCAAAAGGATAAGGTTCTACATCTGGTATATTCATCTCGTAACCTTGGCTAGGGCAAAGACCTTTAATTCTATTGTTTTTGAAATCCCACGGTAGCCACACGTCTTCAAACCAACCTTCATTTGGAATGCTATCAATTCCTGGGGAAAACCCTAGCCCGGTAATGTGTTTCCACCATACAGTCCTAGCAGAACAGGCGTATGCAAAGTGATGTAGATCACAATCTGAACAGTTGATTGTTTGTCCTTGCTCATTTCCGCCACAGTTGGTGAATCTTAAACTACGTCTATTAACAGCACCGCCATATGCAGTGTTATTCATTACACATAGGCGTTGTCTCCAGCTTTCATATCTAAAAGCATGCTGATGTGACTTCCAAAATTCTATTCGTGATACGTTACAACCTAATACCCTACGGTTTTCTTTTGGTTTATTGAGCAGTCTAATAATACTATCTTGTTTCCAAACCTCATCCGGTTCTATATATAGAACGAATTCTGGATTATAATTTGTCATGATCTTTGTATTGATCAGATGTGTGATTTGATTAACAGGAGAGTCAAAATAATCTGTAAACACGACGATCTTACGGTCCGGATCATGATTTTTCACATAATTTTCTATTATATCTAATGAGTTGTCTATAGCATGTGGAATATAAACTTGTTTACCAAAATACGTAACTGATGTTAGTCCTTTCCACGGTTTGTTTGTACAGAAGAAAATAATTTTATCTACATGTGGATAAATAGAATCTAAGGATTCTTTTAAAAAATCAGCCCCATACAACAATCTATAGAATGCAACTGTTTTTACTTTTTGTGGAAATTCATCTGTGTACATTTATTAAATCACCTCATACCTTTTTGATTCTGTCTACGAATTCATCAACCAATTTTGGATCTTTATATAAAACTTCCATTCCCTTTTCAATCAAAATATCTTTGAGAATATCCATTCTTTTATGACATCTTATAGTTGCTTTAATTTCTCCTATCCACAATCCTATACCGAATGAAATTAGTCCTATAGCTATGATTGTTAGCATTTTGTTTATCCTTTGATAGCAGCCAATAATTTTTCAAGATCTTTCTTTCTGTCGGGTAGTTTAGCATGATAGATAGGATCGCAATCTTGTCTTGCTTTACGCATATGAGCCAGCTTATACACTTCATCAACAGGAGCTTTAGTTCCACCCTTTCCATCTGGGGCTGAACAATGCATATGCTCAATTAATTTATCACCACGATAGACACAAGCCTTTGCGAACCCAGCAGCCTGAATATTTTTACCCAAGAATGTTAACCAAGTATCATTATAATCGTGAGCAAAATAAGGAGGACAAAAATAACCGATAGTTTCAGACCATTTTCTTGAATAAAATCCATGTGTCGCTAGCCCCTCATGTTGAAGTCCATCGTCACAATAAACCATACCTACTTCATTGGGAAATTGTCGAGCAGTATCTCTGACTGCTTCATCCCAATGTTTTGTTCTGAAAATAAGGTCGTCACCAGAATGCATATTAATTTGTGTTGATTCTCCAAGTAGACCGTAGCAATCATTCCATAATAGCGATAAGCATTTACCTGGACCCTTGAGGATTTTATCTATACCAACACGAATTAATTTCGCGTATCCCTCGTGACTCTCAAAATCGTCCATGTCTAATCGTAATGCTATTTTGACATGATCGGGGTCTGATGCTGTATCGAGACAGCTATCAATCATTCTTTTAGTCCAATCCACACGCTGTCGAGTGGGGCAAAGTATTCCGATATTCATTATTTATCCTCCAGAAAATTTATTTCTATAAGCATCGGCACCAGCCGTGCCACCTCTATTCCACCAATGATTAAGTCTTTCAGCATTTCTATTAACAGAATCAACAACTTCTTGAGTAACCAAACTCGGATCATCCATATAGTGAGCATTACAAGGTCCATCGCAAGCTACAAGAATATTTAATGCTTTTGCTCTGATGTTTTTTGATTCGGCTGATAATTGCATATTACGAATTTCTCTTGCTTGGTACTTTATTTTTTGTTCTAATCCTCTAATGTGTTCTGCTCTGTTTCGGGTTTTACTACGAAAACAAATACTAAGAATTATTCCGAGAATCCGGGCTCTAATTTTCCAGTAATACATAGTGGCCCAAGGTCCGCGTGCTTTCATGGTTTTTCATTCTCCCAATGCATTAGTCCTTGTGATACAAGTATGTTGCATTTATTCCATAATTCCTGACTATGATCCTGACATAATATTGCTATACGACGACTATTATACTCATATAATCCATAAGTGATTTTGATCCAACCAGAATTTTTGCACCCATGCATCATACACCCGTCATTCATAACAATCCCATTTTGCGAAATTCTTTATTATCGTAATGTATAGGAATCTTATTTGGCGTATGGTTCTCATCCCATATATCTCCCGATGCACATTTCGCAACACTAAAATGACCCGTGTGAAGGAAACACTTCTTTAGGAATCCAATCTTGACTTTATTCTGTTTGTTGAAAACCTCAGCCATGATCGTTTCGGTATCTCCTGCGGTTCTGCCCTCTTCGAAATACCCTACCTTTTCATGAAAAGATATTCTTTTAATGTGTGGGCTACTACTATATACATAAATCATTCCAGCAGGCTTCAACGTTAAAATAGGAAGTCTGTCTGTAGTAAATATTTGATCTATATTACAATCTCTCCAATGTTGAAGACGAATCATTCCAAGGGTTTCGTGTTTATCAAACGCTGCTAAGCACTCTTGAATGTAGTCGCCACAGGTGGGCATTAACTCCCAGTCGTCCTCCAAATGTAGGATATAATCGCCTTTACAAGCTCGAACAGCCGCATTGAAGTTAGCTCCCATTCCGCCGTGTTCGTTGAGAATTAACTGATCAACATCAAGTTTTTTACAGACTCTCTTGAGAACAGAAACGTCCTCAGATCCATCGTCTGAAACTATGATCTCTATATTAGGGTAGGTTGTATACTTACGTATACAATTGATGGTATGATATAAATATCCTGTTCTGTTCCAGGTTGCGATGGCTACAGATATTAATGGATGAGACATTTTATGACTCCGTGGTCTTCCGTGACCCTATCCATACAATTTATCCATAAAGGAATAATTTATCGGACTACAATACCTAGCTTATCTAGAATTTCGGAACGAACACCTGTGACATGAAGACGTTCTCCACTAGACATTCGTAAAGATACAAAATAACTACTTGTCTCTCGTTGCGTAACAGCAACCACTTCATTAGGGTTTACCAATACAACACCATCATGCAACAGCGGATGAGGATCACAATCGGCAATAATGAATTTTACAAAAACAACCATTTTATTCTCCTTATGGAACCGTTGGCGGTGCCAGCCTATCTCTTAAACGGCCTAATGCTTCACGAAGTTCGGTTAGAGCTGGCAGCCATTTGGCATACTCCACCTTAACGTCATCATAACTAGCTAAAGCTGCTTCACTAAGCTTGTCAACCAAAGGGGTCTGGGACTGTAGATAAAAATCTACGTTAGCGGTTAATGCATGACTACGTTCGTAGACTCGCATGTAAGTTGCTAACCGCAGGAAATTTCTCATAGCACCTGTCTGGTCTGTTTGTAGTTCCACCTTCAGCTTAGCAATAACCTCACGAGCTTTT
>SDBT01005869.1_pt1 | contig 20534 bp, 15 predicted proteins | sample 2277101 | NCBI WGS metagenome assembly SDBT01 (sample SAMN10404973, study PRJNA504765) | marine sediment metagenome | isolation source: marine sediment core GS10_PC15, 103 cmbsf | place: Arctic Ocean: Southern Knipovich Ridge | collected 2010 | reverse complement strand
CCGCGCGAAAGCCCTCGGCGAACTCGTCGACCAGCTCGAGCCCAAATTCAACGAGCTCATGCTGCTCGTGGCTCAGCCGCCCGCGCCCGACGTCCCCGTCGGCGAGGATGAATCCGACAACGTGCCCATCCGCACCGAGGGCGAAATCCCCACGTTTGACTTCCCGCCGAAGGACCACGTCCAACTCGGCCGCGACCTCGACATCATCGACATCCCCCGGGGCGTAAAGCTCGCCGGCAGCCGCAATTACGCCCTCAAGGGGCCCGGCGCCGGCCTCCACTACGCCGTCCTCCGCCTCGCCGCAGACATGATGAACCAAAAAGGATTCACCCAACTCAACGTCCCCGTCCTGGTCAACGAGTCGGCCATGTACGGCACCGGCTTCTTCCCGGTAGGCCGCGACGACGCATACCTCTGCCCGCGAGACGGCCTCAGCCTCATCGGCACGGCCGAGGTCCCCGTCACCGCGTTCCACGGCGACGAGATCCTCGACCAGGCCGAGCTGCCCAAGAAATACTTCGCCCTCAGCACGTGCTTCCGCCGCGAAGCCGGCGCCGCCGGAAAGGACACCAAAGGCCTCTATCGAGTCCACTACATGGACAAGGTCGAGCAGGTAATCCTCTGCCGCAACGACCCGCAAGCCTCCATCGACCACCACCAGGAAATCCTCGCAAACTCCGAGGAGGTGCTCCACGCACTCGAATTACCCTACCGGGTCGTCAACGTCTGCACCGGCGACCTCGGCCAGGGGCAGGTCCAGAAGTTCGACATCGAAACCTGGATGCCCTCGCGCAACAGCTACGGCGAGACGCACTCAGCAAGCCGCTATCACGAGTTCCAGGCCCGCCGCCTCAACATCCGATACCGCGATGCCGCCGGAAAGCTGCACTTCGTCCACACGCTGAACAACACGGTAGCGGCCAGCCCGCGAATCCTCATCCCGCTCCTGGAAATCCACCAGAACGCCGACGGCAGCGTAACCATCCCTCCCGCCCTCCAGCCGTACATGCAAGGTCGCGAGAGCATCCCCTAAGCCGCAATGCGGCCGCTTGCGGCTTAGCAGGTCATAGGTCCTAGGTCCTAGGTCGTAGGGCGGGGATGCGGGTTCGGTACGAGATTAAGCTGACGTAAGGATGGCAGAGCTCATGGATAAGGAAATCATCGTTCGCTTGCACTCGGACTTTGAGCGCATGGTCCGCACGCACGCGGACAGCGGCGTGGAGTACTGGTGTGCCCGCGAGCTCCAGATGCTACTGGGCTACAACCAGTGGAGGACTTTCGCCGCGGTCATCGACAAGGCCATAACTTCTTGCGAAAACGCCGGTTACGACCCCAAGGACCATTTTGCGCGCGCGCGCAAAATGGTCGATCTTGGCTCGGGGGCCAAGCGGGAAATCGAGGACCTCGCCCGGTTCGTAGTCCGGAGCCCGGAGCCAGTAGTCAGGGCAAGCCCGGCCACTCCAGTGGCTGGGTCGGCCGTTCGATGTTTGTCCCCGCGTGTCGTTACGGATTCCCTAACCCGCAAGGCATTGTTAACGCCCTCCTTCTGTCCGAAATGTTCTGTCCCAACACCCGTGACCAATCCCTCTGTACTTTGGATTGGTAAGCCGGTCCGTGATGTGCGGCAACTGATTGAGCGTAACCGCTCGAAAATGTTGCAGCGATTCCCCCGACTGCAGCATCTCCGAATAACCAGACTTGCCGTTGGGACGGAACCCGGGCATGGCCACAGTGCGGAACCCCTCAATCTGCTCCGGCAAAGGCTGGACAACAAGAAAGCACGCCGATTGCTCAGGCTCACGCAAGATATGGACACCCTCCAGCAAGATTTCAGGGGCCTTCGGGGATGGCACCATTGGAGAGACAGTCTGTCGGAAATCCGATGGATCCCTCTTTCCAAGTAGTAGCTGGCGCACCGGATCAATGTTCTCGTGAAGAACATATTCGTAGCCAAAATGGTAGAAAAGGTGCAGGAATGCCGAGTGAATACTGGCCACGATTAGATCGTCATAGTCTGGAGTCGGGATCTCGAACGAGAGTGGGCTCTCCTGCGTGGGCGGGTGGGCAACTATATTCTCCCATTTTCTGGGGTTTGTTTGCTCTTTCACTTCACGTACCTCCATGGTCTCCCGGTCGGGGGAGAAACGGAGTTCAAGGGCTACGTCCCCATGCGAACCGCCCCCCCGAACCCGAAGCGACTCTCTTCCATTGCACCAGTCCACAAGTTCGCTCTCCTGGCTCAATGCTGCCTCGAAATGCGAGCCAATCGTGTTGTTACAGGTCCTGCAAGAAAGGCAGGTCTTGCTGCCACCTCTGCTTTGCGGAAACGTGTGTGCCAGGGTGACTTTCGGATTATCTCCCAGCAAGTCGTCTCGTGTCAGTATGCATCTGCAGATAGGGCAGCCGATAACGTCGTCCGGTGCATTAGGATCGATAAGTTTCAGGTTCTTGGCGTAGCGGTCAAAGAGCCGCTCACGTCGATCTGCTGCTTTTCCCATGTCAGTGCCATTCAATTACTGGCCAACGGGCCGGCTCGTGCCTATCCCGTACCACCCTCGCCCTGTACTGCAAGCTAACAATCTCGGCTGCCCGATCTTGTAGCTGGCCTATCAAGGTTTCCAGCCGGTCCATGTTCGCGGCTACAAAGTCAGCGTCGCCCGCTTCACTGGCCCGCTCAAGCGCGGCAATGAAGGGCTCGCCGTGCTTGATCGGTAACTGCGACATCAGCCCGCCTCAACCACCACGCGAAAACCGATGTAGTTCCAACGCATGATGGGATTGAACCTGACGCGGTCCGCCGCGAAGCACTCGTCGGGATCGCTGTACCACGACCCGCCGCGCAGGACACGGGGGCCTCCCAAGGCCGGGGCTTGCGGGTCAACCTGCTCTTCCGCAGAATAGGCCGCCTCCCAGTCGGCGCACCACTCCCAGACGTTCCCATGCATGTCATGCAGGCCCCAGGGGTTGGGTTTCTTCTGGCCCACGGGATGGGGCTTTTCCCCGCTGTTACCAAAGTACCACGCGTAATCGCCCAACTGTTTGTCATCGTCGCCGAAGTAGAAGCGAGTCTTGGTTCCCGCGCGGCAGGCGTATTCCCACTCCGCCTCCGTCGGGAGGCGAACGGTCTTGCCGCCCTTCTTGGACAATGCCTTGCAGAACGCCACCCCGTCATCCCAGGAAACCTGCTCCACCGGATTCTTCGCACCCCTAAACTCAGCCGGATTCTTGCCGATAACCGCCTCGTACTGCTCCTGCGTCACTTCGGTCAAGCCCATGTAGAACGGCTTGCTGATCGTTACCTTGTGCTGCGGTTCCTCACGCCTGTCTTCTTCGCGGTCCAGGTCGCTTCTCGGCGAGCCCATGAGAAACGATCCGGCCGGGATTAGGACCAGCTTCATCGTCACGCCCTTGCCCAGGTCGAGCGTCAGATACTTGGCGGGCTCGCGGACCTTGGGCGTCCTTGGCTTGGGCTTAGGCTCCACCCTCGGCTTTGGATCAGCGGCCAAAGGGACTCGCGAAAGTTGTTCACCAGGCGGTCCCGCCGATTCGTTCCCGCGGGGCCATAGCCAGAAGATACCCACGACCAGAAGAACCACTGCAGCGCCACCGCCGCATATCCCCATTATGAGAGGCATGCGCCCCTTGATCTTGGGTACGGCGCAGACATGTCCACAAGCGGGGCATTTGTCTTCCTGCCCGGCCAACGAAGAAGGGCTTTCCAGTTCCGCCCCGCACTTCGAGCACCTGTAGCTGATCATTTTCCCGTCTCCCACAGTCAGAACTATCGGCCGCTTGGGCGGATCTTCGACCTCCCGCAATACCGAAACTCCCGCCGGCGGATGGGGTAGCTGCCCTGCTCTGCGAAGTACCGGTACGAAGCACGAGCCCCATCCCCACCGCGTATAGATTACCCGAAAGTGCTTGCAGGGGCAATGCCTGCGCCCCGGGCTTGACCCAGCGGCCTGTCGAGCGTAGACTTTGTTTAATAGGGGTGCAACATGGTCCATATTAAGTGCCCGAAGTGTTCCCAGCAGTTGCACGTGGCGGATGCGAAATCTGGCGCGCGCCTGCGGTGTCCGGCCTGTGAGAATATAGAGACTGCGCCATGATAGATGTGACGTGCCCGAAGTGCGGGGGACTACTGAGCGTGCCATCCTCTCTGAGGGGCAAAGCTGAGACATGCCCCACATGCAAAGCAATGGTTACCGTGCCTAGAACGGTAGGGGCTGAGATGCGAAATGCCCGCTGGTGCAAGCGCAAATGCAAGGTCGTAACGATGCGCGATGGTCCTTGGAGGACTAAGATGGCTATGTGCTCAGAAGACGATTGCGATGAGCTATGCACTCGTCGGTCATCCCTCGTTATCGGTTTGGAAGCGGGGCGGAAGCAACTGTGTGCCGAAGGCGGGATGCTTGGTTCCCATGACCGATCTGCTCTGCTGCTGCAAATGGGTTGCTGGGACTACGCACCGGCATGCCCATGGCCATTGGATGGGAGAGAGTTCTTCCCAGACGACAAGCAGTATGCATTGGCCCAAGCAGAGCAACGGAGCTTCGATATGAAGAATTCCCGCGCCGCGGATTTGCATCCTCTGGCTATTCTGGCGGCGGGAGTGTGCATTGGCGTCGTCACCGCGCTTTTGGGTGCCGCCTGGTGGTCCCTGCTATGGGGCATTTTGGGGTCGATCGCGGCATTCATCGCGGTCGTACTGCTTGGTTCCACTCGCTTCAGTATTGGCGGTCCGCCCGGCCAGGACTACCCACACGCTGCTCTACTCTCTGGGGGGCATCAAGTCATGATTCAGGAACTCGTGGAGGATCTTGACAAGCCCCATCCACTTGAAGGTCATGTTCTCAGTGATTCGGCTGGAGAGAAATTAAGGTACTACGTGCTTGAGGTGCCCGGGAGTGAAGTCGGTGATCCGGACGATAAGCAGCTTGCTCTGCAACTCCAGGTCTCGTTGTGCTCAGCCGTATTGTCGGTCGACCCGCAAAACGAAGGCATTAGAGACGCTCTTCACAGGGTGGCAGAACAGACCACACCCGAGAAGCTCGAAGAGTGGACGTTTGGTGCATGGGAATTGGGGCATGCCCAAGCCATGCTTGCGAAGGGACAAACGGAAGAGGCACGGCATAAACTCAAGATTATGGCAGAATCCCATCCTGTCCGTCACCAACGGCTTGGCGCGCAATGCGTTCTCGAAATGCTGGACAGGATGAACCAACAAGGTTTCGAATGGCTGGAGTCTTTGGGCAGTTAGGCGAAGCAAGTAAGCCCCTTCCGCAAGCAGATGGAAGAGAAGCACGTCCAAGACCGACCAATCCCCTAACCGGACGTTGATGGCCGCGAGATGACCTGCCCCTATTTCCTGTGCCAACCTGGATAAGAGTTACGGTAACGCTCCCACCGGCGGATGGGCTTCCTGCCCCATCCCCACCGCGTATAGATTACCCGAAAGTGCTTCCAGGGGCAAAACGGATTTGCTCCCGCCGTGGACGTTATAACCGCAGAGGACGCTGAGGACGCCGAGCATCACAGCGGTTAGAACTCCCCATATTACCCCTTATCTGTCCTCCTTTGTCGCCCAACGTTTCGGGTCACTGGCTTCGTGTGGAGCGGCGCGGAACACGAGGGCCAGTGCACCCGCTGGTTCGACTTGGGAATGGACGTGTCACTGGCTGATACTTCGACGCCACTGCCCGCCCTGCATATAAAAGGTCCAAGTCTCAGCGTCTTTGACAAATGCGCCCTCAGAGGTGAAGTTGAAATCACCTGGGCCTCCGTAGTAGGAGTAGTTCGCGTCGTACGCTCCCGGCTGCAAGGCGACCTCCTTTTTCTCCTGCGGAGTCAACTTGTGTTCAATCTTGTTCCCGTCGCTCTTGCGAGTGAGAGTGATCGAAAGCTTGACCTCGCTGTCATTCACCAGAGTTATTGGCACTGTATGGGGCTTGGTCCGCGGCGGCTTGGGCACTTTGGTCGTCGGGGTTGGCTTGCTCGCCGGCTTGGCGGGCTTCTTGCGGCATCCGACGCCGAGCGACAGCAAGAGCACCAGGCAAGTCGCCAACGCCGCCTTCGAGTGTGTCATGGTCTAGCTCCCATCGGCGGATGGGTTTCTGCCCCATCCCCACCGCGTATAGATTACCCGAAAGTGCTTGCAGGGGCAAGACCGGCAGTCCTTCGATCCTCCCGATGCATCGGGACCGGGACTCAGGACAAGTAGCCAGTGGCCAGTGGCCAGTAGCCGGGGCCGGGGGGAGCGGTAGGGGGGCCATTCATTTCGAAATTCCAATTGTCAATTTTCAATTGAGCGGCGCGGACAGCCGAACGGCGGTGAAGGAATTATCGAGCGTAGCGCTCTCGCATGGCGGCGAGGAGCTCGACGAGCGTGCCCTGTAACTGTTCGAGGGTGGCGCGGCCCAGGAAGCCCCGGACGGCCGGCGGGGGCCGGGTCGGGTGGAAGTTGTCCAGTTGGCCACCGTGCAGGGCCAGGATCTGCTGGAGGATGGCAAGATCGTTTGACGCGTTCTGCCGCGGGGCGTTAGGGCTGTCGGCCATGTCTTTTCTCCCCTGCGGGCCCACAAAAAAGGGGCGCCGCCGCTGTGCCCCCTCGAGCCCCGGCAGGGGCCGAAACGAACACACGCAGACGACGCCCCAATCCCGATACTTTGGAAAGGGGCACCATCCCGCGCACGATTCGTTTCTTGGAAATCTGCCGGTTTCGAGGGAAACGTGTGCAGGTGATGCAGTATCTATTCGGTTGTCGGATGCAGAGTATCTGCGGGGCAAGGCGCTGTCAAGCCGCGATGGCGGCCATCGATTGCCGATTTCCGACTCGTGCTTCGTGGTTCGCTCAAAACTTCTGCCTATGCCAAGGCTTCCGGCTTCGGCTTGGGCCTCCTTGTCGTCTTCTTTGAGACGTCCATCATCTCTGCGTTCCCCGCGTTCTCCGCGGTTAGACGTTATCCGCGGGAAAATGTGAAAGAATTTTTCGGGCTGGGGCCCTTGCGCCCTTCGATTCACACTCAGGACAGGCAAGTGGCTGGGAATTCACGACTTACAATTTCTCGTCCTGAGGAACTCGAAGGGCCGATTGTCGATTGAACAGCGCGGGGGGCGCGAAAATTGCAATTTTCGGCCCAAAGGCGCTGTCAAAACTACACGTTATACAGATAGCAAGGAGCGCGAATTCATTTCCGATTTCCGATTGAGCGGCCGCGACCATCGATTTTTTGAAGATTTTTTTTCGATGGAGGCCGCCGGCGCAAGTGGCTGTGAGGCAGCCGGTTGCACACGCCCGGCGGGAGCGGTAGGGGGGCAGGGGCGCGAAAATCACCATTTTCGGGCCAAAGGCGCTGTCAAATCTACACGTTATACGGAGGGGGAGACTGCTGAATGACCAATGACCAATGACCAATGAGGAATGACCAATGACGAATGACGACTCTCGATTGCGGAATGCGGATTAGACGGCAACGACGATCGATTTTCTGAAAGAATTTTTTGGGGAGCGGGCCTGGCGTAAGTGGCTGGCGATTGACGATTTACGATTGCCGATTGTCGATTGAACAGCGCGGGGGGCGCGAAAATTGCAATTTTCGGCCCAAAGGGGGTGTGAAAACTACACGTTATACGGAGGGGAAGGAGCGCGAATACATAGCAGAAAGCGGAAAGCGGAAAGCGGAATCTCTAACCTTCCCCTGGGGACTTGCGCTGCGCTCCAGCTCACCCCTAACCACTAACCACTAATCCCTGGTCTCTAACCCCTGACCCCTAACCCCTAACCCCCCCTGGGGGCCCGAAGGGCCTGGTGTATCATGCCCAAGAACAAAGACTACGACGACGAGTTGGTGGAGCTGCTCGGGAGGGCTGAGCTCTCCGAGCCCCAGATCGCAGAACGCGTCGGCCTGAGCTCCTCCCAGGTCGGCCGCATCGCCCGCGGCGATACGCGGCCTGACCTTCAGCCGAGGATAAACGCGGCCATGCGCCGAACCCTCAAGGAGGCGTGGAAGAACGGCGGGCGGCTTGCGACCGAAAGTGGCGATCCGTTGCCGGGCAGGACGGCCCATGCGGCTTTCGATCGCTATCTGGCGGTGGAGCTGATTTCCGCGGGTCAGCTTACGCTCAGGCAGATCGCCAAGCGGCTGGGCGTCAATAAGACCACCGTGTGGGGCATCACGTCGGGGCGGACGCATCCTGAGCTTCAACCGCTGCTCCGCGAGTCGCGCCGGCAATACCGCGACCGCGCCCGGCGGGTCGGTGGCTGCTGGAGCGCGCAGCTCGTGATGAAGCAGATCCAGGTTGGCCTGAAGGATGAGGGCTGGCTCGGCATGCGGACGAGGCAGAGCCTGCTGGACCGGTTCCTCGGCCCGGAGAACGATGACGAGGTGCAGACGCGGCCGGAGGTGCGGCCGTTTTCCTCTGACCTTGAGAAGCTCCCGGAGCGGCTTCAGAACGAGGTCATCGCCGCCCTCGGCGGCCCGGTGGCCGAAGACGAGGAAAATGGGGACTGAGTTCGGGGGACATGCAGAAGCACATTTCCAATTCTCAATCCCAAAGCCCCATGGGCCTAAGGCCCCTAGCGGGGGGGCCCTAGGGGGAGCCAGTAGCCTGTAGCCCGTAGCCAGTTACGAACAGCGAATATCGAATGTCGAATCTTGAATACTGAATTCCGAAGTAGCTCCGCGTTCTGCGCGTTCTCCGCGGTTAGACGTGATCCCCCAGGCCCCATGCCCATAAGGCCCCTGGCGGGGGGCCCCTAGGGGGGACAAGTCCGCGGGAAAACGTGAAAAGATTTTCCGACCGAGGGCCTGGCGATCCCCTAGGGACAAGTTTCAGATTTCGGATTGCGGATTTTGGATTTGCTCCCCTCATGCCGGGGCCGTTTTTTCAGAAATCCCCGGGCGGGAAACGTCTTTGCTCCCACCGCAGACGTGATACAATCACTCAAAAGGCCCGCGATGGTCCCGCCACGCCTGCCCGCCCTAGCCTTGGCGAAGGCGGGGCGGATCGGAGTTTACCCGCTGGGGAGGGACGTGGGCTGGAGTTCATATGGGACGCCGAAGGCGCCGTGAAGCGAAATCCCGGTAAACCCGCGACCCCCAAATACAACCCGGAGACAATCACATGATATCCAGACGAAACTTTCTCCACGCCGTTGGTGTTGGAGCGGCAGCGATTGCGATTCCAAGTACAAACTACGCGGCGGCCGCCGACGCCGACCGCCCGAATATCGTCTTCATCCTGGTCGACGACCAGCGCAACGACACGCTCGGCTGCGCCGGGCACCCGATTATCAAAACGCCCGTGGTCGACTCGCTGGCAGCCAAGGGCGTTCGATTCAGCAACATGTTCGTCACCACGTCGATCTGCGCCGCATCACGGGCGTCGATCTTCACCGGGCTCCACGAGCGCACGCACGGATACACGTTCGGCAAGCCGGCGGTCAGCGAAAAACACACCTCGGCCAGCTATCCCGTCCTGCTGCGAAAGGCAGGTTATCGTACCGGTTTCATCGGCAAGTACGGCGTCAACATGTCCGGCGGCGGAGCCAAGATGTTCGACTCCTTCAAAGCGTTCTCCGGCCCTCGGTTCGTCAAGCAACCCGACGGGTCGAAACGCCACACCGCCGAAATATGCGGCGACCGAGCCATCGAGTTCATACGCGATGATTCGGGCGATAAGAAGAAACCTTTCTGCCTGTCGATCAGTTTCCCGTCGGTCCACGCGGTCGACGGTAACAAAAAACCGGGCGATGGACACTATCCCTGGCCCAAAGCGGTCGACGGAATGTACGACGACGTAAAAATCCCGCCGCCGCGCCTGTCAGAATCGGAAGTATTCGAAAACCAGCCGGAGTTCCTCAAGAAATCGATGAATCGCCGGCGGTGGTTCTGGCGATGGGACACGCCCGAAAAATACCAGATCAACATCCGCGCGTACTACCGCATGATCAGCGGAGTCGACCGCGTTGTCGGGCGAGTGGTCGAAGAGTTGAAGACCCAGGGACTCGACAAGAACACGGTAATCATCTACACCGGCGACAACGGTTACTACATGGGCCAGCGCGGATTCGCCGGCAAGTGGACGCACTACGAAGAGTCGCTCCGCGTTCCGCTGGTGATCTACGATCCCCGCCCCAAGGCATCCAAACGCGGGAAGGTCGACGAAGCGGTCGCCCTGAACATCGACTTGGCGGCTACCATGCTGGACCTCGCCGGCATCCCGGCGCCGAAGCATTACGGCGGAAGGAGCCTCGTACCGCTGCTCAAGGAGAAAGCTCCTGCCGGCTGGCGAACAGACTTCTTCTGCGAGCACCTGATGAATAACGCAAGCCTCCCCAAATGGGAAGGCGTCCGCGGGCAGCGTTACGTCTACGCCCGCTACTTCGAGCAGAAGCCCGCGTTTGAGTTCCTTCACGATCTGAAAGCCGACCCAAACCAACTCAAAAACTTCGCAAACAACCCAGAATACGCCGCAATCCTGAAGAAAATACGCACCCGCTGCGACACCCTGAGAGAAACCCACGGCGGACCATACAAACCACCCGCTAGAAAAAACAAACGAAAGAAGTAACGGTTACATGAATTGTAATACTACGTGAGCGAGCCATCCGATTATCTGGGGGACAAGTCCGCTGGAAAATGTGAAGGAAACTTTCCGGCCGAGGGCCCTGGCGATCCCCTAGGGACAAGTTTCAGATTTCGGATTGGGGATTGCGTCATTTGAATTTGTTTAGAATTTCGAGCTTAGAGTTTAGAACTTGCTTGCCGGCACTGTGGTCGGCCAGGTTCTGGTCAAGGCTTGGCGGATACGGCCCACAGTTCCCGCTGCGAGGCCACGTACAGCACGCCGTTGGCGGCGATGGGCGTCGAGTAGATCGGCGAGCCGAGGCGGACCTTGCCCAGCACCTTGGCCTCGGTGCCCTGGGCGAAGATGTACAGGTACTTCTTCGTGCCGACGTACGCCTTCCCGTCGGCCAGCAGCGCACCGCCCCACGTCTCCGTGTTCGTCCGGTGCACCCAGTGGAGCTTGCCGGTGTCGGCGTCGAGGCAGTGCACCGCCCCGGCGACGTCGGATACGTACAGCAGCCCGCCAGCGATCGACACGGTGGCCATGCTGCGGTCCAGCCCATCGTACGTCCAGATGCGGGCGCTCTTGGTCACGTCGCCTCTCTTGGTCGCGTCGACGCAGTGCAGCAGGCCCCGGCCGCGCCCGTGCATCGGGTCCTGCCCGATCGCGACGTACACGCGGTTCTTGTGGAACACGGGCGTGCCGATGATCTGGCTGGGCCCGAGCCACTTGCCGTCGTTCTTGTTCGTGCTCCAGTCCTTTCGCTTGTCGCCCTCGTAGTAGGGAATTTCCTTGCCGTCACGATAGCGGTAGTTCGGCGGGTTGCAGTCGTACCGCCAGGCGGTCTTCAGTGCGGCGGGCTTGTCTGACCCGGCGGTCGCGGCCGTCACGGCCTCGAAGGCATACAGGATCCCGTCGCCCCCGCCGAGGAAGATCAGCGTCTTTCCGCCGACGCGGCCGAGCGAGGGCGAGCACCATTGGGCGTGCCAGAGTCGTTCGCTGATGCCCTCGGCCTCGCGGGCGACGTATCGGCCGGTGCGCTTGTCGAGCACGACGAAGGCGGGCGCCTCGGGGGCGACGACCTTCTTGTGCGGGCCGTCCACGCCGTTCGACGTGCTGGTGTACAGGTAGTTTCCGGCCAGCAGGACCGAGCAGCTTGTCACGTCGTGCGGTATGACGCCGGCCTGGTCCATCAGGTCGAACCGCCAGAGAATGTCCGCGTCGTCGGGCGCGGGCTTGACCGGCGGGTTGCCCGCTCCGACGATGTACCGCCCCTCGTCCTTGTACGGCCCGTCGTTGCCGTTGGCCTGTCCGCCCGCGTCGAGGCAGAGCACCTCAGCCGCTCCGGTCACGACGTATACCCTCTCGCCGTCGACCGTCGGCGAAGAGCACGTGCCCAGGTGCTGGAGCCCGTAGTGAGCCCGCTTGGGCAGACCCGTCCGCTTCGGAATCACCAGCCGCCACAGCCGCTTGCCCGTCGCCTCGTCGAAACAGTGAACCATCCCGCCACGCGTGCGCTTCAGCCGCTTGTCGCCCGTTAGCGTGCTATCGTCCGTGCCGACGTACACGCGCCCGCCAGCCACGGTGGGGTTCCCGTACGCCGCGTGGCCGAGCCTCTGGACCCACTTGACGTTCCCGCCTTTGCCGGCGCTGGCCTTGTCCGGCGTGAACGTCGCGGGGAGGTTCTTCTCGGGCGAGACCATGTTGCGGCCGTCGGTCCGGCCCCACTGCGGCCAGTCCGCCGCCGTCGCAACTCCGATAGCTATCACGCCGACCAGCACCGGTACAATCGCCCAGTTCCGCATAGTGCTCACAATCAATCTCCTTGCCCTCGAGAAATCATTCTATCGAGTCTCATTTCTTTATGTCGTAACAGTAGAGTGTCTTGTCGTGCCGCAGGTAGAGTCTTCCAGCGGCGATAACGGGATGGGCCCAGAAAGTCTTCAGTCTTGTGATGGACAGTCTGCCTCGGACCACAAAGGCATCTTTGCGTGCTTCAAGTAGAGATATGGTACCGATGCTTTCCTGGCAATACAGGCGACCGTCTGCATAGATAACCGCTGCTTCTTTGGGAATCTTCTTGTGTGCCATGAGTTTCCCGGTCTTTGCATTGAGGCTCACAAACCCCTTCTTGTAGCGATGGCGACTGCCGTAGATGACACCATCGTGCACCACGATTCCGCCACAGCCGTCCGCTCCAAGATTAGCCTCCCAGGTCTTCGTGGCTTTCCCATCTTTGAAGTCCAGGCGGTACGTAATGCCTTCATTGGGATGGGCGTTCGTGACGAAGACCGCACCGTCGGCGAAGGTCGGCATCAGCGCGATCATTCTTCCTTTGTAGACGTGCGGGAACGTCCAGAGAAGCTTGCCTGTCTTGGCGTCGACTCCGTAGGTGTTCTTGCTGCCAGAGCAGATGACCTGTTTCTGTCCGTCTACGCCGGCCAGAATGGGGGAGCTGTACGTGTAAGTATCACCGGTCGTGTTCGTGGTCTTCCATATTTCCTTACCCGTGTTCTTGTCCAAGGCCACAATCATCGCTTCGGTCCCGTTGATGGCGGCGTAAACCGCGTCGTCGTCGATAACCACCAGGTCAGTCAGGCCCCAGGCTTCTCCTCTACACTTGTACTTCTCCACCAGCCTGACCGACCAGATCGGCTTGCCGCTCTTTGCCTCCATGCACAAGAGGCGGCCGTAGGCCCCCACGTTATACAACTTCCCGTCACTGTAGTTGCAGGAAGCCCGCGACCCGGGCCAGGGTCCCGTCCAGGCCCAGCCATTGGGAGTCTTCCACTTGATGCTGCCATCGGAATTGAGGGCGAACACCATCAGTTTCTTCCCTATATCGCCGGTAATGTAGATGGTGCCATTGACAATGATCGGGGAGGAAAACCCCTTTCCAACGGCGGATGTCTCCCACAGTTTCTTCGGCCCTCCTTCAGGCCATGCTTGGAGAAGGCCGGTTTCAGAGCTGATTCCCCTACCATCTTTCCCGCGCCACTGACTCCAGTCGCCTTGGCCGGCGATAGCAGACGCCATTGTAACAAGCAGTAGTACTGAAACTGCAGATCGCAATTTGGTCTTCATATGATCCACCCTCGCATGTCCCGGCTCGGCCCGCCTCGCGGGTTCGCTTGGGCCGAGAGACAGTCCCTCAGCCGGTTAGGGGCAATATGATACCAGATCCGGCCTCGGCTAAGAACGAGTTTCAGCCATATAGCGTTTGGTCCAGGCGTCGGCTGTAGCCCCAACCTGCCGCAATGCCGACACCATAGCACATAGCACATGGCACAACAGTCTTGCTTCGGAAATCCTGGACAGGGCATGCGATTTTCCCTGCCTGCCCAGCTGGCGCTAGCCATGTAGGCAGGGATTGCCGATTGAACAGCGCGGCTGCTGCCGTCATTTGATCTCAACCACCACCCGGAAACCGTGGTTGAGGGTGCGAAAGCCGGGCGCGATCCCGAGGCGGTTCGCAGAGCGGCAGGTCCCCGGGGGGTCGTGCCAGGAGCCCCCGCGCAGGACACGGTTTTCGCCCGTTGCCGGCCCTTGCGGGTCAACGCCTTTCGCATTCGCGTAAGAATCCGCATACCAGTCCGCGCACGGCTCCCAGACGTTCCCGTGCATGTCGTACAGGCCCCAGGCGTTCGGCTTTTTCTGCCCAACCCGGTGCGTCTTGCCCCTGCTGTTAGCCTTGTACCAGGCGTAATCGCCCAACTGCTTGTCATCGTCGCCGAAGCAGAAGCGGGGCTTGGTTCCGGCCCGGCAGGCATACTCCCACTCGGCCTCCGTCGGCAGGCGGACGCCGCGAGCGGTCTTCTTGCCGACCCATTTACAGAATGCGACAGCATCGTTCCAACTGACGCAGACCACGGGATGCGACGGGGTCTGATAGAAGCCGCACTTGCGCCAGGACACACCCGGAACCTTCTTCCGCTTGCCTTTCCTGAAAACCCACACGCCGCCGTGCTCCTCAGCCTGTGTCTTGTAGCCGGTGGCGCCGACAAAACCGCCGAACTGGCCCACCGTTACTTCGGTAATCCCCATGTAGAATCCCGGCGCGCCGGGACTGATCGTGACCTTGTGCTGCGGGCCTTCCTTGGCCTTTCGGTCCTTTTCCGAGTCCGGGCTGCCCATCATGAACGACCCCGCCGGGATCAGGACCAGCTTCATCGTCACGCCCTTGCCGAGGTCAAGAGTCAGGGATTTGGGAGGAACCGGTTTCCCCTTTGCCGCCGCGCCGCGCAATTTCTCCAACTCCTTGTTTACTTCCGCTAAGGCAGCCGAGCCCTTGTACTGGGCCGCATCACGCTTCGTGTGCAGGCTTAGAAAACGCTCGTAGCACATTCTCGCCCTGGTTAGTGCCTCCGCCTTGCCGGCTGGCGACGCCTTCGCCGCCAACTGCTTGTACCAATCGCCCAATGCCAGGCAGGCCGTCTCGCCCAGCTCCCCCGGCTTCTTCGCCGCCAGAGGAACACACTTCCGCATCTTCTCGTTCACCCCCTCGGCCAGAAGCGATGCGGCCTTGGCCGGGTCGTCCATTTCCATCACATAGAAGAGAATCAGCTTTTCGCGTGTCTTGGTATCTTTGGGATCGTCAGCCAGCTTCTTGATCAGCTCCTCGCGCTTGGCTTCGCCTTCGACTGCTCCCACGAGGACCCGCAATCGCTCACGGATTTCGCTGAGCTTGTGCTCGGCATAGGCGGCCACCGGCACGCCCTTGCGGTAGAGCTCCATGGCCTCCTTGGCGTCGCCGGCGGCGGTTTTGGCGGCCGCTATCTCGATGAGCACGTCGAGATACGCTTTGGCCGCTTCCCTGCGAGTCAGGCCGCGAGACGCCTGAAACTGCTTTTCTGCGACCTTCAGCTTCACCTCCCGCCACTTGGCCTTCTGGTCGGGCTGAGCTTCGATGAGAATGTCAATTGCTTCGAGGGCGTGTGTGGCTCCGGTTGCGTCCTTGCCGCCGAACTGGACCACCTTCTCGTATATGAAGACTTGCGTCTTGGGGGCGTCTGTCATTGCCTTGGCGGCGTCGAGCAGCCTCTTGGCAAAGGCGGCGTCGTCAGCCGTGCTCTTGGTTGCCAGGACTTTCTTCGCCTCCTCGCCGAAGAGCATCTCGTAATCGCTCTTCGCGTCGGCAAGGAGACGGCCGGCCAGCAGCATCAGGATAAGGGCTGCGAGAGTGATGAGTCTGCGTTCACCAGTCATTGGATTACCCCTTCCCCCGGCCCCCATGACTCAAGCCGGTGGGAGCATTATAGCTGCCGTCAAGAGCCTGTCAACAATACTCGACAGGGCACACCCATTGCCGAATTTCAATTGTCAATTTCCGATTGAACGGCGGTTCGTGATGTTTGGCGGGCTATCGTCAGACTTGTCCCTGGGGGATTGCCGCGTGTCGTTGCCCCGCAGTTCCGGGGCCACTTTTTCAGAATTCCCGCGGTCGACGGTCACTTCTTGCTCACAGGCCGCACACCTCTGGTCTTGAGGGACTGCGCAAACAGCCAGTCTAACAGTCCTTCCACAGCCCATGCCTTACCGGCAGTGGAGGCATGATTCGCTCCTTCGAAAATGGTTGTTCGAACGGCTGTTGATCCCAATTCCTTGAGCGCTTTGTCCATCTTGGGGATTGCTTGAGCGCGCCGCCGGTCACTTGTTCCAACCATGGCCCAGATCGGCAGATCTACCATGTCTTTGAGTTTACTGAGATCAGGAATGAAAGCTACCGGGATTATAGCGGCAAAACGCTTAGGCGACGACATCGCCCATTCCCAGGTCCCCTTGCCGCCCATACTGTAGCCGATGCAGTAAACGCGGTCTTTATCAATGTCACTATTGGTTTTCAGTATGTAGTCGAGCATCTTGTTCAGGGAGTCGGGATCCCAAAGGCTGCGGCTGTGCGGGACCAGGATTTTGGCTACGTGCTTGCTGTTGGCGGGTGTCATAACCCATTTGACGTCCCTGTTCCCCTTGAAAGCGGAAATGTCCTTCTTCTTGGTTCCTCCTGCGCCGTGAAGGAGAATAACCAGCGGGGTTTTGCCTTCAGGTTTCCTGGTCGGGTGATAGAGCAGGGCCTGTTTGTTCAGGTCCTTGAAGCCGGCCTGGACGTCTTGGGGAAATGTCACAACTTCCAGGCGCAGGTTTCCTTGCTTGTCCTGAGCTGCGTCGAAGGGCTTGTCCGAGCCGGACTTCCCGTCTCTGGGCGGCTTGAAGTCATCCGTCATGAAGGATGAGGCGGGAAGGCCTTCGGCATTGATGAGGCTGACCTGGGGGTCGGGCTTCGGCTTCCTGAAGAGGTATCGAACGTAGACGGGGCGGGCGACGGCCTCGCTCCCAACGACAACGGTGTCCCCTTCGATCCGGGCATCGGCCGGGACGTACTTCCCGTCCTTGCCGGCGAGCTCAAAAAACTTGAGGTCCTTCCCCCCGGACTTGCTCTTCAGGCCGCTGCCGATATGCCTGAAGCTCAGAATGGCTTTGCTACCATCGATCCGAACCTTGTCCAGCAGCGGGCCGCAGTGGACGAGGTCTTTGCGGCCATAGTCCTTTGCCAGTGCCCAGAGAGACAGACGCCGGCCCGCGGGTTGCTTGTTCTCCGGATGGAGACTCGGGCCATAGTCATAGAAAACGGCCATGCCCGTATTCTCGGTGGTATCCAGCGCGCGTCGCATGGCGTCCCTCAGCCAGGGCCATTCGGCGTCGACGGGACTTTCCTGCGTGGGGACCTGCACGTAGTAGAAGGGGAAGTTGCGCGGTTTCAGCCCCGCGCGGCGGGCCCACAGTTCTCGCCAGGTCTTGATGTGGAAGGGCAGGAGGTGGCGGTATTCCCAGCCGGTTTGCGCCTTGGCGTTCCGTTCGCCCTGGTACCAGATGACGCCGCGAAACGCGACCGGAACGATGGGGGCAATCTTGTCGTCAAACTGAAAGCCCGGGCGCCGGATGGCCACATCGTCCTTCCAGTCCTGCGGGATGTTCAGCTTCTTGCGGATGACCTCGCAGGCGTCGGCGGGCATCCACGCCTGGATGGGCGTGGCCGAGTTGTAGCGGAGAATCAGCCCGACGGGGACCTTCAGTTCCCTGTAAAGCTCGATCCCGAAGTAGTACGCCACGCAGGAAAGAAACTGCTGCGACTGCACAGTCAGCGCCTTCCAGCCCAGTCGCGTGGTGAATCGAAATCGCGTAAGGTCCTGCTCGAACGCCTTGGGTTCTATCGAGCGGCCCTTCGATTTGACAAACTTCCCGGCCATGTTGGACTGCCCGCTGCACAGCCAGACCTCGCCCACGACAACGCCGGAAAACGTGACGGTGTTCGAACCCGCGATCGTCATCGTCTTCTCTGTCGCCGACGTCTTGAGAGGCTTCAGCGTAACCATCCACTTTCCCCGCCCGTCGGCGGCCGTCGTCACCGTCTGGGCCGCGAAGGATACGGTCACCTTCTGGCCGGGCGACGCCGTGCCCCATACCGGAACGGGTAATTCCCGCTGCAGGACCATGTTGTCGCCGAACACGGCCGGCAGCGCAACCTCCGCCAACGCCGTCGTCGCGCACGCGATGGTACATACCGCAAGAACCAGTGGCTTGAGTCGGTTGCTCATATCTCTGGTCACGTCCTTGTCGAACAGTCCCCCGCATTCTCAAGCATCCCCCCGCGCAGGTCAACAGCCTGCCCGCCGTAGCCTTGGCGGAGGCGGATCGGTCCGCCGGTGGAGTTATAGCCGCAGAGACGCAGAGGGCGCAGAGAGAATATGTCGTTTAGCGGCGGCCCCTTGGGCCGCGTGTGTCGTTTCCGTCATTGACAATCGTCATTCGTCATTCGATATTCATGATTTGCTGTTCGTGACTGGCTACTGACTACAGGCTCCAGGGTACTGCCGCGCAAGCGGGAAAGCGTTTGCGTCTGCCTATTTAGGTATCTGTCCCGAATGGCATTAGGATAAGCTCCAGATTGGGCCTAAATGGCTAAATGGGTGCCTCTTCGGATTATATGGGCGTCCAACTGCCTTGGACGCAAGCCGTTTTGCCGGGTGGAGTTGCGTCAGGTGCGTCAAACGACCATTCATACCACAAAACCTTGCTGGAACCGGGATTACGCGCCCGCGTCCCCTTATCCTAATGCCATTCGTATCTGTCCCTGAAACTCCTGAAACTCTGAAACTACATCAGTCACACCCCGATGATTTGACGGCGGACCAAGTCCTCGAAACTCTCTGCGCTACCCATCAAGTGTTCCGCAAGTGTACCGTTATCTAGGAGAACGACCCATTCCCAAGTGATTATCTTCTGACTTTTCATGCCGTGGCAGATCCAACTGTTCAGGCTGGGCTGCCACGACCAGCCGGGCTTTTCAAGGAGGTTAGCTTCTACGCGGTAGACGCCCCCGGGCAGTCTCAAGACAGCTTCATAGCGCCCTGGTGCGTCATGGGCTTCAGGGGGCCTCTTTGTAACGATGTACTCTCTTCCTCGCCAGTCGATCAAGCCGCATTTCGTACAGACGCCATTTTCTGCGATAGAATGATCTTGATCTCGCGTGCGGCTGCAGCGAGTACATTTGCATCCCTCCCACGCGTGCTCCTCATCCCTGACTTGCCCGCACACGGCGCATGTGCATCCAGACCAGCGGTGTCCTTCATCGCGGGTGCCCGAACACTTGGTACATTTGCATCCCTCCCACGCGTGCTCATCGTCCCTCACCAAACTGCAGCGTGTACATATACAACCGTCCCATGCATGAAGGCCGAGGCTACATAGTACTTTCAGCATTGCTTGCACCTTTCTGTGATTTCGTTACGGCCGTGACGAAATCTAGATCAATTGCCCGGAGGAGCATTGTACTATCCAGCACCATGTTCCTGCAGGAGCGATGCCACATCCATGTGACCCTCACTCGATGCCAGTGTATACGCGGTTCTGTCCACGCGGTCCTTTGCGTTCACGTCCGCTCCGTTCTCAATCAACAGTCAAGACCCCGAACGGCAGAAGGCCTCACCCCCGGCCAGCCCTTTCGTACCCGCATTTGGGACACCGGTACGCGGTTTCGTAGTGTGCAGTCCGAGTGCCGTAACCACTGGATCCGACCGCATCCGTGGAACCGACGTAAGCTTGCCCAGAATATCGCATTTCTGCGCCGCAGTGCGGACAGGGGTTGTCCAAGGCGTGCTCTCTCAAGAACCTCCTTGCTTTCAAGTCCCCGATCGGCCCGGCTACACCTATTATGACACACCAGACGGCTCCATACCACAGGGGGCTAAGCGATCGCCTCTCCCATATGGCGAACACAAACACGCCGAATATGATGCCCCAGACCGTGATCGAAGCAATCCAGCAAGCAATTTCGTACTCAAAGTCGGCGGTCAAGGCGGCGATCGTTATCACGCACCCGATGATTGTGAAGACAAGCAGTGCGAGCCAGACTGGCCAGAAAGGACCGCAGGTCCTGTCCAGGAGAATCGTAACTCCGGTCACTAGGAGAGCGCCTACGACGGCGAGAAGAACCGACTTGAGGTAGTCACGCATGGTTTACCCCTTTGTAGTCTAGCTACGAACGACTATTAGACAGTCTTGGCCCTGCTTATTCAACCGGCGGTTTGCGGAAACTCTCGCGTGCAAGCCACTACCTGCCGCAACGCCAAGACTCCCATCGGCGGATGGGTTTCTGCCCCCTCCCCACCGCGTATATATTACCCGGAAATGCTTGCAGGGGCAATGAAGGCCCGAAGGCCCAACGCGATACTTGCCTATCTGCGAGAGCAGTTGCCCATGGGCGAGGAGCCTGGCACCTGAGTCGTATTCATGGGTGGAGCAGTAGGTTCATGGGCTCTCAGTGATCTGAGCACCCCCACCAGGCCACGGCCCCAGAGTCCACTAATTGCACTAATGACTCGAATTTGTCTCGGATTGGGGAAGTTGGGGGGAAGTTGGGGTCAGGGGGAAGTGGGGGCCGGGGGCGTGTGGGGTCGGGTTGGGTGGGG
>SDBT01005868.1_pt1 | contig 20535 bp, 29 predicted proteins | sample 2277101 | NCBI WGS metagenome assembly SDBT01 (sample SAMN10404973, study PRJNA504765) | marine sediment metagenome | isolation source: marine sediment core GS10_PC15, 103 cmbsf | place: Arctic Ocean: Southern Knipovich Ridge | collected 2010 | reverse complement strand
CGGCGACATAAACAACGTGAATCCCAAAGCCGAGTTCATACAGGGAGACATCCGAGACATCGCTACGTGTCTAACGGTCATGCAGGACGTTGAGGTGGTTTTTCACCAAGCAGCCATACCCGCCGTCCCTCGCAGCATCCGGATGCCGGTGATGACTAACAGCGTCAACGTAGACGGCACGCTGCAAGTGCTGGACGTGGCGCACAAGGTGGGGGTACGCCGTGTCGTGTACGCTTCGTCGTCTTCGGTGTACGGGGACACGGCCAAGCTGCCCAAGGTAGAGAACATGCCAGCCCTCCCCCTCTCCCCCTACGCTGTGCAGAAGCTAGCTGGTGAGGGGTACTGTAGCGTGTTCCACAAGGTCTATGGTCTGGAGACAGTGGCGCTGCGGTACTTCAACGTCTTTGGCCCCCGCCAGAACCCCAACACCGACTACGCGGCTGTGATACCGAAGTTCATCCGCCACGCTAAGTTGGGCACTGAGCCAACCATAGAGGGGGACGGGAACAACACCCGGGACTTCACGTACGTGCAGAACGTAGTGGACGCTAACCTCCTGGCCGCTTCAGCAGACGATGCCGTAGGCCGGGTCATAAACGTAGGCGCAGGCACCCAGACCTCTATCACCATGCTCTGGTACATGATCAAGGATCTTGTGGGAACAGACGTGAACTCAGTTCCTGGCCCTCCTCGGCCGGGGGACGTAAAGGACAGCCTTGCGGGTATGCATGTAGCGTACGCGCTGTTGGGGTACTGCCCCAAGGTGGCCCTGAAGGAAGGCTTGAAGGAGATGATAGGATGAAACCCGTGATAGTATCCTTCCCCCGCGCCGGGCGAACGTGGCTGCTGACCCTGATAGGGTTGAACATCTGCCACCACAAGGGCCTTCCCATAGAGCAGGCCATGGTGGAGCGCAAGAAGCTGGTGGACGCCACGCACGCCAGCACCGACAAGAGCCTGAAGGTGCATGCTGACGACCTGAAGATCAGCGAGGAGTTCAGTGGCAAGAAAGTGCTGTTCCTGCGTAGAGACCCCAGGGACACCCTAGTCTCGGCCCACCTCCACGCTACGAAGCGGAAGGGGAATTTCACAGGGACGCTGTCGGAGTACATCCGCGACCCCCGCTACGGGATCGCCAAGATAAAGAAGTTCACCGACCTGTGGTTCGAGCATCAGGATGATTTCGGGAGCTTCATGACTGTCAGCTACGAGAGGCTGATGCTCCACACAGAAGACGAGCTAACAGACATCTGTCAGTTCCTCCGCATCCCCTGGAGCGAAGAGTCCATAGAGAAGGCGGTGGCAGACGGCAGCATAGATAGTCTCAGAGAGAAGGAGGCGTCTGGGTTCTTTATTGATGGTGTGGGCAAGCCGAAGCATCCGGAAGACATCGACACGTACTACCACCGCAAGGGCGGCTCTGGTGGGTACGTGAACTACATGACACCAGAGGACATCGCTTACTGTCGGGAGTACATGCATGAGTAACGTAATCATAACCGGGCCGGGGAAGTGTGGCGGCTCGTTGATCATGCGCATCTTTACTGAACTAGGGATAGACACTGGGTTCCCGAAGGGGCTTAAGTTTGATAAGCACGGTGGGGACTGCGGTGGTTATTACGAGAAGAGACTCCGAGGTAGAGGCGTGAAGAAACCTCTGCCCTACGTCATCAAGGAACCACAGATGTGTGCCGACATCGATCTTCGTATTGAGGCGTTGGATCTGACCGTAGACCACGTCTACATCATGCTCAGGAGACCCGGTCCCCAAGCCGCAGCCCTTGAGTTTATGAAGTCGCGCACCCGTCCTCCCAAGGCTGCTGCCCGTAGGGGTGACCCTGACAACTGGATCATGGCCCACGCTTTGAACGGAAGGGACCTAGACGCGGTAACAGAGGCTATGGCTACGCGGGAGCTGCAGCTCATCCACCTCGTATCCGAGCTAGACGTGCCCCACACCCTGGTCAGTTACCCCCGCTTCGCGTCCGACTACAAGTACTCGTACTCGAAGTTCAGGTTCATACTGGAGAAACACAACATTTCAGAGGCTAAGTTCAAAAAGGTTTGCGACCAGTGCATCAACACAGACCTAGTTGATGTCGCGTACAACGAGATGCCTGAGTGGTACAGGGCCACTATGCGAGAGGCTTGGAATTTCAGGCCGAGGATAAAACGAGGATTCTGACATGGACTTCAAGCACATCATTATGACGAGGGTCAACCTCCCCGGACGCACTCATCGACCCAAGCGGCTAACAGATGAATGGATCCGTGGACGCTGTGATACTTATGAGAACCTCGCCATTCCTTCCTTCATGGGCCAGACAGAGCAGAACTTTGAGGTGGTCGCTTTGTTCTGTGGGGTGTACACACCTCCGGATGTGGTAGAGCGTGTAAAGGGGTGGGAGGAGACGTATGGTGGTAAGATCCATCCTGTGTTTATTCCCGAGCGTTCAGCGTCACCACCCCCACTGGGAGCATGTCGCGCATACCCGCTGGATAAGATGGGAGAGGCACCTAAGAATGCGATCCTTCCCTACTTGAACGGTGAGGACTACGTCATAACGTCTGTGTGTGATTCGGATGATTGCTTCAACATGAACTTCGTTGAGCGGACTCAGGCAGAGGCTAAGGAGAAGAACGAGGTGCTTTTGTTCACTGAGGGCGCGTTGCTGGACATGCCCCACAACATGGTATACTGGCAAGGCGATGGGAACAGGCATCATATGTATCCCTCTCTGGTTGAACGCGCCGATGACATTAAGACGGTGCTGTATAGGAAGATGCCCCGTATGTATCAGGTGGCTCCTGTTCGGTTCTTGGAAGTGGACTACCCTTATTTCCTTAGAGGCGTCAACGGGACCAACGTCATGACTGTTATCCACCCACAGGGGAGAGAAAGAGTGAGCGGACGTAAAGGGTTCCCCTTTAGTGAGCTGGAGCAGTTCACGCTACCCAAGGAGGTAGACTGGCTCTAATGGACTTCTCCACACTGAGATACTACGTGATCTTCATGCGGTACAAGCGCTCGGGCAGCGCCCTGCTAGCGAACCTGATAGATGCGCACCCCAACGCCATCTTCGTCCGGAACGAGGAGATGTACGGGAAGTTCCAGCGATTCGATTCCCCGGAGCAGCTCTACGATCACCTCCACGCGAACGCGAGGCGGTACCGCAACAAGCCGTTCTCAGCCAACGGGTACAAGTACCCCATTGAGGGGGTGGGTGACGCGGTTGACCCGCTGGTGATCGGGCACAAGTCCTCAACGCGGCGCTACCTGCCCGTAGCGGAGAGCCCCGAGAAGCTAGCGGAGTTCCAGAAGGCAGTGGACTTGCCGCTGAAGTTCCTCCACCTCGTACGCAGTCCCTGGGATCAGGTGAACGCACGGTGGCAGCAGAAGGAGTTCAGACGCATAGCGGCCCCGCTTGGTGCCCTCATCGAGCATGTGGCAGAGCAGACAGAGGCCAACACCAAGATGCGAGCGCAGGCCGGAAAGGAGTACCATCAGGTTCACTACGAGGACCTGAAGGAACACCCCGTAGCCACGATGGCAGCGGTGTGCCACTTCCTAGGCCTACCAGTTATTAGCAAGCACCTAGAGGCTTGTGGGGGGCTGGTGAATCAGACCCCGGAGAAAGAGGCAACAACGTGGACGAAAGAGAGCGAGGCAGCAGTCACGGCTCTCTGTGACAAGTACCCTGAGTTCTATGGGAGGTATGCGTGAAGGAGTACAGGAAGCTACAGGTGGGGAGTGGTGACCACAGGTGTGCGCCTGCGCTGTACAAGCGCGCAGACTGGTGCAACGTAGACGTCGTCACCGTACCGGGTATCAACGTGAAGGCAACGGGCACCTTGCTCCCCTTTGAGACCAACGCGTTTGATGAGGTGCATTGCTTTCATACCCTGGAGCATGTGACACGCGACAAATACAAACCCATGCTTTCCGAGATGCACAGGGTTCTACAGCCAGGAGGGCACCTCTTGGTAGAGGTACCGGACTTTCAGGGCACCATTGAGCGCTTGACTGACGCTTTCGCTGTGGGCGATGTGCAGGCGATCCATGTCTGGACGACCTCACTGTACGGTAAGAACGAGCGCGAGGGCATGGCGCACTACTGGGGCTTCTACGAGGGATTGCTAAGGCGGGAGTTCCGCGAGGTTGGCTTCGCTGACGTAACCAGAATTACTGAGGACATGCCTTCTGCTTCGCACTATAGCTCGGAACCCGTGTTACTGGTTAAGGGGACAAAGTGAACGACCCGTGGGCGATCAGCCCTGCCCTCAGGGAGTTCATCAGGGGAGTGCTACCGGATGGTGGTACCATTTTGGAGCTGGGAAGCGGCACGGGGACGGCTAGCCTAGCTAGGCACTACACGATGTACTCCGTGGAGCACGACGAGGAGTGGATGGGCGTTTACGATTCGAACTACATCTACGCTCCCCTCAAGCAGCACAAAGCAGTGCAGAACCACAGCGGGGACGTGTGGTACGATGCGGACGTACTGAGGCCGCAGGTTGAGGGACTGGAGTACGATATGCTGTTGGTGGACGGCCCACCGGAATCGCGCTGCGGGTTCGTGAAGTACTTCGATATGTTCGATCCGACGGCGATCATCGTGTTCGATGATGTCAACAGGAGCAGAGACAACAGCGTTATGAACTCTATCGCTGGTAAACTATCAGTGCCCTACGTCACGTATGGCGCAGGCACTGGCAAACTATTTGGAGTAATCAATGATCCGTGTACGAAATGACGACGTTCTAATCACCTCCAGTAGCTATGACAGCGGGCTAGGGAGGCTCAAGCAAATCCATGAATGGATCTGTGAGGTGCCGGATCGAATGATCCACGTACCCACTATCCTTGTACTGGAGATTCAGGAGTTCCCTGAAGCGATTGAGTGGATACGACAAGAGACAGTAGAGGGCAGGATGCTCCCTGAGATACACGGTCTTTCACACAAGGACTACGCCGCTCTGACAGAGAAGGAGATCCAGGCGGATCTGAACGTGTGCCGGGATTGGATCGACTACAAGTTCGGCCATGTCGCTACTAAGTTCTACACCCCCTGGGGCGCCGGGGCTGATGATCGTGGCGCGCACATCAAACCCGCAGCAACGGCTATTGGCATTGAAGTGGTGACGTGTGAGGACATCGACAAGCTAGTCGGCAGGTACGGCGTCCAGCAGCAGATGATGGACGGCAAAGACCTGACCTACATGGATGGACGAGAGATCTTCATGCATTGGTGGGAGGGAGGCTCAAGGCTCAAGAGAGTCGTGGAGGTACTCAAGCACGGTAGCTGGGACGCGGCCAAGAAGGTCAATAGGAAACTGTTTACATGAAGTTCAAACATCTCATAATGACGAGGTTCAACCTGCACGGAGGGCAGACCTCTAAAAACATCATCACAGATGAGTGGGTTCTTAACCGGATCGAAACTTACGAGCGCATATCGTTGCCCTCATTGGAGGGACAGACAAACCGCAACTTTGAAGTAGTCGTTCTTCTGCACGAAGACTTCACTTCTTCTTCCAATAGGGAACGGATAGCAGCATGGCCTGACTGGGTTCATCCGGTGTATCTAGGAGAAGACGACTCCCTTATTCCGAGTAAACGGTTTCCTTTGGATGGGATGCAGGATGTTCCTAAGAAAGCGATCCTGCCTTTCTTGGATGGCACAGAAACTCATTTGATAACGTCCATGCTGGACTCAGACGATGCCTACAACAAGAACTTCGTAGCTCATATCCAAGATGAAGCGAGACCTAAGAACGAGCTTCTCTGTTTTACGCAGGGGTCAATTTTGGACATAAAGAATCGAATGGTGTACTACCAGATGGACAACAGCCATCACATGTACCCTACTTTGGTAGAGTCGGTCGATGACATAAAGACCGTTCTTATACGGAAGCACCCTAGGATGCACCTAGTTGCTCCGGTTCGGTGGATAGAAGTGGACTACCCTTATTTCTTGAGAGGGGTCGATGGTTCTAATGTCATGACTGCCATCCGCCCCAAAGACAGCGGAGTCAAGCCACCGTTCCCGCTATCGGAGCTGAAAGACTTTACGCTTGGAGACATATACCATGAGTGAGCATATCGTGGGCATGATGTGGAACAATAACAACGGAGACTGAAGTGAACTTTGAGCATTTTATAATCACTCGGTTTAATCTAAGGACTCCTTACAAGAGAGTTAATTCTCCTAGTTTGGATCCGGAGTGGCTAGAGATGAGGTGTAAGATCTATGAGAACGTGGCGTTGCCTTCATACGCACACCAAACGAATAAGAACTTCTCTGTTATCATCTTGGCCAATGATGATACACCTGAACCCTATCGAAGTCGTATTGCTGGTTGGGAGTCAGACAGGTGTAAGATATATTGGTGTGTAGACCATGTTTATCGGTTTGGTCGGATGTGGAAGGTCATGCGAGAAGCCATGCCTAGATATGTACAAGAAGACACCGAATGGCTTGTTACTACTATGGGAGAGTCTGATGATGCGTTGCATGAGGACTACATCAAGATAATACAAGAGGAGATCAAACCCGTAAGAGAAAACATACTATCAAAGTACGGCATCTATGTTTCAGCTATAACTGGTGAGCGACGGTTGTTCACTAATAAAGATTCGATTAAGAATGTACCGACTGTTGTAGAGCCATATGATAAGAGTTTAATTACGGCGATTGGGCGGCAGTGTAGCAGAATCCCCTTGTCTCATAGGTATCTGGACTATGAGGATCCTTTGTTTGTGAAGATAGTACATTGTGGAAACATCGTAAACAGACTTAAAGGTACTGCCAAGATAGCAGATGATACAGGGATATTGGATAAGTTTAATATAGAGAGTATTGAAGTATGAACATCGTAGTCATGGCAACCAAGAACTACAAGCCTATTCTGGATGAGAACGTCCACCGCATCCAGAAGTACGGCCACGTTCCTATTGTTCATGTGCTAGAGGACGCTGACTTCCTAGAGATCAAGCTGAGCAAACCAAGACTCATGCTGAACGAGTTGCAGAAGCAGAAGGAAGGAGACCTTCTCGGGTACCTAGACGTTGATGCGTTTCTGGTAGACCCTATAGCTGAGATAGAAAACGACACTGAGCACGATGTGCTTCTAACGTATAGGGGCGGAGGAGAAAGGGTCGTGAACAGCGGCGTCTACTTCCTACGAGCAAACGATAAGGCTAAGAGGTTCATGGAGATGTGGTGTGACAAGATAGGAGAGCTTGAAGAGGTGAGGAAGGAAGTGGACCCAAACAGGCTAGGAGATCAGCTCTTCTTGAACAGGCTCATCTACAGCCATTTCACTCAGGGGGCGCGGTTCAAGAACACGACCCAAGACTTGGAAGGCATACGAATCAGGTTCTTGGACTCAACGGTGTACAACTCGAACGTAGCTGTCTACAATAAGGACGTGCTACATGAGGCTAAGATCATTCACTTCTTGGCTTCTACTATGGCGAACCCTGTTGTGGGGATCCCTTTGAAACTGAAGAAGCTTGGCATATGAGGATGGACTAATGCATACAGCATCTCTTGTACATATGAGAGCAAATCTTAAGAAGTATGGTATTCCTCCGTGTAAGGTTCTAGATGTTGGGAGTATGAACATCGAAGAGAAAGGGTGTTACAGACAGGTCCTCACAGATGAGCACGACTATACGGGTATAGATCTGGAAGCAGGAGACAATGTTGATGTAGTTCTAAAGGACCCATACATCTATCCGTTTGAAGATGATACTTTTGATGTTGTTTTGTGTGGACAGGTTCTTGAGCATTGTGAGAACCCATTCAAGCTAATGGAAGAGTGCTATCGTGTACTAAAACCGGGTGGGTTCTTCTTTGGGGTCGCTCCATTCAAATGGGACGAGCATAGGTTTCCTGTGGATTGTTGGCGTATTCTACCTGATGGGTGGAAGGCGTTGTTCACCCATACTGGATTGACACACGTTGAGACGTACATCAATAAGTACCGTAAGAACCTACAAGATTGTTGGGGGATAGCTAAGAAATGACAGAGCACATAGTCGGCATGATGTGGAACAAGAACGAGGGTGACCTCCTCCCGGACACCATTGCGTCTGCGCTGGAGCATGTGGACACCCTGGTCATAGCTGACGACGGGTCCACGGACAATAGCTGGGATGTGATACAGGGGTTCGCCGCGAAGCACAAGGATCAGATCGAACACATCCAGCAGAAGCCCGACCACGCGGACAGGGGACAGCGGCAGTCGTTGTTGGATGTCATCCGGAGTAGGTACCGAGCAGAGGACACATGGGTGCAGATCATAGAGTCTGACATCATGATCCTAGACACAGACGTCCGGCGCGCCATCAAGGATAGGGGTGATGACGCTCAGGTGAAGTGGCAGCTCCTCAACGCATCCCCTGCTCCCGGGCCGAATCGCTGGGCTGAGCTGGATGAGTACCCAAACTGGAGTAGGCCCATACAAGAGATCATGACCCACGCGCACAAGCTTGAGATAATGCCGTACACGTTCAGGCCATTCAAGGAGTTGAAGTACGATTACGGAGCGTGGAGACCGTGGCCCCAAGGGTTCACCAAGGTACCGCGCGGCACAGTACCATCGAATGACTACACCCCGCTGCTGGCACACTACGGGTACAGGGGACCGACCCACTTCTATGAGAAGTACAAGGACATGGGGAAACGACATCGTAGGTACGCCGCATGGGACTGCACCTCGGTGGAGTCGGTTAATCGGACGGTGTATTTCTTCAACAACACCTGGGCCAGATACGGATTTCTGATGTCTCGTTACGGGTGGATGAATAGAAAGGGCCGAAGTGATGAGTGGCTAGAGGGACGAGGCTGGGGGCCGCGAGTGAACGAGAGGTACATACCGTGATCGTTGTAACCGCCGGGTCCGACCACAGAGCGTTTGAGTGTACCATACGGTACTGCGAGGCGCGCTGCAAGGAGTACGGGTACAAGTTGGACGTGTATGACCTGGGTGGCCTAGGGTTCGGTACCCTGGTTGAGGACGTCACGATGACCGATCACAGACTCTTTATGAAACCGGTGCTGATCTTGAAGTCCATGCTAGCTACAGAAGAGGAGCTGGTGGTGTGGATCGATGGGGATGCGACACTGATAGGTAGGATAGATGAGGTTCAGGATGGCACGTTCGATGTGGGTGTCACTGTTCGCCCTAAGACGGACGAGGAGTCTAACTACATCAACGCCGGTGTTGTGTTCTTCAAGAACAACGATGCGTCGAAACAGTTCTTGCGGAATTGGATAACAGCGATAGAGGAGACCCGCTGCGACCAGATAGTCCTAGAAGAGATCCTGCTGTCCGCGATAGGGACTCCGCTCTGGGACATCAGAGGATCGGTGCAGGACGTGGGCGGGGCCAGGGTGAAGCTGTTCGATTGTGAGAGGTACAACAACTTCATGTTCCGTGGGCGTGATCCGACGTACGACCCGTCAATGAAGATCATACATTTCAAGGGGCGTCACTGGGGTGCGGCGAAGCCGGTTACGTTTGAAGGTGAAAAGATGGGCTACTTCGAAGCGTACCAACGGAGGTTCCTCAATGACTGAGGCAAGGACAGACGAGAATCCTGATGGCACCGGTGACACGGCCCTGCGTGATCTGGGGCTGACAATGATGCACCCTTTCTTCGGAGAGGAGCAAAGGCTGCTTAAGATGCTTGACATCTGGGACGCTTGGTCTGATGGTGTCAAAGACCACGTTCAGCTCATCCTCATTGATGACCACGGTAGCCCGTCTGTTGAAGAGGTGATCGCAGATCGTACGATAGACTACAACCTCTCCGTGTATCGTATACACGATAGCTTGACAGCTAATATGGCTGGAGCTGTTAATCTAGGGATGATGCTGGCTGCTACACCCTGGATCCTTACGATGGACTCAGACTACAGCTTCCTGCCTGAGGTGATGCACCGCCTGCTGAGCTTCAAGCCGGATCAAGGGGACGTGTACTCTTTTCTTATGGACCCGCCCCGGATCCGAGGCGGCGTGCAGTGGGGTCATACGAACACCTTCTTGCTTCATAAGGATACGTTCATTGCCATAAATGGGTTCGATGAAGACTTCACTGGTAAGTGGAGCAACGAGCTACAGCCCGTGCTCAGGAATATAAAAGGAGGGCTCCCTGAGGGATTCTCTGAAGACGTACAAGGATACGGCTACCAAGACAACGCCTTTCATGATAGGCTACGGGTTGCAGGGTACGGGAGGGTGACGCAGCACGGGTACGTCGCGACACTGATGACGGATGATGTAGTGGGTCAATACGACAAGACGAACAGACGCCTGAATAGGGGCATCTTTTATGCCAAGAGAGAAGGTGAGATCCCTTGGAGTACAGACATGTTGAGGTTCAAATGGACAAGAGTAATCCATAACCGGAGGACAAAGTAATGGCAGCTAAGAGAGACAGACCCATACCCACACCTGAATGTATCAAAGGAATCTTTGGGATGCTACATAGGAAGGAAGCTAACTTTCTGTTCAACACTCCCGCTAGACTAGGAGATGGTTTGTATGGTGATGTAGGGACGCATAGAGGAAGGTCTGCGGCATGCGTGGCAGGAGGTATCATCGACAGCGGTGTTAAAGGACATGTCATTACAGTAGATAGTTATGTCCAAAGATCCGCGAAGGAGCGAGTACTAAGTGTGCCTGAGTTCGTGCAGATAATAAGAGATGACCTAGAAGGAAGGGGAATGGGTTCTTATATTACTCTGGTAGCTGGAAACTCTGCTGAGGTAGCTGCTGATTATAAGGACAAGGAGTTCAACTTCGTATTCATTGATGCAGATCATTCGTATGAAGCATGTAAGGCAGACTTCGAAGCGTGGAGCCCACTGGTCCGATCAGGTGGAGAGGTAGCCTTTCATGATTCCAATCAACCACAAATACAGATGGTAATAGACGAGAGCGGTTGGAAAGTGATTCACACCGTTAAATCACTAAAGGTGATACAGAAACCATGAATGTAGTCGGGATCATGTGTGTGAAGGATGAGGCGGATCTGCTGCCCGAGGTGCTGGAGCATCTGGATGGCGAGCTGGATGCGCTGTACGCCTACGAGGATGGCAGCCAGGACGGTACCGCGAAGATCCTGTTGGAGTCGCCGCAAGTGACGTACCTCATGTCGAAAGCAGCTCACCGAGACAGGCTGGATATCGCGCGCCCCCACTACCACCACCTGTTGGAGCAGATCAAGAAGGACTACGCGGACTGTAACGAGCCGGTGTGGGTAGTGATCACGATGGGTGACCGGTTCTTCCTCAACAAGACACCGCGCCAGATCGCCGAAGAGGGAGAGGCCGGGGGCTACACCACGGTACACGGTGTGCAGCTTGACTTCGTTCGACACAAGGACGATCCCTGGACAGAGGAGAACGACACGTGGCCTAAGAGCCCGAGAGCGGTTTGCAAGTGGTTCAGGAGGGACGAGGACTGCGTTGTGGCGTACAAGCTGTCGGCTGACCGCTCCTACCTAGAGGCCAAGTACCCGTGGCCCAGGGGAGGACACACCAAGGAGCAGTACAAAGCGGAGGACATGGACGGGAAGCTGTCTCTAGAGATTCCGTATCTGGAGCATCAAGGAAGACGTAGCCCCAATGCGTACAAGTGGAAGATCGAGTCAGGCTCTAGGAAACTCAGTAGCAAGGTTAATCTGCCCGTTCTTTCGTTTGAGACCATCATGCAGGCGGAGCACTACTACTACCGTACGTGGAAGTGTTTGCCCTGGGTTGACAACAGCAGCCTGATACCCTTTGTGGAGATGTGCAACAACCCCGACTTCATCTACAACAAGGTGAAGCGGTCGTACTTTGACCCAGTGGGAGAGGACATCCTAGCCAATGGCCCACACCGGAGAACAGACATATGAGTGGACTAGACGATCTCGCTCTACAGCACGGGACGGACAAGGCTTCATACGGGCACAACTACGTCGCAATCTACGATCCTTTGTTCACCCCGTTTCGAGACGAGGCTATCAACTTCCTAGAGATTGGGATCCGATTCTGCAAATCGCTCAAGATGTGGAGGGACTGGTTTCCTAACGCTACCATATACGGCGTAGACATCAGACAGAAGTGGGTCAATAAGTATCAAAGCGAAGAGCGCATGGTGTTGGAGTGCGTGGATCAAAGTGATGCACAACAACTCACTGAGTACGCAAAGAAAGGCCCGTGGAAAGTGATAGTGGACGATGGGAGCCACCACAGCCAGGATCAGATCTTGACGTTTGGTATTCTATGGGATCAGGTCGAGCCTGGAGGGTACTACATCATAGAGGATGTACACACCTCGTACTACCACAACCAGCGTGGTGCGACATTTGTGAATAGGATGCTACGCTTGACCAAGGAGGTCTCTGGTGCTCCGTATGAAAGGGGGGAGTACAACAACCTACTTGTTAGAAAGAACAACGAAGCACTGACACCGCACCAAAGAGACGTGGAGTACATCCAGTTCCGGATGGGACTGATCATCATCAAGAAGAGAGGAGAGTCGTCTGATTATGGGAAGCCCTAAGATACCGAACCTGAACACACTGGCCGACGTGATCGACCGCCTGATCGTGGAGGTCAACAAGCTGAGCTTCTTTGAGAACAAGAAGCGGGAAGAGCACGCCAAGGAGAACCCCGATGCGGAGATGGTGGCACACTGGGACAACCTCAGCCGGGACTGCTGCGAGTACCGCAGTATGCTCAAGAACGAGATCAACCGGCTCACCTCGGAGATCGTGGAGACTGGGGAGTACCGCACGCTGCGCGAGATGCGGACCTTCCGTAAGCCGGGACGTTCCGTGGCAGAGATCCTTGCGGAGCGATGCTGGGTGGTGGCGCGGGACAAGCCCTTCCAAGCCGAGATAGCGGAGGCCTTGAAGGAGGTACTATGAGCAATCATCAGGAGTACCTGAAAGATATGCTGGACCGCAGGGTTCAAACTATTAAGGACCGAGCAGACCTAGCCTACTCCCTTCACGTCAAGCGTGTCAAACGTGACAACGCAGACGCCATAGCAAACCGTGAGTTCATGAAGAAGCATGCTGTGGGCAGAGGAGTCGATATCTGTTGTGGTGATTTCGTTACAGAAGGCGCTATCGGGGTTGACCCTCAGGTCGTGATGGTGGGAACCGACTACCTCCTCAGTGACGGTGATCTCTCGTTCTCAAAGGCCAACGAGCTGGACTACGTAGTGACCAACTACATAGAAGCAATTCCCAATACGATCAAAGCACTGAACGAGTGGCACCGTTGTCTCAAGGTAGGTGGTACCCTAGCCATAGTGGTCATGGACGCTGACGGTTACAAGAACCGAGAAGGTGCTTTGAGGAACCGTAAGCGCTTTAACACGTTCACCAAGGTGACCATTGCGCACTACCTAAGCAGAGCGGGGTTTACAGATATAGAAGTAGTGCAGACCGGGCTGGTACTGCACGTCACAGCGAGGAAAGCAAAGTGATTGTGTACACCGCCAACTACGGGGGTAAGGATAGGATGCACACCCCCAGAGTGACCCGGCTTTGGAACAAGGATCTGAAGTTCGTGTACTTCACCGATCAGGCGGTTGAGTCTAAGGTGTGGGACGTGGTAGTAGAAGAGAAGCCCGGGTGCTCTAACAGGGCAGCTAAGTGGTACAAGACCCACCCGCATGAGCTGTTCCCTGGTGAGGACACGCTCTGGGTCGACTCCAGTATGGTTGTACGGAAGGATCCGACAAAGCTCTTTCAAGGGTGGGACGACATGCTATTGCGGAACCACCCCCTACGAACAAACGTCTACGAGGAAGCAAAGGTTTGTATCGAGGCAGGCCTAGACGCTGAGGCTGTAAGGAAGCAGATCGATGACTACAGAAGAGGAGGGTGTCCCAAGGAGGCCGGACTCTACATAAACGGGATACTACTTAGGAAGCCGACCTCGGTGACGGCCGACCTGAATGAACAGTGGTGGCAACATATAGAGAAGTGGAGTAACCGAGATCAGATAAGCCTCCCGTATGTGGTATGGGCTAATGGCTTCTCGTTTAAGACTGTAGACGTTAGCTACCTCAAAGGTGGCTTCTCTAGCCCAGGAAACCATAACGTCCGTGAGGAGCTGTAATGAAGCACGTACTCATCACACGGTTTGCGTTGCGGTTCCCAGAGAACAGCGTGCGCCGCTCCTGGGAGAGGGAAGGGTGGATAGACTACAGGCTGGAGCTGCTCCGCAAGTACACGCTGCCCTCCGTGCAGGCTCAGACGTTTACGGACTTTGATTGGTGGTTCCTAATAGACCCTACGTTCCCTGGGTTTGAGCTAGAGCACTTCAATGAGCTGAAGGAGTACGGTAAGCTGATGACGATGGACGATCCGTTTGTGGAGGAGCAGCCAGAGATAGGTGTGATGCTCAGCGACCGGTACAAAGATGAGTGGGTGTGCTCTACACGAATCGACTCTGACGACATCATCCGCAACGACTTCATGGAGCGGGTGCATGCGGAGGCCACAGAGAAAGAGGAGTGGCTCAGTTTCAGGAAGGGGTACATGCTGAAGGGTGACAAAATAGCCCCTAGGAGTTTTGTGCGGAACCCGTTTTGTTCGTACGTGGAGTACGCCGACCCGTTCAAGAGTGTGTTCCACATCGACCATATGCAGATACACGCCAGGAGCACGCCTGCGCCGCTCAAGATCATAGAGGAGATACCGGGGTGGATCCAAGTGGATCACTCGGACAACGTCAAGAACCTAGTCAGTGAGAAGCTGCCTGAGTTTGAGTCACAACTTGTTGACCTCGCCGCTGTGCGTGAGGACTTCACATGGAGGACGTAATGGAGTATGACAAATACGGGGTACCTATCGGCGAGCGGTCTATGGAGATCATCGATGACAGAAGTAGGAAAAACCACTGGCAGCAGCGGAAAAAGGATAGCTCGTGGCGTAACGAGAAGAGCCCGTGGGGCGACCCTCCGTATCCCGGTAGGGCTTCATCCCATCCTTCAATGGAGATCCACTACCTGTACCGTACAGCGCTGAGGCTTGGAGGTAACATAGCTAACCTCGGCGTGTTCAGGGGCGTCTCTACGAACGCCATTGCCTCTGCACTGAAGGAGCGAGGAGAAGGGCGGGTGTACGCCATAGACTACTTCGACAGGAATACCTGCTTCACAGTTGAGCACATCACTGAAGTGTTTGAGGAGCGAGGGACGCTGCCCTTCACCGAGTTCTGCACAGGCCACACGCAGGACTGGGCTAAGAAGCTGAGCCACTTGAAGTTCAACTTCATCTTCGTAGACGCCGACCACCAGTACGAGTCCACCCTGGGAGACTTCAAGACCTGGGAGCCGCTGCTGGCCCCGGGAGGAGAGATCGCGTTTCATGACATCGGATTGAACACTGTGAACAGGGTCCTTGAAGAGGAACTGTCTGACTGGGTGATGGTAGACTTCGTTCACAACATCAAATCGTTCAGAAGGATAGTGTTGTGAGTAGAAAACAGCCCCCGTCTAGGATAGAATCTCATATCGAATGGGAGAAGGAAGAGAGGCCTTGGGTGGCATGGGGTTACGACAAAGAACAGCATAGTTCTATTGAACTACACTACCTATATCGTACCGCACTTCGTTTAGGAAAAGGAAACATGGCTAACCTAGGAGTTTTGAAAGGAGCTTCAACACATGCTATTGCTCAAGGGGCTTTTTCAAATGGAGGGCATGTTTATGGAGTTGATACTTTTGCTGGACGAGTCATAACCAAAAGAGGGATATCTCCCGATAAGATTGTGGAGAGGTTCGAAGAGATAGGCCTTGGTGAAACTTTAACTCTCTGTAAGGGGCTCACTAGTGCGTGGGCCGAGAAGCTGCGTCACTTGAAGTTCAACTTTGTATTTGTTGATGCTGATCATCGCTACGCAAATGTAAAAGAAGACTTTGAACTGTGGAGTCCTCTCCTTGAAGAAGGAGGAGAGATTGCTTTTCATGATGTTGACCGAGATAGTGTTGACGCTGTTTGTAGTGAGGTGTTGGACGCTGGTTGGGAACTGGTAGATCATGTCTGGAAGATTAAGAGTTTCAAACGGAAAGGGGAATAACATGAAGGTACTAGTTACTGGTGGGTGTGGGCTGATCGGCTTCAACGCGGCGAAGTACTACGCGGAGAAGGGCGATGAGGTGGACGTGATGGACAACCTTGAGCGCTCTGACCTCCTTGGTCACCGCGTCCATGAGGACAGGCGTACGTTCAACAGCCGGGCCCTCAAGGAGCTGGGCGTGAACGTCCACCACTATGACGTGAGCAAGCAGGAGGACTGGATCAACTTCGATGGCCATGACTTGATCCTACATTTCGCAGGGCAGTGCGGGGTACCCACCTCCATTGAGAACCCACGCCGAGACTGGGAAGTCAACGCGGTGGGCACCTTCAATGCTCTGGAGTACGCGCGCCAGCACGACGCCACGTTCTGCTTCGCGTCCACGAACAAGACCTACCCCATCCACGATGCGTGGGTCAAGGACGCCGAGGAGACCCGGTGGCACTTCCAGAACCAGGGCTGGGAAGCCTGTGGTGTGGGGCTCGGCGCTATGACGCACACGGGCTCTCGCACGCCGTACGGGGCGAGCAAGTACGCGGCCGACATCATGTGCCAGGAGTGGGCCCACACCTACGGCCTGAAGACGGGCGTGTTCCGGATGAGCTGCATCTACGGCCCCAACCAGTTCGGCTTCGCTGAGCAGGGCTGGGCTACGTGGTTCATCATCGCCACGCTCAAGGGCCTGCCGCTCACCATATATGGTGACGGCTGTCAGGTACGGGACATGCTGTACGTGGAGGACTGCGTGAAGGCGTACGACGCGTTCCACCGCTCCAGCCAGGAGCACGGGGTGTACAACCTGGGTGGCGGCACCCAGTACACGCTGTCCCTGCTTGAGTGCATTGACGAGCTGGAGTCCATCACCGGTAGGCGCAGCGAGGTGACGTTTGAGGACTGGCGTCCCAGTGACCAGAAGGTCTACATCACGGACGTCGAGCCTACGTGCCTTCGATTGAAGTGGCAGCCCACTACCTCACCCCGCGTGGGGCTCAACCTGACTCACGACTGGGTCAAGGAGAACTTGGACATCTTCTAATGATCTCGCTACCCAAATACAACACGCTGTTCGTCGCCCTCTCTAAGGTGGGGTCTTCCTCTATCCGGCTGCGGTGCGAGGCCCTAGGCGTCTTTATCCGCGCAGATGAACGCGTCCCTGACGACATCTCGCATAAGCACCTTCAGCACTTGAACGCTGAGGAGTACCAGCGGATGCTAGGGGAAGAGGATTTCAGGAAGCGCTTCAAGTTCACCATTGTCAAGAACCCCTGGGCTCTGCTGGTCTCTAACTACCTAGCAGCATGTAGACAGCCCGGTGCATTGAGGGGGCGTAGGGGTGCCATACCTGAGAAGTTTCATAAGTGGGTAGCGGGAGGATACAATCACAGCCCCCTTGACAAAGGCTACTTTGATAACCTGCTATGCCCCCGGCACGATAACCCGGACAGCGGCATCTACAAAGGCTACGAAGGCAATCAGGTGGACGGAGCACGCTGCCTCCACCACAGGTACACGTACGACTCACAGTTGAGCTGGCTCACTGACAAGGATGGGAAGGTGGCTGTCGACTTCATCGGGCGCTTCGAGAACATCGACGCTGACTTCCACACCATCCTGACCAAGATCAACGACACTCACCCGTTGCCTAAAGGGGACTGGAGTTTGCCAAAGACGAACTCAGCCGCTAGGGGGCACGACTACAAGTGGTACTACAACGACGAGACCGTGGAGCGGGTACGGGAACACTACAGAACAGACATAGAGGAGTTTGGATATGAGTACTGAGATCATCGCTACGGTAGGCCCGGCCTCGTTTGGGCCCTCCATCATCAAGGGCATGGACGCTGCGGGCGTGGACATCTTCCGGGTCAACCTGTCGCACACAGAGGTCGAGGACTTTGAGCACGTGTACAACAGCGTCAGCTCATGGACGGACAAGCCCGTGTGCCCAGACACACAGGGCGTACGCATGCGACCCACCCAGCGGCACGGGTTCTCAGCCAGGGATCTGGAGATCTTCCCCCTGCTCAACAGGCTGCGGGTGCCCACTGTCTTCCTGTCCTTCTGCTCGTACGCTGAGGACGTGCCACGGTTGAGGGAGCACTTCGACTACGACGTGAAGGTCGTGTCCAAGATCGAGAGCGCGCGGGGCCTCCACAACATCAAGGCGATCGCGGAGGTGAGTGACGCGCTGCTGATAGACCGAGGCGACCTGTCCAAGGACGTACCCCTGGGGAAGATACCCTACGCGCAGGACTACATCATGCAGTGGGCGGCGTTCCGCAACACCCCCGTGTACGTGGCCACGAATCTGATGGAGAGCATGATGAGCGAGTCGGAGCCGACCCGAGCGGAGGTGAACGACATAGTCAAGACCCTGGACGCCGGGGCCAGTGGGCTGGTACTGGCAGGGGAGACAGCGATTGGTAGGCACCCCGAGAAGTCGGTGGTGGTGCTGAAGTCCATCATCGATGTGCGTGAGAGCCACTACGAGCTAGACGGAAGCACCGAGGACACGGCCATCATTGAGTGGTTGCTCAAATGAGTTCGAAGATCATAGTCACAGGACCGGGTAAGTGTGGTACTTCATACTTCATGAAGCTCCTTTCCGAGCTGGGATTCGACACCGGGTTTGATCCTACGGATCCTTCTACGAGCCACGGCTACACGGGTGATAAGACGTACAAGGGGTTTGAGTGGACTATCAGAGGGAAGCACGCTAATAAGGAAGGCCAGCCTCGTATCATCAAGGATCCACACCTATGTTTGGATCTAATGGAACGGGCAGAGAAGTGGGACTGGGACATTGAGCACGTCTACATCCTGTTGAGAGACTACAAGGACGTAGCGAACCACCACTGGCACTTTAGAAAGGATCCGAACAACACCTTGGTTGAAGCGGAAGTCAAAGGATCATACGAACTGAAGGCCGCTAAGTTTGTGGGGAACATCGTGAGTACGGTGGTTACGGAGAGCATACCGCATACGTTCCTTACGTTTCCTCAAATAGTTACAGAACCGCTGTACCTGTGGGCACACTGCCCGTTGATAACAGACAACATCTCTTACGACACATTTAGGGATGCTTTCGATAAAGTCGCCGATGTAAAGAAAGTACATTGGGGCCTAGAAAAGGAAACGAAATGAGTGGTAAAATACTTATCATGGGCACAGGCGGGTGCGGGTCAGGGTTCATCTGGCACATGCTCAGGAACTGCGGTCTGGAGACCACAGTCCACCGGGAATGGATCAGGTCTGGTGGTATCGTACGATCCAAGGATCCAGCAAACTTCCCAGCCCCTAAGGTGATCAAGCACAACGGCGGGTTCCTGAAGAACTTGAACAAGCACCTAGACAACTACCAGTGGGACGTGGAGCACATCTTCTTTGCCGTAGCTAAGTTTGACTTGGCAATGGACATTTATAAGGAAAGGAAAATAGGGATGAAACAACGGCTTAAAGGTGACGAAGTGGTAGAGGATTACTACAAGAAACTGGGAAGAGGGCTGGTTGCGCTAGCAGAACGAGATCACCCGTTCACGGTTGTACAGTGCCCTCGCTCAATACTCGACGTGCAGTACTGCTACGACAAGCTCAAAGTGGTACTCCCCAACGCCACGTACGAGGAGTTCGCTGGGCACCACGCTGATCTCATCATACCAGCGCGCAGAGATAATCTCCTCCAATACGCATTCCGGGATAGCTCAACTGGCAGAGCGTCAGGTTCTGATCCTGAAGGTTGAGGGTTCGACCCCCTCTCCCGGGTCCACCATATAAAAAGGGCCACCCGAAGGTGACCCTCTTTGTCCTCCCGCGTTATTTCGTTTACCAACTACCCTCAATGATGTCACCGCTGTTGAACATGTCCAGCGATCCCGCATGGCGCGGGGAGGGGTCGTGGCGTTTCTTGTCAACTGAGATCCCTGATGCTGCTTCCACAGCCAGGATGAGCTTATCCACAGTATTGAAACTGAAGGTGATCACTCCTCCTTGACCGCTCGCCCGTGCCAGGGTCAGCGTGCCATCCTCACTGAAGTCCACCGTGAACGCCTTGAAAGGAATCCGAGGCGGCAACTGCGGGAAGTCACGCATCCCACCAGCGAAGCTAGCCGCAGCCTTCACATCATCTGCCTCCGCAGGGGCGAACGTGAACCCATCAATCCGGATGTACTCCGAATCTGCCTCTACTTTGAACTCAGCCATTGAATTCACCTTCTTGGGGCGGGGTGGGAGCACCACCAACCGGACCCGGAATGTGTACCGGAGTCTCAACAACCGGTGCCGGTGCTGTCAGGGCGTCATGCTCGGCCTTGATCTTCGGGTTCTCGTTGAGGAACATGGAGAGTGCCGTCTCTGAGGGGAACTGGCGAGGCGGATTGATGACGAAGCAAGTGCGCTTCGGATCAAGCGTCTGCCGTACAGCGCCCTTCGCTTCGTCTTC
>SDBT01005867.1_pt1 | contig 20536 bp, 30 predicted proteins | sample 2277101 | NCBI WGS metagenome assembly SDBT01 (sample SAMN10404973, study PRJNA504765) | marine sediment metagenome | isolation source: marine sediment core GS10_PC15, 103 cmbsf | place: Arctic Ocean: Southern Knipovich Ridge | collected 2010 | reverse complement strand
TTTGCGGAACGGTTGAGATTGTACTGGTCGCCCAATTTCTGCATGACGTAGTCTGGGGGCTTGAACCAAAACTGGCGGGTGCAGTGGATGTTCTGAACATGGTATTCGATGCCGAGGCATTTCATTGTGATTAGAGATCCCTCCCCTTTTGCCTTCGATGGCAACATGTCGTCGATTTCAAACATGCGTTCGTAATCGTTCCCGGCTATGTCTGTCCCCTTTACATTGAATCGGTCGTGGGCATCAAAGACGGTGTTGCTGTTTATGCCGTTTGAAAAATCCGCATCAATAATCATTTCCATAGCGTTGATTTCGCCCGAACCGGTGTCCGTGAATTGTGGCACCCCTTTGACATTTCGGGTTACGTCCAGGGACGTGGCAAAATCATCAGTCTTGTCGAAATATTTCACTGAAAAAGTGGTCAGGTTTCCAAGGAACGACATCTATGCCCCAAGCCCTGCAGGATCCCCGGAAAATCTGAGAAGTATTGCCACCCCTGCGACCTCCCTGCCTTTGTTGGGATCCCTGATTGGGTGGATGCCATTTAGAATCAAAGCGTAGGTGCTGGAAGGTGTGACGTTGAACTGGGGCATGTCATCCATTCGGAGTCCAAACTGCCCGAATGGGTGGGCTGAGTTCTTTTTTGCCTGCCTCATCCAGTTGCGTAAAATCACCAGGGCGTTGGTGGTGCCGGTGCCCTTCGAATCTTTGATATTTGTGGTTATGGTATAATCGATTCCATCCAGCCCCATGTCCTGGACGTTGTTTATGTCGCCCCCGATTCGTTCATTTTCTGGCAGGGATCCCCGCCAATTGATATCCGACATCATGATATTTCTACCGGTGGTTAGAATAGGGGATTCGTTGAATGCGATTATTTCAGTAGCGGAAACGCTGGCTTCGCTCACTGCGTCGGTGGTCGCCCGCCAGATGGCAGAGTTTTCATTAGCCATTATTGCCTCGCCCTGGCAACGCCTGCACCGCCCCCAGTTTTTCCTTTTCCTAAGCCCTGAGCCCTGGCACTAGGAACGGGAAGGGGGACTCTGGTGTCATAATATGACCGGTTAAGAATGCCCTGCGGTTGCCGGTAGAGGTTCCCGCTGACCAGCCCCTGCCCGCCACGCAATAGAGGCTTTGAAGTGATGATGATTGTTTTCAGACCAAGGCGGAGTTCTTCCTGCAGTAGCCTGTCCGTAAAAATTTCAATTTCCCTGGATGCTATTCGTTTGAATCTTCTGTCCAGGAGCCTGCCCGGCTTCATTAACTCTTCAATGATAAACTGTACTGCAGCAAAAATTATCAGGGCTAACGCAATCACACCGCCTCCCTTTGCTATCTTTCCAAACTGCCCAAAGAAAAAGCCCAGCGGATTTGTTGCGAGCCCTTTTACGTTTCCGAACTGCTTATCTGTAAAGCCCTGGACATCCCCAACGTTTCCGGCTTTGAATGCGTCGACGGTTTCAAGGTTGTCTTCCTGGCGTTTTTGGAGTTTGATTGTTTCTGGTTCAGCGGATCCCTCTGCCTCCCCACCTTCTGTTATAACTTTAATTCTGACTGTGATTCTGCTTTCAACTGCACTCATGGGATCTCTGCCTCTATTCTTTTAATTAACTCTGCTTCGAATACGGGAAGCCCCAACGTGGTCATGTCCAGCATGATGAAAGTCGCCTTGATGCCAGTCACGAAATGACCAGCGGAAAAAAAGCGGTTGCCATCTTCAATCCAGGACAGTACCTTGGGACCTTCGTCTGGATTCTTCGGTGCAATAAAATGGTCTAGTGTTCCTTGTTCAAACCAGACACCCAGGGGCTCACCTTCGGATCCTTCATACTGCAGTTCCATGACCAACTCGTCGCCCTCAAGTTTTATGAAAAGGGAGTTTTGGTATCTGGCGGACATGTTCCTGCCAGATGCTAACTGTCGAAAAACTTCGCCAAATGTTCTCTCTGCAATGGAAACTAAATTTATCCGCAGAAAATCATCGACTGATATTTTGGCACTCAAACCGATGCAACGTCTGCCGATGTCACGTCTGTAGTAATTCGCAACTTGACGTTGGCTTTTGCTGCACCTTCGAGATCCCTATGGAAACGGATGTTTGGTGCGAAGTGCCCCACGACTGTCATTTCTAGGATGTCGCCGGTGGAGGTTGTCCATTGCACGGTAAAGGTGTTATCAGTTGGAAAAGAGTTTGAGTTTAATTCGCCCAGGGCGACAATTTTGGAAATATTCGGCTCCGTTGCCAGGACTTCAAAATCGATAGAGTTGTCATGGTCGCCATAATAATATTGCGTGCCACTTGTACTCGGCTCCCGGATTTCAGGGTGCCCAATTTGTACATCCAGCACCTGCACAAATGTCCAGGTATCATTCGTTACTCTTAGCAAGACTTGCTTTGCATTGATTAGTTGTGCTCTGGTGCCTAAAGCCATGATTTTATTTGTGTTCCATCATGCTTTAAGAAGTTAGTCGTTACTCCCCAGATAGAGCGTCAGCCTGATACGTATTACTCTGCCTTGTTGATTTTTGCCGACCAGGTTTCTGTTTAGAACGCCAATCTGTACGGGGAGCATTTCATTGACCAGCCAGTCGTTGCCGATATCATTTGCCAGACGGAACCGATTTCGTAGAGTTTCGATAATTTCGCCCTGCAGTTCGTCCAGGAGTTCCTCGACCCGCTGTGGCGTCCTTTCTTGTACTGCAAAAACAATCACATAGTGAACTATAGATTTCATAAAAGCCACCGCTTCAGGACTGCCTTCGTTTCCGGATGCAGGGGTGAGGTCTTCTAGGATATCGTCTGCAGTAATCCACAACGCTGGAAGATTTGATTGTGCGATAAAATTGGCATCAGGTGCACCCAACTCCATGGAGCGGAATTTGCGGGGATCCGTTCTGGCACCGTCGTCCCAGAGTGCATCATTATCTTTTAAAAAGTCGATTACTTTTATTTTTAATGCCTGGTGATTAACCGCTCCCAGTCCTGCCATGATTACTCAAGGAGTGGGTCAGATTTTAAGGGCTCCGTTACGTAGGCTTTTGTTGCAGCGCGGATTGAAGTTTTCACCGTGGGGATTGATGTAAGACGTGTTTTTACTCCCTGGATTGTATCTTTGTATGTTTCTTGGAATTGGTCGGCACGCTCAAAGGTCTGTCTGAACTGGGAGTATAGCCTGGACGCCCAGTGGTTTGATGCAGATTTCAGATCGTCGGTAATGCTGGCACTTGCAACTTCCAGCGTTTCGATAAAGCCTGCCAGGTCATTGTCAACTTGGCGGTTGCCCCGCAGGACGTAGCGTGCAATAATAGAATCATCAACGGTGTCCGTTGAAAAAATGCCCAGCATTTCTTTGACTTCTGTGGTGGAGCCATATTCGCCATCACCCATCAGGTGCTCACCTTTTTGGTTTCCAGGTGCATGTCGAGTTTTGTTTCAACCCTGGTCAGCCTGGTACAGATACCATCAAACTTTTTTAGAAAAATAATTGTTAGCGGGATCCCTGCGATCCCCATTAGATAAATTACAATTTCAGCGGAGCCCATGTGTTCGCTCATGAGTTCTCATCCGGTAGTTTTCCCTCTGAAGTAGCCAATTGTTCTTTGGTAAGACGGATTAGGGATTCCGCTTTCACGTTCATGTCTTCCACACCAAATAAAATATTACGATTCAACTCTGTCCAAATTTGGGAACGTGAGCCGTTTAGATTTTTAGTGCCAAATTCTACTTTACCCATTATTGTTTATTTGGGAAGCGTTTGTCAAATATAACCTTCGGGTGCCACGGCACGCCCAGTTTATCATTGCATCCAGGTGCGTGCTGTATTCCCAGGACTGCCAGATTTATCGTTTTGTCGAAAAATTTCTCACCACAACAGTCACATTCAAAGCCAAATTGGTCGCCTTCTTGCCGTGAGTTTGCCACATATGGGGGGGTGTTTTAGCGGTATTTTAAAATTTAAAAAATAGACCGCCCCGTTCCACTGATCAGGTGATTACGTTAGGCTCTGGCTCGGTAGCACTCGCCTGGGCTGGTTCAGTACAAAAAAGGATTGTTTTGCTAGTATAAAAAAAAGGTGGAGGTTTCCCTCCTGGGTTTAGTTTTATGCTGTAACGCCGGTCATTTTTCGACCTGCATCGTTTGTCGTTTTCAGTGGGTGGATCCATTGTCTGATTACCCAGCCATCTGCTCCCCTGTGTGGGTCGCGGAATTGCTCGGCAACTGTTGGACCTTCACCAAACAACATTGTTCTTTGGTCGATTAGCGTTGCAACTGTAGAAGTAAATCCGTTATCTACGACGGCTTTTACTCCTGGGAATTTTGGAAGTTCGAAAACACCAAATAACTCTTGGTTTGCTGGGGGCAACTGACCATTGATGAACGTGTTCGTCAAATAGTTAGATGCGACCAGTGGTGCCATAGTTATGACGTTAGGTCGGAAGTGATTACCAATCAGTACATCAGCCTCGACAACGATATCTTCTAGAGGATCTCTAGAGTTTCGTCCGTGGGTTGCATCGATGGCTCCCCAATCACCCTTTGAGGATGTGGTGAACGTTTCGATTTCTGTAACGATTTGTTGGTTTGCTGCTTCTGCAAGTGCACCGGCCGCTTGGTCGATTTCAAAGTTCAACGGTTCAATCGTTGCTTTTAATCTGCTCTCATCTGATTCATAAATGTCAACGACATTTTTGAACAAACGGAGTTGGGCTTGTGTAAACTTGTTTGACTTTTGGTCTGCAGCAACTAACTCCGGTACCTTCTGGCTTGCTGCGTACTTTTCAGCAATTGGAACGTTTAGTTGTAGTTTTGGAACTGGGATACGTCGCACGGCTTGGATTGCATTGTAGTCTCTCCACTCACGTCGAATTACTTCGCGGAGCAAATCAATTACAGTGATGTTTGCTAGTGATGTCGAGTCGATATTTCCTACGCGGTAGTCACGCTCTGCTTGTCTATACATTTCGTAATTCAATGGTTCAAGTTGACCGTTACCCTTTTCTTTCTCAGGATAATATTTTGCGATTGGGTCGTAGAGTTGGTCTTTGCCAAAGTCTGCGTCATCGCTGTCAATTGCACCAACGTAAAATTTCTTTGTATATGGCGAGTACGTAACACCAGGTGGATGTCGGCTGTTCAAAGTCCTAGCCTCACAATTCCAACCTCTGCAGTTGTTGCAGCAGTTGGGTCATCCTCTTCGTTTTCATGTCCCATGTATCGTCCAACTAAAATGTTTAGTTCGGCTAAGATACTGGTTGCGGTGTTTGTGGTGTGCGTTAATCCTTTCCAGCCCCCTCCCGTAGAAGGTCCAATAGCCTGAAATGGAACAGTGTCACCAGTTGTTGCCTTGGCATAAACATACGTATTGCCAACGGCAATTCGTGCTTTGCCTGAAGTAACAGTTTCCAAAGCCACACCGAATCCTTCAATGATACTGTGGTCGATTGATGTGGTGGTAACTAGTTCTGGATTTCCAGTAGCGTCAAAAGATACAATATCACCGACCGTGATGGTGGATGCTACTGTACGAGATACAATTTCAATTCCGATTGTTTTTGCGAGGTCACCCTCTGCAGCGGTCATCTTTTCATTGCCTCCAACAAATTGTCAAGGTCTGCCCCAGTATGCTGTCCACGATTTAATCTGGATGCCTGTAACACTTCATACGGATATTTAGGTCCGGATGAGCGGTCAGACATGGATTTATAATCTGCTTGCATGGATAGCAAAATTCTCTCGGGTAGTTTTGTCAAGTCATGGGTTGCACGAACAGCCTCTGCGTCTTTGATGAATCCAAGTTTGATTTTAGCATCAATGATTGATTTTACAACTGGGTCGAGTCTTGCCCTTCGCATCTGAATTTTCAGTGCGTGCACTTCCTTGCGGAGTGCTCTGGCATCTTTGTGCTCGTCCTCTTTGTCTTCGTCATCTTCTGCCTCTTCATCTTCTTTTTTCTCTTCTTCATCTTGGGCGTCCATTTCTTTCTTCTTTTCTTCGTCTTCGAAATTGCCCTCTTCTTCTTTTTTCTTCTCTTCTTCGTCTTGGGCGTTTTCTTCTTCGTCTTTCTTTTCTTCGTCTTGTGCAGTCATTGTTTTGGCTTTCGCCCTTTTTTGCTTAATAGAACCTTCATTCGTGTCCACGCATGGCAGGTTTGGGTCGATATTGCATTTTTTATTTGGTTTGCCTGGTTCATTGACGCCCTTTTTCTTTTTAGGTAGCCCCAGGTCTACGACTGTTATTTGCTCCAGGGAATGCGAATCAATGTTTCCAGTGTCTATCGCCTGGTCTTTTGGGAAGCCGAGCCAGTTCTTCTCTTTGGTTTTCTGTGCACCGTAGGGCTTCTTTCCCTGGGGCGAAATGCCCGACTTGGATGATTCGCCACACTCTGAAAAGCAGATGGCAATTGCCTGGTCGTCTATCATTATGTCACGCTCTGCCTTCCTGCGGATGCAGTTTTCGACGCATTCGCTGGCAGCAATTTTAAAATATTTATCACCAATCTTGAACGTGCGGATGGTCTGGGCTTCTTTGCTTGCCTGCACCATGCGGAGTTCTTTTTCGCAGGTGACCTTATCACCTGCACATTTTCCCTTTATTTGGGCTTTGAACATGCCAAACGCTGGATCCTTTACACCAGCCACATGAGCACCTTCCCAGTTGTCCACCACTGAAAAGCCGTCCAACTGGTGCTTGGCGTCTTCATGATTGAATACAATTGATGGGCTGACGAAATTTACAAAGCCGTCCTTGATTGTTTCGATGGCAGTGCGGTCGGTAATTTCTGCGACCCCAAATGCCTTATGGTGTGCAGTGTCAAAGCCCACTTCGATGATTGTTCCAACCCTGAATTTTTCTTGGGCTTCCAGGAGTTCGTCCCCGTTCCTGGCTTCGGGGTGACCAAAGGTTGGCGTCATAACGAAAGGCTTGCCGATGAACGTGTCCAGGTTAGCCTTCATTGAATTCTCTGTGACGCCCCACATGTTCAAATTCAGGCTGGCGTCCAGTAGAAAAAATTTAATGAAAAAATGATTGTTGTCCTCGAATGAATAGAGTTCTGGCATACATGGGGATCCCGTTTTCAGCCATTAAAAGAATAAAGTTTGGTTGGTCATAATGCTGGAAACACTAGGAAACCATGTCCCCTATTTTCTCACAAACTAATATTTTGGGCATTAGGGCAATGAGATATTCGGAGACTAGCCAACCACTGTCAGGTCGTCTTTGAAAGTATTAAAGCGATTTGGGATCGCCACGCGTGCCTTGCGTATGAAAAGCCCATCCGCCCCTTCGAACGGTAGAATTACGTAAGATTGGTAATCCCTGCGGATTATGCTAGGATCTGCTTTTCCCAGGACTTTGAACTGTTGTCTGCCTTCGAAATTTTCCTCGGCTTTGATTTCACACTGGGGATAAAGGTCTCGCAGGATGGCGGTGGTCAGGTGGCGGTTGCTGGCAGTCGCCATGATGGACTCCATTGTTCGCTTCCTTTCACCAGGCACCCGGCGTTTTTGGTATTCACCCATCAGGGCATCCCGTGCAGGATCCCGCAGTTGATTGTCATGGTAGAAAATTAAACCCTTTTCTGCATTCGGTGGGCTGAGTAGCGGGTAGCCGTCAATCATTGTTTTGTCAAAGAATGCCCAGTGGCTCTCCTTCACTTCGATTAAATCTGGTCTGAAAAATAATCGTTCTTTTGGACCATCGTAGTCCTTCCAGAATCCTTGTTTGCCTTTTTCCAGCATCATGACCCGGAATATGCGGGGGGCGTCGCCGTCGTGTTGTGGCAGTGCGTCCAGGATAGAATCAAAGTCCCCGACGGGATGTTCATCACAGCCAAAAAGAAAGGCGTACGTGTAGCCCAACTCCCCAGCCACCTGGAACATCTTGCTCCATTTTTTTTGAACTTCCTCTCCTGGTGTGCTGATTAGCGTGGCGTTTGCGTCTGCCTTGATTATTTCAGGAAAGCCGTCAGTTGATAAATCAGAATTATTGATTGCCTGGAATTCTTTGAACCTGCCGTCGCACCAGATGGAGGGCACACCATACTCACCCAGGCGACGGAGCAGTTGTATGCCCGCCTTTCTGTCCTGGTAAAATGGGATAATACAAACAAATCTTTTGTTTTGATTCAACAGGAAAATTGTCCTTTCACTGCACGGTTGTAAAATGCCCCCTTGCTGGCTGCACCTGCAAAAGAGTCAAAGATGGACTGTGGTACATTACAATAATTGTAAACTGTCGCGTTCAATTCAACTTCCATGGACTGAAAGTCAATGTTATACGTTACGCGTCCGACCACTGTGCTGGGCTCGTCAAATGAGACTTCCCGCTCCTGGCTTGGTTCTGGTTCCGGATCCCCCACTGGTGGGATGTTTGTGATTGCACCATGCCACAGCCTGCCCGCTTCCCTGAACTGGAAGGATAATGTGTTGCCAATCTGCACGCCCCGGCGTTTGGCTTCGTTGATGTACCACATGCCTTTTAATTTCTTGCCGTAGAGCGTGAGGTGGTAGTGGTGGGCATCTTTGGCTTCGACTTTGATTTTGACGACCTGGGTGGGTTTGTGGCTGTATCTTGCCCCAGCCCCTACGGAAAAGCCGAGAGGTTTCTGCATTCGTGGGATCCCTCCCAGTTTTAGCGGTGGCATTGCCTGACTTGCCTGCACGTGCACCAGCATATTGAAAACCTTCATTTTGTGTTGGACCATATGTGGCACGCTGTCAATTGTCAGCGTGAAAGGATCCAGCATTTTGGGGCGTGCTGAAAGCAGGAGTTGGAATGGCTCCTTGCTGACAACGTTGCGTTCATGCCAGGGCTTTACAATCTGCGGGGCACCTGGTAGATATCCGTCCCAACTGCCATGCCCAAAGACCTGGGTCGAATCACCGGCTACAAACCAATTAAACATCCACTCCGTCCCATCTGCTACCTGATAATCCAAAGTGAATTTTAAATCATCAGGGGCTTCAAGTAAATCAGACTCTGCACCTAGTGCCAATCCCGCAAGCAATACGGTGTGAACGTCATTATTGCTACTCTTGGCAGAATTGAACATTGTTTCCACTCCCTCCTCAATGAATGAACCATACGAAAAATCTTGTGAGCCAGTTATTGCCATCGCCATATTAAAGGATATATCTTCCGCAACATTATCTTGGTTTCCTATTACAGCCATGCCTTGAGTTACGACTATTTTTGGAAGTGTGGTTGTAACTGTTTCTTTAGTTCCCGTTGATGTGGGAACCGTTTCAAATCCCATGTCCCAGTCTCCACCTTTTATCACAAGGAACATTATCGCATCGTTGTTTGAGAAATTAACCAAATCCCAATCAAGTTCGAGAAAGTTAGTTCCATCATCCAGCCACTGAGAAAATTTTGCAGTGTGTCGTCTGTTGGTGTTAGGTGCTGCATTAGATAATAAACAATGGTCATTCTTATACGATTGAAAACAAGTTTGAGTTTCTGCACCAGTCGACGCACCAAAAAATGAAGCACCCTGCTTTGTTGCTGACACTGCCATCCCGCAAGACCAACTAAGCCCGTTTTCATTCTCATCAAATTTTGAAGAGGGATGTTGTGCACCAAGAAAGAAAACTATCCCATGCCCGTCTTTTATGCCTTGAACGTCTGCATCTCCTGGGACACTTTTTACTCCAGTATCGGATTGGTCTGGTTCGTTAAATGTTCCGACCATGGTTCCAGTGATGTCATCGCCTCCGAATGTTAGCATTAGAATTCTGTTTGAAGCGACGGCTTCTGTGTCTGTTACAAAAGTAAAAGTTGTGTCAGATACAGCCGTAACTTTGCCTTCATCGACCACATCGGCGTCCCCAGGTGCTCCAGTGTAATACACAAGACAATAAGTGTCACTCAATCTTTTCCTGCATTCTGAAGTTGCCTCGCCTGTAAGGTTTTGAACTGCTAGACACGCATTGTTGAATTCATCATCCCAAAATCCAAGACCAGGACATACGTCTCTTTCAAGATAATTATTTGATTGGGATGGAAATCTGCCTCCCCACATGAGCCCGCATTTGGGTCTAAAGCCTACAGTTATTGTTCTAGTGGTGGGGGTAGTACCTGAGAGTTGAATCCTTTGCATATTGACCTCTAAGACCATATTATTTTATTACACTCCTTACATTTTACATGAGGTTTTTTTGCTACGTTTAAAATCTGAAAACTAGAATGCCCAGTGTTTTGTTCATGTGATACGATTATCATTTGGGTGGGATTCTGACGAACCTCTGGAGGAATCCAATCCAAGTTTAAATCTCCAGTATTGTCATTAATTGGGCTTTGGTTATTGTGGCGTCTGAATACACAAGCAGTCCGGCGACAAACGTGTCCAGGTAATCCTTCCTTCCACCGCCCCCCTTGCTTTGATACACTGCAATAATTGCGTCTAGTTGCACAACTTCATCACCAACCAGATTGTAAGCAGTGATGACCTGTTGCCTGGTGGCTTTTTGTAGCGTTGCCAAAACTATCGCACCAGAGAAAGAATGGACAGGGATTGCAGTTTCATCAAATGCCTCATCGATTCCACGGTGTTGGATTCGGTCTAGAAGGTCAGTCAAAAATACAAAGCCCGACTAGGGCTTCTCCCAGATTACAGTCCCGGAAAGTTCGTCCAAAACATCATTGAAAAAAGTTCGTTCTTCAATTTCAGATTCAAACACCTGGGGCTCTATGATGATGTCCACCTTTTCCGTTGCACCTGGTGCGATTTCTTTTGGCATGTCGAGTTTAACTCTGCCGTCTTTGTTTCCGAGTTTTGATAAATTGGCTTTAGCGTAATCATTTGGGTTGTGAAGATAAATTGTTCGTTTGAGTCCGAGTGAAACATCCCAGGATCCTAAATCGGCCGCTGTGCCCTGGATACTTTGTCCCGTCCTGGTCAGCCGTGCTTGTAGTTTTTTCATTTTTCCCTCATCCTCTTGAGATATTCGGTGGCTTCCATCTTAAAAGCGGTATCATGAACCATTTTAGATTTTGACGCGTTTAGCATTTGTTTGCCTCTCTCCTTCAAATCATTCTCAAACTCTTCCAGTTTTAAGAGTTCCAATAATTTCTCGTCTGGCAAGCCTGGGAACAAATCGCGGAGACGTGTTACGGCTTCAATCATGTCCATCCAATTCTCGATAAATATTGGTTCAAATTCTGGCTTCACGCGGACTTCTTTTAGAATCTCTTCATGCCCCAGGGCGATGAGGTTTCGTTCGTACCACTGCGGACCTATGATTTTACTAATCCATTCCCTGTCTGCTTCCACCGGACCTTCTATGAAAAATCGAATTTTGCCAATGAGTGTCGCCCTGTTTTGGTCTTCTTCCCTACCCAATAGGGCACTGGGTAGCCCACCGTTGCCGATAATGATGCGTTCGTAAAAGGATGCTAGTTGCACCAACTCCGCCACTTTAGGATCCAAATCCAGTTTTTCGAATTTGACATCATCTAGTTGGTCGACGGCTACTGCATTGAATGCCCCAGGCTTTAGGCTGTCCAGGATGGCGTTCAAGTCTGCGTCAGTGTCTGCACCACTGCGACCCATTTTTTTGACCAGGAACATGCCGTACCCTGCCCACATGGAAGTTGTAATTTCTGGCATGTCAAACTCAATAATTCTACGCCATGCTCGCGCTGCACCAACTACGCGTTGCAAATCGCTGACGCCGTACTGGATTGTTTTTCTGATTGGTGAGTCTGGTTTGTTCACCAGGTAAACCATCTCCTGCTTTGAAATTTCAGCCGATGGATTAAACGTGATAACGTGGTCTACAGACCAATCGTCTTGATCTATGAAAACTCGCCCCGTGTCCCTGGGGTGGATTACTTTCAGGGCTTTGGGTCTGGCGATGCCGTTCCCGCTTTGCTCCCAAGTTAGAATACAGCGACCGAATACTTTCGCCATGATTACGGCATCGAACAACTTCTGGTTGAATCCCAGCCTTCGGTCGAACTGGATTAGTTCCTGCAGGATTTCGTCGTGCTTTTTGAGTGCGGTGGTTTTTGCCTCTTCGGTCATGCCGTGGTCGTCTACGAGTTCAAAGGTGGGCTTTACACCACGTCCCATCACGAATTCGTTTTTCTTATCGACGACGGATCCGGCGACACTATTCGCCCAGGCGTCCTCGAAATATTCCAGTTCAATATCGGTGTACGTGGGATTTGTAAAAGTCTGTAATTTTTCAACGGCGTCCACATACTCCCGGGATGCCGATTGAAATGATGATTTTGAAAGTCCGCCCTTGGTGGAAGTTTTGGGCTTCGAAGAGGTTCCCGAGATGCGTGTCAAGGTAACCCCGCGTTCTTTAGCCTTCTTTTTCCGGGCAGACATGAAATTACTAGAAAAAATTAGATAAAAAAGAACTAGGGGAGGTTTTTTATGATAATAATTGTCCCAGTTTCCAGGGAATAAAAAGCAGGTGGTACAGCACGTCCCGCCAGACTCCCGTTCCTACGAAGAGGAGGGTTGCTGTGATTGCCAGAATTCTCATTCGAGCACCACCACCTTGTCGGAATGGCGAATCACGCGACTGCAGTCAGGGCACTGCTTCCCACAGCCCATAAAGGATCCCCAGTACACCAACACCTCCGCCTCGCAGTAGGGGCATCGGATCCACTTTGTGCCGTCCCAGTTTTGGCTCATGTTCTGAACCCTGGCTTGTCGCCTGGGTGGTATTTTTTAAAGTGCTTTTCCAGGTCATTGCATGCAGTACCGCACAGCCTGCAATTGCCATCGAAGCGGAGTTTCATTCCCCGCCCTCCTGGGCTTTGTTGAATTTCTGCGTCCCGATTAAAAAGTACGGGCTCTTCCTGGTGGTTGTTGCATTTTCCTCTCCTTCCTGGTAGTGTGTGCGTGCCAGTAAAAGCAGGTCTTCAAACACTACGACAATTTTTTTCATGTCGATTTGTTTCACGCACCAGCAATCGAACACAGCCTGCCACAGTGCACGGATGTCCGGGTCTGGCGTGTTTTCAGGGGAGTATTTCTGCTCCAGGTCATGCAGTACCGCGTCCGAATCGTAGGCTTTGGATTTCATTCGTTGACCACCGCTTTGATTGCATCCAAAACAGACTCGGGCGTCTGCATGGTTGCGATTGCTTTAGCCCCCGAAGCGTAGGTCAAAAGCCTGCCGATTTCCTGGAGTTTTTCCACTGGTGTCATTTCAGTTTGTACTCCTGGGCATAATATGGGCTCTTGCAGACCGGGCAGTTCTGCGGGTAGGTTGTTTTTCCTGTCCCGCTGATTTTGGGCCATACAATTGTTCCGCGTTTTTTGACTTCGCAGGTTCTGCAGGCTATGCCTCTGACAGTTCTTCGGATGGTTTTCATTTTGTGGTTTCCACTCCTATCACATGCGAGCCCATTTCATTCTCCACCAATTTAATCATGTTTCGGATGCCCTGTACGATTGCCCCTTTTTCGTCCAGCATGGTGTCCACCTGAGCCCAGTTCATGTTCAGGGTGAACTCTATCTTGTGCCCGTCAGCGAATGCTTTCACTTTGAACTTCAAAGGTTCCGCTAGCATGACCCTGGTTTCTTTTAGTTCGGTGGGGATTTGGCTTCGTTCCGCTTCCCTGGCGACATCTCTGGGGTCGTAGACAACTGATTCGTCTTCTGGTGCCCTGCCCATCAGTTACTCATCCCCTGTTTTTTTCTGCGTTCGTGGCATGCCAATTTTACGGCGTCCACCCTGGAAAGTTCCGGATCCTTTGCCTGGAGTTCGTCTGCACGCTGTGCAGTGAGTAGGGCTTGTTTTGCTAAATGGCTGTTCATTGTTTGCGTCCCTCCTGGATTTCCTTTTCGCACCTTTCAGAATGCTCCTTCATGATTCGGGCGATAAAACTGCCCTGGTAGATGGTGCCGTCGATGTTCACTTCATCGCCCCCAAATAGAACTATTTGTCTGCTCATGCTACAGCCCTCTTGTGTTCTACTAGGTGCTTCGTTAGGAGTACGCTGTAAAAGATAGCGTTGTCGATATCTCCCTGGTCTTCGAAAAAGTCGAATTGCTTTTTCAACCAGTTTTCTGATGCAATGGCTGTTTTCATTGCTAGCATTTTTTCTTGTGCTTTGGCGGATAGGTCGCCACCCATTTGGTTTGATTCTGTGTTTTGCATACTCTCGGGTTCTTATACAATCATATATACTTTTTAGTATATATTCAAAATGGTAGGCGTGGGATTCGATACCACTTTTCATAATCTACAGATCGGTCGCGTTCCAATTCGGTCATCAATTCCTCCCGCATTTTTTCGCCCTGGCGACGTCCCGTTTCAGTTTGTGGATAATCAGGGCGGGCTTTCAGTTGGGATAAAATTTCTTTGATAATTGTGGGCAGTGGTACCAGGGTCATCTTTGGGATGTAAATATCGCCGTCCTCCCCCCATTGCCTGGAATACTCTATCAGGTCAACCGCACTTTTTACAGACATGAAATACCGCTCCATATTTGGGTCAGTAATTGAGATTGGCTGTTCCCTGGCGATTTGTTTTTCAATTCTGATTTTTAGGGATCCCCGTGATTCCCACACATTCCCAAAGCGTACGGTTACAAATCTGACGATGTTGGTTGCATCATACATCAGCCTCTCCGCCAGGAGTTTGGTTGCACCCATGACGCCGATTGGATTCACTGCTTTGTCTGTGGATATCAGCACCATGGTCTTGACCGTAGGGCTTCCCATGCAGGCTTTTTTTACATTAGCAGTCCCCAGGACATTTGTTTGGATTGCCTGCATGGGGTTGGCTTCGCAGATGTCGACGTGCTTTAATGCCCCGCAGTGGTACACCGCGTCCACCTGGTGCATCGCGTTACATATGGCATCGTAGTCCCGCACGTCGCCCAGGACGTATTCGTATCCTCTCCCCAACTCTTCTTTAGTTTCAAAAATAGAATTCTCATCGTTTGAAAAAATTACACAGCCCCCAGGTCCAAGTCGTTGGGCGATTGCCCTGCCAATGGTTCCAGTGCCCCCAGTAATCAGGGCTCGCATTTCTGCAGGATCTCCATTTCTAAAGCCACGTCTTCGCGTGTTCGCCAACGGTGGATATCCATGTAAATGGACTCCTCCGCAAATGCCTGGGCTACTGGGCACTCCCTGGAAAATGGTTTGTAAGCCCCAATGGTGTATTGTGGTTTTACACCAGTCGAAATAATTCTTCCAGGCTTTGCGTTCATTCCTGGAAGCCCTGATTTAGTGAGAAAATCAAACGCCTCTTCCCGTAGGACTGTCAACCGTTTATGCCATATGTGCTTTGCCTGGGATTTGAATCTGCAGGGAAGAATCATCATCGCACTGCCTGGAGTGGAAATCTCGGGGGGTGTCAAATAGGTGGGCATGTGGTGCATGATGTAGCGTACGTTCTCTTCAAAGTCTTTTAGGTTGCCAGGCAGTTTTTTTAATTGCACCCTGCCGACAGAAGCCTGGACTTCGGTCATTCTGAAATTAAAGCCCACCTGGTCGGAGTGGGCGTAGTGCTCCCCATGGTTCCGCAACTCCCGCAGTTTATCCCTGACCTCCCCCTGGTTGGTGACCATCATGCCACCCTCCCCCAGTGTGGTGAGAGTTTTAGTTTCCTGGAATGAAAAAACTCCCACGTCCCCAAAGGATCCGCACATCCTGCCGTTGGGGTATTTGGCACCAATTGCCTGGCAGGTGTCCTCTATTATGCGGATCCTGGAATCTTTGAAAAATTTCATTTGTTCCAGGCTCACCGGCTGACCGCATAGGTGGATTGGAATAGCCACCTTGTAGTCTGGATCCCCCACCCACTCCGCTGATGTGGTCTCTGTTTCCATGGTGTAGGTGTACGGATTGATATCCTGGTAAACGGGAACGTTGCCAGTAGCCAACACCATGCTGGTGTCTGCAGTAAAGCCAATCGCTGGCACTGCCACCTTGTCCGCCATGGTGAGATATTTCAGGGCTAGGAATAGGGCAGACGTGCCACTGTTGACCGCGATTGCATACGATACCCCCAGGTATCTCGCGAACTCTTCCTCGAACTTTTGCAGTTGTTCGCCCCCCAGGAATTTGTCAGTAAAGCCGGACAGTGTGCTGGCACTTTCTAGGACTGTTTTGATAGCCTGCAGTTCCTGGTCATCAAACCGCTGAATCGAGGACTCTTGCTCCGCCACCTATTACACCCAACTTCTGCTTTTTTCGTACGATATGGGCAAGCCTGTCCTGGTACTTGTCCAGGAGCCTGCTTTGTTCAAATTGTAAATCTGCATTGGTTAGATATTTAGACGCCCAAACGGTATTTGAGTATTCGTCTACCTTGCTCCAGTCGATGTCCTGGAACTTTTCGCTGTAGTACGCCGTCCCAGGATATGGAGCCAATATGGAAAAACCGATAATATCTGGTTCGATTTCATCAATGAATGCTTCGGTTTCCTTTATGGTCTCTCGCGATTCTGGGGGCGTGCCTAATATTGTATATGTCCGCCTTTGGATACAATACAATTTTGAAACACGGAATGCCTCCCTAATCATTGGGATTGTGGTGCCCTTGTTTATGTGGCGTTGAATCACCGGGGATCCGCTTTCCAGCCCCATCCAGAACTCCTCACAACGTGCCTTGACAGCCCACTGGCATATTTCATCGTCCACTTTATCACACCGCATGTTGCACCCCCAGGGAACGTCTAGTTTTTTCTTGACCATTTCCTTGCACAGATTTATGAAGTGAGCCCTGGTGGGATTTGTTTCTGCATCATTCATTTTAAAAAATTCAATGCCAAAGCGGTCACGTACCTCCAGCATTTCAAGAACTACTAATCGGGGATCTCTTTCTCTGTAACGGGTGGCACGTTCATAATTAATTTTGGGACTGGTCTTTTCAGGGCTTCCAGGAACTCCCGGACTGATGGTTGCTTTACGCCAGATAGTACCAAACTCACCCTCTGCACAGAATGAACAATTGAATGCACATCCCCGCTCGGTGAGTATGCTGGTGACCCTGCGTCCTTCTTCACGTTTTGCAATAGAGATATAGCGGTTTAAATCAATTGCGTCGCGGTCTGGGTCTGGGATAGAATTGATATCAGAAATCGCGGGGTGGCTGACCATCTTCGGGATCCTGGAACACTGAGGCGAGGTTTCCTCTTTAGGGGAGTTTTCCAGGATTTCCAAAAAGGCGGATTCGCCCTCCCCGACTACTATGTGGTCAATATTTTCGTTATTTAAGAATTTGAAAGGCTCCAGGGAAGGTCCAAAACCGCCCACAACAATGCGAGCCTGGGTGGATTCTTTGAGTAGTTTTGCCAGGTGCAGGATGTGCGGAACCTGGGGCGTGGTGCCACTCATGCCCACAATGTCCGAAGACCGACACGCTTTCAAAATTTTTGAATCATCATCAAAATAGCCGTCCACGATTTGGATGTCCAGTTCGCCGTTGTAAAATTTCTTAGCGTATGCTGAAATGTACATTAAATTTGTGGGCTCCCAGACTGAATGATACCGGGCTCTAATGAGTGAGACTTTCATAGATTTCCTTTATTTGTTCCCACACGTTCTCGCTTTTGTATTGTTCGGGGAGCCCATGGTGAACGTTGCCTTCCCAGTCGTACACGTTCATCCCCATGGACATGCACTGCTCTGCGGTGGATGACCAGTCGTCGATTACTTTTCCGTCCTGGTACCTGATGTCAATGTACGTTCCATATTGCTCCAGGAATTTAGGCATCTCTTCGTATGGCATTTGAGCCCGCGTTCTGTCCCACACTTCCACATCTTTGAAGCCGTGCTCTATCATCCAGGTCATGCAGGCGTTTTTATCAATGCCCCTGGGCTGTGTTAGAAATATCAGGTTCCTGGGCTTTCTGTTTTGGCTTGGGATGTACTTGAACATCTGCGTGTCAACTGGTGCATAGAAACGCGTCGCGTCTGGTGCGTACTGCATGATATCTCCAATAGAGCACATATGGGCATCAGCCATCCGGTGAGCCATTTGGCGTTCGAGATCCCCGTGGTGTTGTCGCAGGTCGGATCCGTGATAGTGCATGATGATGGGTTTTTTGGGCCACCGCTTTTTTAATGAAGGAATCACTCCCCAAAGAAAATGAACGTGTAAAATATCATAGAGCGGAACCATGTCCAGGACTTCGGAAAACCAAGCGGATGGGGGTTTGGGGGATCTGTGTTCGCCGTAGTAATCTAAAAAACCAAAAGGATCCATCCTGGCGTAAGATGTAACTTTGGCTTCGTACCCATGCTCCCGCTGTGCCCTGGCAATGAGTGGAGCCACTGCTGCACAATCAAAAATATGTAAAACTTTCATTGCCAAATTTCAATTACTGTTTCGCCGTTGGGTGCATAGGTAATTTTGCAATTGTAAATTTCTTTTAATTTTGGAATTGAAAGTGTGTTTAGATAGCAACTTGAGCCGGACAGTTCTTTGATTTCATGCTCTTTCATTTCGTTTTGATGTGTATTGTATGCCATGATGTAGACGCATTTTTTTGCCAGGTTCATCAGTTTTAAAATAAATGCGTTGGGGTCTGCCACGTGATCGATTACATTTATGCAAAACACCAGGTCAAACTTTGGAAGATGCCACCCAGGCGTCATGATATCCCCTGCAATAAAATCATGCGTCTTGTCTTTGCTTTTTTCCTCTGCGAGTGAGATTCCCGTGCCAGAAATATCAACGCCGACATAATCCCGTCCGCCAAATGACAGCCGGGCTTGAGCCCCAAAACCGCACCCGACCTCCAGGGCTGTATCAAAAGGATGATCTTTCAGCCAGGCATCAAAGTGCTGATGCATTGGTTCTTTGGATTTGTGAAATGTCGCCCACTCTGACTCTTTCATTTGTTTCCAGTAGTCACCGTAATTCATTTAATGCCTCTTGGGGTTTTCATGGTAGTGAAGAAGAGTTGAAGAGTTAACATACATTCCTTTGAAACAAACATTTAGCATCTGCCTCTTGGGATTTAGTCCTCTGGAATCCCAAGTCCGTTTTGATGATGCACGAAGCCAATCAAGATAATGGTGGACTAGGTTTGCAATTGCAAGAGGGCTTCCAATTTCATGTTTTCCGTTTACATATTTGTTTTCTGGTTTTTTTATTCCTAAATTTACGGCGGATTCATCTGAGAGTCCTTTTTGAATTATGACCAGCATGGCGATGGAGTTAGTGATAAAACAATCCGGCTCGTCTATCTTTTTATCATAATAGAAAAGGGCATTAGCGACTTCTTTGGCGGTTCCATATTCATCGGTGGGTTCTGATTGCGGGCATTTCATTCGTTCCTTGCCTCCCCCGTAATTTTTTGGAGTTCCGTTTGCGTTAAAATTCCATGGTTCTTTTTGAATGGGATCCATTATTATTTCGTAAGACCAAGAAGAGAGAGATCGGCTTTCCATTTACCATCTTTTACAGTAATGAGATTCATTTTCCTTAACTTGGAAAGGTAGGAGCCAAAACTTCCACCTGTTGCAGATAATCCCATTAGTATGGCGATGCCCTCTTTGGTAAAATCTTCTTTTTCTCTATTGTACAGCAACTCAACGATTCGCTTTTCTGTTTTGTTTAGGAGGTCGGTTTTCTTTTTGATTCCTGGGAGTGATAGAATGGGATGCGCTGCCGTCATTTGATATTGTTCCTTCGGGAATGCTTTAATCATTTTTGGCTTTCTTTCCCTGGGTGTTTGTTTTGCCTGCTCGATTACCTTTTCAGAAATGCCCTCCCTATGCAAAACTATCTTGAAGCCCTTGTCCATCACACTGAAGAGGCGTTTGTGGTCTTTTGCGTATTCGTTTACTGTCATAATGATATGACCCTCCCCCTGCGTCTGCCCGTGCAGGAGCCTGGTGAATCGTTGCAGTTCCTGTCGCCTGGATCCATAGAGCCAGGATATCTCAATGACCCTTTCGATGTCTGGTATTGATACCCCTTCGTCCCCTACACGGGACACAATAGCCACCTGGTTGTCCATTATACGGGACAGCCTTTGCTTGGTGTCGCCGTAGATGTGGGGTATTTCAAACCGCTTTGAATAGGTCTTTCCCATTTCGATAGAGTCTGCAAAAATTATTGTCTTTTTATCAATTTTTAGAAGTTCATCCACACGGCGGATCCGCTCTGCCTCTGTTTTTACAATCCAGACATGCAGTGGGGGATTGGTTATGATTCCCAGTTTCTTGAATACTTCCCAGGCGAGCCCGACTGGCTTGCCAGTAAGTGCAAAGATGAACTCTTCCCGGCTGTCTTCCCTCTGTGGTGTAGCAGAAAGCCCGATACAATAGTCCCGGTGTACTGCTGAAAGTTTAGAGAACTCATTGCTTGGTAGGTGGTGCACTTCATCAATAATCATTAATTTGTATTTTTTGTCCGTCTTGATTCCTTTGAAGTATGTAAAGACATCATATTCCTCGGGCTTCAAGTCCGTGTACAATTGTATTCTTTCAGTCCACTGTTCCACCAGGAGCCTGGATGGTACAACCACAAGGTGCGGTCCCTTTACGTGGGTCATTGCCCACAGTCCCAGGAACGTCTTGCCAGTAGATGGCGGGAAGAATGCACC